>JADHEF010000130.1_pt1 | contig 88864 bp, 79 predicted proteins | sample 8952391 | NCBI WGS metagenome assembly JADHEF01 (sample SAMN16124439, study PRJNA663245) | bioreactor sludge metagenome | isolation source: sludge (nitrite) | place: India:Bengaluru | collected 2019-02-28
TCTTCATCAACCAGATCCGCATGAAGATCGGCGTCATGTTCGGCAGCCCGGAGACGACGACGGGCGGTAATGCGCTAAAGTTCTACGCCTCGGTGCGCCTCGATATTCGCCGCATCGGCGGCATCAAGAAGGGCGACGAAGTGGTCGGCAACGAAACGCGCGTCAAGATTGTCAAGAACAAGGTGTCGCCGCCGTTCCGCGAGGCGATCTTCGACATCCTCTACGGTGAGGGTACGTCGCGCGAAGGCGAAATCATCGAACTCGGCGTCGCGCACAAGCTGGTCGAGAAGTCAGGCTCCTGGTATGCCTACAACGGCGAGAAAATCGGCCAGGGCAAGGACAATGCGCGCGAGTTCCTGAAGGTCAACCCGGCGATCGCCGAGGAAATCGAGGCGAAGATCCGTGCCGCCGTGAACGTGCCGTCGGCCAAACCGGTTGGCGCAGCCGCCGCTGAATAAGACGCAAGGATGAGCGTCTCCCTGCGCGAACGGGCGATACGCATGCTCGCGCGGCGTGAGCATGCACGCGCTGAATTGGCGCGCAAACTGGCGCCATACGCGGAGTCGGTCGAAGAAGTCGACATCTTGTTGGACGATCTGACGGCAAGGCGTCTGCTATCGGATGCACGCTATGTCGAAGCGAGAGTGGGCGCGCGGCGAGCCCGTTTTGGTGACGCGCGGCTGGCCTTCGAACTGCGCACGCAGGGCGTTGCCGATGAGCTGGTCGACGCTGCGTTGGCTGGTGGTGAAGATGAATTGACCCGGGCGCGCCAGATCTGGGAAAAAAAGTTTGCGGGAAAGCCGTGCGTCGGCGATGCCCATGAGCGGGCACGGCAGAGCCGTTTCCTGATGAGCCGCGGTTTTTCCGCAGAGACTGTCCGCCGCGTCCTGCGTGGCGATTTTGAAGACGATTGACGATGTCCCTCCACATTGAAGGCAATGATCCGCAACCTGCGCATAGCCTGCTGACGACGCGCAACCTGAAGAAGATCTACAAGAAGAGAACGGTCGTTCAGGACGTCTCGCTTGAGGTACGCAGCGGCGAAGTGGTCGGTCTGCTCGGGCCGAACGGCGCCGGGAAGACGACCTGTTTCTACATGGTCGTCGGGCTGGTTGCCTGTGATGGGGGCGACGTGTTCATCGACGAGACGAAGATCACGCATTTGCCGATCCACCGGCGCGCCAAGCTCGGCGTTTCATATCTGCCGCAGGAAGCGTCGGTCTTTCGCAAGCTGACGGTCATCGAGAACATCAAAGCCGTCCTCGAACTGCAGAATCTGACGCCGGCGGTCATGGAGAGTCGTGCCGAAGAACTGCTCGAAGAGCTTCACATCGGGCACATCCGCAACAGCTCCGCCGCGTCGCTGTCGGGCGGCGAACGCCGGCGGGTCGAGATTGCCCGCGCCTTGTCGACCGATCCGCGTTTCATCCTGCTCGATGAGCCCTTCGCCGGCGTTGATCCGATCGCCGTGCTCGATATCCAGAAGATCATCCGCTTCCTCAAGGAGCGCGGAATCGGCGTCCTGATCACCGATCACAATGTGCGCGAGACCCTCGGTATCTGCGATCATGCCTACATCCTCAACGAGGGAAGCGTGCTCGCGGCTGGCCGTCCGGATGAAATCATTTATAATGAAAATGTCCGGAAGGTATATCTGGGCGAGAACTTCCGCCTCTAAACGCGATCTGTTCCGGCGGAGGTCAACGAAAAAGCGGTAGCCTCCCTCAATCCGGCAGCTGATCAGGCACCGACAATGAAGCCATCCCTCCAGCTCAAGCTGTCACAGCATCTCGCGCTGACGCCGCAGTTGCAGCAGTCGATACGATTGTTGCAGCTGTCGACGCTTGAGCTCGAGCAGGAGCTGGAAAAGTATCTCCTTGAAAATCCGCTGCTTGAGCGCGAGGAGGAGGAATACGCACCGCCCCCGAGCGCTCCTGGCTCGAACGAGGCAGGGGCCGCAACGGAAGATAAGCCGGACTCGGAACCTGCCGAATCGCCGTCCTCGACCGACGAGGAGAGCTGGCTGGGCGAGGAGAACACGTACGCGACTTCGTCAGGCAACTTTGACGACGACGACAGCGACTTCCAGGATGTGCAGGCAGCAACGACCTCGCTGCGCGAACACCTGACCTGGCAGTTGGGCCTGATGAGCATTCCCGAGCGGGACAGCACGCTGGTTCAATGTCTGATCGACGCGCTCGACGACGACGGTTACCTGACCCAGTCGCTGGAGGACTTGGCCGAAACGCTCCCGGCCGAACTCGAGATCGAGCCGGACGAGTTGCAGATCGCCTTGCGTCGCTTGCAGCATTTCGATCCGACCGGTGTTGGCGCGCGCAATGCGCAGGAATGCCTGGCGTTGCAACTCTTGGCACTGCCGGAGGACTCGACGCAGCTACTGGCTTTGAATATCGTGCGCAACCATCTCGACCTGCTTGCTGGTCGCGACTTCGCGAAGCTGAAGAAGCTGATCGACTGTGATGACGACCAGTTGCGCGATGCCCAATTCCTAATTCGCAGCCTGAATCCGCGGCCCGGTTCACAGTATGCGGCGCTCGACGCGCGCTACATCACGCCCGACGTGGTTGTGCGCAAGATTCGCGGGCAGTGGACGGTCAACATCAACTCCGACGCCTTCCCGCGCTTGCGCATCAACAGCATGTACGCGCAGATCCTTTCACGTCACCGTGGCTCCGGTTTGGCCGGGCAACTCCAGGAAGCGCGCTGGCTGATCAAGAACGTGCAGCAGCGCTTTGACACGATCCTGCGCGTGGCGCAGTCTATCGTCGACCGTCAGCGCCAGTTCTTCGACCACGGCGAAGTGGCGATGCGGCCCTTGGTGCTGCGCGAGATCGCCGATACGCTAGGTTTGCATGAATCAACGGTGTCGCGCGTAACGACGCAGAAGTACATGGCGACGCCGCGTGGTATCTTTGAGTTGAAGTACTTTTTCGGTAGCCATGTGGCCACTGAGGCCGGTGGAGCGTGTTCAGCGACGGCGATCCGGGCGCTGATCAAGCAACTGGTCGGCGCGGAGGATCCGAAGAAGCCGCTGTCCGACAGCCAGATTTCCGAGCTCCTCGGGCAACAGGGCATCGTTGTCGCGCGGCGGACCATTGCCAAGTATCGGGAGTCGCTGAATATCGCGCCGGTCAAACTGCGCAAATCCATTTGATTGCATTGCTGAAACGACTAAAGCGAAGATGAAGGCGATGCGCTTACCATCACCCCCGATCCATCTCCAGCGAGCTGGCTAGGGGAGAACCGACAGTCGCGCAAGCGGCTATCACCTTGAAAAGGAGCCAAACCATGAACCTGCAGATCAGTGGACACCATCTTGAGATTACTCCGGCTCTCCATGACTACGTGACGAGCAAGCTTGAGCGTGTTAAGCGCCACTTCGACCACGTGATCGATGTGAACGTGATCCTGTCGGTCGAGAAACTCAAGCAGAAGGCCGAAGTGACCGTGCACCTGCCTGGCAAGGACATTTTCGTCGAAGCGATCGACGAGGATCTTTATGCCGCCATCGACGGCCTCGGCGACAAGCTCGATCGTCAGATTCAGAAGCACAAACAGAAACTGCAGGACCATCATCGTGGCGAGAAAATGAACCACGCCGAAGCCGAATAAGTAGCATAATCACGGCGGATTCGACCGGCAGGTCGAATCCGCCTTTTTAATTTGGGCTTTTGTTTTTTTTCCAAGCTTTCAGCTCAAAACATCTCCAGCAATACTGTATGAGCCAGATCAATCAACTCCTGCCGCCCGAAAACATCCTGCTCGACCTCGATGCGAGTAGTAAAAAGCGCGTCTTCGAACAAGCCGGCTTGCTCTTTGAAAACAATCAGGGCATCGCCAGCAGTACCGTTTTCGACAGCCTTTTTGCCCGTGAAAAGCTCGGTTCGACCGGACTCGGGCGCGGAATCGCCATCCCGCACGGCCGGATCAAAGGGCTGAAAGAAGCCAGCGGCGCTTTTTTGCGGCTGACAACGCCCGTTGCCTTCGACTCGCCCGATGGCATACCGGTCAATCTGCTATTCGTGCTGCTCGTTCCCGAACTGGCAACGGAGCAGCATCTGCAAATCCTCTCTGAACTGGCCGAGCGTTTCTCCGATAGCCAATGCCGGGAAGCACTCTGCAAGGCCGACAGTCCCGAATCCGTGCGCAGGATTTTCGCCAACTAAAGGTCGCGTCAGCATGATTGCCACACGTACTCTGAGCATTACCCAGCTTTACGAAGACCACATCGACAAGCTCAGACTCAGCTGGGTGGCGGCCGTGGGTGTCGAGCGACTGGTTGAGCTCAGGGACATGGAAATTTACGGCCCGGACGTCGTGGGGCACCTCAACCTGATTTACAGCCATCGTGTTCAGGTGATCGGCAAAGCCGAGCAACGCTGGCTTGAGCAGGTCGGCGAAGAGCGCTGGCTACGTCAGCTCAGCGACCTGATGGTCGCCAAACCGCCGGCGCTGATCGTCGCCGACGGCCTTGAACCGCTGCCCGGTGGGCGCGAGATCTGCGAAGTGATGCAGACGCCTTTGTTTACCAGCCCGAAGGACTGTTCAGCGGTCATCGACCTGCTGCACCTGTATCTGGCCCGGCGCTTTGCCGACACGGTTTCGGCGCACGGCGTTTTCATGGATGTCTTCGGTCTTGGCGTCCTGATTACCGGCGATTCCGGCGTCGGCAAGAGCGAACTCGCGCTCGAACTCGTCTCGCGCGGGCATGGTCTTGTCGCGGATGATGTGGTCGAGCTGGCGCGGATCGCACCGACGACGATTGAAGGCCGCTGCCCGGGCATGTTGCGCGACTATCTGGAGGTGCGCGGGCTTGGGCTGTTGAACATCCGAACCGTCTTCGGTGAAACGGCGGCGCGCCGAAAAATGAAGCTCAAGCTCATCGTTCACCTGCACAAGACGGTCGCGGGTGAAGAGTTTCAGCGCCTGCCGCTTGACTCCCAATCGCAGGAAATCCTCGGTATCCCGATCCGCAAGGTGGTCCTGCATGTCGCGGCGGGGCGCAATCTCGCTGTTCTGCTCGAAGCGGCGGTGCGCAACTGCATTTTGCAGATGCGTGGTATCGACAGCATGAGCGAATTCATAAATCGCCAACAACAAGCAGTTCTTGATGACAATATATAGAGTTGTTGTTTATAATTTCGGAAGCTTCACCAACCAAGCCAAGGAGTTTCTGATGCTGAAAACTTTGATTGCCGTTGTTGTTCTCACCTTTGCTGCCGGCCATTCCCTGGCAGCCGAGAAAGAAACGAAGGAGCCGACGCCCGCGCAGCAGGCGCAGCGTGAACGAATGAAAGCTTGCAATGCCGACGCGAAAACGCAGCAGCTCAAGGGTGATGAGCGCAAGACCTTCATGAGCAGTTGCCTGAAGGCCGATAAAGCGGCAAAGGCAGAAAAGACAGAGAAAGCCGATAAACCCTGATCGCGCCTGAACGAAAAAAGCCGGTACAAGCGCTGAGCGCCTGTACCGGCTTTTGCTTTTTCGCCTAATCGAAGACTTCGAAATGGGCGCAATCGCGCTTGATGTCCGTTTCCGGTGCGGTGGCCGAGCCGGCTAAACAGATGGTTCCCTTGCCGCGTAGCGCGACTTCCGACCGGCGGAGGAAGACCTCCGGGTTGTTTCCGAGCGCGACGAACGTGCCGTTGGTGCTCCGGTCGATGAGAAACGGATGGCCATTGCGCCATTCGATTGACGCGTGCTTGCGCGAGGCGCGCCGGTCGTGGATGACCACATCGCAATCCTGGTCACGCCCCAGGCTGATGGCGGAAGCGTTCCGTTCAAGCACGAGCACTTGCGCCTTGTACTGAATGCGGACTTTGCTGTCCCCCGGTTCGTCTTCGCTGCGCCGGGTTGGCGCGTGGTTTGTCGCCGATTCGTGCAGTTCGTGCACGACTACCTCGCTGATCGCCGTCGCCGCGAGCTTTCCGTCAGCGGGAGGTGTGGCGAGTTCGCGGGTCAGCTTGAGCAGGGGAGGCGAGAGCGTCGCGAGGCTTGCCTGACTCGTCAGTATCTGTCCGGGCTTGGCCATTCCGGCGAGCGAAGCGGCGACATTGACGGTCTCGCCAACGAGCGCGCCGGCTTCTTCACTGACTTCGCCGTGCGCGAAGCCGACGCGGATTTCGAGCTTCACGCCGGACACGGGCGGCAGATCGGCAATGCGTTGTTGCATATCGACCGCGGCTTGGAGCGCTTCGTCGGCATACGGGAAAGTCGCCATCAACTCGTCGCCGACGATCTTGACGATTCGGCCGTTGAAGCCTTCGACGGTCCGCTCCATGCGCTTCATGCAGCGGTCGACGGCGCGCAATGCCTCGGCCTTGCCGAGTTTCTCGTGCAGGCGAGCGCTGCCGGACACATCGGCGAGCAAAACGGATACGTGGAGCGGCACAACTTCCATGATGATTCCGTTTCCTGAAAAGGCGGTTTCGGTCCCGCCAGACGATTGTTCGGAAGCTTCGCTGCTCATCTCGGCGTTATGGTGGCTACAGCGCAGTCCATCGCCCTAGCCCAATCATAGCAAACGGCCCTTGATTTCGCCTCACGCGCTAATCAAATTGAATGTGCCGAACGGCGACAACGAAGCCTTGTCGGCGAGTTGAGGTTCGTCGAACACGATGTCGCCACCATCCATTTGGTCCAGGGCGCTGCCGACGCGCAGGCCCTTGAAGTCGAACAGGTTGTTGTCGGCCAGGTGCGACGGGACGATGTTCTGCAGCGCGGTGAAGACCGATTCGGTACGCCCGGGATAGCGCTGATCCCAGTCAGCCATCATTTCGCGGACCTTCTGCCGTTGCAGGTTCTTCTGCGAACCACACAGGTTGCACGGGATGATCGGGAATTCCATGCCGCGCGCGAACTTCGCGACGTCGTTCTCGCCGCAGTAGGCCAGCGGGCGGATGACGACGTGCGCGCCGTCGTCCGTCACCAACTTCGGCGGCATGGCCTTGAGTTTGCCGCCGAAGAGCAGGTTGAGGAAGAGCGTATGCACAATGTCGTCGCGGTGATGGCCGAGCGCAATCTTGTTGGCGCCGAGTTCCTTCGCCGTGCGATAGATGACACCGCGGCGCAGGCGCGAGCAGAGCGAGCAGGTGGTTTTGCCCTCGGGGATCTTCTCCTTGACGATCGAGTAGGTGTCCTGCTCGACGATGCGATATTCGACGCCGAGTCCGGCCAGATAGTTGGGCAGGACGTCAGCCGGGAAGCCCGGCTGCTTCTGGTCGAGATTCATCGCGATCAGGCGGAAGTCCACCGGCGCGCGTTGCTGCATCGCCATCAGCAGCGAGAGCATGGCGTAGGAATCCTTGCCGCCGGAGATGCAGACGAGCAGCGTATCGCCATGTTCGATCATGTTGTAATCAGCGATGGCTCTGCCGACATCGCCTTCCAGGCGCTTTTTCAGGCGCTGAAGATTCTTTGAATTTTCCACCGGACCTCTAGGGTTTGAATTGAACTGCTGATTGAAACTGAAACCAAGTTACAGATGCGCTGTTCTTCCACCGTCGACGTTGATCACCTGTCCCGTGACGTAGGGGGCGTCGTTAAGCAGGAAGCGCACCGTACGCGCGATGTCCTGCGGGCTGCCCGAGCGCTTGAGCAGCGTGTGGTCGATGATGTGGTCGCGCGCCGTGCTGTCGAAGCTTGTATCGTCGGGCCACAGGATCGGGCCAGGCGCGACGGCATTGACGCGCACTTCCGGCGCCAGTTCGATGGCCAGTGCGCGGGTCAGCCCGAGGAGTCCGGCCTTGGCGGCGCAATACAGGGGAAATCCGGCGAGCGGGCGTTCGGCGTGGATGTCCGTGATGTTGACGACGGCGCCGTGCGCGGCCTTCAGATGTGGTGCCGCGGCCTGCGTGAGAAAAAGCGGCGCCTTGAGGTTGCTGCCGATCAGGTCGTCCCAGGCAGTCGCGTCGATCGACGCGAGCGGCGTCGGGAAGAAGCTGGAGGCGTTATTGACCAGCGCGTCGAGACGCTGAAAGCGGGCCAGCGTGAAGTCGACGAGGCCGGGCAGCGCGGTGTGATCGAGCAGGTCGGTCTGAAAGCAGGCGGCAGACTCGGGGCGGAGCGCGTTCAACTCGCCGACAAGCGCTTCGGCCGCTTCGGCGGCCAGGCGATAGTGCACGACGATGTTGGCGCCGGCCGCGTGCAGTTCGCGCGCGATCGAACGCCCAACCCGCTTTGCTGCGCCGGTGATCAATACCGATTTGCCAATCAAGCTCGACTCCACAAGGTGAACGTAACCAAGGGCATGGATTTTAACGGAAATTTCCGCCAGTCAATGCACGAGCGGCTATCGCCGGATGGCGGCAGACGCTAAACTCCGGCGATCAAAAAGGGAGAACAAGATGGAGCAATCCACTGAGTTGGCGACGGGGGGCGGCGAGGCGCTCGATGCGGAAGAGCTGATGGGCTTTTCCGAGCGCATCGAGTGTTTGTCGCCGGCCGACGCGGAATGGGTAACGCAGTTGTTCGACGAATGTCTGCGCGCCCGCATGCACGAGGCGGAACTGCTCGCGGCCGGGGATCCGCCAGCGCCGGACACGTGCAGCCGCGTCCGGCAATTCGACGAGCAGCTGGCGCAGGTTGCGCTCGACGCGGCGGAGTGGTTGAAGACGCTGTGGGACGTGGGTTACATGGGGGCGCACAGCTTTCCGTCGCAGCCGCGTTCGGCGTTTCCCCTGATCGAACTCGAAGATGTGCTCAAGTCGGCGCTCTTTGCGCGCATCCGCGAAGGCAAGCGGCCGCTGCCGTTCCCGCCGCCGACTCGCCACGGCCTGCCCTGGCACGGCCTGGTCGAGTGCGGCAGGGACGCGACGCACGACGTCGACGCCGAGATCGTGCGCGACGAGCAGGGCCAGATCATCGGCGCGATCATCGAAGCGTGCGCCGACTGGCAGGTCATCGACGAGGTCGTCAAGGATGGCGAGTACATCGTGCAGCACCGCGGCAAGGGGCCGCGCTACCGCTTGCGCCTGGAATTCATGCTGGCGACCTTGCGCCGCGAACCGCCGCGCTGGACGCGCGTGATCCGTCAGCAGGAGCGTGGTGGATTTCGCAGCTTCATGCTGGAATGGCCTGGCGAAGATGGGCAGATCCGGGGCGAGCCTTTGCGCGCGGCGACCTGGGAGCGCGCCGAATCCGAGGCCGACTTCTGGATCGCGACGCACTATCCTGAGATGTACGGGCAGGTCAGTTTCGAGCGGGAAGCTTAGCCGGTCGGCGGGCGCCCTTGAAGCCCTATCGTAAACAAGGGTTAAGACCTGGCCGTGGATGGATGGCTTTCGCGTAAACTACAGCCCTGCTTGTAGCGCTGTTGCTTGCAGGCGTGGCAGGGCGCAAACACAGGTTTGGCTGATTTCAACTGAGGGACTTCATTGGCTGCAAACGGCTCGGATACACCGTCACAGTCTTCAACCGCATCCGGCGTGGGCGATTTCACGGCGGATCTGCGCGAGGATTTGCTGCATCACGACCCGCTGCTTGACTGCCTGATCGAGCTGACGCGCTTGCACGGCCGGCCGAGCACGCGCGCGGCGCTGTCCGCTGGCTTGCCGCTCGAGGGCGGCTGCCTGACGCCGTCGCTCTTCGCGCGCGCTGCGGCACGTGGCGGGCTGTCGAGCCGGATCGTGCGGCGCAAGCTCGGCGCGATCGACGCCGCGCTGCTTCCTGTCATTCTGCTGCTCAAGGGCGACGAAGCCTGTGTGCTGCTCGGCTGGAACGCCACCGGAGACGAGGCGCGCCTGCTCTTTCCCGAGACCGGTCAGGGTGAAGTCACCCTCACGCGCAGCGAACTCGCCGAGCGTTACGTCGGCATCGCGCTCTTTGCCCGGCCGCGCTTTACCTTCGATGCACGTACGCCGGAGGTCGGCAAGGTCGTGCAGCGGCACTGGTTCTGGGGCGCTTTGCTCGAGCAGGCGCCGCTCTATCGAGACGTACTCGGTGCCGCCTTGCTGATCAACGTCTTTGCGCTGGTCATGCCGATCTTTTCGATGAACGTGTACGACCGCGTGGTGCCCAACAACGCGACCGAGACGCTGTGGATGCTGGCGCTCGGCGTGCTGCTGGTGGTCGGCATGGATTTCATGATGCGTCTCTTGCGCGGGCACTTCATCGATCTCGCGAGTGCGCGCATCGACGTGAAGCTCTCGGCGCTGATCATGGAGCGCGTCCTCGGCATGCGCCTGGAAGCCAAGCCGGCGTCGGTCGGCTCATTCACGTCGAACCTGCGTTCGTTCGAATCGGTACGCGATTTCATCGCCTCGGCGACGGTGACGGCGCTGATCGACTTCCCCTTCGCGCTGATCTTCCTGCTCGTCATCCTCTGGATTTCGTGGCCGCTGGTGCTGATCCCGATCGTCGGCCTGATCGTTGGCGTGATCTACGCCTATGTTGTCCAGCACAAGATGCACGAGCTGTCGGAGACGACCTATCGCGCGGCGGCGCTGCGCAACGCGTCGCTGGTGGAGAGCCTGACCGCGCTGGAAACGATCAAGACGCAGGGCGCCGAAGGCGTCGTGCAGAATAAGTGGGAACGGACGAGCGCCTTCCTCTCGCGCACCAACGCGCAGATGCGCCTGCTGTCGGCCTCGGCGACGAACGGCGCGGCGACGATCACGCAGATCGTCAGCGTGGCGCTGATCGTCGCCGGCGTTTATCTGATCCACGAGCGCATGTTGACGATGGGCGGGCTGATCGCCGTCAACATGCTCGGCGGGCGGGCCATCGCCCCGCTCGGCCAGGCGGTCGGCATGCTGATGCAGTTCCAGAACGCGCGCATGTCGCTCGAGACGCTCGACAAGCTGATGGCGCAACCGGTCGAGCGGCCTGATGCCTCGGCGTTCATCCATCGCCCTGAAATCGAAGGCGAGATCGAGTTCCGCGACGTCTCCTTCAGCTATCCGGGGCAGGATGAGCCCGCCTTGCAGAACGTCTCCCTGCGCATTGCGCCGGGCGAGCATGTGGTGATTCTCGGGCGCACCGGCTCGGGCAAGACGACGCTGCAGAAGCTGATGCTCGGCCTCTACCAGCCGACCGCGGGCGCCGTGCGCATCGACGGCATCGACCTGCGTCAGCTCGATCCGGCCGACCTGCGCCGCAACGTCGGCTTCGTCGGCCAGGACGCGACGTTGTTCTACGGCACGCTGCGCGAGAACATCGCGATCGGCGCGCCGTATGCCGACGATTCCGCCATCGTCCATGCCGCGGAGATCGCCGGGCTCACGCAATTCGTCAATCGGCATCCGAAGGGTTTTGACATGCTCATCGGCGAGCGTGGCGAGTCCTTGTCCGGCGGGCAGCGGCAGGAGGTGGCGATTGCGCGCGCGGTGCTGATGGACCCGCCGGTGCTCTTCTTCGACGAACCGACGAGCGCCATGGACTTCACGACCGAGGCCGCGTTCAAGGAGCGCTTACGGCGCTTTGCCGCGCACAAGACGATGGTGATCGTGACCCACCGCAGCAGCCTGATCGATCTGGCGACGCGCATGATCGTCGTTGACGATGGGCGCATCGTCGCGGACGGACCGCGCGAGAAGGTCGTCCAGGCGCTGCAATCGGGACGCATCGGGAGGGCGCTATGAGCGACAAGCCCGCTGACAACCCTTCGCGCCTGATGGCGATCGGCGCTCGCCTGCTCAAAGTGCTCGAAGCCGTACGTGTGCCGTTGCAGCCCAGCGTTGACCGCTGGCTCGCGCGCATGGATGTGGCGCAAAAGGAGCGTGAACAGCAGGGGTTCGCCGCCGATACGGACTACGCCATCCTGCAACAGGAGCCGTTGCGCGCCCGCGTGCTCTTGAGGACGGTTGGCGTCGCTTTCGCGATTGCGCTGATGTGGTCGGCCGTGAGTCGGATCGACGAGGTGACGCGCGGCGAAGGCAAGGTGATTCCGTCGCGCCAGCTGCAGGTGCTGCAGAGCCTTGACGGCGGCGTGGTGTCGGAGATTCTCGTGCACGAAGGCGACGTCGTTGAGCCGGAGCAGATTCTGCTGCGCATCGACCAGACGCGCTTTGCCTCGTCGGTGCGCGAGAACCGCGTGCAATACACGGCGCTCGTCGCCAAGGCCGCGCGCCTGAAAGCCCTCGCCGAAGGGACGCCATTCGTCGTGCCGGCAGAGGTGGAGAAGGAAGACCCGAGGACGGTGGATGAAGAGCGCCGCCTCTACGAATCGCGTCGCAGCGAGTTGGAGACGACTCTGTCGATCGCCCGCCAGCAACTGTCGCAACGCCAGCAGGAACTCGTCGAAGTGCGTGCCAAGTATGAGCAGGCCGCGCGGGCCTACGAAATTTCGGCGAAGGAGTTGTCGGTCACCAAGCCGTTGATCGAATCGGGCGCCGTGTCGGAAGTCGAGCTGTTGCGTCTTGAGCGCGATGTCGGTCGTTTTCGCGGTGAGCGCGACATGGCCGCAGCGCAAAGTTCGCGCATCCAGGCGTCGATCAGCGAAGCCAATCACAAACTGGAGGAAGTGAGCCTGGCCTTCCGCAACGAAGCGGGGAAGGAGCTTGCCGAAACGACGGCCAAGCTCAACAGTCTGGCTGAAGGCAGTGTGGGTTTGTCGGACAAGGTGACGCGTTCGGTCCTGCGTTCGCCGGTCAAAGGCACGGTCAAGCGCCTGCTGATCAACACGGTCGGCGGTGTCGTGCAGCCGGGTAAGGATGTGGTCGAGGTCGTGCCTCTTGAAGACAACCTGCTGCTCGAAGCGCGCGTCCTGCCGCGCGACATCGCCTTCCTGCGGCCAGGGCAGAAGGTCGTCGTCAAGTTCACCGCCTACGATTTCTCGATCTACGGCGGATTGGAAGGCAAGCTCGAACACATCGGTGCCGACTCGGTCGTCGACGAGAAGGGCAATGCCTTCTACACCGTGCGCGTACGTACCGACCGGCCGACGCTGGGCAACAACCTGCCGGTGATTCCGGGGATGATTGCCGAAGTCGACATCATCACTGGCGAGAAGAGCGTCCTCTCGTATCTCTTGAAACCCGTGCTGCGCGCCAAGGCGCGTGCCTTGTCCGAACGGTGATGATGGCGCCGGTTTTTCTTTCGATTGACGCGCGCAAGCGGGACAACTGGCGCGAGGCCTTTCCCGATCTCGTGGCCGGCCGGTTGGATTCGCCGCCGCTTGGCGACGGCGTCGTCTGGGTCTTGCAGCCTGCGGGCTGCGGCGTGGCCGAGGTGATCAGTGGGCTCGCTGCCCGCCTTGCCGGACGCCCGCTCGTGCTGCTGGCCGATGAGCCTTCGCAGGACGAGGCTATGGCCGCACTGGCTGTCGGCGCCGCGGGTTACTGCAACGGCCACTCCGCGCCCGAAGTGCTCCGGCAGGTCGCCATGGTCGTCGAAAACGGCGGTATCTGGGTCGGCCGCGGGCTCATGCAACGTCTGCTGACGGCGACCGCGCGCCTCGCGCCTGCGGGTGAAGACAACGAGCAAGCGTGGCGTGCGCCCTTGACGCCGCGCGAGCAGGAAACCGCCGTCCTGCTCGCCAAAGGCGCCAGCAACAAGGAAATCGCCCGCCAGCTCGAGATCACCGAGCGCACCGTCAAGGCGCACGTTGGCGCCATGCTGGAAAAGCTCGGCGCGCGCGACCGCCTGCAGCTCTCGCTCATCATCAACGGCATCGAAAATCCCCGCTGACCCTTGCCCGGCAAGGGGTTACGCCTATCGTACTTCGGTACAGTAGGCGGCGGCCGCGCACCTGCGTATCGTCGCGCAATCAATTCTTCCGTCTCGAGGTTCCAGCATGGCCGCCAATACCCCCGTCGCACACGTTTCCGCCATTCAAGGCACGGCATTCGCCAAGAGCGAAGACGGAAAAATGCGCCAGCTGAAGGTTGGCGACCCGCTCTTCGAAGGCGAAATCCTGGTCGCGCCGCCCGGCTCGCAGGTTGATCTGGCAATGGCCGACGGTCGCCAGATCGCACTGCGCGATAACGAAGCCCTGACGCTCGATACCGAAGTGGTCGGAGATGCCAAGGCGGATGCAGCGGATTCGGCGCTGCTTGCCGTCGGCGATGAGGCGCAACGGATCATTCAGTCGATCAACGAAGGTGGAAGCCTCGACGAATTGCTCGAAGAAACAGCCGCTGGCGAAGCTGCCGGGGGCAGCGATGGCGGATCGACTTTCGTGCGCCTGCTGAGGATTTCGGAGAGTGTTGATCCGCTTAGTTATGAGTATGAGACGGCGAGGCAGGAGAAGGGCAATGAAGATCTGAATGGCGGGACCGCTTCGCAGCTAGGGGGCGAAACACCTGCGGCGAACGACGCGCCGGACGCGGAGAATGACGGCACGGCGGCGGTGCCGGCGGTGGTGTACGTCAAGGTAACGCCGGCGAACGACGCGCCGGACGCGGAGAATGACGGCACGGCGGCGGTGCCGGCGGTGACCACCGCCGAAGACACGGCGGCGAACAACATCAACGTCCTGGGCAACGACACGGACCCGGAAAACGACGCCCTGACGGTGACGGCGGCGTCGAGCCCGAACGGCACGGTGACGATCAACGCCGACGGCACGCTGAACTTCACGCCGGCGGCGAACTTCAACGGTGACACGACGATCAGCTACACGATCAGCGACGGGCAGGGCGGCACGGACACGGCGACGGTGTACGTCAAGGTAACGCCGGCGAACGACGCGCCGGACGCGGAGAATGACGGCGTCAATCTGGCAACTAGTACTGGCCTTTCCGGCCTTTTCGCCGAGTACTACGCCTACTACGACAGCGCGTCCGGCTCCATCCCGGCCGATGGCTCCAACCTCTCCTCGATCCAGCAGGTGTTGAACTTCGTCGGCGCTAACCGGCCGGACGCGGTATTTGTCGCGAGCAATGTCGGGTATGGCCAGATCGACGGGAATCTCGCTGCCGACCAGAAGCTGCAACAGTTCCTCGGGAGCGATGCGGCCAGTCTGAACACCGATCCGATCAACAGTACCGACGGCATCCTGCAGCTCTCCGGACAGGTCTATCTTGCGAGCGGGACCTATCAGTTTTCCGTGCTGGCCGACGACGGCTACCAGATTGTCGTCGACGGCAAGATCGTCGCCCAATACGACAACAACCAGTCGCCGACCACGCGCCTCGGGACCGCATTTTCGGTGGGAGAGGGCTGGCACGACATCCAGATCGTCTATTGGGATCAGGGCGGTCAAGCCGTATTCCAGCCCTCGCTCGGTCTGGTCGGCGGCACCTTGTCGCCGCTGAGCAGTTACTTGATGCAGCATGCCTCGCCCTTCGTTACCAGCGAAGACGTGGCGCTGACCATCTCGGTGGCCGATATCCTCAAGAACGACACCGATCCGGATAACGACACGCTGAGCGTGACCGCCGTGAGCAACGCGCAGCACGGCACGGTGAGCCTCGCCGGCGGTGTCGTCACCTTCACCCCGAACGCCAATTTCTCCGGCATCGCGCAGTTCTACTACACGATCAGCGACGGGCACGGTGGAACGAGCACAGCGACGGTCTATGTCGACGTGACGCCGATCAACGACGCGCCGGTTCTGGCTGCCGAAACGAAGACGACGCTGGAGGATACGACGCTGACGGTCTCCGCCGCCAACGGGCTGCTGGCCAACGACAGCGATGTCGATGGCAACGCGCTGACCGTCACCCAGTTCAGCGTCAATTTCGGGGGTACGACCTACACCTTCGCGGCGGGCCAGACGACCCCGGCCAGTTCCTTCGGCCAATTGAGGATCAACGCCGACGGTTCCTACACCTTCGTACCGGGCGCCAACTTCAACGGCGCCTTGGCAACCGTGAGTTACACCGTCTCCGACGGCACGACGACCCGGACCAGCACGCTCGATCTGAGCGTGACGCCGGTCAACGACGCGCCGACCTCGGCGGCCGGCAGTGCCAGCATTTCCGAGGGCGGAACGCATGTCTTCACGACCGCCGATTTTGCCTTCCATACCGTTGACTCGGGTGACGCGCTGGCCAATGTGATCGTCACCGCGGCCCCCGCGACGGGGTCGGGAACGCTGACCTTGAAAGGGGTTGCGGTGACCGCCGGCCAGGTCGTCAGCGCTGCCGACATCGCGGCCGGCAAGCTGGTCTATACGCCGGGCGCGACCAATACCGAAGCCGACTTTGCCTTCAAGGTGCAGGACAACGGAGGTACGGCGAACGGTGGGCAGGATACGTCGGGCGAGTACCACTTCTCGCTCAGCGTGGGGCGCCTGAATACGTCGGGGACGAACAGTGCTGAAACGATCACCGGCGGTTCGGGGGATGACGTGATTACGGCCGACGTCGGCGGTAGCTATCTGCAGACGATACCGGGCGTGAACTACAACATCGCGCTGATCGTCGATACGTCGGGCAGCATGCAGTACACGCTGGCCGGCACCGGCACGGTCTCTGCCGATCCTTTGGCGCAATCGGCGACGGATTATGCAAACTCGCGCATGAAACTGATCAAGGATGCCTTGATCAGCCTGGCCTACCAGTTGGCCGGACACGACGGTGTCGTGAACATCGCGCTGATCGGCTTTGCTTCGGAGGCCACGCTCAAGGTCCAGGTCCAGGATCTCACCCCAGCCAACATCGATCTCCTGGTTAACGCGATCGGTACCTCGCAAAGCACTGGCCTCACGGCTGTCGGCGGAACGAACTACCAGGATGCCTTCCTCGAAACGACCTCCTGGTTCAGCACGCAGTCCACCAATGGTGCCTCCTCCAGCAACGGCTACCAGAACCTGACCTACTTCCTGACCGACGGCGACCCGACGTTCTCCAACGATGCCAGCGGCACAGGGGTGGCGAACGGCAGCGGCATCGCGACCGACTACAAGGATCTGAGTGACGCGGTTGCCGCCTTCAACAGCCTGGACGTGGTCAGTACGGTCAAGGCCATTGGTATCGGGCCAAGCATCAACCAGGATTACCTGCAGTTCTTCGACAACACCGACACGACGGGAACGGAGACGATCAAGCTCGGCGTCGTAACGCTGGCGGACTTCCAGAACACCACAACCAACTTCAACAATCTGTCGAACTGGTCGGTGTCGGGAGGCGGTTCTGTCTCAAGAGTCGAGAATTCCGGGAATTACTTCCTGCAGGTCACAGATCCGGATGACTTTGACACGACGACGCTGATAAGCGCAGGCTTCGCACTGGATGCAGGGAGGACGGTTTCATTCAATTATGCTACTGGAAACTTCCCGTCAGGATCGTCCGCCAGTGCTGTGCTGCAGTCCTATAACGGCTCTTCGTGGGTCAATGTGCAGACCTTGGCGCTGAATGCATCCGGTAGCGCCACCGCCAAGACGTTCAACGCGGTTTCTTCTGCAGGAAGCTACCGGATAGTGTTTGCTGTGGATTGTCCTTACGATTTGTTCAGCGCCAAATCAGCCACGCTGTATGTTGACGACATCACCTACAAATACGCCACAGACAGGACCGTGACCGGCGACGTTGGCGAAGTCACCATCGTCACCGAAGCCGGCCAGCTTACAACGGCGCTGCAAGGCAGTTCGACCGAACTGGAGCTGCTCGCCGTTGGCAACGACTCGGTCTACGGCAGCGACGGCAACGACATCGTCTTCGGCGACGTGATCAACACCGACCATCTGCCGTGGGGCATCGATGGCAATCCGGTGCGGCCAACCAACCTGCTCGACGGTTCGGGCATGGCAGCGCTGGAGACATTCCTTGAACTGAAAGACGGACACGCACCGACGCAAACCGACCTTTACGACTACATCAAGAACCATCTCGACACCTTCAACGTCGCCGACGACTTGCGCGGCGGCGACGACATGCTGCATGGCGGTGCGGGGCACGATATCCTCGTCGGGCAGGGCGGCCACGATACCCTGTACGGCGAAGCGGGTAACGACACGCTCTATGGCGGGACTGGCAACGACACCTTGTATGGCGGCGCCGGCAACGACACGCTGGTTGGCGGGCTGGGTGCGGATACCTTCGCCTGGTCGCTGGCCGATCATGGTACGGCCGGCGCGCCGGCGCAGGATACGATCATCTGCTTCGATGTCGCAGCCAAGTCGTCCGGTGGCGACGTGCTTGATCTGCGCGATCTACTGCAGGGCGAGAATGCGGGCAACCTGAGCAACTATCTGCATTTCGAGCAGCGCGGTTCGGACACGATCGTGCATGTCAGTTCGTCCGGCGGCTTCGCGACCGACGCGCACAACGTCGGCACTACGTACTCGAGCGGAGCCGAAGACCAGACGATCGTGCTGCAGGGGGTTGATCTCGTCGGCACCGAAATGCTCGATCAGCAGATCATTCAGAATCTGCTGAATAACGGCAAGCTCGTGACCGACTAATGATGAGACCCGAAGAAGTATGAACTCGTCACCCCGGCGAAAGCGACCGAAGGAAGTGCAGAGCCCGGGGTCCATTGGGCGATTGCTCTCCGACACTGGCGCTGCACTCCTTTCGGTCGGATATCGGCTTTCGCCGGTATGACGGCGACTTCCTACTTCATCGGGTCGGAGCAATAGGGGCGTAGCGGTGATCGACGGGCCGCCCGGGTTTCGGGCGGCCCGTTCCTATTCCGTCGTCCGGATCGCCGGTCCGGTTGCGCCGTCGAAACCGATCGCGCGTAGCGCAGCGAGCTCCGCTTCGCTGGTCACGCCCTCGGCCAGCACGACGAGGCCGATGGCGTGTGCAATCCCGGAAAGCCCGCGCAGGAAGGCGGTGTTGCCCGGGTTGGCGTCGATGCCGCGGATGAAGCTTGCGTCGACCTTCAGGAAATCGAGCCCGAGATCGTGCAGCTGCCCGATCTGGCTGAACTGGTGACCGAAGTGCTCAAGGCCGACGCGGCAACCGGCCGACTTGAGCGCGTGGCAGAGTGCACGGAACTCAGCAAGATGCTTCAGTGCGCCGCTTTCGCCGATCTCCAGCCACAGGCGCGTGGCATGGACGCGGTTCGCCGCGAGCAACGCGAGCAGCTTCTCGCAGAACGCGGCGTCAGCGATCGAAGTCGCCGATAGGTTGATCGCCAGACCAGGCAATCCGGGGAACCGGGCCAACTCGTGCAAGCCCAGGCGCACGGCGGTTAGGTCGAGGCGCGGCGTCAGTTGCAGGCGTTCGGCAACGGGCAGGAATTGTCCGGCGGGCAACCATTCTCCTTGCCCGTCGAACATCAGGCGCAGCGGGCACTCGCGGTGCAGGAGGCGGCCGTCGAAGTCGACGACCGGCAAGGAGACGAGGCGGACCCAGTCGTTGTCGAGCGCGCGCTGGATCGCCGTCGCCCACTGCCGGGCTGTTCGCGGCTGCGATTCGTGTGTGTCGGAAGCAGCCTCCTGAATCGCCTCGATGCCGCTCGCCTCGGCAGCCGCCAGCGCGCTGTCGACGCGCGCCAGCAAGGCGCCGAGATCCATGCCGTGACCAAAGCGGCCGAAGCCGATCGCGGCGGCCGGCGCGCCGGCAACGAAGGGTGCGGCGATGCCTGAAAGCTGGGCGAGCAGCGAGCCGGCCGCGGCGCGCCCGCTTACTTCGCCGGGCAGCATGACGGCGAAGTCGGCGCCGTTGAGGCGCGCCGCCATGCCCTCGGGCGCGAGTTTGGCGGCCAGGCGTGCGGCCTCGGCGGCCTGCTTGAGCAGATCGTCGGTCGCTTCGCGGCCAAGGCGGCGGTTGATTCCGGCGAGATCCGCAAGGCGCACGAGCAGCAGCACACCATCCGCGGCACGCTCGCTCTCGAGCGATTGGCGCAGGCAGGCGAGGAAATGGTCGCGGTTGGCCAGCCCGGTCATCGCGTCGAAGTTGGCCTCGCGGCGCACGCTTTCCAGGCGTGCCGCTTCTTCGGCGAACATTGCCTTTAGGCGGCCGACGGTCGCGTTCATCGCGCCGGCCAGCTGGCGTAGTTCCGGCACTTTCGGTTCGTCGATGGTGACGAAGCGGCGCTCGGAAATTGCCGTCGCCTGGTCGATGACGGCCTGCAGCGGCTTCCTCAGGCGGCGCAGGGTCAGCGCGCCGAGGTAGCCGCCGAGCGCGCCGGCAATGGAGAGCGCCAGCGCCATCTGCACGACGTTCTTCCACAACGCGCCGTAGGCAAAGCGGCTGTGGCTGACCAGCGTGATCGTCCCGAACTGCTTCCAGCCGTCGCTGATCTGCGCCTGTCCGGGCGTCGCCGCGATCGGCAGCAGGCGCGTGAACCACGTCGGAGCACCAGCCTCATCGCGCGGTGCGCTGCGTTCGACGATGGCGTGGCCGGCGGGATCGACGACACGGATCAGTTCGTAATGGCCGCTGTCGAAAAGCGCGCTCACCGTCAGTTCGACCGATACCGCATCGGGGTCGCTCTGGCTGAGCGACAAGGCCAGCGCCGCCGCGTTGTCGGCGTTCTTGATCGACAGTTGCGACTCAAGATAGGCCCGGGCGTTGAGCATCGAAGCAAACAGGCTGCCGGCCAGCGCCAGCAGCATGCTGGTGATGATGGCGAGCCACAGTTGGCGATACATGGACATGGTCGTCTTCCTTTTCCTCAATTCCTCATTGCTGCTCAAAACCTTCGGCACGAATACGCGCGAGCGCGTCCTCCCAGCGCGAGAGACGGCCGACGCCGTCGCCGCTGGCCTTTGTCTGGCCCGAAACCCCGGCGAAAAGGCCGGCGCTGTTGAAGCTGAAGATCGGTTTCAGGTCGGTGCGCTTTGCCGCCGGCAGTATTCTCGGTTCAAGGTTGTCGAGCAGCAGCGGCTCGGCGCCCGGCGTTGCGTAGTAGGCGAGCACCATGTGTGCGACCTGGATCGGGCCGTCGGGCGTCTTTAGCGTGGCCTTGACGTAGATCAGGCGCAGCTTGTCGTTGGTGATGCCGGCGCGGCGCAAGGAGACGTACTTGATGATGGCGAAGTCCTCGCAGTCGCCGCGTCCCTTGCCGAGGGTCTCAAGCGGCGTCGCCCAATAGTCGCTCTGGTCCCAGACCGAGCGGTCGTCTTCAAAGGCGATGTTCGTGTTGATGAAGTCGTTGATGTGCTGGAGCTTGGCCGGTTCGCGCAGGTCTCGTGCCGCGTCGCTGTTTTGCAGCCAGCGGTCGAACAGCGCGCGGTGACCCTCGCCGAAACGCGTGCTGAACTGCTCGCGCAATCGCGTGGTGTCGACGGCCACGGCGAGCATCGTGTTGGCCAGCATCAGCCCAAAGACAGCGATGAAGCCAACGACAGCCCGCCGCGCCGTCACGGCAAGTAACGGGCGCAGACGCAGCAGCGAGATGAGAAAGGACGGCATCGGCAAGTCGAGAGTACGCGCACGGCGGGATTGTTGACTGTTAACAAGTGTAATCGCTGTGTATTAGTCCACGCTGAGCGCTGCCGCGGTTAAGTATAATTCTGCCTCTTTCTCAATAGCTTACGCGTCTTCTCCGCGTGCAAAGGAGTCAACCGAAAAGATGTTCCGACTAGCCAACCCCCGCATCGCCCTCTTGATCGCCGCCCTGTTTTCGACCGCTCTTGCCGCGCAGGAGCCGCCCGCCGTGGCGTCGTCCGCCTTCGAAGTGCCGGAGTCGACCGCGGCCTCGCTGAAGGAGGCGGCACAGCTCGCCGTGCTCAAGAGTCCGGAAGTGCTGTCGCGCTGGCACGCCTTCCGCGAGGCGGAGGAAGAAGTTGGCGTCGCGCGCGGCGCTTTCCTGCCGCGCGTCGACCTGTCGGCGGGCACCGGGCAGAACGAGCGCAAGCAGTCGGAGCTCAACATCGATCAGTCTTACAGCGGCAGCGAAAGCATGCTAACCCTGCGCCAGATGCTGTTCGACGGCTTTGCTACGTCGAATGAAGTCAAGCGCCTCGGCCGCGCCAAGCTGGTGCGTTACTTCGAGTTGCTCGACGCCTCGGAGAACGTCGCGCTCGAAGCGGCACGCGCCTATCTCGACGTGCAGCGTTTTCGTGCCCAGGTCGCGCTCGCCGAGGACAATTACATCCAGCACCAGGCGGCGCACGAACAGCTCAAGAAGCGCGCGCAGTCCGGCGTCGGCAAGCGCGTCGATGTCGATCAGGCCGCGAGCCGGCTGGCGCTCGCGGACGTTAACCTGACGACGGCCTACGCCAACCTGCACGACGTAACGGCGCGCTATGTACGTATCGTCGGGCAGCCGCCGGCCAAGGATCTGCCGCCGCCGATGCAACTCGCCCAGTCCTTCCCGAACAGTTCCGACGCGGCGCTCGGCGTCGCGCTCAAGAACAACCCGGCGCTACGCGCCAGCGTCGAGAACATCGAAGCGTCGCAGTACGACCTCGACGCCCGGCGCGCGGCCTTCATGCCCAAGTTCGATCTCGTCGCGCGGCGCGATGACTACAGCAACTACGAGGACGCCGGTTCGCGCGACGACACCCGCATCGAAGTGCGCATGAACTTCAACCTGTTCAACGGCGGTTCCGACGCCGCGCGCAGCCGTCAGTACCGCGAGCGCAAGAACGTCGCCCTCGACCTGCGCGAGAAGGCCTGCCGCGATATCCGCCAGACGCTCTCGATCGCCTACAACGAAACACAGCGCCTGAACGACCAGCTCTCCTACATCGCGTTGCAGGTGGCGCTGGTCGAGAAGACGCGCACCGCCTACCGCGACCAGTTCAACATCGGCCAGCGCACGCTGCTCGATCTCCTGAACACGCAGAACGAATACTTCGACGCGCGCCGTTCGCAGGTCAATGCCGAAGCCGACCTCTCGATCGCCTACCTGCGCAGCTACGCCGGCATGGGCAATCTGCTCGAACGGCTCGGCCTCAAGCGCGTGGACGCCGACAACGTGGTGCCGGACGATGAGCTGACGCCGGTCGATCTGGCGCAGATGTGCCCGCCGACGCTGCCCGTCGACACCGTGCTCGATCGCGACGCGCTCAATCGCAAGGCGCGCGAGATGCTCGACGGCAAGGGCGGCAACTTCCTCGGCGCCCGGTCGCCGGCGGCCGAGCCGGTTGTTGCGCCAGTGGCTGTTGCGTCGGCGCATGAACCCGTCAAGGTCGTGCGCCCAGCGGCGGCCGATACGGTCGACTCGCAGATCGCCGCGCGCACCAGCGCCTGGGCGTCCGCCTGGGCGTCGCGCAAGGTCGGCGACTATATCGACTTCTACAGCGCCGACTTCACGCCGGAGGGCGGCATCGCCCGCGAGGACTGGGTACGCCAGCGCGAGCAGCGCATCGGCAAGGCGCAGCAGATCAGCGTTGAAATTCGTAATCCGCAGGTGATCAGCGAAGCGCCCGATTCGGCCATCGTCACCTTCCGCCAGCTCTACAGCGCTGACACCTACGCCGATACGTCGGAGAAGACGATCGAATGGCGCAAGGAAGGCACTCAGTGGCGCATCGTGCGCGAGCAGGCGCGCACCGTCGCCCAGGAGTAAGCGCGCCAACGACTGGCGCGCGCGCCGGTCGGCTCGGACAGGCTGCTAGAATCGTCGCTTTCCCCGCCGATCCCAAGCAGCCATGCATCCCGATTACCTCGAAAAGATCCTCAACGCGCAGGTGTACGACGTCGCGGTCGAGACGCCGCTCGACGCGGCGCCCAACCTCTCGGCGCGCCTCGGCAACACCATTCTCTTCAAGCGCGAGGACATGCAGCCGGTGTTCTCCTTCAAGCTGCGCGGCGCCTACAACAAGATCGCCCGGCTCTCGCCGGAGAAGCTCAAGCGCGGCGTGATCTGTGCCTCGGCCGGCAACCATGCGCAGGGCGTCGCCCTGTCGGCGGCGAAGATCGGTTGTCGTGCGGTGATCGTCATGCCGACGACGACGCCGCAGATCAAGATCGACGCCGTACAGAGCCGCGGCGGCGAGGTCGTGCTTGCCGGCGAGTCCTACGACGAGGCGTATGCGCACGCGCTGGAACTGGAGAAGCGCGAGAAGCTGACCTTCGTCCACCCCTTCGACGACCCCGAGGTGATCGCCGGGCAGGGAACGATCGGCATGGAGATCCTGCGCCAGCACCCGAAGCCCATCCACGCCGTGTTCTGCGCCATCGGCGGCGGCGGGCTGATTTCCGGCGTTGCCGCCTACATCAAGCGCTTACGGCCCGAGACAAAGATCATCGGCGTCGAAACGGTCGATGCCGACGCCATGGCCCAGTCGCTGGCTGCCGGCAAGCGCGTGCGCCTGAAACAGGTCGGTCTGTTTGCCGACGGCGCGGCGGTGAAATATGTCGGCGAGGAAACGTTCCGCCTCTGTCAGCAGTACGTCGACGAGGTCGTGCGCGTCGATACCGACGCCGTCTGCGCGGCGATCAAGGATGTCTTCGAGGACACGCGCGCGGTGCTCGAACCGGCCGGCGCGCTGGCCGTGGCCGGCGCCAAGGCCTACGCCGCGCGCCGTCGATTAAAGAACAGGACGCTGGTGGCTGTGGCCTCCGGCGCCAACATGAACTTCGACCGCCTGCGCTTCGTCGCCGAACGCGCCGAGGTCGGCGAGCAGCGCGAGGCCGTGCTCGCCGTCACGCTGCCCGAACAGCCGGGCAGCTACAAGCGCTTCCTGTCGCTGATCGGCTCGCGTAACGTCACCGAATTCAACTACCGCTTCAACGACCCGAAGGAGGCGCACGTCTTCGTCGGCGTGCAGGTCGCCTCGCGCGCCGAGTCGCTCAAGCTCGTCGAGCAACTGCGCAAGAGCGGCTACCCGACGCTCGATCTGACCGACGATGAAACGGCCAAGGGCCACATCCGGCATCTGGTCGGCGGGCACGCGCCGAACGTCGCGCACGAACTTGTCTACCGCTTCGAATTCCCCGAGCGGCCGGGTGCGCTGATGAACTTCCTCTCCCGAATGAGCGCCGGCTGGAACATCAGCCTCTTTCACTACCGCAACCACGGCGCCGACTACGGCCGCGTGCTGGTCGGCATGCAGGTGCCGCCGGCCGAGAAGGCCGAGTTCCGCGCCTTCCTCAAGAACCTGGGCTACGCGCACTGGAACGAGACGGACAACCCGGCGTACCGACTGTTTTTGGCCTGACGAGAACATCATGATGAAGAACGAAAAGAAGAGCGGTTTTGCTTTTGATACCGTCGTCGATCGGCGCGGCAGCGACTCGATCAAATGGAACAAGTACGCCGGGCGCGAAATCATTCCGCTGTGGGTCGCCGACATGGATTTCGCGGCGCCGCAACCGGTGCTGGAAGCGCTGCACCGGCGCGTCGACCACGGCGTTCTCGGCTACGCCGCGCCGCTGCCGTCGCTCGTCCAGGCGACGCTGGCCTACCTCGAAGCGAACTACGGCTGGAAGGTCGAGCCCGAGTGGCTGGTCTGGCTGTCGGGCGTCGTCACCGGCCTCAACCTTTCCTGCCGCGTCGTCGATGGCGGCGTGATCACGGCGACGCCGGTTTATCCGCCCTTCCTGTCGGCGCCCAAGCTTTCCGGGCGCGAACTGACCAGTGTGCCGCTGAAGCTCACCGACGCCGGCTGGCGCATGGACCTCGACGCTATGGCTGCGGCGCTCAAGGCCGATACGCGGCTGTGGCTGCTCTGCCACCCGCACAATCCGGTCGGTCGCGCCTGGTCGGACGAGGAGTTGCGGGCGTTCGCCGGTTTCTGCCGGCGCCACGACCTGATCGTCTGTTCGGACGAAATCCACTGCGATTTGATCCTCGACGCCGAGCGCCGGCACCTGCCGCTGGCCTGCGTGGACGACGAGATTGCCCGGCGCAGCATCACGCTGATGGCGCCGTCGAAGACCTTCAACATCCCCGGGCTGGCCTGCGCCATCGCCGTGATTCCCGACGCGGGATTGCGCCGGCGCTTTACCGGTGCCGCGCGCGGCATCGTGCCCGACGTCAATGTGCTCGGTTTCGTCGCTGCCGAAGCCGCCTTCCGCGAGGGCGCGGAGTGGCATCGCGGCCTGATCGACACGCTGCGCCGTAATCGCGACCGCGTCGAAGCCGCCGTCGCTGCCATGCCCGGCCTTGCGATGACGCACGTTGAGGCAACCTACCTGGCGTGGATCGACGCGCGCGGCCTTGGCGTCGACGATCCCGTCAGCTTTTTCGAAGCCGCCGGCGTCGGTTTGTCGAACGGCGCCGACTTCGGCCTGCCCGGCTGGGTGCGGCTGAATTTCGGCTGCCCGGGCGCAACGCTGGAAGCCGCGCTGCAACGCATGGAGCAGGCCTGCCGGCAGCGCTGAACGCCGGTTCCCATAGGACGGGATATCGGTTAGGCTCCGGCCCTGACCTTTTTTCGCACATGGCGCGGATCGCACAACCGGTATGACTTCGGCGGCAGTTTCCCAGTCCCCCAAACGGCGCCTGTGGCCCATTCTGGTCGTCGTCGGGCTGCTCGGCCTGATTTCGACGGCGTGGGTGACGCGCGAGATTGCCTCGGTCAATAAGCAGCATCTGGAGCAGGAATTCGTCCATGTGGCGCGGGCGCGCGCCGACGAAATCGCTGCCGCGTACGCGCGGCCGCTCAAGCAGTTCTTTATCATCCAGCGCCTGTTTCATGCGGCGGGCGAGGTTGACTGGCCGCTGTTTCGCGAATTCGTCGCACCGGTCGTCAAGCAGGATGGCGTGGTCGACTACGGCTGGGCGCCGCTTGTCGTTGCTTCGGAGCGCGAGCCCTTCGAGCGCGCGGGGCGTGCACTGTGGGGCGAATCGTTCGCCCTGCGCGAAATGGGGGGCGACGGTGACCCACTTCCGGCGCTGATGCGTGAGCGCTACTTCCCCTTGTTTTACAGCCTCGCCGCCGATCGCGACCGTTCGACACTCGGTCTCGATCTTCTGGCGCCGACCAGGCACCTGGCACCGATCTCGATGGCCATCGACAGCAACGCGCCGGCAGCCATCGCGCTCGCCCATACGCTGCTTGAAACCGAGCACGGCGGCAATCTGATGTTCCTGGTGACGCCCGTCTATCGCGGCAGCGTGTTGCCCGAGTCGCGCAGCGCCCGCCGCCAGACTGTACGCGGGCTCCTGTTGATGACGCTCAATCTGACCGACATCTTCGACGCAGCAAATCGCGCGGCCAGCGAAGCCGGACTCGCGACCAGTCTCTTCGACTACCACGACGCGTCGAATCTGATCGCGCGCTGGCATCCGTACGCGTCCGACAGCGGGACAGCGGAAGCGGGCGACGCACAGGCGTTCGTCTACAAGCAGAACTTTGAACTGGCCGGACGCCGCCTGCTGATCCGGGTCGAAGCCAGCCCCGAGTGGGTCCGGCGTAATGAGGCGAAGACTGGGGGGCTGGTACCGCTGGTCGGCCTGCTGCTGACGCTGGCCTTGCTCGTCTATCTGCGCCGCCTGCTCGGGCGCAGCGCGCTGGTCGATACGCTCGAAGCGACGCACGCCATCGACCAGGCACAGCGGCGCGCGGCCGAGGCCTGGGCCGGCAAGCTCTCACTCGTGGTCGAGCAGAACCCGTCGACGATCATTATCACCGACCTCGACGGCCGCATCGAGTACGTGAACGATCGCTTCGTTGAAACGACCGGCTACGCGCGCGCAGATGCGCTCGGGCAGAACGTCGACATGCTCAACCCGCGCACCCTGCCCGAATCGTTCTTCGACCAGCTGCGCGAAACCATCGCCAGCGGGCAGAGCTGGAAGGGCGACCTGCAGACGCGCCGGCGCGACGGCACCGTCTATTGGGAACGGGCGTTGATTGCACCGATCCGCGACGCCGAAGGCAAGGTCACCAACTACGTGTCGATCAAGGAGGATATCGCCGCGCTGCGCGAGGTGATGACGCGGCTGCAGGAGAGCGAAAGCCGTTTCCGCAGCGCCATGGGTGTGATGCTCGAAGGCCTGGTGATCATTTCGCCCGATGGTGACTACCTCTTCGTCAATCGCTCGGCGCAAGAATCGATCGGCGTCGATCTTCTTGGCCGCAAGATCACCGATCTCGGCACCGAGATTCTGCGCGAGGATGGCTCGCTGTGTCCGCCGGAAGAGTATCCGTCGCGCCGCACCTTGCGCGACGGCTGCGAAATCCGTGATGCCGTGATCGGCTTCCGTGCGCAGGACGGCAAGGTGCATTGGGCCGAGATCAACACGGCGCCCCTGCATATGGGCGACGACCCGCGCTGGGGCGTCGTGCTCACCTTTTCCGACGTGACCGAGCGGCGGCGCACCGAAGAGCAGCTCCGACTCGCCTTCGAGGCCATCCGGCACAGCGGCGAAGGCATCCTCGTGACCGACGCCGAGCATCGCATCCTCTCGGCCAACCCGGCCTTCGAGGCGATGACCGGCTATCGCACCGACGAGATTATCGGCGCCGAGCCCTCCGTCATCTCGCTGGCCGAGTCCGGGCCCGAACAGGAAATCGCGCTGGCCATGCGCGAAGCCTTGGCGACAACCGGCTACTGGCAGGGCGAAGTCTGGAACCGGCGGCGTAGCGGCGAGGGCTATCCGGGCTGGCTCGGCGTATCGATGGTGCAGGAGGCCGACAACCGGCCGAAGCACTTCATCTACATCTTCTCCGACATCACCGAGCGCAAGGAGGCACAGAAGCGCATCGAGTACCTGGCGCACCACGACGCGCTCACCGGCCTGCCCAATCGCCTGCTGCTCTGCGACCGCGTCGCCCAGGCGCAGGCACAGGCGCACCGCATGCAGAGCCGCGTGGCGTTGATGTTCCTCGACCTCGACCGTTTCAAGACGATCAACGACTCGCTCGGCCACCCGGTCGGCGACGCGCTGCTCAAGGAAGTCGTCGAGCGCTTGAAGGGCTGCGTGCGCGAGTCGGACACGATCAGCCGCCAGGGCGGCGACGAGTTCATCATCCTTCTGAATGACGTGCGCGACGGCGAGGCGATTGCCCGGGTGGCCGACAAGATCCACCAGCGCATGGCCGACCCCATCGTGCTCGGTTCGCACACGCTCAACACCTCCTTCTCGATCGGCATCGCCATCTATCCGGACGACGGCGACGACTTCGACACGCTGCTGCAGAAAGCCGACACGGCGATGTACCACGCCAAGGAGTCCGGGCGGAACAGCCACCGCTTCTTCACCGAACAGATGAACCAGCGCGTCGTCGAGCACCTGTCGCTGGAGACGAATCTGCGGCGCGCGCTCGATAACAAGGAATTCGTCCTCCACTACCAGCCGCAGATGGACCTCGGCGAAGGCCGGATCATCGGCGTCGAGGCGCTGATCCGCTGGAACAGTCCGGAGCACGGCCTCGTCTCTCCGGCGCGTTTCATCCCGGTAGCCGAAGATTCCGGCCTGATCGTGCCGATCGGCGCCTGGGTGCTCAACGAAGCCTGCCGGCAGGCGCGCGCCTGGCAGGACGCCGGCCTGCCGCCCATGGTCGTTGCCGTCAATCTCTCGGCGGTGCAGTTCAAGCGTCCGGAACTCGTCAACACCGTGATCAACGCGCTGGTGCTCTCCGATCTTGACTCGCAGTGGCTGGAACTCGAACTCACCGAATCAATCCTGATCCAGGACGCGGAAGCGACGCTCGATACGGTCAAGCGCCTTAAGTCGCTGGGCATCAAGCTGTCGGTGGACGACTTCGGTACCGGCTACTCAAGCCTGACCTATCTCAAGCGCTTCGCTGTGGACAAGCTGAAGATCGACCAGTCCTTCGTGCGCGACCTCGTGACCGATCCCGACGACGCGGCGATCGTGCGCGCGATCATCCAGATGGCGCACAGCCTGAAGCTGAAGACGATCGCCGAAGGGGTCGAGACAGAGGAACTGGCCAACCTCCTGCGCATCTTCCACTGTGACGAGATTCAGGGTTATTGGCTGGCTCGGCCGATGTCGGCGGAGCAGATGGAAGTTTTTTTGCGTGAGCGGGCGAGTGGGCTGTCTGGGTGAAAGCCTTGGGGGATTCCTGAGAGGCTGTTTTCCGCCCTGACGGCGTGTAACTTTTTCTTGGGTCGCCAAGAAAAAGTCACCAAAAAGAAGGCGACCCCCGCGTTACGCGGCCGGCTTCGCCGGCTGCCCTGCGCTACTCGGCAAGCCGGGCGGCTGCGGAACTCGGGGCTTTGCCCCTCAGACAGTCCTCGCCGACTGCCCCCAGCTCGCCTCCGTTGCTCGGCGCTGCACGAGGGGGAGGAGAAGCACACCGAACGGAACCGATACCGTTGGCGGTTGATATGGGCGTGGTTTTCATCTGGCCCTTTGCGTCGTCGAGCAGCGCAAGGCGCAACGGGAAAAAGGGCGAGGACTGTCTGAGGACCGTAGGTCCGAGTTCCGCAGCCCTCCCGTTGCGGCTGAGCAGCGCAGAGCACCCGGCGCGAGCCGGGCGACGCTGTGGGCGCGCTTTCTTCTTGGCTACTTCTTCTTGGCAAGACAAGAAGAAGTACGCCCGCGCGTCAGGCGCGGAACCCAGCGCCTGAACAACCGTCACCCTAACCGTCCGCTGGCGGCAACCCTTCACCACCGATGAACAGACTCAACAGATGCGCCTGCGACACGGCGCCTAGCTTCTCCCGGATACGCGCCCTGTGGAACTCGACCGTCTTCACGCTGATGCACAGCGTCTCGGCGATCTGGCGCGTCAGCTTGCCGGCGAGCATGTGTTCCATCACTTCGCGTTCCCGCTCGGAAAGCGTTGCCAGGCGCGCGTTGAAGTCGCTGCTGGTCGTGCTCGACGGCGCTGCTTTCCATTGCTCGCGGCGCCTCTCTGCGTCGGCGTGCAGCGCGTTGGCCACGGCCAGGACCAGCCGTTCCTCCTCGTGCGGTTTCTCGATGAAGTCGATGGCGCCGCGTTTCAGCGCGCGTACGGCGAGCGGCACGTCACCGTGCCCGGTGAGGAAGATGATCGGGATCGCGTAGCGGCGCTTGTGCAGTTCGTCCTGCAGGTCGAGGCCGCTCATGCCCGGCATGCGGATGTCGAGGAGCAGGCAACCAGGTCGCTGCGGTCGGTAGATGTTGAGGAAGGCCTGCGCCGAATTGAAGGTTTCGACGCGCATGCCGGAGGCGCGCAGCAGCATGCCGAGCGCATCGCACACCGCCTCGTCGTCGTCGACGACGAAGACGGTCGGTTCGTGAGCGGAGTCGGTGGCGTTCATTTCGCGTCTTCCATGCCTTCTGTGGTTTCGGCCGGCAGCGTGAGGTGGAAAATGCAGCCGCTGGTTGGACTGTTCTCGTGCCAGATGCGTCCTCCATGTGCTTCGATGACCGAACGACAGATCGACAAGCCGAGGCCGAGTCCCTTTTCCTTGGTCGAGAACAGCGCGGTGTAGGCGCTCTCGGCGAGGTAGTCGGGGATGCCGGGGCCGCTGTCGGCGAAGGTCAGCGCGATGCCGCCGTCAGGCGCGCGGTCGGTGGTGACGCTCAGTCGCCGCTGGTCGATTGGGATCGTTTGCATCGCGTCGATCGCGTTTTGCAGCAGGTTGTGGATCACCTGCGCCATCAGCGTGCGGTCGGCATGCGCGATCAGCGGGTCGGGCGTCAAGCGCAGTTCGGTGCGGATCGCGTGTTCGTCGCGCGCCACTTCAAGCAGTTCGATCGATTCAAGCAACAATTCGTTGATGTCGAAGCGGCTCGGCTCCGGACGGCGGCTGCGGATGAAGCTGCGGATGCGGGCGATGATGCGGCCGGCGCGCACGGCCTGGTCGCGGCTCTTCTGCATCGCCGTCACCAGCTCGGCGTGTTCGAAGCGTGGGTTTTCAAGCAGACGCAGGCAGGCGTCGCTGTAGCTCGTGATTGCCATCAGCGGTTGATTGAGTTCGTGCGCCAGTGACGAGGCGACCTCGGTAAGCTCGGCCAGGCGCGCGCTCTGGCGCTGGATTTTCTGGTGTTGCCGGCGCAGCGACAGCGCCTGCTTTTGATCCGAGATGTCGGTGATCACCTGCAGCCGGATCGGTTGCCCGCTCATCCACGGGATCAACCCGGACTGCACCTGATACCAGCGGCCGTCGATCGGGTCGCGCAACTCCTTCGTGCGGAAGGTCGCATCGAAGCCTGTCGTCGTGTTTGCGGAACGCTCGCGTTGTGGAGGCGGACCAAAGCGCCGTGCCAGGTCTTCGGCACTCACCGTTTCGGGATCGGTGGCGAGCAGTCGGGCAAGGGCCGGATTGATGTAGAGCAGCCGGCCGGACGCCTCGTCGAGCGCATAGACCGCCGCGTGCATTTCTTCCAGCACCCTGCGGAAGCGTTCGTCGGCCGCCGAAAGCGACCGGTGCAGGCGCGCCAGCAGGAGCGTCATCGTGACGGCGATCAGCAGCATCGACGCACCTTCCCAGTAGAAGGGCGCGTCGCCTGCGTACGGATGGGTGGCGCGGAAGCTCATGAACCAGAAGATGCTGCTGATGGCGGCAATGGCCAGGCCGGAGCGTGTGCCGCCGGCCCACGTCACCAGCGCGACCGGGATCAGGTAAAGAATCGCGAAGCGCCAGGCGTAGCCGGTTGCGTAGTCGAGCAGGGCGATCAGGACCGCGAGGCCGACGGCCAGGGCAAAGGCCAGCGCGCGGTGACGCGTTGCCCAGAGGATGAGTGCTGACGCGGGCGCTGGAATGAGGGACTGGGGCATACGATGAGCGGATCGGGTCGGTCTGGAGCCTGTGCTGCGAATGTCGTGAAGTGGTCCGATTCTATACGCACGGTGGCGCCGCCAGCGCCGCTGAAGGCCCGCTGGATCGAAAACTAGGGGTAGCCCTAGGTTCGGCACGACTCGTTCTTCCCTATCCTGTGCTCCGTTTTTCTGACTCTCCGTTTCGATTATCCGCAAGTGCGTGGCTGCGCGCTCGCGTGAAGGAAGGTGCATTTTGCTAGACCAGATCATGATTTTCTTGCAGGCGCTGCTCGACCAGACCGGTGCCGTCAATTTCACGCTCGGTAATCTCCTGATGATCATCATCGGCATCGTCATGATCTACCTGGCGATCACCAAGCACTACGAACCGCTCTTGCTGATCGGCATCGGCTTCTCGTGCATCGTCGCCAACGTGCCGGGCCCCCCGGACGTACCCGGCGGACCGGCGATCTCGGCGCTGCTCTATGCGGTAAAAGAGGGGGGGCTCTTCCACTTCGCCTACATGGGCGTCGCCAAGCTGATCATCCCGCCGCTGATCTTCCTCGGTGTCGGTGCGATGACCGACTTCGGCCCGATGATCGCCAACCCGCGCCTCGTCATCCTCGGCGCCGGCGCCCACCTCGGCATCTTCGTCGCGCTCCTGCTGGCCAAGTTGCTCGGCTTCTCGCTCTCCGAAGCCGGCGCGATCGGCATCATCGGTGGCGCCGACGGCCCGATGGCCATCTTCGTCGCCGTCAAGCTGGCGCCGCATCTGCTCGGCCCGATCTCCGTCGCTGCCTACTCGTACATGGCGCTGATGCCCATGATCCAGCCGCCGGTGATGAAGATGCTGACGACCAAGGCTGAACGCGACATCGGCATGGCCGAGGTGCGCAAGGTCAGCAAGGTCGAGAAGATCGCCTTCCCGCTGGTCATCGCCATCATCGTCAATCTGTTCTTCCCGCCAGTCGCGCCGCTCATCACCATGCTGATGCTCGGCAACCTGCTCAAGGAGTGCGGCGTCACCTCGCGCCTGTCGAAGACAGCAGCGGGTGGCCTGATGAACGTGATCATCATCATCCTGACCGTGGCCATCGGCTCGACGATGGCGGCCGACAAGTTCCTCACCGTGCAGACGCTGGAAATTGTCGTCCTCGGCCTGATCGCCTTCCTCTTCGGCACCGGCTCGGGCGTGGTGACGGCGAAGATCATGAACCTCTTCCTCAAGGAAAAGATCAACCCGCTGATCGGTTCGGCCGGTATCGCCTCGGTGCCGATCGCCGCGCGCGTCTCGCACATCGTCGCCTACGAGGCCAATTCGAAGAACCTGCTGATCTATCACGCCATGGGCCCGAATCTGGCCGGCGTGTTCGGTACGGCGATCTCCGGCGGCATCCTGCTGGCGCTCCTGGGCGTGGGGGGCTGAGCATGAGAAACACATTTGCAGCCCCACACCCGCATGTTGAGGCGAGATAACCATGAATGCGATTGTTCCAGATACCTTTCAGGGCGCTGTCGTCCTCAGCGTCATCGACTTCTTCCTGAGCTTCCTGATCATCAGCGGTATCGGCTTCGTGCTGTCGCTGTTCCCGCTACTCAACAAGGCGGCCGCCCTGTTCAACGGCAAGGCGGCGCATGCGAAACCGGCGAAGCCGGTGGAGAAGAAGGCGGCCGTTGCTGCCAAGCCGGCTGCCGCAGCGCCGGCGCAAGCGTTGCCCGAAATGGCCGCGATTGCCGCAGCGGTGGCCGTGGTCATGGACGGTGCGCCGCACCACATCATCAGCATCGAACCGTCATCGAGCGGCGCCTGGGTGCAGTCCGGGCGTCTGGCGCACCACGGGTCGCACTTGGGTGCGCACTAAGACATCCAGGGTTCAGATGCGCCGCACGCCGGCCTCGGTGACGATCGCAGCGAGCGGCACGTCGTGTTCTTCCGGCTCGATCGAATCGACGCGTGCCAGCTCGAATCCGACGCCGATGGTCAGCGGTGCCGGTTGTGGCGACGCGAGCGTGCGGTCGAAGTAACCGCCGCCGTAGCCGATGCGATACCCCCGCGTATCGAAGACGTTGACCGGGATGAGCAAGGCTTCCGGCGTCAGAAATTCACCGGACGTCGGCGTCGGAATGCCATAGCGGTCGGTATGCATCGGGCTCGTCGGTGTCCACGCGCGGAAGGCGAGGGCGCGATCGGCGTCGATCACGACCGGCAGCAGCGCGGCATACCCCGGATTCCCTTCGGCCAGCCAGCTTTGCATCAGCGGGCGCAGGTCGGGCTCGTTCTTGTACGGCCAGCAGAACGCGACGTGCATGCCGGCAAGTTCGGGGAAGTGCTGCTGGATGAGCGCGCAGACGCGTGTCGATAGCGCCGCGTGGGTCGGCGGCGGTAGCGCCATGCGCCGCTCGATGCCTTGCCTGCGCAATGCCTGGCGCCGGCCGGCGCGTGCGGCGAGCGCTTCCTCCGGGCGCAATCCGGGCTTCGGACCGGTGCTCATGTGGTATGCTCAAAGCCAGTGTTTTCGGGTTATTCAGCTTACCATGAAGCTTCTTCGTTCCGTCCTCTCCATCCGTTTCGTCGCCTCGCTCGTCTTCTCTGTTTTCCTCGCGCACACGGCCGCCGCGTCCGACGATCTCCTGCTCGCCGCCCGCGAGGCGGCGCGGCTCGGCGATCGCGCCAAACTTGAGCGCGTCGTGCCCGAGTTGCAGGGTCACGAACTCGCCGCGTACGCCGAGTATTGGCTGCTGCAGATCGATCTGAAACAGGAAAGCGCCGATCCGGCGGCGATCAAATCCTTCCTGACGCGCAACGAGGGCAGCTACATCGCGGAGCGGATGCGCAGCGATTGGCTGAAGCAGCTGGGCAAGGATCAGTTGTGGGCCGAGTTCGACGCCGAATTCCCGGCCGTCGTGCAGCCCGATCCGGAACTGGCGTGCTACGCGCTGCAGAGCCGCCGTGCCCGTGGTGACCAGACCATGCTCGACGACGCGATGCCGCTCTGGCTGACGCTCGTCGAGCCACCCGAATCGTGCTATCCGGTGCTCGAGGCGCTGATCCTGGAGAAGCGCGTGCTCGCCGACGGCGTGTGGGAGCGTGTCCGTCGTCAGTTCGAAGCGAACAAGCTGGCCGGTGGCCGTTACACGATGAATTACTTGCCAGCCAGCCAGACGCCCGACGCGCGCACGGCGCAGACCGTGTCTGACTCGCCGATGCCGTGGCTCGTCAAGCTGCCGGCCGGATTCGGCGCGAGCCGCATGCAGCGCGAGCTGGCGGCGCTGGCGGTTGGGCGCATCGCGCGCAACGATCCGGGTGCGGCAGCGGCGCAATTGCAGCGTATCGAGGATCAGCTGCAGGCCGGCGAGAAGGGCTGGGCCTGGAGCCAGATCGGCTGGCAGGCCGCGTTCCGGCACATGGACGAGGCCTTGCCTTGGTTCGCCAAGGCGGGCGACGCGCCGCTCTCGGACGAAGTCGCGCAGTGGAAGGTGCGTGCCGCGCTGCGTGCGCAGGAATGGGGCGTGGTGCGTTCGACGATCGAGAAAATGCCGCAAGCGCTCGCCGAGCAGGCGCCGTGGGTGTACTGGCTTGGCCGTTCCTACAAGGCGGGTGGACAGACGGAAGCGGCCAACAACCTGTTCCTGAAGATTGCCGGGCAACCCAACTTCTACGGCAATCTCGCCGACGAGGAACTCGGGCGCGTGATTTCCACGCCGCCGAAGGCCGTGCCGCCGAGTGGCGAGGAGCTGGCTCAGATGGCCGATAACCCGGGCGTGCGGCGCACGCTCGCCCTGCTACGCGTTGACATGCGCGTCGAGGGTGTGCGCGAGTGGAACTGGGTGCTGCGCGGCATGGGCGACCGCGAACTGCTCGCCGCCGCCGAAGTGGCCAATCGCGCCGGCTTCTACGACCGCGCGATCGCCGCGGCCGACCGTACGCGTAACGAGCACGACTACTCCCTGCGTTACCTGTCGCCGTACAGTGAGCAGGTGCGGCCGGCGGCCAGTAACCAGTCGCTCGATGACGCCTGGGTCTACGGATTGATGCGCCAGGAGAGCCGCTTCGTGACCAACGCCAAGTCGACGGTCGGCGCTTCCGGACTCATGCAGCTGATGCCGGCGACGGCCAAGTGGGTGGCGAAGAAGATCGGTCTGCGCGACTACCACCACGGCCAGGTGAACGATACCGAGGTCAACGTGTTGTTAGGGACTTCGTACATGCGTTTGGTCATGGAGAGTCTGGACAACCATCCGGTACTCGCTTCCGCCGCGTACAACGCCGGCCCCGGGCGCGCACGCAAGTGGCGGGCGGCCGATCGCGAGCTGGAAGGCGCGGTTTACGCGGAGACGATTCCGTTTGCCGAAACGCGCGATTACGTGAAGAAGGTGATGAGCAATTCCGTCTACTACGCGGCGCTGTTCAACGAAGCGCCGCAGTCGATCAAGAGCCGCCTCGGCGTCATCGGGCCGCGCGTCGCCGTCGATCCCAATGCCGAGGAATTGCCGTAAAATCCACGCTTTATTGCAACTTCTACCATCTCAGGGCGCCATGAATATCAAGAACGTACTTCTGATCGGCGGCAGCGGTTTTGTCGGCGGCTGGATCGCAAATCGTCTTTCCGAGCGCGGAATGCGCGTCGTCATCCCGTCGCGTCACCGCGACCACACGAAGAAGGCAACGATGATGCCGACGGTCTACGTCGTCGAGGCCGACGTTCACGATCCGAAGATTCTGGCCGATCTGATGAAGGGCATGGACGCGGTGATCAATCTCGTCGGCATCCTGCACGATGGCAGTTCCGGCCAGCCCTACGGCAAGCGCTTTGCCGAAGCGCACGTCGAACTGCCCAAGAAGATCGTCGCGGCGATGAAGCAGACCGGTGTTCGCCGGCTGGTGCACATGAGCGCGCTCAAGGCCTCGTCCGATGCGCCGTCCGGCTACCTGCGTTCCAAGGCCGCCGGCGAGGCCGCCGTACTCGCCGCGGCGAAGGAACTGGACGTTACCATCTTCCGTCCGTCGGTCATCTTCGGGCCGGGCGATGCCTTCCTCAACAAGTTTGCCTCCTTGCTCAGTCTGTTCCGCGTGTTGCCGCTGGCCGGCGCCAAGGCGCGCTTCCAGCCGGCCTACATCGGCGACGTCGCTGACGTCATGGTCGATTGCCTGACGCGCAGCGACACCTTCGGCCAGACCTATGAACTCGCCGGTCCGCGCGCCTACAGCCTGCGCGAGCTGGTCGATTACGTGGCCAAGCTCTCCGGTCGCTGCGCCGCCGTGATCAATCTCGGTAGTGGTCTGGCCGGCCTGCAAGCGCGCATCCTCAGCCTGCTGCCGAATCCGCCGCTCTCGCCCGACAACCTGCGTTCGATGCAGATCGATAACCTCACCGATGGCGCGCGCAACTACCCGGGCTGGAATCCGAAGTCGCTGGAATCGGTCGCGCCGGGCTATCTCGCCAAGGTCAAGGTCAAGAGCCGTCTGGATGGCTTCCGCAGCCACGCCGGGCGCGCCGGAAACTGATCGGGGCGGTTGGCCATGTTGAAGCTGGTGATCGGTGACCATAACTACTCGTCGTGGAGTCTGCGCCCCTGGCTCGTCCTGAAGCAGAGCGGGCTGCCGTTCGAAGAGGTGAGCATCCGTCTGCGTGAGAGCCGGACCAAGGCGGAGATTCTCAAGCACTCGCCTTCGGGCAAGGTGCCCTGCCTGATCGACGGCCAGACGGTGGTCTGGGACTCGCTGGCCATCTGCGAATACATCGCCGAGAAGGTGCCGGCGCTGTGGCCGACGGACAGCAAGTCACGCGCCGAAGCGCGCTCAATCAGCGCCGAGATGCATTCGGGCTTTGTCGCCCTGCGCCACTCGCTGCCAATGGATGTGACCGCCTCCAAGCCGCACACGACGCGCACCGCCGACGTCGAAGCCGACATCGCCCGCATCGTCGATATCTGGGAAAGCTGCCGCAGCCGCTTCGTCGACGCCGGACCGTTCCTGTTCGGCCGCTTCACCATCGCCGACGCCATGTTCGCGCCGGTCGTCTGGCGCTTTCTTACTTACGAAGTCGAGTTGCCTGCCGCGTCGCGCAAGTGGGTCGATGCCATGCTCGCCTTGCCGGCGATGCAGGAATGGCGCGCGGGTGCACAGGCCGAAACGGCCGGCGGATAGCGGACTTTCCGTCTCGTTGATGGCGCCCATCGACATGAAGATCTACACAGTCGGTGGCGCCGTGCGCGACGAACTGCTCGGCTTGCCGGTGCAGGATCGTGATTTCGTCGTCGTCGGCGCATCGCCCGAAGCCATGCTGGCCAAGGGTTTCAAGCCGGTCGGCAAGGACTTCCCGGTTTTCCTGCACCCAAAGACGCACGAGGAATACGCGCTCGCCCGCACCGAGCGCAAGGCCGGGCACGGCTACAAGGGCTTTTCCTTCCACGCTGCTCCGGACGTCAGCCTTGCCGATGATCTCGCGCGGCGTGACCTGACGATCAACGCCATCGCGCGCGCCGACGATGGCACGCTGACCGATCCCTTCAACGGCGTCGCCGATATTGCGGCCAAGGTATTGCGCCACGTCGGTCCGGCCTTTGTCGAAGACCCGGTGCGCATCTTGCGCGTCGCCCGCTTTGCCGCGCGCTTCACCGAATTTTCGATCGCGCCGGAAACGCTGGCACTGATGCGCCAGATGGTGGCAGTCGGCGAAGTCGACCATCTGGTGCCCGAGCGCGTCTGGCAGGAACTGGCCAAGGGGCTGCTGGAGGCGCAGCCGTCGCGCATGATCACCGTGCTACACGAGTGCGGTGCGCTGGCGCGCCTGATTCCTGAACTCGACCGCCTGTTCGGCGTGCCGCAGCGCGCCGACTACCACCCGGAAGTCGATACCGGCGTACACGTGATGATGGCGCTCGACGAAGCCGCGCGCGCTACTTACGCGCTGCCGGTGCGCTTCGCCGTGCTGCTGCACGATCTCGGCAAGGGTCTGACGCCGGCCAACGATCTGCCGCGCCACCCGGGTCACGAGGTGCGCAGTGTCAATCTGGTCAAGGAAGTCTGCGAACGCCTCAAGACGCCGGCCGATTGCCGTGATCTGGCGCTCCTTGTCGCGCGCTACCATGGTGATATCCGGCGCGGCCCGGATTTGCGCGCTTCGACCGTGACGCGCCTGCTCGAACATACGGACGCCTTGCGCCGCCCGCAACGCTTCGCACAACTGCTTGAAGCCTGCGCCTGCGACTACCACGGACGTCTGGGCTGGGAAGACAAGCCGATTCCCTCCGAGGATCTCTTCACGCGTGCCCTGGCTGCGTTCCGTGCGGTCGATGCGGCCGCCATTGCGCGTGGCTGTGCCAACCCGGCCGAGATTCCCGAGCGCCTGCACGCGGCGCGCGTCGCCGCGGTCAAGGATGCCTTGACGTTGCCTGACTGAGCACGCCTGCGGCGGTTCGCGAAATTTCTTCGACTTCGCATCAACCGATTTCCTGATCGGTCGTTAATGAAGCTGTACGACCCATTTGCAGGAGACAGAAAATGATCATCGTCAAGGAAACAAGCACCGGTAAACGACTGGACGAGGCGTGCAACTACAACAACGATGCCTACGACGACGAGGTTCTCTACACGGAATGGGCAAGGCTGCCGCGTGTGCAGGCCGGCTTGACGACGGCTTCGGTGACGAGTGCTTACGCGGAGCCGCTGGCCCGGCTTTTCTACAGCGTCAGCGACGAGCGCCATTGAGCGCCGCCGGACGGCGCGCGACTACAGCAACTACAAGGTCTCGCTGCGGTCGCCCTGCGCGAAGCCGAGCAGCGTGTCGTCGATTCCTTTGCCGAGGGCGATGACCTTGAACAGCTCGCCCATCTCGGCCGGTGAGAGCAGCTTCTGCGCGGCCTGCGCTTGCGGCAGGTAGCGCAGCAAATCCTCCGCTGGCGTGCGCGCGAGTATGTCAGTCAATCCGCAGTTGAGCAGGAAGGTTGCCTGGGTAGTGTAGCCAAGTAGTTCCAGCCCGGCGTTGAAACCGGCTTCGACGATGGCGGTGAAATCGACGTGCGCGGTGATGTCCTGCAGGCCCGGGAGCAGGAAGGGCTCGCCGTGCGCGTGGTGGCGGTAGTGGCACATCAGTGTGCCGGTCGCGCGTTGCGGGTGATAGAACTCGTGGCGCGGGAAGCCATAGTCAATGAGGAGCAGGGCGCCCCGGTTGAGAATGCTCGCCCACGACGCCGTCCAGTCGGTTGCGGCGAGGCAGATTTCGCTCAGGTAGCCGGGCGGCAGCGGGAACTCCTCGGCGATCGCTTGCGCTTTTTCCAGTACGCGCCCGGTCGCCGGACGATCGCACCAGACGAATTCGCCGTTCCGGGCGGAGACGCCGCGTTCGAGAATCGCTGCGTCGTCCCACTGCGCCAGATGCACCGGCATCGCGTCGAGCAGTTCGTTGGCGAGCATGAGGCCGTTGAAGGTTTCCGGCAGGCGGTCGAGCCAATGAACGTAGTCAAGCAGATGCGGCGCGCGCTGGCCGAGCGTCGCCCGCTGCCGTGCGCGCAGTTCGCCCGAGAGGTCGAGGATGGCGTAGCGTTCGGGCAGCGCGTTGCGCCGTTCCAGTTCGAGCAGCAGGTCGGCCGCCAGACGGCCCGAACCGGCGCCGACCTCGACAATCTGCGGCGCGGAAAGCGCCATGATCTGGATGGCCTGCGTCGCCAGTGTCTGGCTGAAGGCGGAGGAAATTTCTGGGGCGGTGACGAAGTCGCCGGCGGCGCCGAACTTCTGCGCGCCGCCCGAGTAGTAGCCCATGCCCGGCGCGTAGAGCGCGAGCTCCATGAAGCGATCGAAGCCGATCCAGCCGTCGGCGGCTTCGACCGCGTCGATGATGCGGCGCTTGAGCGCGTCGCTGAAGGCGAGGGCGTCGGGCGAGGGGGCGGGGAGTCTCATGGCGGTCAGAGCGGATGTTCGATGTGCAGGGTAGTGATGCTGCCGTAATCAAAGGCGAGCTGTGTCCACTCGGCGACCGGTAGCTGTTGCCAGTGGCCGACGAGCGCGCGCAGCACGCCGGCATGTGCGACGAGGGCGACAGCCGGCTGCGGTATAAGCGAAGCAGCGAAGTCGAGCACGCGTGCCTGCAGTTGAGCGACCGATTCGCCATTTGGCGGTATGAAGCCGGTGACGTCGGCGGCCCAGGCGTCGAGGGCGTCGCGCTCGATGTCGTCCCACGCCCGACCTTCCCAGTCGCCGAAGTCGATCTCGGCGAGGCGCGCGTCGAACACGGGCTCCGGGTGCAGCGCTTCGGCGAGCTGCCGGGCGCGGCGTAGCGGGCTTGAATAGACAGGAACGTCTCGCGGCAGCAGCGGCCTGATCTCGTCGGCAACTGCGTGCGGCGCGTGCGCGTCGACGTCGAGCCGGCCGTAGCAGATGCCGGCGTCGATCACCGGCTTCGGATGGCGGATCAGGAAAACTTGCACAGCATGCCGCAGTAGAAGGCCACCTCGGACAATTGCTGCGTCGCACCGAGGCAGTCGCCGGTGTAGCCGCCGATCTGCTTCTTGAACATGCGGCCGAGCCAGAGCGTGGCGAGCAGCGCGAGGACGACGGCCGGGATCGACTGCTTGGGCGCCAGTAGCAGGAGCGGTAGCAGGGCGGTGATTGTCGCGAAGATCAGTTCGCCGCCGCCGATGCGCGTGGCGAGCGGCTTGGCCTTGCCTTCCTCGTCGCGCACGTAGTCGAGCTGGCTCATCAGCAGCGCCGCGCACAGGCGCGAGAAACCGTGGCCGGCGATCAGCGTCACCGGGATCAGCAGCAGATCGATCTCGACGAGCGCGCAGAACTTGGTGAGCAACACCATGATCAGCGCCACGGCGCCGTAGCTGCCGATGCGCGAGTCCTTCATGATCGCCAGGATGCGCTCCTTGCTCCAGCCGCCGCCGAAGCCGTCGACCATGTCGCCCCAGCCGTCCTCGTGGAAGGCGCCGGTGGTGTACAGCGTCGCCGCCATCGAAGCTAGCACGGCGAGCGTCTTCGGCCAGAAAAAGGAAGTGATGGCGAAGACCAACGCGCCGATGAAACCGACGATCAGGCCAACCGCCGGGAAGTAGCGCATCGAGCGTTCGAGTGCCTCGCTGCTGTGCCCGACCCAGCGCGGGACCGGCAGGCGGGTGAAGAAGCGAATGGCGCCGAGGAAGTATTCGAGTTCGTGGCGGGAGGACATGGCCCTGACCTTGAGTGAAGCGCGCGGCCGCCGGAAGCGGCCGGGCGGTGAGTACGTCAGCCCTTCTCGCTGACGCCGGCCGAGGCGAAGCTCGCCATCTCGTTGAGGAAGGCGACGGAAGCGCTGACCAGCGGCCAGGCCAGCGCGGCGCCGGTACCTTCGCCGAGGCGCAGGCCGAGGTCGATCAGCGGGTCGGCCTGCAGCTCTGCGAGCTGTGCCAGGTGACCCGGTTCGGCCGAGCGGTGGCAGAAGATGCAGTACTCTCGGATCGCCGGTGCGATGCGCGAGGCGGCGAGCAGCGCCGAAGTGACGATGAAGCCGTCGATGAGCAGTGTCATGCCGCGTTCGGCGGCGCCGAGCATGGCGCCGGCCATCATCACGATCTCGAAGCCGCCGAATTCGGCAAGCACGTTCATCGGATCGGCATCGGCCGGGAGCGCGGCGCGTGCGACGGCTTGTGCAAGCAGGTCGCGCTTGCGTGCGAGACCGGCATCGTCGAGGCCAGTGCCGCGCCCGACGCAATCGTCGAGCGAGGCGCCGGTCAGTACGTGCGTGATCAGCGAGGCGGAGGCGGTGTTGCCGATGCCCATCTCGCCAAAACCGAGCACGTTGCAGCCTTCGTCGGCCAGCTTGCGCGCGATCTCGGCGCCCTTGACCAGCGCCGCGGCGCACTCGTGCGCGCTCATCGCCGGTTCCTCGATGTAGTTACGCGTGCCTGGGCCGACCTTGGCGTCGACCAGACCGTCGCGCGCGCCGAAGTCGTGCGCGACGCCGGCATCGATCACGCGCAGGCCGAGGCCGTTGTGCTTGGCGAAGACGTTGATCGCCGCGCCACCTGCGAGGAAGTTCTCGACCATCTGCCAGGTGACGTCTTGCGGATACGCCGAGACGCCGGCCTTCGCAGCGCCGTGGTCGCCGGCAAAGACGAGGATCTGCGGGTTGGCGAGCGCCGGCGTTAGCGTCTTCTGGATGCGGCCGATCTGCAGGGCCAGCTGTTCGAGCTGACCGAGCGCGCCGAGCGGTTTGGTCTTGTTGTTGATCTTGTCGAGCAGTGCGGCATCAAGCGAATTGCCGGGCGAGGAGATGGCGAATAGCATGAGTCAGTCCGTTAGCAAGGATGGAAAAATTGGTAGGAAGGCAAGGTCGGGCCGCGGGCGCCTGGAAGCGGGCGATTATACGCGCGCGCTTTTCTTCGCTTTCGTGCGGATCGCCGGAAAAGCTCATGCGTGCTGCAACGGGCGCAAGTGCATGGCGACGGGAGAATGGCTGTGGTTGAGCGGTCCGCCACAGTTGCCGGTGCGCACCTGGGCGCCGGATTGCAGTGCTTCGCGCACATAGAGGCGGGCAGCGCGCACGGCTTCGACGAGCGATTCGCCGAGCGCCAGATGCGATGCGATGGCGCTCGACAGCGTACAGCCGGTGCCGTGCGTGTTCGCGCTCTGGATGCGCGGCGCCTTCATCCAGATCTTCTCGCCGCTCTCGGTGAGCAGGAGGTCGATTACTGTCTCGCCCGGCAGATGGCCGCCCTTGACCAGCACGGCGCGCGCGCCCTGCGCACGCAGCGCCAGTGCCGCGCCTTCCATGTCCTCGGTCGAGGCGAGCGGTTTGCCGACGAGCAGGCCGGCCTCGTCGAGGTTCGGCGTGATCAGCGCGGCGCGGGGAAAGAGCTCGCGCACGAGCACGTCCATCGACGCCTGTTCGATGAGGACGGCGCCGCTCGTGGCGACCATCACCGGGTCGAAGACGACGTTGGGCAGAGCATGGCGGTCGATCGCCTCGGCGACGGTTTGCACGATCTCCGGCGCGTGCAGCATGCCGATCTTGACGGCGTCGGCGCCGATATCCTCGATCACGGCGTCGATCTGGTCGCGTAGCATCTGCGGCGGAACGCCATGGATGGCGCGCACGCCGCAGGTGTTCTGCGCGGTCAGCGCGGTGATGGCCGTCATGCCGAAACAGCCGAGTGCGGCGATCGTTTTCAGGTCGGCCTGGATGCCCGCGCCGCCGCCGCTGTCGGAACCGGCAATCGAGAGGACGCGGGGGTATTCGTAGCGGGGAGTCTGCGAGGTCATCGGGTCACCTATTTGTTTGATTTGGTCCGAAGCAGTCAGGAAAATCGGCAGAGCAGGCCGCCGTAGAAGGCGAGTTCGGCGAACTGCTGCGTTGCGCCGAGGCAGTCGCCGGTGTAGCCGCCGATGCGCCTATTGAACATGCGCGCCAGCCACCAGGTCGCGCCGCCGGCAAAGACGAGCGCGAAAACGACCGGCCAGAAGGGCAGGAAATACAGCGGAATCAGCGCGGGCAGCGCGGCCAGCACGAGCTCGTGGTCGCGCACGCGCCGGGCGAACGGCTTGGCTTTGCCCTCGGCGCGGACGTAGTCGAGCTTGGCGAAGACGGCGGTAGCGCAGAAGCGCGAGACGGCGTGTCCGGCGACGAGCGCGGCCGGGATTACGTGCTGGTCGAGTTCGACGAGCGCCAGCAGGCGGCTGACGAGCAGCGCGATGAGACCGGCAGCTCCGACAGCGCGCACCTGCGAGTCGCGCATGATGGCGAGGATCTCGGCGCGGTCGACGCTGCTGCCGAAGCCGTCGACCGTGTCGTTCCAACCGTCCTCGTGGATTGCCCCGGTGAAGACGATGGCGACGGCAATGGCGAGCGCGACGGCGAGCGTCTTGGGCACAACGAGCACGCTCGCCACGAAAGCGAGCGCGGCGACGCCGCCGACGAGCAGCCCGGTGGCCGGGAAGAATCCGATGGCGCGTTCGAGGGCAACGCCGTCCTGCCCAAGTGTTTCCGGAATGCGCAGGCGCGTGAAGAAACGCAATGCGCCGACGAACGATGCGAACAGGGACGGTGCGGACATCGCGCTTCGCTCTTAACGAATACGCTGGCTGACGCCGGCCGACTCGAAGCTGGCCATCTGGTTCATGAAGGCGAGTGCCGAGCAGAGCAGCGGATAGGCGACCATGGCGCCAGTGCCTTCGCCCAAGCGCATGCCGATGTCGAGCAGCGGTTTGGCGTCGAGCGCGCGCAGCTGGACGAGGTGGCCGGCTTCGGCAGACTTGTGGCAGAAGACGACGTAGTCGCGCACGTGCGGCTCGATGCAGGTGGCGGCGAGCAGCGCTGAGGTGGCGATGACGCCATCGCCGAGGATGGTGATGCCGGCTTCGGCAGCGGCGAGGTAGGCGCCGACCATCATCACGATCTCGAAACCGCCGAACTCGGTGAGGATGTCCATCACGTCCGCATCCGCCGGCAGTTGCGCGCGATCGAGCGCCTGCTGCATCAGCGCGCGCTTGTGCGCGAGTCCGGCGTCGTCGAGCCCGGTGCCGCGGCCGACGCAATCGACGAGCGGTGCGCCGGTCAGGAGGTGCGTGATCAAGGAGGCCGAGCCGGTGTTACCGATGCCCTTCTCGCCCATGCCGATCACGTTGCAGCCGCGTGCCACCGCGTCGCGGACAAAGCCGGCGCCGCGCGCCAGCGCCGTTTCGCACTGCTCGCGCGTCATCGCCGGTTCGACGAGATAGTTGCGCGTGCCGGTCGGTGAAATCTTGGCGTTGATCAGGCCGTCGCGTTCGCCGAATTCGTGCGCAATACCGGCGTCGATGACGACCATCGTCATGCCGTTCTGGCTGGAAAACACGTTGGCCCCAGCGCCGCCTTGCAGGTAGTTCTCGACCATCTGCCAGCTCACGTCCTGCGGATAGGCCGAAATGCCGGCCGTCGCCGCGCCGTGATCGCCGGCAAAAATGAGCATGTGCGGGTTGCTGAAGGTTGGCGACAAGGTCTTCTGTATGCGCCCGACCTGGAGGGCGACGGTTTCGAGCAGGCCGAGCGAACCGAGCGGCTTGGTCTTGTTGTCGATCTTGTGTTGCAGGGCGGGAATCAGTGCATCGTCGAGCGGCAAAACTGCGAACTGCATGGCGGAATTCTTTGCGCAGGCTTGGAAAGGGAGCCGAGATTATACGCTCCGCCCCCCGTGCTAAGCTTGCGCGCCATGAAAGAACTGATCATTGGCGGAGCCCGTTCGGGCAAGAGCACGCTGGCGGAAAAACGGGCCATCGAGAGCGGGTTGCACGTGGTGTACGTGGCGACGGCGCAGGCGCTCGACGGCGAAATGGAACACCGCATCAAACTGCACCGCGAACGCCGGCTGGCGTCGTGGGGCCTCGTCGAATCGCCGCTCGGGCTGGCCGAGGTGCTCAAGCAGAATGCGGCGCCTGACGTCTGTCTGCTCGTCGACTGCCTGACGCTGTGGTTGTCGAACATGCTGTTCGCCGGCGAGGCGGCTAAACAGGCGGAGGCCGGTCAGCCGGTCGATTGCCCGCTGTTTTCCGGTGAGGTCGCGGCGTTGGTCGAGACGCTGCCCCGGTTGCCGGGGCGGGTGATCATGGTGTCCAACGAAGTCGGCTGGGGCATCGTGCCGATGGCGCGTGTCTCGCGCCTGTTTGCCGACGAACAAGGGCGCCTGAACCAACGTGTGGCGGCCGTCTGCGACGCGGTGACGTTGGTCGCTGCGGGGCTGCCGGTCAAGCTCAAGTAGGCCCTGCTGTTTTGTAGGAGCGCAGCTTTGCTGCGCGATGACAGCCTTTCTTCGTAGCTATCGCCTAATCGCCCGATAAATCGGGCTCCTACAAAAAACTAGCGTTTCCGGTCGTTGCCGTCCGGCGTGAAGAAGAAACCGGCGCCAAGCACGATCAGGCCTAGCGGCCACCAGGTGCCGATCAGCTCGGCGATGCTGATGTTGAGAAAGCCGAGATTGCGCGCCAGAACCAGCACGCCGAAAACGATCAGAACGAGTCCGCCAAAGCTGAATTTCATGGTTCTTCTCCTCAGTTCGATGATTTTGCCTTGAGCGGCAGCCATTCGGCCAGCTTCTCGAGGTCGAGGCTTTGTTCGACCGCGTCGGCCAGGCGGTCGAGGTCGCGTTCCCGGCGCTCGGTTGGGTCGAAATGCGCCGTCGGCTTGTGACCGGCCCATTCGAGCAGCCCGGCGAGTGCTTCGGGCGTATCGAACAGACCGTGGCAGTAGGTCGCCAGGATCTGGTTGTCGTCGGAGATCGCGCCTTCCGCCAGCCCGCCGAGTTGCGTCGACGGCCGTTCGAGCGCCGCGCCGTGCGTGACGCCCATGTGGATGCGGTAGCCGGTGATCGGCGGCGAGCCAGGTAGCGTAAGCGTTCCGGTTACGTTCTCCAGCCTTTTCTCCGCTGCGAGCGTCGTTTCGTAGTCGATCAGCCCCAACCCCGGAGCGCTGCCCGGCTGGCCTTCCAGACCGAGCGGGTCATGCAACTGCTTGCCGAGCATCTGCAGGCCACCGCAGATGCCAATCACCTTGCCGCCGTAGCGCAGGTGACGGCGGATCGCCTCTTCCCAGCCCATCTCGCGCAGCCAGTTGAGGTCGGCCTGCACCGCCTTGGAGCCGGGCAGGACGATGAGATCGCACGGCGGCACCGCGTCGTGCGGGCCGATGACGGTGAAATCGACGTCCGGGTGGAAGCGCAGCGGGTCCAGATCATTGTGGTTCGAGATGCGCGGGTAGGCCGGGGCGATCACCTTCAGGCGCGTCTCGCCCTTGGCTTCCTTCTTGCGCGGCAGCGCGTCTTCGGCGTCGAGGTAGAGGCCGTGCAGGTAGGGCAGCACGCCGAGCACCGGCTTGCCGGTGCGCTCTTCGAGCCAGGTGAGGCCGGATTCGAGCAGGCTGATGTCGCCGCGAAAGCGGTTGATGACGAAGCCCTTGACCCGCGTCTGCTCGCTCGGCGAAAGCAACTCCAACGTACCTACGAGGTGGGCGAAGACGCCGCCGCGGTCGATGTCGGCGACGATGATCACCGGACAATCGACCACCTCGGCAAAGCCCATGTTGGCGATGTCGCGCGCGCGCAGGTTGATTTCGGCCGGGCTGCCGGCGCCTTCGACGACGATGCAGTCGTAGGTCTCACACAGGCGATCCCACGATTCGAGCACGGCCTTCATCGCCTTCGGCTTGTATTCGTGGTAGTCACGGGCGTTGAGGTCGCTCATCGCCTTGCCGTGGATGATGACTTGCGCGCGCTTGTCGGTCGAAGGCTTGAGCAGGATCGGATTGAAGTCGATATGCGGCGGCACGCCGGCGGCCAGCGCCTGCAGTGCCTGGGCGCGGCCGATCTCGCCGCCGTCGACGGTGACCGCCGAGTTGAGCGCCATGTTCTGCGGCTTGAACGGCGCGACGCGCAGGCCGCGCCGCGCGAGAATGCGGCAGACCGCGGCGGCGAGCACCGATTTGCCGGCGTCCGACGTACAGCCCTGAATCATCAGACTGGGCGTTTTGCTGGGGTACTTGGGGGCATTCATCGTAGAATCTCGGGTTCTTGGCTTCGTAGCCGGCGATTTTCTCATGTCCGCCCCGTTTTCTCCCGATCTCTTGCTGTCCTCCATTCCGGGTTCATTTCACCTGCCGCTGGCCGCGCTCGCGGGCGTCGTGTTCGACCGCCTGTTTGGCGAAGTGCGCCGCTGGCATCCGCTGGTTGGCTTCGGCAAGTTCGCCGATGCGGTCGAGTCGGCACTGAATCGTGGTCCGGTCGCCGTGCGCCGCGGTTCCGGTCTGCTCGCTTGGGCGCTCGCCGTGCTGCCCTGGGTTGCACTCGCGGCATGGGCTGGTCGCGATGGCTTTCTCGGCTGGCTGCTCGACGCCATGCTGCTCTACGTCGCGCTCGGCGGGCGCAGTCTGGCGGAGCACGCCGAGCGTGTGGCGAGTGATCTGGCCGCGGGTGACCTGCCGGCGGCGCGCGAACACGTCGGCTGGATCGTCTCGCGCAACACGAGCGAACTCGACGAGTCTGGCGTCGCCAAGGCCTGCGTCGAGTCGACGCTGGAGAACGGAAACGACGCCGTTTTCGGCGCGCTGTTCTGGTTTTCCATCCTCGGCGGGCCGGGTGCGGTCCTCTTCCGGCTGGGCAACACGCTCGACGCGATGTGGGGCTACAAGACCGAACGTTTTCTGCGCTTCGGCTGGGCAGCGGCGCGCATCGACGATCTCCTGAACTTCATCCCGGCGCGCTTGACCGCGCTCTCCTACGCCGCCTTCGGCGAAACGCGCCGCGCGCTGGCGTGCTGGCGCAAGCAGGCGCCGGTTTGGGAGAGTCCGAACGCCGGCCCGGTGATGTCGGCCGGTGCCGGCAGCCTTGGTCTCGCACTTGGTGGGCCGGCCATCTACCACGGCCAGTTCGAAGATCGGCCGGTACTCGGCGAAGGCCGTCCGGCGCGCGGCGAAGACATCCCGCGCGCGCTGTCGCTCATGCGCCGCAGCGTGGTGCTTTGGCTTGTCGCGCTCTTCTGCATCGGGTGGGCTCATGCTTGAACACGGTGGTCGCCTGCGCCGCGCGGCGCAGCAATACGGCATTCCGCTTGCCGACTGGATCGACCTGTCGACCGGCATTAACCCGCATTCCTATCCCGTCGCACCGATCGATCCGGTCTGCTGGAACCGTCTGCCGGAAGATGACGACGGCCTCGAAGCCGCTGCGGCCGCGTACTACGGCAACGACCGCCTGCTCGTGCTGCCCGGTTCGCAAGCGGCGATCCAAGCGCTGCCGGCGCTGTTCAGCCCGGTCGTCGTCGCTTGCCTCTCGCCGCTCTATGAAGAACACCCTCAGGCGTGGGAACGCTGCGGCCACAAGCTGCGTCGGCTGCCAAACCTGCAGCGCATGCTGGCGGCGATGACGCCCAACGTGCTGCTGTGCAACCCGAACAACCCGACCGCGCAATCGCTGCCACGCCAAGCGTTGCTCGATGCGGCTCAACAACTCAGGAAGCGTGGCGGCTGGCTGATCGTAGATGAGGCCTTCGGCGATGCGGAGCCGGAGAACTGTATCGCGTCGGTTGCCGGCAGCGATGATGCGCCCAACCTGATCGTGCTGCGTTCGCTCGGCAAGTTCTTCGGTCTCGCCGGCGCGCGCGTCGGCTTCGTCTTCGGCGCGCCGGACAAACTTGACCGTCTTCGCGAAGTACTCGGGCCGTGGCCGGTATCGCATCCCTCGCGCTTCGTCGCGAAGCGCGCGCTGGAGGATTTTGCATGGCAGATGGCGGCGCGGAAGCAACTTGCAGACGACTCGCAACGCCTCGCCGAGTTGCTGGCGCCCTTGGGCGAGGTCAGTCGAACGGCGCTGTTCTGCACGGTCAAGACTACGCAGACAAATCAGCTCGTCGAGTACTTCGCGCGTCGCGCCATCCTGACGCGCCATTACGACTCAACTGACTTGTTGCGCTTCGGACTTCCCGCGAATGAGGCGCAATGGCAGGGGCTGAAGGCGGCGCTGGCCGAGTGGGTGCGACTTTCCGCATGATCCGTACGCTCATTGCGTTGCTGCTGGTTGTTGCCTGCCGGTTGGCGAGCGCCGAAGTTTTGGCCGTCGATGACAGCGGCGCCACACTTCGTCTGGCCCAACCGGCGAAACGCATCGTAACCCTGGCGCCGCATCTGGCGGAGGCGGTCTTCGCGGCCGGCGCCGGCGATAGACTGGTCGGGGTAGTCGAGTTCAGCGACTTCCCCGAAGCAGTGAAAAAGATCCCGAAAGTCGGCGGCTACTCGCGCCTCGACCTCGAAGCCATCGCCGCGGTCAAGCCCGATCTAATCATCGGTTGGGCGAGCGGCAACGCGCCCGCGCATATCGACAAACTGCGCGCGCTCGGCTTCCCGGTCTATATCTCGCAACCCAACCAGATCGGCGACGTGGCGAACGAGATCGAACGTCTCGGTATTCTTGCCGGAACAGAGAAGGCTGGCCGTGCCGCCGCCACCCGTTTTCGCGACCGCCTCGCCGGCCTCGAGAAGCGCTACTCCTCGCGCCCGCTCGTGCGCACCTTCTACCAGATATGGAAGGAGCCACTGATGACCATCGGCGGCAAGCAGATCATTTCCGACGTTGTACGCCTGTGCGGCGGCGAGAACGTCTTCGCCAAGCTCGAAACCATGGCCCCGACGGTTACCGTCGAAGCCGTCATCGCTGCAAACCCCGAAGCCATTGTCGCCAGCGGCATGAACGCTTCGCGCCCCGAATGGCTCGACGACTGGAAGCGCTGGACCACAATCGACGCCGTCGCGCACGACAACCTCTTCTTCGTCCCGCCGGAACTGATCCAGCGCCACACGCCGAGGCTGCTCGACGGCGCCGAACGCCTGTGCCAGCACCTAGAAACGGCGCGCGGTCGAAGGTCGCGCGATTGACGGCGATGGACGGCGCGGAGCAAACCCGCTATGCTTCGCTCCCTTCCGAATAAAATCACGCGCCCGTAGCTCAGTTGGATAGAGTATTGCCCTCCGAAGGCAAGGGTCGGACGTTCGAATCGTCTCGGGCGCGCCAGTTTTGTCACAAAACAGCGAATTGCACCTGCCGTGCAATTCGCTGTTTTGCTTTGCGACGCCATGCTTGCTCCTTACGCCTTGCAGACTGCTGAAACGATGTCGAGCGAGCGTAGGCGAAGGTTTGGGTCGTAGATGTCGCAGACGAGCATGAGTTCGTCGGCCGCCGTTGAGCGAAGGAGTTCGGTCAGGCCTCTGTGAATGGTTTCGGGGCCGCCGATTACGGCGGCCCCGAGGAAGTCGCCGATTGCGGCGCGCTCGGGGGGCGTGAGTTGTGACATGAAGTCGTTGATCGGTGGCGGGAAACGGCGGCGGTCGCCGCGCAGGAGGCCGAGGACGCGCTGGTAGGTGCTGCTGGCGAGGAACTCGGCTTCGTCGTCGGTCGGTGCGGCGATCAGCGGTACGCCGATCATGACATAGGGCTGGCTCAGCGACGCCGAGGGGCGGAAGCGGGTGCGGTAGAGCTCGATCGCCTGATGCAGAAAGCGCGGTGCGAAGTGTGAGGCGAACGCGTAGGGCAAGCCCTCTTCGGCGGCCAGTTGGGCGGAGAACAAGCTCGATCCCAGCAGCCAGATCGGCACATGCGTTCCGGCGCCGGGTACGGCGATGACGGCCTGGCCCAGTCGCGGGGTGGCGAGGAGTTGTTGAAGCTCGGCTACGTCACGCGGGAAGTCGTCTTCGGTTTCCACGCGGTTACGGCGGAGCGCCTGCATGGTGGTCGGGTCGGTTCCCGGCGCACGACCGAGGCCCAGGTCGATTCGATTCGGGTACAGCTGGGCCAGCGTGCCAAACGCTTCGGCGACCACCAGCGGCGCGTGGTTGGGCAACATGATCCCGCCCGAACCGACGCGAATGCGCTGTGTTGCGCCGGCGATGTATCCCACCAGCACGGCGGTGGCCGAACTCGCGATGCCTTGCATGTTGTGATGTTCGGCGAGCCAGTAGCGCGTGAAGCCGAGCTGCTCGGCGTGCTGCGCGGTCTTCAATGAGAGCGCAAGCGCATCGGCGATGCTGTGATCCTCCCGAACAGAGACGAGATCGAGCATCGAAAGAGGGGAGTCGCGCAGGGTCTTCATTGCAGTGGTCTTCCAGTGTGAACGCTCAACGTCGTGTCAGACGATGCTTTGCGCCGGAGGTTCGGCGATCCGAATGAAGGCCGACGCAGAACTTTCCCGGCGCTGCCGCGCTCTGAGGTGGAATTCTCAATTGCCCCCGTTGTCCGGGGGGGGGGGCTGGTGCCGAATTTCCCGGAACGCGGAGCCGATGCCGGGTCGGCATCTGAAGTCGGGCGGCACCCGGAAATCAATCCATCAACAATCGAATAGTCATGATTTCTCGACCTCAGTGGTTTCTCATTCTGGGCGGCGTCAATGCCGCCATTGCGGTGGCTTTGGGCGCGGCGGGCATGCATGTCCTGAGGGCGCAACTGGCTATCAACGATCCGGCGGGCTGGTTCGACCTTGCGCTCCAGTACCATCGCTATCATGCGTTGGGCCTGATGGTGGTCGGCCTGGCTGGTCTGCGCTTCCCGTCGTCCAGGTGGTTCGCCTGGGCGGGCGCCTGCCTGCTTGTCGGCATCGCATTCTTTTGCGGCGGGTTGTACTGGCTGAGCCTAGCCGGCAGTAATCCGCTGCATGCGGCAATTCCGTTCGGCGGGGCCGCCTTCATCGCCGCGTGGCTGCTTGTCTCCATCGGTGGGATCCGGGTGGCGCGAGGGTGAGAAGTGGGGGGGGCGGCAGCCAAGGTTTGCGCGCTGGCCGGTGCGAGTATCTGGAGCGCTTCTTTCCGAAACGGTTCGCGACAGGGAGGCGGTTTTGCACTAGACTCCGTCTCTTCTGTTGAAAAAATCAAACGTGCGTTTCGAGGCCTTGCGGGCACTTGTCGGGTAATTCGTTGCCGGCAGAGCATCCGTTTTTTTCTTGTCAGAAGACCCATTGCCAGATTGGCCTGCCGAGCGGTCGTTTCGCTGTGCTTGCCTTCAAATATAACGATAGGGTTTGTTGGGTTGCGTTGTTTTTCATACCGAGGGAATCGATGAAGAGATTCATGAATCAGTTAGACAAGATTCGTGATGAAGCGCTGGAGGGTTTTGCGCTGGCGCATGCGGAGACAGTGGAGCTGGGGGCGGAGCGGGAGTATGTGAAACGTCGCCAGGTCAAGCCGGGCAAGGTCGCGTTGATATCGGGCGGCGGCGCCGGGCACGAACCGCTGCACATTGGCTTTGTCGGGCACGGCATGCTCGACGCCGCCTGTCCGGGGCAGATTTTCACCTCCCCGAACCCCAACCAGATGCTCAACGCCGCCAAAGCGGTGGATGGCGGCGCCGGCATCCTGTTCATCGTCAAGAACTACCCCGGCGACATGATGAAGTTCGAAATGGCTGCCGAAATGCTCGAACTCGACAACGCCATGGTCGTCGTGAACGACGACGTCGCCCTCGAAGACTCCCCGCACACCAACGGCAGGCGCGGCGTCGCCGGCACCCTGATCGTCGAAAAGATCCTCGGCGCCGCCGCCGAACGCGGCTACACGCTCGAACAACTGAAAGAACTGGGCGACAGCGTCAACAAGAACACCGCCTCCATGGGCGTCGCGCTCACCTCCTGCACCGTCCCTGCCGCCGGCAAGCCCACCTTCCACATCAGTGAAAGCGACATGGAAATCGGCGTCGGCATCCACGGCGAACCGGGACGGCGGCGCGTCCCGCTCGCTACGGCGGACGCCATCGCCAACGAACTCGCCGGCGCCGTGATCAACGATCTCTCACTGACGACCGGGCAGGAAGTCATCCTTCTCGTCAATGGATTTGGTGGCACCCCGCTGCAAGAGCTCTACCTGATGGTGAACGCCGCGCGCAAGGTGCTCGAGAAAGCGGGCATCCGGGCCGTGCGCTACCTCACCGGCTCCTACGTCACCTCACTCGAAATGGCCGGCTGCTCGATCACCTGCACGCTCGCCAACCCGGAAATCCTCCAACTCTGGGACGATCCCGTCCATACCCCGGCGCTTCGCTGGGGGATGTAGTTCGTCTGGTTTCGATTCGTTCAATGGGCCACGGGCAGGCCTCAGGGCTTGCCTGTTGTCGGAAGATGAAAGTCTTCTTTGCCCTGCGTTGATTGATTTATATTTTAAACGTTTCTGATAGATTGATTTATGGTTTTTCGCTGGGTAAAGTGTCATCATCATTTTTCTGAACGCGGCCATGACCACAGCCACGATTGCTGAAATAGCGCGCCATGCGGGTGTGGGCACGGCTACGGTCGATCGTGTGTTGAACGGTCGGCCCGGAGTCAATGCGGAAACCGTCCAGAAAGTGATGCAGTCCGTGGCCGCCCTGGGGGAGCCGGTGGTTCAACGCGGCCGACCGCGCTTGCGCAACGATTTTCGCTTCGCCTATGTGCTGCCGGCCGGCAATTCGCAGTTCGTTGATCAGGTCGAGCGGCAGATTGCCTTGATTGCCGGCGACTTTCGCCACAAGCACACGACGGAAGTTACGTTTCGTTTCAGCGCGGACGATCCGGCCGAGTTCGCGGCGTCTTTGGCGCAGGTCAGCGATTGCGACGGCATCGTCCTGCTGGCGCCCGATCTGCCGGCCGTCAAGCTGGCGATCAACGAGCAGGTTCGCGCCGGGGTGCATGTGGTGACCCTGTTTTCGGATGTGGCGGGGTCGATGCGCGAGGTTTTTGTCGGTGCCGACAACCGCGCTGCTGGACGAACTGCCGGCCTGCTGCTGGCAAGGATGGCGAGTCAGGAGCGCGATACCTTATTGCTGCTATCGCAGACGACGCGGATGTCGGCCGAGATCGAGCGACGCATCGGCTTCGCGCAAGTGGTTGAAGAACGCTTTCCGCAGCTTAAAGTCGTACGTGCGCCGGACCTGCCGTACGACGAAGCAGGTATCTACACGTGTCTCAAGGAGTACCTGCAGAGCGAGATCGATCCGGCATGCCTTGCCGGTATCTACAGCGTTGGCGCGGGTACGGAGGGTATCGTGCGTGCCTTGAAAGATCTGGGCATCGATCAGAAACAGGGCCTCGTTGCGCACGACTTTACCGAAGCGCACCAGAACTTCCTGATCGGTGGCGAACTCTCGTACGTTCTGAATCAGGATATCTACTACTGCGTATTGACTGCGGCTCGGGTTTTGCGGGGGTTGTGCGAAAACGTGCGCGGTGCGCTCAGCGTTGTGCAGCCTCGCGTGGAAATCCTGACCGCTGAAAACATTCACTGATCGGTGGCCGAAAAAATGGCGAACAGCTTTTGTCATACCCGGAGCGAACCATGAAAATGCTCATGAATCGAGTCGACAAGATTCGTGATGAAGCGCTGGACGGTTTTGCGTTGGCGCACGGGGAGACGGTGGTGTTGGGGGCGGACCGGGAGTATGTGAGGCGTCGCCAGGTGAAGCCGGGCAAGGTCGCCCTGATCTCGGGCGGCGGGGCCGGACACGAACCGTTGCACATCGGCTTTGTCGGTCACGGCATGCTCGACGCCGCCTGTCCGGGGCAGATCTTCACCTCCCCGAACCCCAACCAGATGCTCAACGCCGCCAAAGCGGTGGATGGCGGCGCCGGCATCCTGTTCATCGTCAAGAACTACCCCGGCGACATGATGAAGTTCGAAATGGCTGCCGAAATGCTCGAACTCGACAACGCCATGGTCGTCGTGAACGACGACGTCGCCCTCGAAGACTCCCCGCACACCAACGGCAGGCGCGGCGTCGCCGGCACCCTGATCGTCGAAAAGATCCTCGGCGCCGCCGCCGAACGCGGCTACACGCTCGAACAACTGAAAGAACTGGGCGACAGCGTCAACAAGAACACCGCCTCCATGGGCGTCGCCCTGACCTCCTGCACCGTCCCCGCCGCCGGCAAGCCCACCTTCCACATCAGCGAAAGCGACATGGAAATCGGTGTCGGCATCCACGGCGAACCGGGACGGCGGCGCGTCCCACTGGCCACGGCGGACGCCATCGCCAACGAACTTGCCGGTGCCGTCATCAAAGACCTCTCGCTAACAACCGGGCAGGAAGTCATTCTGCTCGTGAATGGATTTGGCGGCACCCCGATGCAAGAGCTCTACCTGATGGTCAACGCCACGCGCAAGGTTCTTGAGAAGGTGGGCATCCAGGCCGTGCGCTACCTCACCGGCTCCTACGTCACCTCGCTCGAAATGGCCGGCTGCTCGATCACCTGCACGCTTGCCAGCCCGGAAATCCTCCAACTCTGGGACGACCCCGTTCATACCCCGGCGCTTCGCTGGGGGATGTAGTTCCGCCCGAACTTTCGCCGCAACCACTCTTCGCGGCGAGTATCCCCTCGTTTGATTGATTTATTTTTTATTTATTACAAAGAATCTTTGTTTTCTTTGTTGATTTATTATTTTGGTTAGTGCTAGAGTGAGCACATCATAGTTCTGCGTGAATCAGGACAACAAGAAGACACACCGGGTCGCAAACAATGCTTCGAACCTTCCTAGAAGGGGCTACAGAGAGCAGCGCGGCACGGTGACGAAGCGAGGAGGGTGGGGCATGGCAGTCAATCAGTACAAGAAGTCATTTCCCAGGTTTTCATTGTTGAGTTTTTTTCGTGGACGCAGCGTTCCGCGAGCGGCATCGCTTTATCCGCAATCCGGGAATGCCCAAAACCGCCTGGTGTGTGCTCTCGGTCCGATGTTCGTCGGGTAAGCAGTAGATCCAAGGTTTTGTGTAGCAGGAATTACTTGAGGAACGGAAGCTTTATTCGAATTTAAACAAACGAAGAGGGTGGCGTGATGCAGTTGACTCTGGAAGGCATCAGCAAAAAAGTAGGTCCGCAGTCCTGGTTGTACGATATGAGCATTTCCCCGCGCAGCGGCGCGGTCACAGTCCTGCTGGGGGCAACCCAGTCGGGCAAGACCAGCCTGATGCGCATCATGGCCGGGCTCGACGAGCCGACCGAAGGGAAAGTGCTGGTGGATGGCCAAAACGTGGTTGGCGTGCCGGTGCGGGAACGTAACGTCGCGATGGTCTACCAGCAATTCATCAACTATTCCTCGCTCCGCGTCTACGACAACATCGCCTCGCCGATGAAGCTGCGCGGCGAAAAGGGCATCGACCAGCACGTTCGCTCGCTGGCCGAGAAACTCCACATCGAGATGTTCCTCGACCGCTATCCGTCCGAACTGTCGGGTGGTCAGCAGCAGCGCGTCGCGCTGGCGCGTGCGCTGGCCAAGGGTGCGCCGCTGATGCTGCTTGATGAACCGCTGGTCAACCTCGACTACAAGCTGCGTGAAGAACTGCGCGACGAGCTGAGCGCGTTGTTCGCCGAAGGCAACTCGACCGTCATCTACGCGACGACCGAGCCGAGCGAAGCGCTGCTGCTCGGCGGTTACACGGCGGTTCTCGATGCCGGCGAACTGTTGCAGTACGGCCCGACGTCGGAAGTCTTCAACAAGCCGAAGTCGCTGCGCGTGGCACGCGCTTTCAGCGACCCGCCGATGAACCTGATTCCGGCGACGGCGGCTGCCGGCGGTCTGCAGCTCAATGGCGGCCCGGCGTTCAAGCTTGATCTGCCGAAGACCAACTCGCGCAGTTTTACTGTCGGTCTGCGGGCGAGTGCGTTGCGCGTGCGCGGCGAGGGTAAGGACGTGCCGCTGGCGGCCAAGGTGGAACTGGCAGAAATCTCGGGTTCGGACACCTACGTTCACCTCGATACGCCGGTCGGCGAACTGGTGGCCCAGCTGACCGGGGTGCACTACTTCGATCTCGGCGCCGTGATCACGCTCTACTTCAATCCGGCGCTGGTTTATGTGTTTGATGCCGACGGGATGCTGCTGCTCTCGCCGGCCCGGGGCGGGGAGCACTGACATGGCACGCATCGATCTGGATCTGGCTCACGCCTACAACAAGAACCCGCAGCAGGACAGCGACTACGCGCTGCTGCCGCTCAAGATGACCTTCGAGGATGGCGGTGCCTACGCCTTGCTTGGCCCGTCGGGCTGCGGCAAGACGACCATGCTCAACATCATGTCGGGTCTGGTCACGCCGTCGCACGGCAACGTCAAGTACGACGGCCGCGACGTCACCACGCTGCTGCCGCAGGAACGCAACATCGCGCAGGTTTTCCAGTTCCCGGTGATCTACGACACGATGACCGTCGCCGAGAACCTCGCCTTCCCGCTGCGCAACCGCAAGGTGCCGGAAGACAAGATCAGGAAGCGCGTCGGCGAAATTGCCGAGATGCTCGAGATGAGCGGCCAGCTCAACCATCGCGCTTCCGGTCTGGCGGCCGATGCCAAGCAGAAGATCTCGCTCGGCCGCGGTCTGGTCCGCCCCGATGTTGCGGCCGTTCTCTTCGACGAGCCGCTCACCGTCATCGACCCGCACTTGAAATGGCAGCTACGGCGCAAGCTCAAGCAGATTCACCACGAACTGAAGCTGACGCTGATCTACGTGACGCACGATCAGGTGGAAGCGCTGACCTTCGCCGATCAGGTCGTCGTCATGACGCGTGGTCGCGCCGTGCAGGTCGGGTCGGCGGCGGACCTTTTCGAGCAGCCGAGCCATACCTTCGTCGGCCACTTCATCGGTTCGCCGGGGATGAACTTCCTCGCCGCCAAGGTCGATGCTGCTGGTCTGCATCTCGATGGCATCAGCTTCGAACTGCCGGCCGGCCGCAAGCTGCCCGAAGGCGAGATCAAGATCGGTATCCGCCCCGAGTACGTCACGGTCGCCGAGCCGGGAACGCCGGGTGCGCTGCCGATGACGGCCAACAAGATCCTCGACGTCGGCACGCACCTGATGCTTTCCGCGAGCAACTCCAACTACGCGCTCAAGGCCCGTCTTCCCTCCGACATGTCCTCGCTGTCGCCCGGCGACGCGGTGTGGCTGAAGGTCATGGGAGAGCACACCTGTTTCTACAAGAATGAGGAGATCGTACGATGAGCGTCACGACCAAACCGGTAAACCAGAAAGCCTGGTTTCTCATCCTGCCCGTCCTGATTTGCGTCGCCTTCTCGGCCATCATGCCGCTGATGACGGTCGTGAATTACTCGGTGCAGGACATCATCTCGCCGACGCAGCAGGTCTTCGTCGGCACCGAATGGTTCTCGGCGATCATGCGCGACGAGGAACTGCACGGCGCGCTGCTGCGCCAGCTGACCTTCTCGCTCGCCGTACTCGCCGTTGAACTGCCGCTCGGCATCATGCTGGCGCTGGCGATGCCGGCACAAGGCTGGAAGTCCTCGGCCGTGCTGGTGATCGTGTCGCTCTCCCTGCTCATTCCGTGGAATGTCGTCGGCACTATCTGGCAGATCTTCGGCCGTGCCGACATCGGTCTGCTTGGCGCCGGATTGCAGTGGATCGGCATCGACTACAGCTACACCGGTGACCCGGTCGACGCGTGGATTACCGTGCTGGTCATGGACGTCTGGCACTGGACGCCGCTCGTCGGCCTGCTCGGCTACGCCGGTCTGCGTTCGATTCCCGACGCCTACTATCAGGCGGCGAGCATCGACGGCGCTTCGAAGGCGGCGGTCTTCTGGTACGTGCAACTGCCCAAGATGCGCGGCGTGCTGATGATCGCGGTTCTGCTCCGCTTCATGGACAGCTTCATGATCTACACCGAGCCGTTCGTGCTCACCGGCGGCGGTCCTGGCAACGCGACGACGTTCCTCTCGCAGTTCCTCACGCAGAAGGCGGTCGGCCAGTTCGACCTTGGCCCCGCAGCAGCGTTCTCGCTGATCTACTTCCTGATCATTTTGCTCATGTGCTTCATTTTGTATAACTGGATGCAGCGCGTCGGCACCCAGGAAAAGGAGGGTGGCAATGAATAAGAACAAGTTCCAGAAGCGCTCCATCTTCATGGTGGCGTACATCATCTTCGCGCTGCTGCCGATCTACTGGATGATCAACATGTCGTTCAAGACGAACACGGAGATCCTCGCCAGCTTTTCGCTGCTGCCGACCCATTTCACCTGGGACAACTACAAACTGATCCTGACCGATGCCTCCTGGTATTCGGGCTATATCAACAGCCTGATCTACGTCGGCATCAACACGGTGATTTCGCTCTTCGTTGCCCTGCCGGCCGCCTACGCGTTCTCGCGCTACAGCTTCATCGGCGACAAGCACGTGTTCTTCTGGCTGCTGACCAACCGCATGACGCCGCCGGCTGTCTTCCTGCTGCCGTTCTTCCAGCTTTACACGACGGTCGGCCTGATGGACACGCACATCGCAGTCGCTCTTGCGCACCTGTTGTTCAACGTGCCGCTGGCGGTGTGGATCCTGGAAGGCTTCATGAGCGGCATCCCGCGCGAGATCGATGAGACGGCGTACATCGACGGCTACACCTTCCCGCGGTTCTTCGTACGCATCTTCATCCCGCTGATCAAGGCCGGCATCGGTGTCGCCGCGTTCTTCTGCTTCATGTTCAGCTGGGTCGAACTGCTGCTGGCGCGCACGCTGACCAGTGTCAACGCCAAGCCGATCGTCGCCACCATGACGCGCACCGTCTCGGCCTCCGGGATGGACTGGGCGACGCTGGCCGCCGCCGGTGTGCTGACCATCGTGCCGGGTGCCATCGTCATCTGGTTCGTCCGTAACTACATCGCGAAGGGTTTCGCGATGGGTCGTGTTTGATTGGAGATCGACATGTTTGCTTGGATGGCTTGGACCACACCGGTCGCCGTGTTTTTCATCTGCATCGCACTCATGCTCGCCGGCATGACGGTCTGGGAGATCAAATCACCGACCGTCATGCGCAAGGGCTTCCTGCCAATCGAAACGACGCGTGGCGACCGCCTGTTCATCGGGCTCGTCAGCGCCGCCTACGTCAATCTGGCCTTCGTCGGCATCAGCGGCAAGCTGACTGTCTGGCTCGGGCTGGAGGCCGAGCCGTCGGTCTGGATCAGTTTTGTGCTTTCCATGCTCCTGCTCGCTTTGATCATGCGCAAGGGCTAGGAAGTTGCCGCAAACGGGAAACGGCTTGCAGCCCCTGGAGCCGGAAATGCCTGTCACACAGGGGCGAAACATAAACTTCTGAGGAGATTGATTGTGAAACTACGATATTCCGTATTAGCAGTCGCCGTCGCATGCGCCCTCACCGGACAGGCCTGGGCAGATGAAGCCGCAGCCAAGAAGTGGATTGACAGTGAATTCCAGCCATCGACCCTGTCGAAGGACGAGCAGATGGCGGAAATGAAATGGTTTATCGACGCCGCCGCCAAGTTGAAGGCGAAGGGCGTCACTGAGATTCAAGTTGTTTCTGAAACGATCACCACGCACGAATACGAGTCCAAGGTTCTGGCCAAGGCCTTCTCCGAAATCACCGGCATCAACCTGAAGCACGACCTCATCCAGGAAGGCGACGTCGTCGAAAAACTGCAGACCTCGATGCAGTCCGGCAAGTCGATCTACGACGGATGGATCAGCGACTCCGACCTGATCGGTACGCACTATCGTTACGGCAAGATCCTCAACCTGACCGACTACATGGCCGGCGCGGGCAAGGAGTTCACGAACCCGGGCATCGACATCAAGGACTTCATCGGTACCAGCTTCACGACCGCCCCGGACGGCAAGATGTACCAGCTGCCCGACCAGCAGTTCGCCAACCTGTACTGGTTCCGTGCCGACCTGTTCGACCGTGCCGACCTCAAGGACAAGTTCAAGGCCAAGTATGGCTATGACCTTGGCGTGCCGCTCAACTGGAGCGCGTACGAAGACATCGCCGAATTCTTCACCAACGACGTGAAGACGATCGACGGCAAGCCGATCTACGGTCACATGGACTACGGCAAGAAAGACCCGTCGCTGGGCTGGCGCTTTACCGACGCATGGCTGTCGATGGCCGGCACCGCCGACATCGGTATCCCGAACGGCAAGCCGATCGACGAGTGGGGCATTCGCGCTTCGGAAGACGGTTGCAACCCGCAGGGTGCCTCGGTGGCACGCGGTGGTGCGACGAACTCGCCGGCGGCCGTTTATGCGCTGACCAAGTACGTCGACTGGATGAAGAAGTACGCGCCGAAAGAAGCCACGGGCATGACCTTCGGCGAATCCGGCCCGGTTCCGGCACAAGGCCAGATCGCCCAGCAGATCTTCTGGTACACCGCTTTCACCGCCGACATGACCAAGAAGGGTCTGCCGGTCGTGAACGAGGACGGTACGCCGAAGTGGCGCATGGCCCCCGGCCCGAACGGCCCGTACTGGAAGCAAGGCATGCAGAACGGCTACCAGGACGTCGGCTCGTGGACCTTCTTCGAAGGGCATGATCCCAACAAGCTGGCTGGTGCGTGGCTCTACGCGCAGTTCGTGACCTCGAAGACCGCTTCGTTGAAGAAGACGACGGTCGGCCTGACCCCGATCCGCGAGTCCGACATCCAGTCGGCAGCGATGACCGAAATGGCGCCGAAGCTCGGTGGCTTGGTCGAGTTCTATCGCAGCCCGGCACGCGTTGCCTGGACGCCGACCGGAACGAACGTGCCGGATTATCCGAAGCTGGCGCAGCTCTGGTGGAAGAACGTCGCCGTTGCCGTTACCGGCGAAAAGACGCCGCAAGCCGCGATGGACAACCTGGCCGAGGAAATGGACCAGGTCATGGCCCGTCTCGAGCGCGCCGGTATGGCCCGTTGCGCACCGAAGCTGAATCCGAAGGGCGACCCGAACAAGTGGCTGAGCACCGAGCACGCCCCGTGGAAGAAGCTCGACAACGAGAAGGTCAAGGGTGAAACGATTGCCTACGACGCGCTGTTGAGCGCGTGGAAGGCAGGCAAGGCTCGCTAATCACGTCCTGACCTGATCCTGGGTCGCTGGCTCCGGCGCTGTTGCCGGAGCCAGCCTCGGAGAAACCACCCACCAGAACGAATCCATCCACGGCCGCGTTACGCGGCGCTAATGAACAAGCGAGAACAGTCCTTATGGAGATGCCGCCGGGCCCTCCAGGGGGCGAGCTAACCCTGAAAAGTCAGGCATCCCCAATTTACGAACCGAAAGGAAGCAGAAATGAAAAAGGTAATGATCTCCCCGTCGAAGTATGTTCAGGGCGAAAACGAACTGTGCAACCTGGGCGAATACGTTAAGGCGTTCGGCAACAAGGCGCTCCTGATCTCCTCCAAGGACGACCAGGGCCGCGTCCAGTCGCTGCTCGACGAAGCCAAGCAGCGTACACCGTTCGAGCTCCTCTCCGGCGGCTTCAATCTCGAATGCAGCTGGGCCGAAGTGAAGCGCCTGCAAGCCGTGGTGGAAAAGGAAGGTTGCGACGTCGTGATCGGTCTCGGCGGCGGCAAGTCGCTCGATACGGCCAAGGCCTGCGCGCACCTGACCAAGAAGCCGGTCATCATCGTCCCGACCATCGCCTCGACCGACGCGCCATGCAGCGCGCTGGCCGTCATCTACACCGAACACGGTGAATTCGAAGAGTATTTCTTCTTCCCGCAAAACCCGAATCTGGTGCTCGTTGATACCGGTGTCATCGCCCGCGCGCCAGTCCGCTTCCTCGTCGCCGGCATGGGCGACGCGCTCTCGACCTGGATCGAGGCCCGCGCCTGCGCCAAGTCGTTCGCGCAAAACGCATCGCACGGCAACAGCACGATGGCCGCCAACGCGATCGCCAAGCTGTGCTACGAAACGCTGTTCGAAGACTCGCTGAAGGCCAAGGCCGCCTGCGAAGCCAACGTCGTCACGATGGCGCTGGAAAACGTCATCGAAGCCAACATCCTGCTCTCCGGCCTCGGTTTCGAAAGCTCCGGCCTTGCCGCCTGCCACTCGATCCATAACGGTCTGACCGTGCTCGAAGAAACGCACAAGTTCTTCCACGGCGAAAAGGTCGCCTTCGGCGCCATCGTCCAGCTCGTGCTCGAAAACGCACCGCAGGAAGAACTCGAGCGCACGATCAAGTACTGCCAGTCGGTTGGTCTGCCGACCTGCTTCGCCGACCTGGGCGTCACCGAAGTCACGCCAGAGAAGGTCATGAAGGTCGCGATCGGTGCCACCGCCGAAGGCGAGACGATCCACAACATGCCGTTCCCGGTGACCGCCGAAATGGTCTGCGGCGCGATCTTCGCGGCTGACAAACTGGGGGCTCGCGCATGAAAAAGGTCATCAACAAGCCCGAGGATCTCGTCATCGAGATGTGCGAGGGCATGATTAAGGCGCACCCGACGCAGCTCGCGTTCAACAAGAAGTTCAAGATCATCAGCCGCGCCAAGGTCAACAAGCAGAAGGTCAGCCTGATCTCCGGCGGCGGCAGCGGCCATGAACCGGCACACGGGGGTTTCGTCGGCACCGGCATGCTCGACGCGGCGGTGTGCGGCGACGTGTTCGCCTCGCCGTCGACGATCCAGGTCTTCAACGCGATCGTCGACACGCAGAGCGCCAAGGGCACGCTGCTGATCGTCAAAAACTATTCCGGCGACTGCATGAACTTTGACGCGGCCGCAGAAATGGCTGAAGAGGAGGAAGGCATCAAGGTCGCTCGCGTCTATGTGAATGACGACGTGGCCGTCAAAGACAGCCTGTACACCGTCGGCCGCCGTGGCGTCGCCGGAACCATCTTCGTGCACAAGATCGCCGGCGCGGCTGCCGAAGCAGGGCAGTCGCTCGACGAGGTCAAGGCCGTCGCCGAGAAGGTGATCGCCAACGTGCGCAGCCTGGGCTTCGCGCTCGACTCCTGCACGGTGCCCGCCAAGGGCACGCCGACCTTCTCGCTGGCCGAGGACGAGATCGAGTTCGGTGTTGGCATCCACGGTGAGCCGGGCATCGCGCGCGAGAAGCTGCCGACCGCCAGCCAGTTGGCCGAGCGCATGGTCAACCAGATCGTCGCCGACGTGCCGTTCGTGGCCGGGGAAGAAGTCGCGGTGATGATCAACGGGCTCGGCGCGACGCCGTTGCAGGAGTTGTATCTCTTCAACAACGCCGTTTCGTCATTCATCGAAGCCAAGGGCTTGAAGATCTATCGCACCTTCGTCGGCAACTTCATGACGGCCATCGACATGGCGGGTGCGTCGATCTCGATCCTGCGACTCGACGCCGAAACCAAGGCGCTGCTCGACGCGGCGGCCGATACGCCGGCGTTGAAAATCTGAGGTAACCACGAGGGAAGGTACGAGGTAATACGCATGGAAACGTTCACAAAAGAGCAGGTGGTCCGCACGATCGCCAGGATGTGCGACATCATCATCGAAAACGAAGTGCCGTTCTGCGAGCTGGATTCAGTGGCTGGCGACGGCGACTTCGGCATGTCACTGGCCAAGGGCTTCAAGGTGGTCAAGGCCGAGTGGGCCAACCACAGCCAGGAAGACATCGGTGCCTTTCTCAAGGACTGCGGCATGATCATCACCGAGCATTGCGGCGGTGCCTCCGGCCCGATCTGGGGCTCCGGCTTCCGCGCCATGGGGCGGTACGCCCAGGGCAAGGAAACGCTGACCCTGGCCGAAACCGGGGAGATGGTGCAGGCAGCAATCGACGCGGTACAGAAGCGGGGCGGCGCCAAGCTCGGCGACAAGACGCTGCTTGACGCGCTGATCCCGGCCGTCGAGTCGATCAAGGCCAGCGGTGCGGCCGGCGAGTCGTTTGCCGTTGCCTTGCCGAAGGCCGCTGCTGAAGCCGTCGCCGGCGGTGAACGGACCAAGCTGATCGCCGCGACCAAGGGTCGTGCCAGCTATGTGGGCGAGCGCAGCATCTCGTTCCCGGACGCCGGCGCGACCGCCATCGGCATCATCTTTACGCGGTTGCTTCAGGGTTAGGTTTGATCCAGTAAGCGCGGCGACGCAAGTCAGGGAGGGCCGCGCTGTTCAAGTGCCTGACCGGGCGCGGGTGGCTTGGTACACCACTCGCCTCCGGGTGCGGTTCGGGTGTTGAACTTTCGCCCTGGAATACTCCTTCGGTTCCAGGGCGTTTCTTTTTTCTTGGCTGGGCGATGCGTCACGCGCGGCCGTAAGACGCGTGGCTGGCGCAATCCATTGTTTCGTCCATAGAGCAGAAAGGCACGGTCATGAAGGCAGTCACCATCTCCGCCAGAATCTTGCTGATGATTGCAGCCTCCGTCGGCGCGCTGCTCATCGTCGGCGTTGTCGGCCTCTACGTTGCGAGCAAGGGAACGCAGAGCATCAAGGAGATCAACGACGGTGCGCTGGCGCGCATTCAGACGCTCGGCGCGTCACGGCAGGCGTTCATGGACGCGCGGGTCGGCATGTTCGCGCTCTTCCTCAACAGTAACGATGAGGAAATGGTCGCGCTCGAGAAACAGATCGGCGACAAGGGCGTCGAGATCGCCAAACTCTTCGAAAGCTACGCTGGACTCGTCGTCAACGCCGAGGATCAGGCTTTTCTTGCCGCCGACCAGAAGAACCTGAAGGCGTATTTCGACTACTTCAACGCGGAAGTTCTGCCCCGGCTGCGGCGCTACGAGAACGAATACGCGCGCGAGTTGATGGTCACCAAGCTCGCCCCGCTCGGCAACGATACGCTAAAGAGTCTCAACGATCACATGGCTTTCAACACGCGCTTGGCCGACGCGACCAAGGAACAGGCACTCTTCGGTGCCAGCCAGGGGCGGAATGTCTCGGTCGGCGCCATGCTGGTCGGCGTGCTCGTCGTCGGCATGATCGGGTTGCTGCTATTGCGCGCGATCAAGACGTCACTTGCCGAGATTCAGTCGATGATTAGCCGCGTCGAGAACGATCTTGATTTCACCGTGCGCGTGAAGAACAGCAAGGGTGACGAGATCGGCCAGATGACGATGGCGCTGAATCGACTGCTCGATAAGCTGCAAGCCAATCTGAAAACCATCGCGAGCGGCGCGGTTGCCGTTGCCGATGCGGCCGACCAGATGACGACGATTTCCGGCCAGGTGGCGACGGCGTCGAACCAGCAGAGCGATGCGGCATCGACGATGGCGGCGACGGTGCAGCAGATGACCGTGAGCATCAACCACGTCGCCGACCGTGCTCAGGAGGCGAGCAGCATCTCGAGCGAGTCGGGGCGTTTGGCGACCTCTGGCGAGGAAGTGATCGGGCGTACGGCAGGCGACATCCAGGACATCGCGCTGACGGTTAACGAAGCCGCCGAGCGTATCCACGGGCTTGAACGCCACAGCCAGCAGATTGCCAACGTCGTCGCCGTGATCAAGGAAGTCGCCGATCAGACCAATCTTCTGGCGCTCAATGCAGCGATCGAGGCCGCACGCGCCGGCGAGCAGGGGCGGGGTTTTGCCGTCGTCGCCGACGAAGTGCGCAAGCTGGCCGAACGTACCTCGTCGTCGACCAAGGAGATCGCCGGGACGATTGACGCCATGCGTGTTGCGGCGGGCGATGCGGTCGCCGGGATGCAGGGCGTCGTCGCCAAGGTGAGTGTCGGCGTCGGTCATGCCCAGGAGGCGAATGACGCGATCAAGCAGATTCGCGGCGGCAGCCACGATGCGGTGGTGCGCGTCGAGGAAATCGCCGTCGCCATCCGTCAGCAGGGCGCCGCGACCGACAACATCGCCAAGCAGATCGAGCGCATCGCCGCGATGTCCGAGGAGAACCATACCGCCGCGGCCAATGGCGCGCAGGCGGCCGAGAGCCTGGACGGGTTATCGACCGAGATGCGGCGAATCATCAGCGCGTACCGCTTGTAGGCGGCGGGCGCGCTCTCGCTGCGTGCCTATTGGCGAACTTCGCGAATGTTTTCGGGCGGGGGGAACTCGCCGCTGCTGCGGAACGGGTTGATGTCGAGACCGCCGCGCCGGGTGTAACGGGCGAACACGGCCAGCGCCTCGGGCGCGCATTGGCGCTGGAGGTCGCAATAGATGCGCTCGACGCACTGCTCGTGGAACTCGTTGTGCTTGCGGAAGGAGACGATGTAGCGCAATAGTCCGGCGCGATCGATCGGCCTGCCGCGATAGCGGATCACCAGCATGCCCCAGTCCGGCTGGCCGGTGACCAGGCAGTTCGACTTGAGCAGGTGCGAGTAGAGCGTTTCCTCGACGATCGGCGCGTTGGCGGTGCGCAACAAGCCGGGCGCCGGTTCGTAGGTGTCGATGGTGATATCGAGATCGTCGAGCAGTTCGCCATCCGGGTAGGCGATGACGGCTTGCGGTCGCGCACTAAGCGGCTGCAGATCGACATCGACGGCTCCACCGGCGGCGGCCGAGAGATCGCGGGCCAACGCGGCCGTGACTTCCTCGATATGAGCAAAAGACGTCTGGTTGAACGAGTTCAGGTAGAGCTTGAACGACTTCGATTCGATCAGGTTCGGGCTGTCGGCCGGGACGCGAAAGCGGCCAACGGCAACGACGGGTTTGCCTTTCGCGTTCAGCCAGGAAAGCTCGTAGGCGTTCCAGATGTCTTCTCCGACAAACGGCAGCACTGCCGCGTCGATACCGATCTCGCTGCGCTTGATCTGGCGGGGGATGGGGAAGAGCAACTCGGGCGCGTACTGGTCGCAGTAGTCCGTCGGCTTGCCGAGCGGAGAGAGCGGGCTGGGGTCGGTTTGTGTAGTCATGGGGCGAATTTTACCGGTCAACGTCTGCGCGCGGCCGACGCGGAACTGTCGTAGCCTGGGGTGAAGCGACTTCGGGCGGTGACCAAAAACGGCTGTGCGCAGCCGCTCGGTTGTTCTTGCGCTACGTCGCCACCACCTGCGGATTGTCCGCCAGCGGCACGAAGTCACCGGTTGCGCCATCGAGCGCGTCGATGACGCCGTTTTCGATGTCGTAGATCCAGCCGTGCAGGTTGAGGCGGTGCTGCGCCAGAGCGACGGCGACTGACGGATGCGTGCGGATGTTGGCGAGTTGGGCGACGACGTTCTGGCGAACCAGCGCGTCGGTTCGTTCGTGCTGGTTCGCATGCGATTGGGCGTCTACGATGGCCTTGGCGCAATCCGCGTGGCGCAACCAGTGCGCTACGGCCGGCAGGTGATCGAGGTTCTGGCAGCTGGAGATGGCCGACATCGCACCGCAATTCGAATGACCGCAAATCACGATGTCGCTTACCTTGAGAACCGACACCGCGTATTCGACGGTCGCCGAAACGCCGCCCGGCTCGGGGCCGTAGGAGGGCACGATGTTGCCCGCATTGCGGATGACGAACAGGTCGCCCGGGTCCTGCTGGGTCACCAGTTCCGGGACGACGCGGCTGTCCGAGCAGGTTACGAACAGGACCTTGGGGTTCTGCGTCTGGGCGAGCTGTTTGAAGAGCTGCGTTCTTTCCGGGAAAACATCTTTCTGGAACTTCAGGAACCCTTCGATGACTTTTTGCACTGCATGCTCCCTGGCGATGGTTTTGTCGATTCAATTGCACGGGTAGAGCCGGATCGCGTTCAGAAGTTCCAAAGAACCGAACACGTGCGTTCAGCCAGAAAACCACCGGAGATTGGCAAAAGGATGTAGGCCATGCGTCCGTTTTGCGCGGACAATGACGATCTTTCTCGCCGGCCGCACATTCGTTGCGGCCGAATCTGGAACAGATAGTTATGGACGCCATTCTGCTGAAGGCGGGCAGCCTGATGCTCATCATCGCCATCGGCTACGGCATCAAACGCCGAGGCTGGGTTTCCGCCAGCGATTTCCCGATTTTCTCCAACATCGTCCTGCGCATCACCCTGCCGTGTGCGTTGGCAGTGAGCTTCGACACCTTTGTATTGACGCCGGCGCTGCTTTTCATCGCCGTTGGCGCCTTCGTCGTCAATCTGGTTCAGGAGGTCGCCGGTTTCCTGCTTGGCCGGCGGCACGGGCGGGCCGCGCAGTCCTTCGGGGTGCTCAACATCGGCGGGTTCAACATCGGCTTGTTCGCCATGCCTTACCTCGCCGGCATGCTCGGGCCGCAGGCCATTGCCTACGCGATCATCTTCGACGTCGGCAACACGTTGGCGGCGGCTGGCGTCGGTTACGCGTGGGGGATGTCGCTCAGCCAGCCGGAGCGGCGGGCCTCGCTGCTGGGTTTCCTGCGCCAGATAGTGCGCTCGCCGCTGTTCGTGACCTACCTCTTTCTGCTCGTCCTCGGCGCCTTTCACCTGCACCTGCCGCGCGCCGTGATCTCGTTCGCCGCCATCGTCGGCGGCGCCAATACCTTCCTCGCCATGTTGATGATCGGCATCGGCCTCGAGATTGCATTGCCCAGCCACAAGTACCTCGCGGCGGCGCGGCATCTCGGCGTGCGCTATAGCCTGTCGACCTGCTTCGCGCTCGCCGTCTGGTGGATGCCGCTCGACCACTTCGTGCGCATCGTGCTCTGCATGCTGCTTTTTGCCCCCATGCCGTCGATGACCGCTGGCTTCGTCGCCGAGGCAAAGAACGACGTGGAGTTGTCGACCTTCATTACCTCGCTATCGATCGTCGTCGGTATCGTCGTCATGCCGCTCATTCTGGTGGTGCTGGGCGGCTGAGTGTGGTGGAGTACGGCTCGGCTACGGAATAACTTCGGTCGCAACGCTTCGGTGCGATCCCGTGCGAAATCGCATGCCGTATCAAGAAGTTCTCGTGGTAAAAAAGGAGCAAAGGGCCAAGTGTCGCCACCTGACCCCGGAGAGTCTTCGCCGCTCGTCGCGGGGGCGCCGCTTACCTCAAGCCGCCGTCGTCTGCACCACCAGTCTCTTGATTTCCTTGTCGAGGAAGTGGACGAGGCGGATCTGGGAGTTGAGTCGGTCGATCATTGCAGGGGTCAGCATGGTGTTCGCCTGTCGTCGGGTTGGGGGGCGGGGCTCAAGCCAGGGGCTTTGCAGCCAATAGCAACGTCTTCATTCCACGCCGCCGCACGCAAGGTCAGGCCGCGGCACTTGCCGGGGCCGCTTGCGCCGGTCTTCCCTTCAGCCGCTTCATGAATTGCCCGAACTGCGGGCCGAATTCCTCGAACAGTGGGTGGCTGCGGTTCTTGAGCATGACTTCGCCGAGCAGCTTCAGGCCGACGGTGAAGGCGGCGGCCGTGTCGGCGTCAAAATCGCCGCGCTGCCGGCTGCGTTCGACCAGCGCGAGGATCTCGTCGTGCGCCTCGACGCCAAATTGCAGGCTCGGCGACGCGCTTCCGTCGCTCGATTGATCGGCCGTCACGTTCTCGACCGTAATCCGGTATTGGTGGTTTCTCATCTCTGATCTCTCCTTGCTTACAGCCGTTCGATTTCGACGGCGGCGCGGTCGATGATTTCGGCGACGCGGCGGGCGATTTCCTGCTCCGGCGCTTCGTCGCCAAAGCGGAGACGCAGCGCGGTCTTCAGGTTCTCCATCGCGCGCATGATCTCCGGGATGCGCCGGGCGTGTGCGCGTGACTTCAGATGGCCGATGTGCGTCAGCACACGCTCGACGTCGGTCTGTTGCGCTGCGAGCTGCTGCCGGCCTTCGGCAGTGATCGCGTACTCCTTGCGGCCGTTGGCGTCCGGTGTCGCCGCGACCCAGCCGAGGTCCTCGAGCATGGCGAGTGTCGGGTAGACGGTGCCGGGACTCGGCGAGTAGTCGCCGCCGACCAACTCGCTCAGCGCCTTGATGATCTCGTAGCCGTGCGCCGGCTTCTGCGCGACGAGGTGGAGCACGACGAACTTGAGGTCGCCCGAACCGAACAGCCGCTCGCGCCGGCCGCCGCCGCCAAACGGGTGCTCGGCGCGCACGCAGGGACGGCCGTGGTGGTCATGACGGTCGTGGTGCTCGCAAGACGAATGTGCGTGGTGGTGGCGATGTGGGCGATGGTGATGCATGGATGTCTCCTGTGTGTTGTAAAGTAATTACACGATATATCGTGTAATTACTTTACGCAAGCGCAGAGAGGCAAACAGTTATTGCTAATTGTTTCCGGCGAAGCGCTCAGTCGCCGGCCAGCGCCGCGTTGGCCTTGACCCAGCGCAGGAACTCGTCTTCCGGCAGCGGTCGGCTGAAGAGGTAGCCTTGCAGCTCGTCGCAGCCGGCGGCGGCGAGCATTTGCTTCTCTTCGATGTGCTCGACGCCCTCGGCGACGACCTTCAGGCCGAGCGTGTGGCCGAGGCCAATGATCGCGCGCGTGATGGCGAGATCGCTCGTGTCGTCGAGCATGTCGCGCACGAAGCTCTGGTCGATCTTCAGCTTGTCGATCGGGAAGCGGTTGAGGTAGCTGAGGCTCGAGTAGCCGGTGCCGAAGTCGTCGATCGAGAGGACGATGCCGAGTTCCTTGAGCGCATGGAAGAGCGCGATGTTGCTATCGACGTTCTCCATGAGCAGCGATTCGGTGAGTTCCAGCTCGATCATTTGTGGCTTCGTGCGGCGGGCCTGCAGCGTCGTTGCGAGCTGCTCCAGCAGGCTTGGGTCGCGCAATTGTACCGCCGACAGATTGACCGAGACCGGGATGTCGCCCAGGCCCCGGTCACGCCATTCCGCCTGTTGGCGGCAGGCTTCGTCGATGATCCAGGCGCCGACTGGAACGATCAGCCCCGACTCCTCGGCTACCGTGATGAAGCGGCCGGGCGGCACCAGCCCGAGGCGCGGGTGCTGCCAGCGCACGAGGGCTTCGGCGCCGAGCAGGCGGTTGCTGCGGCAGGCGACGCGCGGCTGGTAAAAGAGGCGTAGCTCGCCGCGCTCGACGGCGTGACGCAGATCGTTCTCGATCTCGAGCCGTTCGCGGGCGCGCGACTCCATTTCGATCGAGAAGAACTGCGCGTTGTTGCGGCCCGAGAACTTGGCCTGGTACATCGCTGCGTCCGCGTTGCGCATTAGGGTTGCGATGTCTTTGCCCTGTTCCGGATAGACGGCGATGCCGACGCTGCACGAGATGTGCAGTTCGACGCCTTCGATCTCGTGCGGCTGGCGGATCAGCGGGATCAGTCGTTGATTGACGATCTGCAGGATTTCGTCGGCATCGGCGACGCCGTTCAGGATGACGACGAACTCGTCACCGCCGAAGCGGCTCACCGTGTCGCCGACGCGCACGGCGGAGAGCAGGCTGCGCGAAACTGAGCGCAGCAGGCTGTCGCCGATATGGTGGCCGAGCGAATCGTTGATGTTCTTGAAGCGGTCGAGGTCGATGAACAGCACGCCGACCCGGCGCGCCTGCCGTTCGGCCAGCTGAAGCGCCAGGCGCAGGCGCTCGACGCAGAGCGAGCGGTTGGGCAGGTCGGTCAGCACGTCGTGCTGCGCGAGATGGCTGATGCGCTGCTCGTTGGCCTTGCGCTCGCTGATGTCGTGCGCGACGACGATGAAATGCGTGATCTGGTCGCTGTCCGAACGAACCGCGTTGATCACCGCCCACAACGGGAAGGACTCGCCGGTGTTGCGGCGCAGCCAGAGTTCGCCCTGCCATGAGCCGCGGGTCACGGCGACGCGCCAGATCTCCTCGAAATGCGCGTCGGGCTGGCGGTCGGAGCGCAGCAGTTCGGGCGTCTGCCCGGCAATCTCCTCGAAGCTGTAGCCGGTACTGCGCGAGAAGGCACGATTGACCGTGATGATCCGCCGCTCGCCGTCGGTGATCATGATGCTCTCCGACGACGCTTCGAACACCTTGGCCCACAGTGCCAGGCGTTCTTCCATCGCCTTCAGGCTGTTGATCGGCGTGAAGGTGGTGAGCACGGCGTCCTGCGCCTGATAGAGCAGGCGACGGGCCGAGAGCAGCGCCCAGTTGCGGCTTTCGGCGCCTTGCCAGAGCACCTCGAATTCATTGGCCGCGCCCTGATCGGCGAGTTGCTGGAAGAGGCGTGCGCGTGCTGGCGCGCTGAGTCCGGACAGCCACGGGTCGATGCTGCGGCCCTCCAGCCAGTGCTGAGCCGGGACGTTGCTGTGCAGGACTTCGTGCTGCGGGATCGCCGTCACCACGAGCGGGATCGGGATGGCTTCGAGCAGCTCGCGCTGGGCGATTGCCGCGCGCTCGTTGGCGGCCATTTCCTGCTCGACCAGACGGCTGTGATTCAACTGCGCCAGCATGCCGTTGAAGCCGCTCACCAGGCGGCCGAATTCGTCGCCCGAATCCCAGCGCGCGCGCAGCGCGTAATCGCCGGTGGCGCGCACGCGGTCGGCGACGTCGGCGAGCCGGCGAACCGGCAGGGCGATCTGGCGCGCGACGAAAAACACGACGCTGAGGATCAGCAGCAAGAGGCCGGCGGCGGTGCCGAGGTGGATCCACATGCGCTCGAACAGCTGGTCGAGGCGTGACTCGAGCAGCCGATGCAGTGTCGCTCCGGCGCCGGTCCAGGTGCGTTCAAGTTCTGCGGACAGTGCGTCCGCAGCCTCGTCGATTTGCGTGACAGCAGGCTCCTGGGGGTCGCTGAAGATTACCCGGTGTGCGTTGTCGCGATAGCGATTGATCGCCGCAAGCAGGGCTTCACGCGCGCTCCCGAGTTCCTGCCGGACGCCGGGTTGTGCCGCCGAGATGGCTTCGGCGTAATCGGTGTCGATACCTTTGACGACGGCGTCGAGCTGCCCTTCGAGAATGAGGTAGGTCGTCTGCAGCCGGTTTCGTTCGAACGGCGTGGTCACCTTCTCGACGGTACGCGCACGAATCTGCTCGATCAGCTCGAAAAGTTCGGGAAAGCGCATGACGATCAGCGACATCGTGTAGTAGCTGTCGAGATCCGGGTCGAGAATCAGGTTCGACTGGTTGCCGAGGCGGATGATCAGCGCCCGCGCCGCCTGGATCGTCAGCGGACGAAGTGTCGGTTCCCGCGTATCGATCCGTCGCGCCAGCTGCGCGACCAGTTCGCCGCTGTCCATGCCTTCTCCAAAGTCGAGTTCGGCGTTGCGCAGCTTGTTGCTGTCGTAGGCCTTGGGCCCGCTTTGCGGCGCGAATAACGCTTCGCGCACGACGGCGATGTACTGGTTGCCGACGATTTCCTTGCGCGCAAAGTCGATGGCGATGAATTTCTCATTGATCAGAATGCCCGAGACGAAAATTACCGCCGTCAGGTCGAGCGCATAAATTAGGATCAGCTTGCGCCCGACGCTCAGGCGGCCGATCAGGCGAGTCAACAGAGAAAACAAAATGTGGGCTCCGGGAAATACCCCCCCCTGAAGCAACACCCGTGCCGCAGGCCGCAAAGAAGGGCCTGACAAAGCCGCAGCCGGCACGCAAGTTGCTCAAGTGATGGCCATTGCCCAAAGGTTCATGGTCGATTCGGTGCTGACAGCAAAACAATACGCGTATATGCTAAAAGTGATAGGAGACGGCGCCGCTCCGATCGACGGATGCCACCTCTTGATGCTCGCGTCGGCTGTTTTTCATGATGCGGTATCAAGGGGCTCCGGCGTTATCGTTGAGAGCACCGAAATGGCGCAACGCATCGGTAGATGCCCGGCTTTGGTGCGTTGCTCGGCATATTGTCCGGCCGCGCACTACGATGGAGAGGCTGAATGACATTGGCCCGCAAGGTCGTGGATGACAGCCTTGTCCAGCGTGTGACCTTTGTGCGTATCACGGTTTTTTTTTGGAGAACAATATGAAAATGTCACTACGAGCGAAGCTGACGGGCCTGATCCTGGCCCTGGCCGTCCTGATTACCGCCGCGGTTACCGTCGGCAGCTACGTCCAGATGCGCGGTCAGTTGATCGATACCGGCATCCGGAACGAAGTGAGTGCCACGGCGACCGGCACCAGCGCGCTGATCAAGGAATGGATCGCAACGCGCAAATCGATCGTCGCCGCCGGTGTGCTCACCGCCCAGACTGCGGAAGACCCCTTGCCGGCCATCATCCAGGTGGCAAAGTCCGGGAAGTTCGAGGCGGCCTACATGGGCACGCCCGACAAGCAGATGATCCAGGACCACGACATGCAGCTGCCAGCGGGCTATGACCCGACCGCGCGTCCCTGGTACAAGGACAATGTCAACGCGACGGGCACGGTGATGACTGCGCCGTACATCGACATGTCGACCAAGAAGCTGGTTATTTCCTTCGTCCAGCCGGTGCAGAAGAACGGGGCCTTGGCGGGCGTCCTCGGGACCGACGTGCTGCTCGACGACATCGTGAAAAGCGTGCTTGGCATCAAACTTGTCGGGGAAGGCTACGGCATGCTGATCGGCAAGGACGGGCAGGTGCTCGTGCATCGCGACGCCGAGCGCGTTACCAAGCCGGCGGCCGATCTCGCGCCCGAGCTGAAGCCGGAGTCGCTTGCAGAACTCGCCAAGAGCGGTGAAATGCGCGAAGTCACCCTGGGCGGTGCGGTGAAGTACATCTACGTCGATGCCATCGAAGGCGCCGATCTGTATCTCGTGCTCGCCGTTGATAAATCCGTCGCGCTGGCGCCGCTCAATGCGCTCTTCTGGCAGGCCATCATCACGCTGGCCGTGATCCTCGTCATCGTCGTACCGCTCGCCGGGTTTGTGGTCAACAAGCTCCTGGGCAGCATCCGCCAGATTCACGACACCATGCTCGAGATCGCCAGCGGTGGCGGCGACCTGACGCGCAAGATCCGCGTGAGCGGCAACGACGAAGTTGCCGAAACGGCCGAGGCGTTCAACCACTTCCTCGAACAGCTGCGCTCGATGTTCGTGCGCATCGACAAGGAATCGGTCGAGTTGACGGCCGGGGTCAAGGAAATCCATGGCGTCGTCGAAATCCTCTCCGCCGACTCGCAACGGCTGGCGGAACTGACCTCCGAGAACGCCGCAGCGATCGAGGAGATCACCGTCAGCGTCGCGCATATCGCCGATGCCTCGCAGGATGCCGACAAACTGGTGAAGGACACCGATGCCCTGTCGCTCTCCTCGGTCTCGGCGGTGCGCGGGGTGGCTGACGAAACCGGCCAGTCGGCGAAGGAGGTCGAAGCGCTCTCGACCATGCTCGACGGCCTGAGCCAGCGCTCGGAAGAGATCAGCGGCATCATCCGCGTGATCAAGGAAATCGCCGACCAGACCAACCTCCTGGCCTTGAACGCCGCGATCGAAGCGGCGCGTGCCGGCGAACAGGGACGCGGCTTCGCCGTGGTGGCCGACGAAGTGCGCAAGCTCGCCGAGCGCACGAGCCAGGCCACGGTGCAGATCACCGGCATGATCGAAGGCGTCCATGGCGAAACGCGCAAGGCCGTCGAGAATATGCAGGGCACGCTGAATGCCGTGCGCGGGGGAGCGGCGCACTCGACCGAAGCGGCCGAAAAGATCACCGCAATCCGCCAGAACATCAACGACGTCGTCACCAAGATCGAAGAGATCGCCTTGTCGACGCGCGAACAGTTCAGCGCCACGACCTCGATGGCGCAGGCGGCCGAGAAGATCACGACGCAGACCCAGCACTCCGACTCGGCCCTGCAACGCGCCGCCGAGCAGGTGCGCCACCTCAACGGACTGGCCACCAGCCTGCGCGGGTTGTTCAGCAATTTCAGGATGTAAGTGGGGAGGACGTGGCCGCCTGTAAAATGGCAGCATGAACAGCAAACGCCGCTTCGACAGCCACGTCCACACGTCCTATAGTCCTGATAGCAAAGACCCGATGGCGGCGTATGCCGCTCGGGTCGATGCGGGGATCGCCGATGGCATCGGTTTCGCCGAACACTACGATTTCCTGCCGATCTGCGGTGCCTGGAAGTACCTTGACGAGGCGTGCTATCTCGCCGAGGTGGCCGATTGGCGGGCGCGTGGCTATGCTTTCTTCGCCGGCGTCGAGGTCGATTACGTGCACACGGTCGAGGGCGACATCCGGCGTACGCTGCGGCAGTTTCCGTTCGACTTCGTCATTGGTTCGATTCATACGATTGATCCTTGGACGATCTCGGATCGCGAGATCGAGCATTTCTACGACGACGCGATCTTCGAGCAGATTCTCACCGAGTACGCTGACGAATTCGCCGCCAGCCTCGCCGTACCGGAGTTCGACGTGGTCGGTCATCCGGGCGTTTTCCAGCGCTATCTCGACGAGCGCTTCTTCGCCGGCAAGCCGTGGAAGTCGCGTATCCGCGAGCTGGAGGATGATCTCGCGGCACGTTCGGCGCGCTCGGACAAGCTGGTCGAGGTGAATACCTCGGGCCTGTTCTCGGTGTCGAAACAACCATGTGCGACGCCGTTTTTCCTCGAACGCTACCGCGCGCACGGCGGGCGCACGATCTCGCTCGGCAGTGATTCGCACGCCGCGGCGCATCTGCGTCGAGGATTTGACGAGGTCGCACCGCTGCTTCGCTCGCGCGGTTTCGACGAAATCTACGTGCCTTGGGATCGCGAGTTCCCGATTCCCCTGTCTGACTATCTGTAGCACAGCGTTCTCTAAAAAAGAGGTAATTGCGCCAGTTGCTGCCTTCGTTCGGCCGAATCGTGCAAGAGGCAAGCCGGCCGGCGGCGTATCATCGACTCAGCAATCCATGGACATAACCTTGCGATCCTGAGGAGAACCTGATGAAGCAGCTCGACACGCAGTTGATGCACCCGACTGACCAGATCACCGTGATCATCGGCCGAATCTACCGCAGCGGCATGACGACGACCTCCGGCGGCAACATCTCGATCCGCGACGAGAACGGCAACATCTGGATCACCCCGTCCGGCGTCGACAAAGGCTCGCTGACCGCCACGGACATCGTCTGCATCAAACCGGACGGTACGGTGAGCGGTGCGCACAAGCCGTCGTCCGAACTGCCCTTCCACAAGGCGATCTACGAGGCGCGCCCGGAACTGACGGCGGTCATCCACGCGCATCCGCCGGGACTGGTCGCCTTCAGCATCGCGCGCCAGGTGCCGAACACCAACATCGTTCCGCAGGCGCGCTACATCTGCGGCGAGATCGGCTACGCTCGTTACGGCTGCCCGGGTAGCACGGATCTCGGGGCGAAGATCGCCGAGGTCTTCGCGAATCCGCGCTTCAAGGCGGTGATCATGGAGAACCACGGCGTCGTGCTCGGCGGCACCGACCTGATGGACGCCTACCAGCGCTTCGAGACGCTGGAGTTCTGCTGCCGTACGATCGTCAATGCGCACACGCTCGGCAACGTCAATTCGCTGACCGATCAGCAGATCGCCAGCTACCAGACGGCGATTCCGAAGAACATCGCGCACTTCATGGATGTGAACTACCCTTCAGACGAGCGCGCGCTGCGCTCTGAGATGGTGCGCATTATCCGCCGCGCCTGCGATCAGGGCTTGATGATCTCGACCTACGGCACGGTTTCCGTGCGCTGGCGTGGTGACGACTTCCTGATCACGCCGCGCGACGTCGCGCGCTGGGACATCACGCCGAGCGACATCGTGCAGATCCGCCAGGGCATGGCCGAAGCCGGCAAGGTGCCGAGCCGCTCGGTCGCCCTGCATCAGCGCATTTTCCAGCTCAACCCGCACATCAACTCGATCATCTCGACGCAGCCGGTCAACCTCATGGCGCACGCGGTGAGCGGCAAGAGGTTCGACGTGCGAACCATCCCCGAGAGCTGGATCTTCCTGCAGGACGTCCCTTCGATTCCGTTCGGTAATCTGTACAACGCGGTGGACGACGTGGCCGGCATGTTCGCCGACAACCGCGCCATCCTCGTCGAGAACGATTGCGTCTTCGTCACCGGCGACAAGCTCCTGAGTACCTTCGACTACCTCGAAGTGGCCGAATTCAGTGCCAATTCGCTGGTCATGGCCTCGTCGATCGTGCCGTTGCAGCCGATGGGCGACGCGGAAATCGACGAGCTGCGCGTCGTCTTCAACGTCAAGTAAGCAGCATCACAAAAGAAAAAACCGGCGCGGGATCGTTCTCCCGTGCCGGCTTCCTGTAGACGTCTCTGTCTTACGGCTTCTTCGCCCAGGCGGTGCAGTAACCGTTCGGGTTGATCTCGGTGTCACCAGCGAAGATTTTGCAGCCCCCCAGATCCGTGGGGGTCTTGCCCGCGACAAAGTGGATGCAGCCCGAACACTTCTTGTCGCCTTCCGGCGTGTCCTTGTACTTCATCGCCTTGCGGATGTTTTCGTTCTTGGCCGCAAAGGCCGCGACCGGGACGAGTGCGATGGCGGCGCCGCTAAGCTTGAGGAGGTTGCGGCGGGATTGGTTGATCTTGCTATTCATGTTGACGACTCCTGTGGGTGATCGGTGAGACAAATATAGAACGAAACAACGTTACTGCAACTACTCATTACGACAGCCAACCTGCCACGCGCGCAATCATCAGGCTCGCGACGACGAGGCAGGTTACGGCAAAACCCTGCTGCAGGCGTTCGCCTGCCAGACGTGCGGCGACCCAGCGGCCGGCAAGCATACCGGCGACGGCGCCGACTGCAAACGGGACGGCGACCGGCCATGCAATGCCGCCACCGACCGCGGCAGCCGCAACGCTACCGCCCGAGACGAGGGTGATCACGCCGAGCGATGTGGCGATTACGCTCTGTGTGTTCAAGTTCGTGTAGCGCGTGAGCGCCGGTACGATAACGAAGCCCCCGCCAACACCGAGCAGTCCGCTGAGCAGGCCACTCAGCAGGCCCGTCAGGGAAAGCATGCGCGCGCACGGTAGATTCCAGATAAAGCGACCGCTCGCAGGAGCGGTCCGACAAGGTGCAGTGGCGCGAAGTTCCATGTCTCGTGTCTTCGGCGAGAGCGTTCGACGCAAGGTCTGAATGCCGACCCAGGAGAGGATCAGTGAAAACACGATCATCAGCGGCTGGTTCGGAATACGCTGAGCAAGCCAGAGTCCGGCAGGCGCCGTGGCGATGCCGCAAATGCCAATCAGCGCCGCCGCACGGTAGCGGACGATCCCCTGGCGCAAGCCGAGCGCCGCACCGATTCCGGCGGCGATGCCGACGGCGATGAGCCCGACCGGGGCGGCGTCGCGTACCGGCAGGTTTAGCCCGAAAACGAGCAACGGGACAGCAATGACACCACCGCCGGCGCCACTCAGTCCGACGACGAGTCCGACGCCGCCGCCAAGCAAAAGGGCGAGCACGATGGTGTTGTGAAGCAGGAGCATGGGCGGTCAGAGTGCGTTCAGCGGGATCTTGAGGTAGCTGACGCCGTTGTCCTCGGCTTCGGGAAACGCGCCGCAACGCATGTTGACCTGGATCGCAGGCAGCAGCAACACCGGCACCTCCAGCGTCGCATCACGTTTCGTGCGTACGGCGACGAACTCGTCCTCGCCGATGCCGTCGCGCACATGGATGTTGGCGCTGCGCTGCTCGCCGACGGTGGTCGTGCAGGTGGTCGCGCGCCCATTCGGCGGATAGTCATGGCAAAGATAGAGTCTCGTTGACGCTGGCAGTTCGAGCAGGCGGCGGATCGAACGGTACAGCGTGCGCGCGTCACCGCCCGGGAAGTCGCAGCGCGCGCTGCCGGTGTCGGGCATGAACAGGGTGTCGCCGACGAAGGCGATGGTTTCCTGGCCGTCGGAGACGAGATAGCTGAGGCAGGCCGGCGTATGGCCAGGGGTATGCATGACCGTGAACGTCAGGTTGCCGGTCGAAAACGTGTCCCCATCGGCAAACAGCTGGTCGAATTGGCGACCGTCGGTCGCGAACGTTGCCCCGGCGTTGAAGATACTGCCGAAGATCTTCTGGACTTCGGTGATGTGTTCGCCGATGCCGGTACGACCTCCGAGCTTCGCCTTGAGGTATGCGGCGGCCGAAAGATGGTCTGCGTGGGCGTGTGTTTCGATAATCCAGTCGACCGTTGCGCCGAGTTCGCGTACGCGCGTGATCAGGCGGTCGGCTTGCGTGGTGCGAGTCCGTCCGGACTTGGGGTCATAGTCGAGCACGCTGTCGATGATTGCGCAGCGCTTGCTCGCGGGATCGAGAACGAGGTAGCTGAAAGTGCTCGTGCCCGTGTCGAAAAACGCTTCTGTTTGCACGCCGATACTCCCCGGTTGACCCAGCCGGCATCGCCGACGTTGTCGGAAATGGCTGGTGAATTAGCGTCTAATAATATACCGAGTGCAGTGTATGGGCGAAATGTTGCCCCCTCCGCCTGTTACGAACCGTTACTCGAAAAGCGTCAACGCGCGGCCAGTGGCGGCGTTATTCGCTCATCGTCGAACAAGTTCGGGAGTCCGAAATGACCGAAAGCCAAAAACAATCCTCGCAGTTCATCGAGTCCTTGAAGCGCGCCGGCATCCTCATCGGCAACGAGCGCGAAGTCATCGAGCGCCTGGGCGAAGCCCGCGACTGGCACTACGCATTCACCACGCTTGCCCGGCAAGGGCGGGCGCTCGGCATCCGCTTCTCGGCGACGGCGCGCACGCGTTCTATCCACCTGCGGCGGCTGTTCGAACGCTACAACTTCCCGGGCACCGCCGAAGCGACCTTCGAGGCGGCATTGCAGGGTTGATCGAAATGGCGGGTGTTGGTCGCCCGATCGGCGGCTGACAGCGCACCGAGTCATCAAATGGAGGCGGGATTCAGTTTCGAATCCCGCCTTTTCTATTGGCTGGATCGTGTGCGTGTTAAGGTTTGACGGTCGGAACACCAGCAGCAAGAGTCCATGAGCCATCAACAGCAGCGAGAACTAGCGGCACCGGTCGATGTGTCCGCGCGCGGAACACGCGTCGCGCTTGTCTTTGCGCTGGTCGCCGAGCGCTTGTCGTGTTTCTACGAACACGGCCAGTGGCTGAGCGAAGCGCAGGGCGCCAGCCTGGCCGCCGACTGGCTGGCCCGTCGCCGTGGCGTGCTGCCGCTCAACGCGCGCAGGCATCTTTCCGGCCTGAGCGACCAGATCGCCCGGCAGATCGAAGGCGGGCTGTCGCGCGAGGCCGGGCTCTACACGGCGCACGAAATGATGGAATCGCTTGATCCGAACTACCACGCCGGCTCGCAGATCGCGCAAGCCTTGATGCGTGAATGCGAGCATCTGCTCGCTGCAAGTGACGTCGAACTTACGGACTGACAGGTACAGATGAACAACGCACTCTTCGATACGGTGGTCTTCGACCTCGGCAACGTGCTGATTCCCTTCAACCCGCGCTGGCTGTTCCGCAAGATGCTGCCGGACGAGGCGAGTATCGAGCAGTTTTTCGCCGAAACCGGCTTCGAGGAATGGAACCTCGGCATGGACGCCGGCCGACCGTTCGCCGAGGGGATCGCCGCGCACAGTGAGCGCTTTCCGCACCATCGCCCGCTGTTCGAGGCCTTCTTCCATCGCTGGCACGAGACGGTCGGCGAGCCGATCGACGAGTCGGTCGATATGCTGCGCAGCCTGCGGCAGAACGGCATCCGAACCTTTGCCCTGACCAACTTCTCGGCCGAAACCTACCCGCTCGCCGTCGCCCGCTTCCCTTTCTTGTCCGAATTTGACGGAACAGTCGTCTCCGGCGAAGAGGGCGTCGTCAAGCCCGATCTTCAGATCTACGAACGGTTGCTGCAGCGCTACTCGATCACCGCGACGCGCGCCGTCTTCATCGACGACCGTCTGGAGAACGTCGAGGCCGCGCGTCGCCTTGGACTACACGGTATCCACTTCGTTGAGCCGCATGCCGTCCGCGCGGAGTTGCGTGGCTTGAAGCTGCCCGTTTAGCGGCGCGATGCACGCGCAATCGACCGCCTTGCCTGCCGTCGTCCTGGCGACGCTCAACGCGAAGTACATCCACGCCTCGCTCGGTCTGCGCTACCTGCTCGCCAACTTGGGCGAGCTGATGGAGTCGACGGCGCTGCGCGAGTTCACGATCGTGCGGCCGGTCGACGAGATTGTCGAAGAGCTGCTCGATACGCTCGACACGCTGTGCGAACGCGAGGCTGGCGCAACGACCCTCCAGATCATCGGCTTTGGCGTCTATATCTGGAACGTTGTCCAGACGACCGCGGTCGTGCGAGCGCTCAAGGCGGTGCGGCCGGGTGTTCGCATTGTCCTTGGTGGCCCCGAAGTCAGCCACGAGACGGACCAGCAGGAAATCGTCGCGCTGGCTGACCACGTCATCACGGGGTGGGGCGAGGCGAGTTTTCCGCGTCTCTGCCGCGTGCTGATCGCCGGAGGTCAGCCACCCAAGATCATTGTCGGCGAGCAACCGCCTCTCGCCGACATCGTGCTGCCGTACCGCGAATACACCGACGCCGACTTGGCGCACCGCCTGCTCTACGTGGAAGCGTCACGCGGCTGTCCTTTTCGCTGCGAGTTTTGTCTGAGCGCGCTGGACAAGACCGCCTGGTCGTTCGATCTGGATCGTTTTCTGCTCGAAATGCAGCACCTGTACGAGCGTGGCGCGCGCAATTTCAAGTTCGTTGATCGCACCTTCAACCTGAAGGTCGACGACTCGGCGCGCATCCTGCGCTTCTTCCTTGACCGCCTCGCGCCAGGCCATGACGACCCGGCCGGTCGCCTGTTCGTGCACTTCGAGGTGATTCCCGACCATCTGCCCGAACGCCTGCGTGAACTCATCAAGCGCTTCCCGGCCGGATCGCTGCAGCTCGAAGTCGGCATCCAGAGCTTCAACGAGGCGGTCCAGCAGCGCATTTCGCGCCGTCAGGACAACGCCAGGTCGGAGACCAACCTGCGCTGGCTCGTCGAGTGCTCGCAGGCGCACGTGCATGCCGACCTGATCTTCGCTCTGCCCGGCGAAACGCTCGCGAGCTTCGCCGAGGGCTTCGACCGACTCTATCGTCTGCGACCGCACGAGATTCAACTCGGCCTGCTCAAGCGCTTGCGCGGCACACCGATCGACCGACATACGGTCGAATACGGCATGGTGTATGACGAACTGCCGCCCTACACGGTGCAGCAAACGGCCACGGTTGATGCACAGACGGTGCGGCGTTTCTCCCGCTTTGCCCGCTACTGGGAGATGTTTGCCAATTCCGGGCGCTTCCGCCAGACGCTTCCGTTGCTGATGGACGAAAGTGATGGAGTCGACAAAGGGGCTGTGTTGTCCCCATTTGCCCGGTTCATGGAATTCTCCGACCGGCTGTGGGAGCGCACGCAAAGAACCAACGGCCTGTCGCCGGAGTCGCTGGTGGACGCCTTGTTCGAGCATCTCGTCGTACACGGCATGCCGGCTGAACGCGTGCGCAACGCCTTGCTCGCCGACTATGTGGCGAGCGGTGCGCGCGGCAATCCACAGGCGCTGGCCGGGCGCTTGCCCAAACGCGAAATGCCCGTTCGCCGGGAGAAGGCGCGGGCATCGCGGCAGGATCAGCATCTGGCCGGACGTGCGGCCGAGCCAGTGTGATCGATGGATTCTGTGAAGGGCTAAGCGGTGCCGAGTACGAAGATGGTCATGCCGACCGTCTGCATTGTCGAGTAGCGCGCTTCGTTCTTTGTCACCCAGGCATCGACGCCTTCAAGCGTCAGGTTGTCCGCCAGGACCTGCCCGGTCGGTTTGAATACAACCGTGTACATTGGCTGTCTCCTTCGTTCTGACCAAACAAAAAAAGGATCCCACGCCAGTCCGGCGCGGGATCGAATGTCCCATCGTTGCGATGGGTCAGGGAGGGTCAAACATTGTCAGCGGGGGGCGCTGAAGCAATGAGAAGCATTCTATAAACCGCGACGTCCGGGGTCTGTCGTACAAATGCAGTGATTACGTAACGATCTGTAAGCGCCACCTTTGTCAAGCAATCACGCGGGCGCGCCGTCCTCGACGATGCGATAGCACGGATCGTACTCGCGGCCGGGCAGCTTCATGCGCTGCTGTGCGATGAAGGCCTTTAGCAGTGCGTCGATCGGTCCCATGATCGCCGGCTCGCCGCTGATTTCGAAGCGTCCGTGTTTCTCGATTTCGCGGATGCCTTCGGCCTTGACGTTTCCAGCGACCAGACCTGAGAAGGCGCGGCGCAGGTTCGCCGCCAGGGCATGGCTCGCCTGGTTCTTGTGCAGTTTCAGGCCGCGCATGGCCTTGTGCGTCGGGGCGAAGGGCTTCTGGAAGTCGCTATCGACCTTGAGCAGCCAGTTGAAGTTGTACGCGTCGTGCCCGATCTTGCGGAAGTCGCGCACCAGTTGCAGGCCGTGCTTGAGTTCGCGTGCGACGCGATCGGGGTTGTCGATGATGATCTTGTAGTGGCGCTGCGCCTCGGCGCCCAGCGTTTCGCCGATGAACTGGTCGATGTGCTGGAAGTAGGCTTCCGAACTCTTCGGCCCGGTAAACACGAGCGGGAAGGGAATGTCGGCGTTGTCGGGGTGGAGCAGGATGCCGAGCAGGTAGAGAATCTCCTCCGCCGTGCCGACGCCGCCGGGAAAGACGACGATGCCATGGCTCATGCGGACGAAGGCTTCGAGCCGCTTCTCGATGTCGGGGAAAATGACGAGTTCGTTGCAGATCGGGTTCGGCGCTTCGGCGGCGATGATGCCCGGCTCGGTGAAGCCGAGGTAGCGGCCGCTGGTTCGCTGCTTGGCGTGGCCGATCGCCGCGCCTTTCATCGGGCCCTTCATCGCGCCGGGGCCGCAGCCGGTGCAGATATCCATGCCGCGCAGGCCGAGCTGGTAGCCGACGAGCTTCGTGTAGTCGTATTCCTCGCGGCTGATTGAGTGGCCACCCCAGCAGACAACGAGGTTGGGGTCGGGCAGCGGGCGGAGAATTCCCGCGTTGCGCAGGATGTGGAAAACCGTGTCGGTGATGCCTTCCGGTGTCGTCTGGTCGAACTTCGGGTTGCCGCGGATCTCGTCGCCGAGGTAGACGACGTCGCGCAGGACCGAGAAGAGGTGCTCCTGGATGCCCTTGATCATCTTGCCGTCGACGAAGGCGCTGGCTGGCGCGCCGGTGATGTCGAGCTTGATGCCGCGTTCGCGGTTGATCAGGCGGATGTCGAAGGTCTTGTAACGTTCGAGCAGTTCCTTGCCGTCGTCCGTCTCGTTGCCACAGTTGAGGACGGCGAGCGAACAGTTGCGCAGCAGTTCGTGCAGACCGCCGTGGCCGCGATCGAGCAGGCTGGCGGCTTCGGCGCGGGAGAGGACTTCCATCCGGCCGGTGGGAGTGACCTGGGTATCGACGACGTTGTGAGTCATGGCGGTGGCTTTGTTCGAGAATTTTCTTGAGTGCTGACTACATGCCGAGCGCGGCGAGGAGATCTTCATTGTCATCCGGAGGGCTGGCTTTTTGCGCAGGACTGGCTGGCGTATGTCCGTTGTGCGCCTGCTCGATCAGCTCGTCGGGGTTCGGCACCGCGTGCGGCTCGAAGTCGTAGAGCTTGATGAACTCGGTCCGGTCGATCGCCAGTTCCAGGTAGAAGATGTTGTCGCGTCCGGTGTAGAAGGTCACGCGCCGCGCCTCGGGGTTGTCGAGGTTGGTGTCGACGCTGAGCTGTACCTGCTTGTTGAGGACCAGCATCTTGGGCTGGTTCTGCGTGATGTGCGTCTGCAGCTCGCGCTGGATCTTGCTCGTGAAGTCGCCGATGATCTGGTTCATCAATTCGCCCATGGCGTTGCTGACTTCGTCGGAGGTGTAGGAGCCGGCCAGTTCTTCCTTCGGCATGCCCATGTTGAGCATGTAGCTTTCATACAGTTCCATCGCCGTTTTGGCTGCGAAGTTAATGACGACGAGGCCGGAAAAGCCGCCGTCGAAGAGTACGAAGCAGCCGATGTCGGGTCTGAGGCAGGTCTTGGTGATGCGCTGCACCATGCCGGAGTAATGAATCTGGCTGCGCGTCGCCGCGGTCAGCGTTTTGGTCACCGAGTTGCACAGACTGATCAGCAGATCTTCCGTGTCGTATGCGATGGGGTTGCCTGGTGTGCTCATGATCGTCGTCGAACCTCCCGTGGAATTATGGGCGTATGTATAACATAGTCACCCACCGGGTATCGAGTTCGCCGACGATTGCTCGGCGTTGGCCTCAGACCTTCCTGAGGAAGCACGCCTTCAGCATGAAGTTGCCGGCGTCCATCTTGCAGTCGACTTCGTGGTCGCCGCCGACGAGGCGGATGCTCTTGACCTTGGTGCCCATCTTGAGCGTGATCGATGAACCCTTGACCTTCAGATCCTTGATAAGCACGACCGCATCGCCGTTGGCCAGGACGTTTCCGTTGGCATCCTTGACCGCTGCTTCCGCGTCGTCGTCCGGGGCGACGCTTTCGGCCTGCGGCCATTCAAAGCCGCAGTCGGCGCAGACATAGTTACCGCCGTCGGGATAGGTGTTGTCGAGCGAGCATTGCGGGCAGGCGAGCGTAGAGGGCATGGTTTCGAACCTTGGAACGGAAAAATGGGGAAAGGCCGGAAAGGTATCGCAAATGGTGCAACAGATACTATGGGTGCACGGCAATCGCTTACACATTCATCATTTTGTTGAATCTCGTGCGGTTACCTGAT
>JADHEF010000131.1_pt1 | contig 88643 bp, 103 predicted proteins | sample 8952391 | NCBI WGS metagenome assembly JADHEF01 (sample SAMN16124439, study PRJNA663245) | bioreactor sludge metagenome | isolation source: sludge (nitrite) | place: India:Bengaluru | collected 2019-02-28
GAGAAGTACTCGTAAGTGTATGCTGCTTCGGTGGTGGTGGAGTTTTTCACCTTAAGGAAGGTCTGAAGTAGCCCTGTATTTCCGGTCGACTTCAGCCCTCGCTGCTTTTGAAAGCGGGCCGTCGATCAAAATCGACCAGGTAACCCGCTCAGTTCTCCGTTTTTGGCCGCCGCGAGCACCTCGCAGCAGCCATTTTCCGCATTACAGGCGTACCTCTCCTGCGGTAGTCAGCAAATGTCGGCGCGCCATCCATAGGTTTGACAGCGCGAACAGCGTCACCAGTTGAGCGGTGTTCTTGGCCAGGCCCCGAAAGCGCGTTTTCACGTAGCCGAACTGGCGCTTGATCACTCGAAACGGGTGTTCAACCTTCGCTCGCACTTGCGCCTTGGCCTTCTCGATCTTGCGCTTGGCTTTGTACAGGGCGCTGCGTTTATCCAGCTTCTTGTAGGTGCTGCGGCGTGCCGCCACCTGCCAGATCACTTCGCGGCCAGCATGTTCGGCGCGCTTTTCGACGCCGGTGTAGCCGGCATCGGCGCAGACGACGTTCTCGTCACCGTGCAGCAGTTTGTCGACCTGGGTGATATCCGCCACGTTGGCTGCCGTGCCTACCACGCTGTGTACCAGCCCCGACTCATCATCCACGCCGATGTGCGCCTTCATGCCGAAGTAGTACTGGTTGCCCTTCTTGGTCTGGTGCATCTCCGGGTCGCGCTTGCCGTCCTTGTTCTTGGTCGAACTCGGTGCATGGATCAACGTAGCATCGACGATGGTGCCCTGACGCAGCGACAGGCCGCGATCCCCCAGGTAGCCATTGATTACGCCGAGGATGCCGGCTGCCAGCTCATGTTTCTCCAGCAAGCGACGGAAGTTGAGGATGGTGGTTTCGTCGGGAATGCGCTCCAGGCTCAACCCGGCGAACTGGCGCAGGATGGTCGTCTCGTAGAGCGCTTCTTCCATGGCCGGGTCGCTGTAGCCGAACCAGTTCTGCATCAGATGGATACGTAACATGGCCATCAGCGGATAGGCTGGACGACCACCTTCACCCTTTGGGTAGTGTGGCTCGATCAAGGCAATCAGTCCTTTCCACGGCACCACCTGACCCATCTCGATCAGGAACAGCTCTTTACGGGTCTGTTTGCGCTTGCCGGCGTACTCGGCGTCGGCGAAGGTCATCTGCTTCATGGAAAAACTCGGCTGGCGGGATCGGCGTATTTCACCAGATTCGGGAAGTCTTTTTCAGACCTTCCTTACATGCTGGAAGTTTCTGCGTGATCAGCGCCGCCGACTGGCGCTACCGCGGAGGACGTGTGAATGACGACTGGTACAGCGGTGTGATTGGGGGATGAGGCCGTTGCCTGGCCTGCCACAACGACCAAGCCTGTTGTTCGGCCAGATACTGACGCGCCGTGCCTAGCCCGGCCAGTTCCAGCCTGTGCGCAAGTTCGGCACGGATCGGCGCATGGCAGTTGATTACTTGGTGCAGGCGGCGGGCACTGTATCCCAGGTGCGCTGCCAGGGCGTCGAGACTTATACCAAGCGCCGGAAGTACATCAAGGCGTAGCGCTTCACCTGGGTGGGGAGGGTTATACATAGTCATGGCTTGACCGTCGCCGGTTTTGCGTTAGGACTGTTGTAGTTGTTCGAGCAGACTGGTCAGCCAGTCGGGGCGAGAAGTGCTCTGCTCGTTCCGGCCGAAGAAGGCATCCAGGATGTAGCGGTTCTGTTCCAGCCCGGTGCTAGCCGCGTCGGAACGCTGTGATTTACCGATCACCTGATCCAGCGTAATTCCCGCCGCTGCGCCTTTCTCGGTCACCGTCCAGACGCCGTTGACGTTGGTGATGTCCGGCTCGAAGGGCTTGAGCTTCACGTCCTCGGAAGCGCTCAGCACGATGTTGTCCTTGATGCTGATGACCGGGGTATAGGTGGCGAATCGGCTGTCGAGCGAGGATTGCGCGCTGCCTTCGCTGGAGAACTTTGTCACCATCTGTTCGAGGAAGCCGAGGTCGCTGGTATTGCTCAAGGCGCCGTAGCCCGGATCGAGAATGTGGCGCAGGAAGCCCTGGTCGAGGCGGGTGCTGCTGATCGCAGTGCCGTTCAGGATGCGCTCGGCGGTGGCGGCGTCCTGCTCGTTGAAGCTGACCGTGAGCTGACGCCCCTGGACGTCGTAGTGGGTGCCGTTGTTGAAGTTCGAGCTCAGCCGGCCATTGTCGTGCTGGCGATAGTCGCCGAGTTCTTCGGCCAGGCGATCCACATGGGTCAGATCGGTGCCCTGTTCCTGGGCATAGGCGTACATCTCCGCGACCAGCGCGCGATCCTCGCGGGTGAGGAACTCGAAGGCGCTGCGACCGATGTTGCTGGTGCTCATGCCCTGGGCGCCGTTGGCGACCTCGGGCTCGGTGCCGCCGAACAGGCGCGAGACCATGAGGTCGTACCCGACGGTGCCGGATGTGCTGGCGGCTGATGATGCCGTGGTGACCTCACTGGCGGACTGCGTGGCGGATGACGATTGCGTTGCCACAGGTGAAGACGCGCCATCCGTTTCCTTGCGGGCGTAGGGGCCTGCGGAGACCAACTGCTCGATCAGGCTGGTGGCGCTGCTGCCCTTGCCTTCGGCCCGATGGGTCATGTAGTTGAAATCGAGGTCGATCTTCTGCTGCAGGTCGGCAGCGTAATCCTCGGGGTACTGCGCCTGCTCAATGGCCGGCAGGCTCTTGTAGTGTTCGAGCACTTCGCTGAAGAAGTTGGTGAGCTTGCCGGTGCGGTTGTATTCGTCCATGGCTTTCGCTACGGCCTTCTGCCTCCAGGCTTCTTCTTGGCTATAGGCTTCTTCCCAGGCCGCACGGCGTTCGTTGGTGGTGAAGGTGCCGCTGTCGTCGTAGGTGATCAGGGCCAGTTGATCGCGGGACATACCCTTGAAGGGATTGCTGCCGGAACCATTGACGAAGCTGGTGGCCTGCTTGGCACGGGCCAGCAACTCAGGGTCGTCGGTGTTAGGCACTTCGGCGTTGTGCTGGGCCTTGTTGGCGAAATAACTGTCGCCCGTAATCTGGTTGAGTAGTGCAGTGGCCTTCTGGCCCAACTCCTTGTGGCTGAGGCTGGTATCGCGGGTCTCGGCGCGCACAGCCGCCTCGCTCAACTGGCGGGCCAGGTTCGAGACGGTGCTGGAGGTGCCGGTGCTGCCCGTGCTTGTGGTGGCACCGGTCTTGTCGTCAGCAGCTACGGGTTGGGCCGTGGCACTGGTACTGCTGCCAGTCACGCGGCTGCTGGACAGGGATGTGTAGGTAGTGATACCGACCATGGTTGCTCTCTATGCGCATGTCGCTGCGACGTATCTATCCGAAAAGACTCATACTTTACGTACATAACGGCACGTTGGCGAAAAACTTTAGGCTCCGCTTGCCAAAGGACTGCTGATTGGCGTAGAGGGGCGCCATGGGGCAAGCAGACCGCATGGCGCCCCGCCAAGGTGGCTAGTAGCTGTAGCGGTAGGTCACAGTGTCGCTGCCGGCGGGATAGCCCGGCTGCTGGCCGCCCTGCACACGGTGGCGAATGATGACTCTGGCGCCATTGCCGAAGCTCTGGCCGTTATAGGTGGTCAGCGTGCCGGAAGAGTTCGGCAGGATGGCCGTGCAGCTTACCGGGTTGCTGTTGTAGGGGCGGTAGTAGCACAGTTCGACAGTCTCGCCTGTGTTGTTCGGGTAGGACGTCGTGCTCCAGTCGATGCCCTGCAATGTCTTGGTTTTGTTACCCGTGCCACTGGGAAAGTCGGAACTGATCAAGCCGAACTGGGCCAGCCCGGTGCCGTTGTTGACCACGATTATGATATCGGGACTGTCGGTCTTGGTGATGGTCGCGTCGATCGCATAGCCATATGACGATGCCAGGATCAGCGACAGCGCGAGCAGTTTCGTTGCGAGTAGCTTTTTCATAATGTTCCTAGAGAAGATTTTGTTTGAGCTCAAAAAGAAGGAGACTCACGGGCTCCTTGTTGCCGAGATCGGTGCAACGAAAACGTGAAGGTCTATGCTCGGCGCTGACACGAACAGTTTTTTGTACGAGCCGGTGATCGAGCACTATTTCGGCGACGGTTTTCCGCAGACAAGTCAGTGCCTAGCGGCAGCGCAGGAAAACCTCTGATCGTGAAAGGTGGCGAGCATTACAGTCATGACAGAGATCTTCTCGCTCTACCGCCAGAGCTTCGACCCAAGATTAATCGATGGCCAGCTTCTTCAAGTAATAGCTCCTTCCGGGTCTGAACGCGCTTGCCGGTTTACTCGGGGTCAGCGGAGATCACCTACTTTACTGAGATACCAGAACAATAATAGCGATGCACTACATCAAATTCGGAAAGACTTGTTCAGGGCTTCCCTAGGCGTCAGGCCGGAACCTTGGGCCGCGTCAGGATAGGGCCGATTCCAGCATTTTCTGACGCCTCGCCGGCAACCTCTAGGGCCTCAACCTGACAGGCCGTACGCTTAACGTACGATTTTTTCCGTTTTCTCTATCGTCCCCTCAAAGAACGGGCGAATCAAGAAGTAAAAATCGGCTGCATGGCCGAGTAACTCCGAACATGAGCATGGAAAGTTGAGGTCACTTTTTACATTTTTGGGGGTTGGGCAGATTTAGCCAACACGCACTAACGCGGAATTATCGCGTGTTATAACGCAGCGGATTTCGCCACTCTCGTAACGCGATAGTACGTAATACAGTACGAATCAACGAATGAGGTGTGCTCTGCGGCAACCTACGATTTGGTTGCCGGCGGTACGTTATGCATTAACGCGGCCTGCTCCTCGATCTGTCGTTGCAGAGCGCCGACTACACCCTCGAGCTTCCCGATTTCGACAGCAGCGCTCTTGGCTTCCTTCTGCAACTCGCCGAGTTCGCTGGCAAGTCGCTTCCGTTCGCTTTCGACCTTGGCCAAGTCGGCGGCACTTTCGCGCTGGCGCTCTTGCGCGTCACCAAGACGGTCGACAAGCCCAGAGGCCTTGGCTTCAGCGGCCGCCGCGCGACGTTCTGCGTCCGTCCGCGCAGTTCGCTCGGCATCGAGGGCTGCCAACAGGCGCTTGTTCTCGTTCTCCAATATCGGCATTGCCTCCAGGCGTAGCTGTGCCTTGGCGAGCTCCGTTCTGGCCGATTCGGCATTCTGTCGTTCCCGGCCGGCTTCCTCTCGGGCTGCAAGCAGATCATTCTCAAGCTGCTCCGACCGACCAGCGAGACCCGCCTTTTCTTCCTGAAGCTCCACGATGAGAGCCTCGAGCGCTTCGATCTGAGTCACCTGTCGCTCGTTCTCAGTGGCCAGATCGTTGGCGACGACCTGTGCATCCATCAGCTTGAGTTCGAGTTCAGAACGTGCCGTGGCCAACTCCTGATCCATGAACTCAAGGATTGCTCGTTGCAGAGTGGGGGGCAGAGCCAGAGAAGCCTCTATCTGGCGAGCTTGACCTGCTTCCCATTGCTGGAACAACTTATGGATCGTGCCAAGGCTGCCGGAACCGTGACGTTCGCGCACCTGCCGAGGATTAGGCTTGCCTCCGGACGCTTTGATGCTGTCGGCGATCGCTGCAACCTGTTCATAGGTGATTGAGGCTTCACGTGGCATGGCTCGTCCTTTCGGCGGAAACGGATATGTTACGACATGTTACGTTACGGAACGATACGAAACAATCAGAACATGCAGTCCGGATGAGCGAGTCGTAACCGGGCACGTTGAGGCACGACGTCATCCGACTTCGCACAGCGGGGTTTCGCCTTGCAACTCGCCTCCGATGGCGGAAACGTTTCTGGAAAACTAAGAGCTACCTATGCTACGCAACGCTTGCGCCAGAAGCGGCACCGCATGAGGTTTGGCCAGTTCTGTCAATATCCCGCCAGCCGCATTCTCCACGATGGATTTCGCTGTCAGTAGCGAACTTTGGAGCCAGCTTGAGGGTGGTTTCTGCATACTGGCGAGATCCTTCAGCTCCACGACCGCCGCATCGAGGGCCGCACACTCGCTAGCCGCCGCACCCGCAGCTCTTGCCTTTTGCACAACCTCCGTGAATGCATCCGCAAGTGCCTTAAGGACCGTCGGATCGAGCGGCTGAGCAGAGACCGTGGTGTTGGTGGTCGACGCCGCGCCTGGCGAATTCAATTGGACAGTGATCCCGCCCGTCACCTGCCCACTGACGTTCAATCCGATGGGTGCTTCGAGCATCGGCAAAGACTCCCCCGCACTGGCAGTGCCTGAAGCCCCCACGAGGGCTGCCATCGAAAGGCCTCCCGGGAGACAGACTGAAGTGTTGATATTGCGCAATGCCCATTTGAAAAGATACTGCCGGGCGCCGGCTAGAGCTGAACGATAGGCATTTGCCTGGATGACGCGAAACACCTCCGTTGCACCAGGGATGGCCTTGCGTAGGCGAACCGAAAATTCGGAATGAAAGAGGACTTTGAACTCCCCGGCCGACGATTCTGCGATCAGTTCCTTCATGGCAGACAAGGACTGAAAGATCGGGCATACGGCCAGTGCCTCGAGGAAGTTCGTATCCTCGGAATACACGGACAAGGTCCTCCCATAACTGTCCGTTGCGTGGAGCATGGCTGCAGCCTTCCGATAATCCGGCACGTCGCCTTGCGGATAGCCATTCAGTTCTTTCTCGCACCACGTCACCATCTCGATGTCGTTGGCAGCCCGGGCCAAGATCTCGGCGGCTCGTACCAGGCGATCCAGCGGGGCGCAATCATCGGACACGGCTGCGAGGAGAGTTGCAAAAGGTGAGGTGATTTGGATGGTCATTGACCGACCTTCAGGATGTGTGTGCGGCAATTATAGCGATGAAGCACCCTTGCCCTTGTGGCATTGGGCAGCAATTGCTGGCTCCCATCCGACCCAGAAGGGCAACCTGCCAAACGCAGGCCCAACCAGAGAATTGCTCGAATTGCGCCCGAGCAGTAATATTCATCTATCGGTAGCTGGCGTTACCGTTCCCAAGCCAGCCTTCTTGAGTGCCACGCGCTTCTGCGCGCCTCCATCCTCCAAAGTCCTGTCCAAAGCGACTCCCGTTGTTCCGGAGAGGATTTTCTACGCCTTCGTGCGTGAAACGGTAGCTGTGCATCACCGGGCATTTCGCCAAAGCCAGTATTTATCAACCCCGTGGGGATCCTTTCCCGCACGGGAAGTGGTGCCCACATCAATCAGGAGAAGCAACATGGGCGCTACTATTTCGTGCAACAAGAAAATCGGTGCATTCGTCCGCGACAACGGCGATCGCATCTACATCATGTTCGAACAGACGTATGAGTCGAACTGCTATCCGCACCATCCGCACTGGTGCGCGATGCAGATGGGCTCGCTGGACAGCGTGATGCGCGGCATCTTCCTCAATGCTTCTGCCTGCGAGGGAGGTATGCTGAAGAAACCGGGCGGGTACGTCAGTCCCGAGTCGTACATCGGTGACTGGCTCGAGGCACTGGCCAATCCGTTTGTCGTTCGACCGGATCGCGAAGTGCCCCTCCTGTTTGGACCGGGCCTTTACACGCTGCCAGGCGAAAAGAAGGAAAAGATCCTCGCAGCCGTCCGCGAGGTCGGTGACGAGGAAGCAGCCGAGTCACTGATGAAAGGTGAGACAGTTCATCGTCGCCTCGATTCCGATACAGTCATTGCGATTGCCAAGCAAAACGTGATGGCCTGGACGTTCGATGTCACGGAACGCAACTGCGGCAATCTATACGCTGGCAATTTGTGCTATCGCCCGGAGCCGGTCAAAGCATCGGTAACGGTCGAGCCGTTTGCCCGGCTGCCGATTGAAGGGGGCAGCATGGTATTTCAGCGTGACAAGGATGGCCTCTGGATCGGCAAGGGTCAGGACTATCGAGTGATCGGCGAACACGTCAAAGCTCTGTGGTCTTTCGAAATGCAATTCCCTGGCTCTTACAAGGCGAGCATTCGTGCCTTGAGAGCCAAGCTTAAGGAGTCGATTCAATTCCTGCCGACCGGCGTGGTCTTAATCGACGATGTCTCTGATGCGATGTACGACTACCAAGCGGATAGCCTTCGGCGTCTTGCGAAGGTGCTCGGACAATCGTTGCCGTGTCGGATTTCTGTTGCGGACGTTGTCGCGGCAGGAAGTGCGGACTGGCACGTGCGGTGGGATGTCGAGAGCGTTGCCGAACAGGGATTTCTTCGCATTGAGACCCCGGCAGGGGTTGGCAATCTGGCGCAAGCGGTGTCTGTTCCAACCGCCAAGGCTGGAATGGAGATCGAGTACAGCGGCTCGGCATACCTCCTCGAGGAGCGGATCTCGCGCGGTTGGCGTGTCAAGCGTCGTTCCGACGGAATGCCGTTCCGCATGACGCTCAGTCAGGTCAACGAGGCAGTGCGTGCAACACATCCGGTGCGGTACGAGCCGATGATGACGCTAACGTCATCGCCCGTTGCCATGTCTTTGTTCTAGGTAGTCCAACGCAAATCACCGCGATCCAACGACAAGGGAGTCTTCTCCGTCTTTCCCTTGGTTTCAGAACGACCCCGTGCAGCTTGGCTGCCGGGGTCTTTTTGGTTTACATCTGGGTTATTACATGGCGGGCGCACGGGTACGTATTGACGGCGCCAAATGGGACGTTGCCATTGGAAAATGGCAATCGCTACTCGTAGAATTCGGAGCATGACGAGGTCCGACTTGATAGAACTTATAGCAAAGCGCTTTCCCGAGGTCGATCGCCGGTGCGCTGAGCAAATGGTGAGGGAAGTGATTGAATCGATGACGCGGGCACTCGCTGCCGGCGAGCGGATCGAGCTACGTGGATTTGGCTCGTTCGGCGTCAAAAGACTTAAGCCTAGAACAGGACGTAATCCGAAGTCCGGTTTGGCCGTCGACGTCCCCGCCAAGAACCGCCCTTACTTCCGAGCCGGAAAACAAATGAGGGAGCAGATTCAAGCGGCATCTGAGGCAGGTTCCAGGGAATAAGGATTCCAGCGCGCGGCATCGCTCGTCTGAACCACGCCGCGCAAACAGACCATGCTTACTCGCTGGCGGGTTTGGAGTCCCCTGCCGGCACATTTGCCTCGGGCGGCACCGCAGCAGCCACAGACGCGGCAGCAGCGGGGCTTGGCGAAACCTTTTTCGGAGTCGTTTTCTTCGCAGGAGCCTTTGCTTTGGTCGCCGCTTTCGCCACTGGCTTTGTGGCCACCGCTGACGGTTCGGATTTCTTGGCGATTGGTTTCTTTACGGCAGCAGCCTGCTTTGTAACGGTCTTCTTGCTCGGTGCAGGCTTCTTCTCACTTGGAGTTGTTTTGGCAAGCGCCGGCGCAGGTGCGGGTTGAGGACGATCAATCAGGAACTCATCGGGATTCTTGCCAAGCCAGAACGGCCGCTTTCCGTGCCCGTTCCAGGTTTTACCCGAAACCGGGTCCCGGTACTTGGGCTTCAAAACACGTTTCGTAGGAGCCTTGGCCTTTTGTGCTCTTGTCCCGCCCGTATCTCCAGGCCCTTCCGGAAAAAGCTCGTTGGCCTGAATACCGTACAAGTCCACAATCTTGCGCATCTCCACCAAAACACGGACCTTCTCCGCATCTAGCAAAGCCTTCGCCTTCTTCTGCAGATTTGCCATCTTCACCATTACGGTGTGATACGTCTCCATGCACATTCCTTTCTCTGAGCGGGATGATTTATCGAGGGATAACGAGGGCTTCTGTTACGCGCAGCGAATATAGACCCGCCGATGGCATCAGGCAATCAGAAGGGAGAAGGGACCGCCCTGGTCACCACGAAAAATATCGCACAAGGCGATTGCATGTAGTGACGGTATGACTCTAAAATCCAAGCATGTGGTAGCTGGCGTTACCACCTCGAAGCCAGCCATTTGTACTTCCCTATCGGCGCATCCGGCGCCGCGCCTCCAAAAGCAGCTCCCTAAAGCCCTGTCCAGAGCGATGTACGCTCCGGAGAGGATTTTCTACGCCTTTGCGCGTGAAAACGGTAGCTGGAATTACCGGGCATTGCGCCTAACCCAGCACGTTCCCCCATCTCAACGGTTTCTGCCGTACGAGAACCTTGCCCCAAACAGCAAGGCCCTTCGGCCCTGTCGAGTTAAGCACTTCGTGCATTAGCTCACAGGACCATTTCCAACTTGGCGGTTTCGGGTTTCCACCCGAGGACTGCCTGCATTCTTAGGAGAAACATCAGATGCCTGATCAAATCGATATCGGCATAGCCGTCAGCAATTGCGTGGGTGAAAGCGAACTCTGTTCGGAAGATCAGGGACTCGCAGGGACATACCGAGTCGAAGTAGCTGGAGGATTGACGTCCGCTGCCGCAGTCTCGGCCGCTCTCGACGCCTTTCACAGCAACGTGGCAATCGGCAATCTCGACGACTTCATCATTTGGCCGTTCGATCCAACGACAAGTCGGATTCTCGACCAAGATGAAACGCACGAACCCGGAAGCAATCTCGACTGCGCCTTGTCCGTGGAGAAGGTCGATTCGATGATCCTGCGCGGTTACCGCGTGACGGGATACGAAGCTTCCGAGCAGGGCAGTGGAGATGGCGCCGAAGTTGGCAGCATCGACTACGTCGCATCAAGTCGCAGCGATTCCTTGAAGCGCGGACGTGAGCTGCTGCTGGCGCACTTCGGTACCGGGCGTCGTCTGCGTAGCCGCATCAAGCGCTTGCCATAGTCGGTTCTTGCAACAACGGGGGTTCAGCCCTCAACCATCCGAGCCGATTGGCTCATAACCCCGGTGGGGCACCGCTCCCCATCAGGGCGCGGTGTTCCCTCCAATAACAGGAGAAACACCATGAAACTCGTCATCAATGTCCTCTACCGGTTCGCTTCAGTCATGCCTGGCTGCAATGCGGATCGTTACTACGACCGCTCTGTGGTCACTGCGTCTGCGTTGGGTTTGCACATTGGCTATGTCGTTTCGCCGGATGGGCAAGTGAAGACCTTCGCTGGCCGCGGGAAGATCGACACGGCTCGACGGAATGCCTACCTCGTCAGGTGGGCAGCTCTCGATCAGTGGTTGCAGCGTGCGAGCGAGAGTGAGCTAAGGCAAGTTGAAGCTAGGGAGTTGCGCGATCGGATGTGTCCGGATCATCTGTTGATTAAGGTCATCCGCGAGCGTCTGAATGCGCGCCAGAGACTCGAACAACGTCTTGCGCAAGCCTAGCGGTTGCTGCCTGCGAGCATGGGGAGCATCGACCCATGCTGTCCCGTTTTAGATACTTGAAACAAACGCTCCATGCGCCGCTTCTTCGGAGGCGGTGCACAGAGCGCCTCATTCACAGGAGAAACACATGCGACTTAGCGAACTGGTGGCAGAACTGGCCGCCAATCTTGAAGCCAACGGGGACACCGAGAACGTAGCAATCGGGATCGCTGTTACCGGTAAAGACGGACAAAGATACCGGCTGGATGCGGTGATCTCGCCGTCCAATAAGCTCGAGGTTCTGCGCGACAGCAACTATGTGGCCGGCATGGCGATCATCGCGGCCGATTGCGACGGGCAAGCCGCGGAAGCGCTGGCATAATGTATTGTGGCGTAACCGAAGGTCGAGGACGGAAACATGTCTGTTGATTACGTTATCCTGGCGTTAATTGCCGTTCTGGGGATCGGTGCTGGTGCGTTCCTTCTTTCCCAAGCAAAGAACTATCGTTCTGGCCGCCGGGAACACAAACGCCAACGGACCCGCTAAGGCCTATGTTTTCCCTCCGAACAGCTGACGGGGAAATATCACTTCTGTGCGTTTTCGGGCCAGCGCTATCAAGGATAATGGTGAGCCATGAATGACTTCCTGCTAGGGTTTGTCAAAGGAGTGAAGGAAACTCCAAAGGGCTTCTTCGCTCCAGCGATCGCCATTTGGCGCCTTTTGATTGGCGTCACTGAATCATTGACAAGAGATAAGGTCGGTCGCCACGCCTGACCTTGAATCTTTGACGGACAAAGGCCCCAGCCGCTCGATGAGCAGTTGGGGCCTTCTTCATTTGACGTGGCCAACTCGAACACGCGAGTGACCAACTTCTCTCACGCTAATTCGGGAGGTCCGCTGCGCTGTCACTCTGAACAAGTTTTGCCGTGGGCCGTGGTTTGATGAACAGTCGTAACAGTTTGTCAAAATAGCCAGCGCTCTCGATCTCATGACCGGTCGGTAATCGCCCGCCCTCATGAACAGTCAGATGCCCAACGTTACGGGGCGGCGTAGCCAGCCGCTTGGCTTTCAATTCACTTTCCCATTTCATAATTTCATCTCCTAACACCCTCGCTTTTATCACGCCTTTGAGCGAATGCAAGGGGCCAAACGACGACATCGAAGCGCGGTGAAAGGGAGCATTTTGTTGCCCACCGGCATTTACGGTCTCGACCAGCCGTCGTAGAATGGCACTCACGGTAGCTGGCGTTACCGTCCTCCCAAGCCAGCCCTAAAAGCACCTCTCCATCGAACCGGCGATCGCCGGTTTTCTTCGTCGGTTTCTCACACGCTGTAAAAAACCTTGCTTTATGCGTCTCACCGCATAAACCAGGATTTTCTACGCCTTCGTGCGTGAAACGGTAGCTGACATCACCGGGCATTGTGCCTAAGTCAGCAAGTCTTTAACCCTCGCGGGGCCTCAAGTCCCGCAAGGGGCTTGGTGTCTCCGCAACTCACGATGGAGAACCAAGTATGCGACTCAAAGAAATCTCTGAAGCCATTATGTGGCTTCCTGGATTTGCGCCGGAAGACGATCCGATTGTTGCCCCCGAAACGATGCCTGCGGTACGTATCCCGCTGACGTCGTTGCAAGCAGCTGTCGATAACGCTCCACCGGCGACGGTGGTCATCGAGCCGATCGCAGTCCCAGAGCCTGTAATCAAGGCTGTGTGGCCGCGTTTGACCTCAGACGCCGTTGGCGCATGGGGAGGCAAGGTGACCAAGTTCCAGAACAACGTGGCGGCCATCAAGCTGCTGCGCGACCTGGAAGAATCTGGCCGCCAGCCAGAAGAGAAAGAGCGGTTGGTTTTGCAGCGCTATACCGGATGGGGTGGGCTTCCTGCCGCCTTCAACGATGACCAGAGCGACGCCGATTGGGTACAACGGTCCGCAGAACTGAAGCAGATTCTCTCTCCTGAAGAGAGGGAGTCCGCCAGGAACTCGACGCCGAATGCTCACTACACGGATCTTCCGTACGTCGACGCGATTTGGACTGCCGTGCAACATCTCGGCTTTAGTGGCGGTCGGATTCTCGAACCGTCGGCCGGGGTTTGCCACTTCATTGGCGCCATGCCCACGGCAATTGCAGAGAAGTCGTCCATCACCGCGATCGAACTGGATCAAATCTCCGGCCGCATCGCCCGATCCTTGTACGGCCATTACGGCGTGCAGGTTCACATTCAGGGCTTCGAGAAGGCGAAGTTGCCAGACGGGTACTTTGATCTGGTCATTTCGAACGTGCCATTCGGCAATTACAAGGTAGGGGACAGTCGCCATAAGCCGTACAGCGATTTTTCCATTCACAACTACTTCTTCGGTCGATCATTGGACTTGGTCAGGGCAGGGGGGCTTATCGCTTTCATCACCTCGACTTCGACCATGGATCACTGGGACCCGTCCGTGCGCAAGTATCTGAGCGCATTCGGCGAGTTCCTGGGGGCGATTCGTTTGCCATCCGGAGCTTTCAAGGAAATCGCGCATACGTCGGTCACCACCGATGTGATCTTCATGCGCAAACGCGGTAAAGCAGCACGCGTTGAGAACCAAGGGTGGATCGAAGTGGAAAACGCGCCTGCTGAATTGCGCAAGTCCTGCTTCTCGTCCACACACATGTCGGTCAGCAAGTACTACGTGGCCAATCAAGACATGGTATTGGGTAAGTTGGATTTCGTGTCCAACGGGTACGATGCGCGTTCCGTCGGCTGCATTTACACCGGCAGTGACGTGCAAAGAGATCTGCTGGATGCGGTGTATCGCTTGCCGGAAGGTGTCTATACGGCAAAAGCAGCGAAGTCTTCGTCGGTTGTGGAGCCCAAACGGGTCAGCGCCGATGAGTACACGAAGCCAGGTGCGTTCGTCCTCAACGAAAGCCGCATCATGCGATCGGAAGGGGCGACATTGCTCGATATCCATGACTCCCTGTCGGCTACGGCCCGCAGCCGCATCGTGGGTATGATCGGGATTCGGGACTCGGCGCGGCGGCTTCTGGCGGCCCAGCTGAACTCGGACGACGATAGCCACCTGCGCTCGTATCAACTGGCGCTCAACGTGGCTTACGACAACTTCGTGGCCAGGTTCGGGTTTGTCAGCGTGCGTGCCAATGCGCTTGCGTTCCGTTCGGACCCGGACTATCCGCTTCTGCTGTCGCTTGAGCTTTACGACGAAGAGACGGATACGGCAACGAAGGCTGCAATCTTTACTCAACGCACTGTGCGCGCAACCAAGATCCCTACGATGGCGGAGACGCCGGAGGAAGGTCTGGTGTATTCGTTACAGGAGTTTGGGCGTGTCAATCTGCGGTATGTCGCCGATCTGATCGGGGAAACTGAAGAGGAAACGAAGTCCAAGTTGAGTGCAGCGGGGCGGATCTACCTGAATCCGGAAACGGAAGAGTGGGAAACCGCCGACGAGTACCTGTCAGGCAATGTGCGCAACAAGCTTCAAGTTGCGTTACTCGCGGGGCCGGATTATGCGAAGAATGTCGAGGATTTGAAGGCCGTCCAGCCGGAGGATCTGAAGCCGGAGGAAATTGAAGCGCGACTTGGCGCTCCATGGATTCCGAACGACGACATCGAAGCGTTCTGCTGTGAGGTGCTGTCGATCAAGGGTGCCAAGGTGTCCTATGCACCGGATAGCGCGGCATGGAATGTGGAGTACAACGACTGGACCGTCCGGCACTCTCACGAGTGCACGCGGCTGTTTGGTACGGCACGCGCTGATGCCATGTACTTGTTGGAGCTGTCTCTGAACCAACAAATCGTGACGGTGAAAGACCGGATCGATGACAAGGATGTGGTCAATGTGCGTGAAACGCTGGCGGCGCGCGAAATGCAAAGCCGGTTGAAGGAGAAGTTCAAGGATTGGATCTGGTCCGAGGAAGCGCGGCGCGAACGTTTGTGCCGAAAGTACAACGACGAGTTCAACTCGATTCGCGTACGAGTTTTCGACGGGTCGCATCTGACACTGCCGGGTTATTCGAAGGTGGTGACGTTGCGCAAGCATCAGCTCGATGGCGTTTGGCGGGTTATTGCCGGCGGCAATACCTTGCTGGGGCACGCGGTGGGCGCGGGTAAAACCCTGCTCATGGTGTGCGCAAGCATGGAACAGCGTCGTCTCGGCATCAGCCCCAAGCCCCTGCATGTGATTCCAAACCACATGCTCGAGCAGTACACCGCTGAGTTCCTCCGAGCCTATCCAACAGCCCACGTGCTGATGGCACGGAAGGACGATCTCGCCGGCGACAAGCGCCGAGAGTTTGTGGCGCGAATTGCAACAGGAGATTGGGACGCGGTGATCATGACGCATGCCAGTTTCGAGCGCATCAAAATGAGCCCCCAGTACATGGAGGGGTTCATCCAGCAGCAGTTGGCGGATCTTGAAGCAGCGTACGTCGCGGCCAGAAATGACCGTGGCAATCGCATCGTGAAGGATCTGGCGCGTGCCAAGAAGACCTGGCAAGCAAGGCTGGAGAAGTTGCAGAACGAGTTCAAGAAGGATGATGTCATTACCTTTGAAGAGCTTGGTGTTAGTAGCATCCTAGTCGACGAAGCCCATTGCTTTAAAAATCTATTTCGCATAAGCAAGATGTCGCGAATAGCCGGGTTGCCTACCAGCAATTCGGAACGGGCCTTCGACATGTTTGTAAAAACTCGGTACATCATGGATTTCCATGACGGAAAGCAAAGGGGAGTTGTCTTTGCGACGGGTACGCCAATAAGCAACTCGATGGGTGAGTTGCATACGATGCAAAGGTTCCTGCAGCCTCAAACGCTGCGGAATCACAACATCGAGAATTTCGACGCATGGGCGGCATCTTTTGGGGAAGCAGTTACGTCTCTCGAGGTGACGCCGGATGGTGGCGGGTATCGCATGAACACGCGATTCGCCCGTTTCATCAACCTGCCTGAGCTGCTGGCCATCTTTGGCGAAGTTGCGGATATCCGAACGAAGGAAATGCTGAATCTTCCGACGCCGGCAATTGCCGGAGGTAAGCCGCAAACTATCAGCGTCGAGGCCTCGGACGAACTCAAGGAGTTCGTTGCAAGCCTGGTCGAACGCGCTGAGAGCATTCGCAACGGAACGGTCAAACCGGCGGAAGACAACATGCTGGCTGTGACCAACGATGGCCGTAAGGCAGCCCTGGACTTGCGTCTGGTGGATAGTCTGGCAGTCGATCACCCCGGTAGTAAGGTGAATGTCTGTTGTGACAACGTGTACGCCATTTGGGAGCGAACCACGGCAATCAAGGCAACGCAGTTGGTTTTCTGCGACCTTTCCACGCCAACGAAAGACGGCAGCTACTCGGTCTACAACGACCTCCGTAGCAAGTGGATTGCCAAGGGAATTCCCGAGTCGGAAATCGCGTTCATTCACGAGCACGACAGCGACGCTGCCAAGGCAAAGCTGTTCAAGCAAGTCCGCGAAGGTGTTGTGCGGATCCTGCTTGGCTCGACCCAGAAGATGGGCATGGGAACCAACGTGCAAACGCGTCTGATCGCCGTGCATCATATCGATTGCCCATGGCGGCCGTCGGATGTTGAGCAGCGTGACGGGCGTATCGAGCGCCAGGGGAACATGAATGAAGTCATCGAGATCTACAGGTACGTGACGCGCGGTTCATTCGATGCGTACTCGTGGCAAACGCTGGAAACCAAGCAACGCTTTATCACGCAAGTGATGAGCGGGAAGTTGGGGGCGCGCGCCGCGGAGGATGTGGAGATGGCTGCGTTGAGCTATGCCGAAGTCAAGGCCTTGGCCAGTGGGAACCCACTGGTGCTGGAAAAGGCCGGAGTCGATGCGGAACTTGCACGGCTCTCGTTGTTGAAGTCGCAATGGCGGTCGAATCAATGGCAGGTGGCATCGGACGTTAAGCGTCTGCCGTTGGAAATCGATCACGTCAAGGCAATCAAGTCAGGGGTGGAAAGGGATACCGAGGTGGTGCGAGCCGCCCTTGGGAAACCGATCAGCATCACGGTCGGCGAAACACGTTTCGGCACGTTGGAGGAGGCTGGCAAACGGTTGATGGCTATTGCCATCGACAAGGTCATGCTGACGAAGGCGGCAAAGGAGCGCGTTACGGAAATTGTGGGCAATGTGGCTGGAATTCAGCTTGGAATCAGTTGCTCACCGTTCTCCGAATTCCCGATCTTCTACCTTGATGGACAGACGGTGGAGTACTCGGCAGGGGAGAGACGTTCCGCCAGCGGTATCGTGGACGTCATCCTGGCGACATTCCACGCCATTCCGAGTCGACTCGAAGAGTACGACAACCGATTGGCAACCTACGAGCGTAAGCTTGCGGGTGCGTTGACGCAGGTCGACCGGCCGTTCGAGCATGAGGAAAAGATGGAAGAACTCATGCGTCGCCAGCAGGAGATTGATGCAGCCCTCGGGTTGAATCAGGACAATGCGGGCGCAATGGACGCTGAAGAAACTGTAGCAATGGCGGCGTAACAGCCGTTGAAGTAAATCAGAAGCCCCTGACTCGGTAATTCCGAGGCAGGGGCTTTTTTTGTGGGTTCGTCAGAGCGGTGCTATACGAGTCGGACCGTTTCCGGGAGAGCGGAGTGAAACGGCACTTCAAAACGAATAAGGGGTTTGTTACACGCGCGATTGAGCATATCCGGTACCAACAAGCCGACTGTGCAAACAAGTACGAACACACCCACTGTCATGTGTGGCAAAAACTTCGCCCACTGGAACGGCGTGGCTGCCGGAAGTTCGTCCTCTAGAGTTACCTGCCGGGTTGCTCGGCTGAATTCAAGAATCGACGTCGCCGCGATCGCGGACGTGTGGACTATGTTCGTGACAAAACATGATAACAGGACAACTATAAACAACCAGAAACCCTCCTCCGACACACCCATGCCGGCAACACGTCCAATCGTGTCCAAGTCCAGAGCCAGAACGAAATAGCCCACCAGACTAAGCCCCGCGAACGCCAGCATAGTCAAGATATCGATCTGCGCCGCTTCCTCAAAGATATCCCAATAGCGGCTGCGACTCGTATTCGCGATATCGCAGAAGGCGCTCGTATTGTTCGAAAACGAGTCATTCCGTGCGCCCATGTACAAGAGAGACAACTGCACGTAGTGGCCGATCACAATGGAGTGGTCATAGAACTTCGAATCTCCATACAGGCGGATCGGGATGAACGGCCAGCACATGCAACCGATAATCCACGAAGGAATGTAGGAAAACGGCAAGGTGAGGATCGTAGAGCGTAGCAGTCTCCAAAGATAATTACTGGACCGCCGCTCATCAAGATCTGCCTTGTCAAGCAAGTAGATGGATTTAGCGGACCAACACAGTTGAATCAATATGGCGCCGGGAAGTGTCTTCTCAATAAAAGTAGTTATCGTGACGCACTCAACACTCGAAAGCCCAAACACGGAGTGTATGAAGTATGCGTAACTGGCCATGTGAAGGATAGACAACAGGATCACAATTAGGTCCGAGAAAGCCGGCGCGAGCGCAGACCGAATGCTCTGATAAGGATCAAAGTGAAGATCGAACAACCCACTGTGTTTCGGGACATCGAAATTCGATACGGAAGATAAACGGCGGAAGAAGCCGCGCTGTGGTCGCATAAATTGGCTCGCTATGTCGGCAGTAGTTGGACAAGTCTGAAACGACGAGCGATAGAAGCCCTTGAGTTCCTATCGCTGCAAATAAAGTCCCGTTGTGTTTAGCCTTGCACCATGTTGATGATGGCGTCGGCAGCCCCCGACAAGTCGTTCTTCTGTTGCATCTTGTCGTAGAAGACCTTGGCCATGAATACCGCCGTCGGCGAATCAAACTTCAGCGACGTATCGATAATTTCGGCGGCGCTCTTTTGGCTGTAGAAGAACTCTGTATCCAGCATGCTCATTATCTGCATGGCGTTCTTGTAGGCTGGTGTTGTAACCATCCCCTCAATGTTCGCCGCTTGAGTCGCCAGCGTAAGGCCTTTCCCAAGTGACGCAGCACCGGCAATACCTTGGGCGCAGTCCAGCGCTTTGGTCATGGCCGATGGTGTTTCCAATGCTGGTGAGTAGGTCACGAACCTCCTTACGTCAGCACTGACCGATTGGGCATAGTATTTTGTTACATACTTGTTTAGGGCCGAATCGAAACCTGCACAGCGTAGTCCAGCATCGAGGTTACCAACCACCGGGATAAAGGTACCCAGGGCCTCGGCCAGCTTTCCCTTGTTATGGGCCTGCTTCAGAGTATCCCGATATGATTGATCCTTTAGCATGGAATCCCACGACTGCACCTTCATCGAATTGCTAACAACAAACGTACGCGCGTAGGTGACTTCGCGCGTACGCGCGTCGGTACAACTGTACGTAACATACTCGAGGGTCTCACCGTGATAATCGCGCCAGGTCGACCCTGGGCAATTGCCTCGGAAGTCGGTGAATATCGGGTCAGCATCGATACTTTGAAAAGCGGCGAGATCAATCACCATCTTGTAGGCGGTGTTGGTGTCGTAGGCGACCCGAATCGCGGGCGACTCGACGGAGCTAAACGTGCCGTCTACATTGACATAGCCATCTGGTTTGCCGTTGAGAAAGAAACGGTTTGGCGGCAACGTGGAGTAGGTCCCGAACCGCCTCCCTTTCGACCACTGTGCGTGCAAATTGGCGTTCATGTTTTTGTAGATCCACGCCGCCTCATAGCGGTATTCTGCCGGCTTCTCCCAGGTCGGCATGAAATTCATCTGTTTTAGGTCGACCTTGGTCGGACCACCATCTGGATTGTGCAGTACCAAGCCGTCACGAGTTTTTTCCACAATGTACTTGTTGCCGAGAGAGTCTGACACGGCGTAGGCGCTTCCATGCTTCATGCCTTCAATAACACCTGACGTCATGCGGCTAACCTCGCCATCGTTACTGGATGATGCAGCAGTAATGCCATTGAGCAATCCAGCCAAACTACCCAGGGCTGCAACCTGAACGAACGCGCCCCTATCCAGAGGGGGTGACTCCATCCTTGCGACTGTATCGATTAAGGCATCGATCGCAGATCTCTTCTCTGGAACACCTCTTTTTTCGCGACGCTTCGCCGGAGCATCTGGCGGCAAGGCTGAACCCGGGTTGCTCTCCGCATATACCGAATTCGGCAGAAAAACCCGAGCACCGCCAGGCAGCAAAGCTTGTCCGTTGCCCTGTTGCAGCAGATCATTGATGAACGCTTGAGACGCCAATTCCTGCTCAATCCTTGCTGTTGCCAGTTTCCTGCTCAAAGACCAAGCCACAGCAAACTGTTCTGCATCCTTGGTCGCAACCGCTTCGATTGCCTTACGGTTGTAGAACTTGATCAGTGCATCGATCGCCGATGCGTCCGTCTTGTCACGAATCGTTATTCTGGATACGCCGCGCCCAAGCGAATTCGCCTGTAATTCTGTTATCAGCAAGCCATTCTGACGGTAGGAATTCCCTGTCCCGTAAAACAGGGACTGGTTCGGCCCAGATGTGGTCGCACACCCGACACTGAGCGCCGCGACGGCGACGGCGAGAACGGTTGCTTTGATTGGTCGTGTGGTGGTCATTCGGTCGATCTCCTTATTTGATGCCTTCCATTTTCCCGAAACAATGGAAAAGCGCTAGTGCCCAAATAGGGACTAATCCTCGAGGAATTACCGTTCAACGGGATTAGGTGCTCGAGTTCCTCGCGCGGGGCACCAGCACTCGCCACCGTCTAGTACAGATAATCAGATGCACCCAGCCTGAAATTCATCCCCAAAACCTCCCGTTTTAGGCACGAGATTTCCCGCGGGGAGATAACTAGACTGCCCTCCATTTGACGAGCTACGGAGATCGAGATGCTGCAAAGACTGAGGGCTGCACACCAGGATGGTGGTCGGCGCCACACCCTTTTTGTGCTGGCGCAAATGGCTTTTGCTGCCTGCACAGCTGCTCTGGGAATTCTAACGCTGCTGATGCAACTGATATCGGAACCTTACTATCCGGACGTGTACGCAGCAGCGCTCTGGTTGCTCAAAGTCGGTGGTGCGCTCACGCCCTATCTTGTTCTGGAGAGCCTGTTCTGGTGGTACAAGCGGTGGGCAGGGAAACGACAGGCGTAACCCGTGCTTGGCCGCAAGTACCGAATGATGCCTGAAGCGCGTTAGTGCCGTAGGAATGGACAGCGCGCTGGACAAGGGAGTGACCACGCCAAAACGAGATCCACCTGCATTGCCTCGAACTTCGAAACGCGATACGATTCACAGTATCGGTAGCTGGCGTTACCGACTCCTAAGCCAGCCGCAGTTTCCCAGCAGTCTCCTTCTTCGCCCGCCCATAGGCGGCTTCCTTGTGCAAAGAATCCTGCCCCGAGCATTCATGTTCCGGAGAGGATTTTCTACGCCTTCGTGCGTGAAACGGTAGCTGGAATCACCGGGCATTGCGCCTAATCCAGCATTCACAAACCCCGCGGGGCACTTTCCCCGCTAGGGGAGTGCTTTCCCGCAACAACCAGGAGAAAGCACTATGGAACAGCAAGCGATCCAACAGAAGGGTATTGAAGTACCTGTCGACATGATCGTACGTGGAAGAAACCCGCGTACCTATTTTGACCCGTCCGCACAGAAGGAGATGGACGCATCGGTGAAGGCCTTGGGTATTTGCCAACCTTTGCTGCTACGTCCTTTGCCAAGCGGGAAACTGGAACTGGTCGCCGGTGAGCGGCGTTTCCGGTCAGCCATGAATAACGGCTTCATCAGCGTACCGGCTCTTATTCGGGAAATCCCGGACGAGGAGGTGGAACGCTACGCGTTGGTTGAAAACACGCAACGCGAAGACATGAGCCCGGCTGAAGAGGCGGAAAGTGCAGCACGGATCTTGGCCCAATGCGGCGGCGACCGAGAGGAAACTGCGAAGCGGATGGGCTGGGCGTCGGTGACGACGCTCGATAAGTATCTGGCCCTGCTCAACTGTTCCGAGAGCGTTCGCAAAGCGCTGACGGAACGGAGAATCAAGCTCGGGCATGCGGAGTTGCTCGCCGGTGTGCCGCGCGACAAACAGGACAAGGCCCTTAACCGGTTGCTTGGCCTGCCGTCCTTGCCGTCTGTATCGGAACTGCGCACGACGCTTGAAGCGTTGGCACAGAACCTCGACACGGCATGCTTCGACAAGTCGGAATGCATCAACTGCCCTCACAACTCCGGCGTGCAACAGGCGCTGTTTCAGGAAGCCATCGAAGGTGCCAAATGCGGTAATGCGGAGTGCTTTACCAAGAAGACCGAAGGGCATCTGCAGGGCATTGCAGATGGGCTGAAGGACGACTATCCGGTCATACGTATTGTTCGCGTCGGAGACAACTACACGACGTTGAAGCTTGTCGCCGATGGCGACAAGGGCGTGGGTCCGGATCAGGCTTCCCAGTGTCGCGGTTGTGCCAACTTTGGTGCGGCTATTTCCGGCGTGCCGGGCAAGATTGGTAATGTCTATCGTGATCAGTGTTTCGATCCGGTTTGCAACGCCAAGAAGGTCGCGGCTCGAATCAAGTCGGAATCGGAAGCGAGCAAGCCTGCGCCAACTACGACGGCTAGCTCGGGAAACACGGCAGCAAAGTCAACCGCAAAGAAGGCAACATCTGCGGAAGCCAGTGCAAAAGTCAGCCTTAGCCAACCGTTGAAGGACTACCGGCAAAAGGTCTGGCGAGGCGTTTTCAAGCTGGAATCGCAGAAGCCGGATTTCAAGCTCACACTGTTGTTGTCGTTGGCTCTGACGGGGAAACTCGGCAAGGTTGATAACGATATGCTGGGCAAGGCCTTCTGCAAGGTGTCCCAGCAAGAGTCGTCAACGCTCCTGGATCTCCAAAAGACGTCGACGGCAGTTAGCGGCGTTCCAGCCGACATGCTCCAGCAGTGGATCGGCGGAATCGCAGCGGCATGCTTCAGCAAGCTCGAGGAAGCCGATATCAAAAAGGCCCTGCAGTTCATGCAGAGCGATATCGGTCTCTACTGGAAACTCAACAGTGAGTATTTGCAGCTGCTCACCAAGAGTGAAATCCAGGTAGTTGCGACGGAGTTGGGGATTGCCCAGCACGTGGGTGATGGTTTTGCCAAGATGATGTCCAATAAAAAGGATGAGATCATCAAGGCGCTTCTGTCCCTCGACGGATTCGACTATCAAGGGAAAGTGCCAAAGCACCTGCTGTACATCGCAGCAGATTAAGAAGTTCGTTTGTCCAGAGCCGATCTCCACGTGAGGTCGGCTTTTTTTTTGCGCAAAGCGCAGCCAAGCTAACCGGCCGCGATGACTTTGTTCCGCCCCGCCGCCTTAGCTCGATAGAGCGCTGCGTCAGACAGCGCCAGAACATCGCTCAATCGTGCGTGCTCCGGCATACATTCAGCTACGCCCACACTCACCGAAACGTTAACGAGAAGTCCTGCCGGTGAGCAAATCGCTGCCCCTTGGACCGACGAACGCAATCGTTCAGCGACGGCCATGGCGCGATCCAGTGGGGTATCGGGAAGTAGAGCAACAAACTCCTCGCCACCATACCGGCACCAAATATCACTCGTCCGAAGGACCGACTGGGCGGCCGTTGAGACCGCCACCAGAACCGCGTCACCCGCAGGATGGCCATACTGGTCGTTGAACTGCTTGAAGTGGTCAATATCTACCGAAAGAACAGAAAGGGGAGCCCCCTGACGCGCGCGTCGATGCCATTCCTTGTCGGCGAACTCGCCGAACGCACGACGGTTGTAGGCGCCGGTTAACGTATCGCGACGTGCTTGCGTGTGAATCTCTTCCTGCAGCCTCTGCGAGGTATGCAAGGTCAGCAAGACCGTGAGCATCGGAAACACGATGAGTGACGTTGCGATCCAGAATAGACGCGGCATGGTCGGTGAGAACGAAAACAACAACCCGAAAACGCCGCCGGTGACGCGCCACACGCAGGCCGCCGCCAACACACCAAAAAGCACGCCGACCAAACGAAACGTGTGGTTTCCCTTTTCCGTTTTCGCCGACAAGCATGCATAGGCCGTATAGATGTCGAAGCCAAGAAACACCGTGTTCTGTGTCAAAACCGCTGCGGGATAGTCCGGGGTCACCACAGCGAACCACGCCAAGATCGCGACCGCCAGCGTGCATGACACGGCCCCAAGACGATACGAGGGCTCGCGACCAGTCGCTTTGACGACGCCGAAATTGAACAGCATCAACCCAGGAAGCAGGAAGACGTTGGAAACGACTTCACTCACGAGCACCGGCGCGTGATTACGTAGTGCAAACAAGAACAAGCCGATCGCGAAGAGCAAGGAGCCGATAGCCCAGTCTTTCGCCGGTGGGTAATTGCGCTGCACGCTCCACAAATAGAGCAGCACGACCGCCTGGCCGATACTGATGCCGACGTAGGTCAACACCAAAGTCCGGACATCGAGAAACGGAGGCATATTTGGCTCGAACTGGAGAAACGGGAGAGTTTAAACGTGACAGGGCAGGTCAGCTGCCGCGCCAGAAACACCTAGCGTTGGGATGGCGGGTATTTCTGGACGAGCTGATCAAGCGTTTTCTGGATCTTCTGGGCGTACTTCCACTTGTAGTCCGGCGTCGCTGAATGATAGACGCCTACAGCTTCCCATGTGTTTCCGTAGTTGTTCTGGTGCCGCTTCATCAGCCATGCACCAACGGCAAGATTGGTGCATGGGTTCAATAGATCCTGTTCCGTGATGCCATGTTTTGCCAGTTCCGGCAGGTGCACGGAGTTGATCTGCATCAATCCGATGTCTCGCGAGCCATTCTTGTTCTTCCGTATGGCCGTCGGGTCCAGGTTGGACTCATGCTGCGCGACGGCCGCAAGCAGGTAAGGGTGAATACCGTAGCGAGCTCCGATGTCGTCCCACGTACAAGCCCGAGCATCAAAGCACGCCACCAATGCGGCCGCCAGAAGGGGTAAGCGTAGAAGACTCATGTTTGCATGAAGAGACTGAATAGCATCGCCCCTGCAGCCAAACCCGTAGCGCGAACGAACCAGGTCGTGGCGAACCGTCGAGCGGTCGAAAACCCCTTGCGGCGCTTGTAGAAGAAGCGGCTTGTCTTCGCAAAGACGGCTTCCGTATCCGCGTTGAGGCGGAACGTGCGCACCGTCCAGTCGAGCAGCGAGAAGGCGCGTGCCCGAACGCTGGTTCCCGCCAGATGGGCGTGCACGCTACGACGGTCCGAGGCAGCGAAGTCCGCCATAAACAGCGATGAGTCGGATTTGCGATGAGTGATCATGGTTTTGGTTCTCCTGAGTGATTTGGGTGTTGTTCCTACATGACCGCTTTTATCAGCAGTTCTTAACCGCACAACCCCCCAAATTCACTCTTTCAACCAAAAACTGCTGCAAGGTCTTCAGCATGGAACGTCGTCGTCCCAACGCCGTCTTCTGACTGGCCTTCGGCCGCGACGTCAACCGGACGCACCTCTTGATTCCGAGGTGCAATAGGCTCATTGACAGCCGGCGGCGTGTTGTGTCGAACCGGCGCGGTAATCTCCAGTTCCTTCAACAACCCCAGATAAAGGAGCTGACGTACTCGATCTGCGCGCAGATGGGAATCACCGATGGCTGCCATGGCAGAAAACAACGGCCCCCCGTCATCACGCAGACGGATGCACAAGTCGAGGACGCCCTTTTCCGGTGTCTTCGCCTTGACTGCCTGCTTCTTGCCTCTTTCCATGGGGCGCCTCTCTTATCGTTGCTGGCTGAGGAACTGCTGAGACGCGCGCTGGAAGCCGCGCACATTGGCGAACACCGGGTCTTTTGTGGTGATGATCTCGTGATTCCGGAACTTGGATTCGAGTACGTCCAGGAAGAAGTCCGCACCGCCGCCGGCGAGAATGATGTTCGTGATATCCATGCTTGAGCCAACACGATTGACCAGAACAGAAGCAAACTGCTCCGCCTTGGCCTTGCCGACCTTGATGTACTTCGTCATGTCGAACTCCTTCCCATAGATGAAGGGGTTCCGACCCTCGCGGATAGCCTCCTCGACGATCGACAGGTCGCTGATCGGCTCTCCGATATCCTTGCCGATCGCGTCGGCCATCGCCTGAATCACCGCAGACATACCGCCGTTGTGAGCGCCAGAACGGGCGTTGATCATCTTGACGCCGTCAGCGACCAGCCAATCCAGAGTGAAGAAACCGATATCGATCAGCAGATTCTTCTGGCGGCGCATCTTCTCGTACGTACCGGAACGGAAGCTGTAGTCGAAGAATGCGCCGAGCGGTTGCGGGATGACGCGGCAGGCCCGAATCTCGACCTCGAAGATTTCGTCTGGTTTATTCCGATCACGGCTCGGCAGTTTGTGCTTGCCGATGACCTTCTTCGCCAGCGCATCGTGATACGACTCCCACGTATTGACCGGCAGACCGAGGACAAGCAGGTCGATGCTGGGTTGAAGCATGTAGTGCAGGGCGCCGCGAATGAGCGCCATGTGCGTATCGGTCATCGAATAGTCCGGATCGAGCACGCGGCCATGCGATGCATCCTGGGCAAGTCGAGCGTCCTTGCCCACTTCGTACTTCACCCCATCGACCTCCACGACCACGGTATTGCGTCGCTGCATCAGACCACCGCTCAGGTCAGGGCCGCTCGATGCCTGTGGCGCGATCGATGGAAACATGCCGCATTGGATGGACTCCTGCTGGAGCAGGGTGACGAACTTCGTGTTTCCGTAGCCAACATCAATAGCGCGAGCAATTTGAGACATGTCTGTTTTACTCCATAAAGAAGACGGAACAGACGATAGCGACGGCAATTGGATGGTGCCACGTGCTAAAACGCGGAAATCAGCGAGGGATTGTCGCGACTCCGGAAACGACCGAGTCAAAACAGGACCATCGAGTTAGCTGCGACAAAGCAAAACGACTACGTGAAATTGAAGTCCGGAAAGTATGGGATCGAATACGGAGAGAAAGCGACGATTGATCAGCTTCCCTTCGCTCGGCTGACACAACTCCGGAAACTATCGGGTCAAATTGGGAGCACCCATGCCGCGCCACGGCTCTATTGATCACCGCCAGAAGAAGTCCAGAAATAGCCCAGAGGAATCGGGACTCAACGTTGTGTGATCGAGCCATCCTGTCGGACAGCGTAACAGCTCGGGTGGTCGATGATCGCCACTTGCGGCCTCTTCTACGACAGCATCCAATCCAGGAAATGGGGGTAAGCACGACGCTCGAGGAGAGGACATACGAATGGTCCAAAGTGAACAAATGCAGAAAATATCCGAAAGGAAAAGAGAAAAAATCCTCCGTTTGAATATAGGACGGATAGAGAGGATGCCGCAGACCCAATAGGCGCAAGGGATACCTTAAGAATCGGAGTAAGAATATGAAGGGCGTTCAATATCCGACCCGGAACCCCTTGACACCAAATTCGTGAACGGCATAGCATCGGTCTCGCAAAAGGGTAGTGACCTCCACTCGGTGAGCTAGAGCCGAAGCAGCAGATCCAGCAGAAGAAAAGCCGCACAGCGCGGGTCGGGCACAGCGTCCCGGCAAGAAGATGAGTAGTCCCCTATGCGCTCGCAACGAGTGCATGAGTGGTGGCCCGAGCAACACGCCGCCGCAACACTGATTCTGGCTAGGAATAACTAGCCGCCCCGAGACACGAGGCGCACAGCGCGCCCAAATACCTGTCTGGGGCTCACGTAGCAAATCTGCAATTCAAAACACAACGACGATTCGATAGCTCACCGGGCTTAAGCACCTTGGCGCATTGCATGTGCGCAAAAAGCTGCTTCTGCCCCGTTACCTGACGCGTTTGCCCCAGTTGGAAACGGCAAGTAACGCCAGAGCACTCATTGCCCCTTGTTCGCAGAGGGGACGGCCACTGAGGTCGGATCAACAAGTTACGTTCGCGTGGATCGACAACCACGCACCCCTCCGGCGACTGCCTCTCACAACCGAGAGCCAGGCGGCGGATCTTCAACGGATAGCCACCGTTGGAGTGCTAACGCAGACGGAAACGGAAGCGCTAGTAGGTCGCTCGATACTTACGGACCCGCGTAGCCACCCCGAGCCGACTGAGCCGATACCGCAACAAGCAGACGTTGCGCGTGTGAAGAAGTCACCGCAGTAGCAGCACCGCAGTACAGAAAGCGCAGCAAAGAGCAGAAAGAAAAGAAAGGAAACACATGACGACGCACCGCAGATCCAAGGGAGACCGCGCCCAAGGCACGCTGCCGCAGGCCCTGTACGACGAACTGATCGACCTGATCAAGGCACACGGCCGCGAAGCCAACCGCAGCAACAAGATCGTCAGCCACGAAACCGGCGACGTTCGGCGCGAAATGCTCCTGCTTTCCTTCCGGGAATTGCACGGCCTCGGCTATCGCCTACAGAGCGCCCAAAGCCTCCAACAGCGTCACGTGCGCGCACTCGTCCGATCCTGGGAAGAAAGCGGACTCTCCCCATCATCGATCGCCAATCGCCTCTCCGTCCTCCGCGCCCTGTGCAAATGGATCGGCAAGAAAGGCATGATCCAGAAGTCCACTGACTTCGTGCAAAAGCCGGAATCAGTCACACGCACGCAAGCCACCACGGAAGACAAATCCTGGACGGCCAAAGGAATCGAAATCGACCGCCTCATCGGCATGATCGAAACCTACGACTGGCGAGTAGGGCTCCAAGCGCGACTCATGCGAACCTTTGGCCTGCGCAAGCGAGAAGCAGTCATGTTCCGCCCCCTCAAAGCCGACATGGGCTTCGCCATCCGAGTGCGGGATGGCACCAAAGGCGGGCGCGAGCGCGTCGTACCCGTAGAGACCCCCGAGCAACGACAACTGCTCGACCTAGCCAAGAGCAAGGTCAGCACCGTCAATGAGCACCTCAGCAATCCCAACTACACGCTCGAGCAAGCCGTCAGGCGGGTCAACTACTGCTTCGAACGCTACGGCATCACCAAGCGCGACCTTGGCGTCACCGCGCACGGCCTGCGGCACGAACACCTCAACGAACTGTACGAACGCGTCACAGGCGTACCGTCGCCGGTACGGACCGGCTCCGTCACGCACGACCTTGACCAGCTCACCCACGACATCGCCCGAGCCCGGGTCAGCCAGGAAGCCGGCCACAGCCGCCTCGGCATCTCCGACGCCTACATCGGCGCGCGACCGGCCGACCAGCGCACGCCCGAAGAAAAGGAAGCCGATCGCCGGTACCGCGAGCTCCTCACCAAGGAAGACCTCAGCGACAGCGAAAGCGCCGAACTCGGGCGGCTCGTCAAAGCCATGCACGCCAGAACGCAGCGCCCGCACCGCGACAGCGCACTGGCATCCGACACGGAAACCGAACACTCGACTTCCGCACACGAACCCCACGCACACCATGAAAGCGAGACCCAGCATGCCTGACACCCGCCCGACCACGATCCTGCTCTGCGCCGTCCTCCTGCTCACCGCCTGTGGCCAGCGGACGGACGACCCCGTGAGCAACCTCGTCGACAAAGCCAGCGCCACCGCCTGTGAAGCGGTCGACCTGGGCGGCGACGCCACCGAGATGGTCGCCGACACCGCTGCACAGGTTGCCGTCCAGCAAGGGCTCGTCGATCAGGGGCAAGCGGCCGAAGTCGCCGGCGTCGTGCATGAGGTCCGCAGCCAGCTTCCCGGACGGAACCCCGAGGACTGCCGCGCACTCGCCGGCGGGCTGGCGAAGATTGGCGGCAGCGCCCTCAACTCGGTGCGGCGACTCGCCCACTGATTTCCGAGCAGGAACTCCGACGCATGGGGAACCCATCAATCGGTACGCTGCGCATCGCCAAGGTCATGCAACAGGGTCACACCGATTGCGGCGTCGCCTGCCTGGCAATGGCGACAGGAATCTCCTATGGCGAGGCCAAAGCCGCGTTCGACGCAAACGGACTCTCGGCACGGCGCGGAAGAAAGCCGGCCTACGCCAGCAACTTCAAGGAGCTCATCGGCGCGCTGGCAGCAGTAGGGGTTATCGCAAAGCGGCGGATCTTCACAGGCTGGGCGAGAGTCACCGGGATATCGATCATCAAGACCAACGTCAGATCCAACGGCGACTGGCACTGGGTGGTTGCTTACCGTCATGCCGAGCGAGGAATCGTGCTCATGGATCCCGCCTTCGACCTGCCGTGCTTCGAGCACCCACCCCTCGATGTCTTCTACATGCGTCTCGACCGATATACCCCCGAGGGTAGCTACATCGAACTGTCCAGCTAGAAAAGCAAACCACAACGTAGGAGACGCCCCCCCAACATCTCAGCGCCCGGCAGCGCGTTTCGCGCGATCGCCATATGGCTTGAGCGCCTCAGAACGAGCAGTTCTGCGGCCCTCGCCAAACCCGATCGAAACCGTCGAAACAGGAGCCGCCATGGCCGAGCCGCATCACACCGACACTCTCGCTTCAGCTGATGAACCGACGCACACCCGCCCCCAAGCACGGCGAGTCAGCGACAGAGAGCAGAGCACTTGCACCACGACATTCACGCGTATAGGCATTCTCGCCGCGCACGAGGTCGCGCGAATCCCGCTACCAACCACCATCCCCGCAATACCCCGAAACGACCTTCGCCCTCGTTGGGAACAGATCGTTCGATTATGCTCCGAGCGCTGCGGCGGCACGGCACAGGGGATACGATGGTTGGAGACCCCCAAGCTGGTCTTCAACTGGCGCCGGCCCGTCGACCTGCTTGGTACCGAAGAGGGCTGCGACCGAGTGACCGACCTCCTCAATGAACTGTGGAAGTAGAAGGATTGTGCTGCGAAACACGACACGCGCCACGGGCGCTGGCCGCGAATCGTGACAACCGGTGCGTGGACGACGCCAAAGGCCTCGCAAAGAACGCAGACCACGGCGCGCGGTCTAATCGGCGATTCCGCGCCCATAGCCCGACAGGACCGCCCGCCCATGTGTTCCCGCTACCAACCCGCCGCGCCCCACTCATTGAGCCGCTGGGACATGCCGCCACCCGATTTCGCGTACGGTGAAGCCTTCCCGGGCATGGCCGCGCCGCTTCTCACCAACGCCGAACCCGCCCGGTGGACACGGGCCACCTTCGGCTTGATGCCGTACTGGGCCAAGACGACACTCTTTCGCCAAACCTACAACGCGCGGAGCGAAACCGTCGGCGAGAAGCCGTCATTCAGGAACGCCTGGAAGCGCCTGCAGCTCTGCGTGATCCCGGCCGATGCCTTCTATGAGCCGAACTACGAGAGTGGGCGCGCGGTGCCGTGGCGGATCGAACGGCCGGATGGTGCCTGCTTCGGCCTCGCCGGAATCTGGGAGCGCGTAGAAAGGGCAGGGGAGACGTCCTGGTCATTTGCCATGCTGACCATCAACGCTGATGAGCATCCGCTGATGCGCCGCTTCCACAAGCCGGACCATGAGAAGCGGAGCGTCGTCATCCTGCCCGACGAGCACTGGCGGTCGTGGCTGGCCAGCACCTCGCTCGAGGAGGCGAGACAGTTTCTCACGCCGTTCGATCCTGACCTGATGCAAGCACGCGCTTCGACTTCCTGAACGGATCGCGAGGCGCGCGTACCGTGGCTTCGCGCAGACGCAGAGTTAGGGGCACAATAGACATCCTGCTCGGATCACAAGCGCCCCTAATGGGTTAAGCGGTGAAGTCGCTGAAATACGCGTGCCTATGGAGATGACGATGAAGGACTTTCGCCGGTTGGCAGCGAGAATCGACCAACACATGCAACAGCTTGCCGCCGAAGGAGTTGGTGATGGACCATCCATCATTTACCGGATGATGGGATACATGCCCGATCTGAAGAACATCTGGGTCGGCACCTCGGACCAGCAACTCATGGCGCTATCCCGGGAGTTTCCCGGCTTCCATCGCTACGCCCTGCTCATGGAGGAAGCGGCGGAAGCCGAGCGTAAGAAAGCGTCGCGTGCCTATGATGACATGGCGGAGCTTTCCGACCCGAACAAGCACATCCTGGAACAGTTACTGACCACTGCGGCAACGCTTGAGCATGGCTATCAAGCATATCGCGCTGGCGGCAGCACACACCTCTACCAGCCCCAGATTGCCGAGATGGGCCGCCTGTACAGGCAATGGTTGTCCACCGTAGGCGACTTCAAGAACGGCCTGCTCGCACACGGAACGAGCCGCAAAACACTGGCGTACCTAGACGAGGTACTCGGACGCATGTCCGAGCGTATTAGGCGGCTTGCCGAGTAGCGGTTCGATAGCTGCAGTGAAGAATGCCGGGGCAGCAACGTTCCAAGCATCAGGATGAAGCGCTGGAGCGCACATCCTGTCCGGAAGCCTGCTAACCCCGCAGCCACTTGCATGGCAAGTGCCGCATGAGAGAATCACTTTCGTTGCCACCAACAGAAATCGTCGAACACTATGAACAGCGATCCTCTTTCCATTTTTGCGGTACCAGGTGTGCTTGATGAAGCGAACAAAGTTTTGCGCCAGGCCTGGGAGTTGATTCAAGAAGCGTACCCCGACGAGCCTGCGGATGTGCTCAAAGATGGGTTGGGCCGAGCCTTTCAAGCGTTGAATCTCCGATCCGACGTATACATCACGGCTCAAGCACTGATGGCCGAGTACGAAGCAACGCGGCAAAGAAGATGAAACGATGCATAGCATCCAATTGACTGCGGATGTGAGTTGAACCGGCAAAGGCCCATGGACAAAGTTAAAGCACTACCGGCCAGTCCGGCATCAGAAAGCCTGCTGGATGCGCACATGGGTGCGATCGCCGATGGCTACAACAGGCTGCTCGACGTCGGGCAGTTTGATCGCGAGAGCGCACAGATGATGGTGGGCTTCCTTTCAGCGGCAACCATTACATTCCGCACCCTGTGTAACGAAGCCCTCGCGGTCCGATTCGAGCATGCGGCCAACGATCTACGGAACGATTGGCGCACGTTGCCACATGTCATCCCGGATTTGTGCGCAGCACTCAATAGCGATCGCCGAGCAACTAGGCCATGAACGGCACGGACTCGTCGTCTCCATCCATTCACCAGCCGGCCGGCTTTTGGCGTACTCGCGCAATTGCCCAGACGGCACGCAGACACGGCGCCTGGGCGGGCTTTCGCCTGTGTCTGACCCTATTGCGTGGCATCTTGCGGGAGTACTTCGGTCGTCATCACAGGTTTCTCATCACGCTTTGGTACGTCGGACTGCTTGCGGCCGGCGTCGCCGTACTGAGCTCTCTCCGTGATGGGTTCGCCGCCGCAGCCATGGAGGCGGGTGAGCTATGGCGAGGACTCATCGCGCTGGCCACGGGGACGGCCATGATCCTCATCCCGTTGGGGAAAGTCTGTCTCTCCAAGGAATTCCAGCAGCAGCTGTGGTTCTACTGCCTCGGCGCTTGGGCGTTCGCAGCCTTTCTCGGCGGTATCGTCTACGTGTTCTTCGAACCTTGGATGGGATTCTACGAACGCTCTCCGACGACGGCGGCGCTGGTCGCGGTCGGCAGTCTTGGCGTTTTCATTGGTTTCCGTGCTGCCATCGATTGGTTTGTGCGAGCACTGCTCAAACCCGCCCATGCGGTGTCCGACGTAACGGAAATGGCCGGCTTCTCCGAAGTTGGACGTCGACGAGTCTGTATTCACGAGGCCGGACACGCGCTGTGCTACGGACTCACCGAAGGTATCCCCGACGACGCGGCCGTCGGCATCGATACGGACTCCTTCAACGTCGTCTCTGGGGTCGTGACCTTGCCGCAGCCGCGTGACCTGACCTCCGTAACCCGCCCCTTGCTCGAGTGGCACATGCTCATGTTGCTCGCCGGTAGCGCCTCCGAACGCCATTTTCTTGGCGAAGAGTCGATTTGTGGCGCGGGCGATCAAGACGTGTTCGCCAAGACAGCCGCCCAATACATGCTGGCAGGGTACGGCGAGGTATTCACGATGGACGCCAAGGATGCTTCCGAAGTCGAGGCAAACCGCAATGCCATCCGGCGACTGCGCGAGCAGTACTCCGATCGTGCCTCCCGGTTCATAGCTGAAAACGCGGACGTCTGTGCCAACCTTGCCCGATTGATCGAAGAACGGGAGTACCTCGGCTGCGAAGAACTGGCCGCGTTCAACTGGCGTGTGGAACACCCTGATGGAGACTGGCCGCTGCGCTGGCCGGAAGGCGTTGCGTTGTATCGGCCAGAACAGCGGACATCCAGCCAAGAACTTCCCATTTGAGGGCTTGCGGGCCGTGCCGACGGTGAGATCATCATCCCGTCAAATCACGGGAAGTCCCCATGCGTTTCAAGCGGATGTTCATCTACGAATTCCAAGACACCTATCGCAAACGGCTTGCCTTCTTGCGCAAGCAACAGCGGGAGTTGAGCAACTATCCGCTGCTGGCCGATCAGATCGCTGAAAAGCAGCTGGACGTCGATACCGAGATGGCCGAGCGTCGTGAGTTCTTCCACAAGCAGCGTGCACAGGGCCGGAGACGGCGCGCGCAGGAATGGCGCGAGGGGCGGGCGAAGCTCGCGCAGTATCCGGCCGACGTGCGCGGACAGCTGCTGGCGTACTGGCGGCGGTGCTCACTCCCGGCCGACCCGGAGTACTTCCTGACCATGCTGCGCATGCACGACACCGGGCGCCTCGACATGAACCCGCCCCCTATTCGAGAAACGGAAGAATCCCGAAACAGAGTACGCGCCACGATCGAGCGTTTAATCGGACGCCGTGCGCTATACCACAGTGACAGATTGCAAGAATCGACATGAACACCGAAAGTCGATTCATCCGATTTGCCAGAAAGCGCAACTTCGCAGCTTTCAAAGCGGAACTCGAACTGCGTCTCAACCAACCCAACTTATGAGAAATGAAACCATGTCTGTAATCCTGCGACACGAGACGGATCCAACAACAGCGCTGGAGATTATGCGCACGAGACGCTTTATCGCCGGCCCCATCTTGGGTGACGCCGGTCTCAACGCGTGCTTCATCAATCACCCCGACGGCGCGTACCACCCGAACCAAGCAGAACGTCGCGGCGCAATTCTCGAATTCGAATGGTCCGGGCCTGTTTCTAGCGAGAACTACGTATCGTATCCAGACCGGAACGTCTGCTACGACCAGCACCCGCATCGGGCATTCATCTTCGTCGGGACAACGCAACACCTGCGCCTCGTCGGACTGAAACCCAAGGAGGGGTGGATCAGTTTTGTCCAACGCCCCGACTTTTCCTTGAGCGCCATTGGGACATGGTGCCGGTCGAGGAGGGCAGGGTGGATGACGAAGCAAGCCGGACTTATCGCTGCCGAGGTCAACAGCACTTTGGCTGACAAACCTCCAGTGACGATTGTCCTCCCCAGCTCCGCACCGTACTTGCAACTCGTGCGCCAGCGTTTCCCGGACATCGAGTAATGCTTCGGCGCGAACGGGGCGACCACGCCCGTCGCCCTCGCTCGCACGTATCCACTGGCAGCGGTGATGGCGATTCAAGGTGGATCGGGCGGGTATGATGACTTCCGTCAGAGAAACAACCAACCTCCAGCCATTCTCATGAAAATCCCGCCACGCAAGCCACTATCTAAAGCGGCCATCAAAATCCTGTCGAGCATCACCCCAGGGCGTACCGAAGCCGTTCGACGGGCCATGTTACGCGCCGTCGATAGTTGTTTCCTGAACCTGACACCCGAATCGGCTGAGGAATCGCTTTCCGCCCTGGTCGAAGCCGTGTGCGCCCAGCCGGACGAAATCACCCGCACCATCATGGGCGATGCCGTCCGCCGCGCTTTCGGTATCCTCCGGATGCCCCTCGATGCCAACCGTCGTGCCGCGATGACCGATACGGCGCATGTGATCGTCACCCTGCCATTTACGCTGTCTGGCGATGCTTCGATGTCCAGCACACAAGCGCTGTCGTTGATCGGAGGCGAAATCGACACGGAAATCGACGACTTCCGCGACTCGAATGGCGCCCACGTACCGGGGGTTGTCGTTTCAATACCTGCTCGCGATACCACGCCGGCCGACCTGATGGCGCTCAACTTCATGCTGTCAAATCCGGAGAACCGGAGTGCCGACGACGAGTACGGGCGCTGGTGGGTAATGGCGGGGCACTCAACCATCGTGGCCAACCAGGACGCGACCGAGATTCCGTGGTTTGAGCGTATGGGCTTCTTCTACGCATTCGCGATGGCTCTCCCGGGCATTACACCCCTGCAGGCCATCAATCAGCCCCTTACGCTGACCGACTACGGCAATCGTGTGATCGACGTCATCATGAAGTGCGTTGCCGACGTTAATCGCGGAGAGCATGGTCTGAAGATTCACCTGTCCGACGTCTGTAGCCTGGCGGATGGAATCATGGTATCGGCAACCAATGGCCTCCGCCTGTCACTCAACTCGGTGGTACGGGCAATTCCCCTGCTGCGCTCGGAGGTGGCAGAACCCGAACCGTTGGCCAAGCTGCTCGCCAGTCTGGAAACGACACAGGACCCGCCCGGTCAGCTGATGTGTTCAAATTTCGTGGGCGCGAACGGATCATTCTTGGGCAACCAGCGCCTGATCGCGCCTTTCGGTGCGCCGCGAGCCGATCTCATGGAAGCCTTTCGCAAGTGGGCGATGGATCATCAGCTGGAGTTCAATGAACTGCCGCCGGTGACCGTCACTCGGTTCCCAAAGAACGCACTCGGCGTTTATGCAATGCGGGATGAAGCAGGTGTCTGGCGCGACCCGTCAATACTGAAGGTCGGCCCGGTGGCCTACGACATCCTCCGAACGGGCGAATGGGCGATTGGCTGGGACGAGCAATTCACGGCAGAGGAATTTGCGGCGAACTTCGATGCCGAGCTGCGCGCCTTGCCCGATCCGATTCGCCAGGAAAAAGCAGGGCTGCAAACGGTGCTCAATGAACACTACACGCCGACCTTCATGCAGAAGCTCATGACCTGCATGCGGCGACCGGGTCTGTCCCGAGAGGCTTGCTTTATCGCTCTGGATGAGGAACTCGGACTCGGTATCCTGCCTCTGATCGAGCGTGGCCACGGCGCACAATTGTTACCGAGCGAGCAGATGTACGCTGCCGCGCATTTTGCCGCCGCCAAGGGGTCGCTTTTCGTGGTTCGTCATCGGTTGATGACCGCTCTGCAAGAAACCGACGTGTCCGACGAGTATCCGACCGAAGCACTTCGGGGTCCGTTCCCGGATTGCTACTTTCACTTCGAAAAGCCGCTCACAGTGACATTCACCGATGATTCGATGTTCATCGAAGGCTTTTACCTTAGTGAAGACAACTCGCAGCCGGCGGATGGAGATGAAGAGGAACGACGACTTACAATCCTGCCTGTCGTGAACTCCAGCAACGATCACTTATCGTTCGCCAACGAGGCGATGCACTGGTATTGCTCACCAAACGACGGGAGAACGCTGCGGGAGAACTTTGATCGCATTGACAGCATCGTGGCCAACGCCGACGTTCCTGATGCGGTCAAGATCGGCAGCGCTTTCAAGGAATTCTGGCGAACACTCGTCAAGGTTCTGCTTTATACGACATTGCCGGATTTCCGCCAGCGATCAGTGCAGGACCGGACCATTGCCATTGAAAGCGCGAAGCAGCTATCCGGGTCATCTCGACACAACGCACTGAAACGAGCCGCGAATCTCTACGACTACATCTCGATCGGCCCAGAGTCCGACGACGAAGACGACACACAGCTGTCGGCGCAGAGCGGAACGCACAAGAAAACGCACGTGCGCCGGGGCAGCTACGTCTGGCAACCTCACGGACCGGGACACTCTTTGCGCCGTACTCAGTGGCGTCGCCCGACGATCGTCAACATGACACCCGATCATGATCCAGGCTCGAAGACCTACATTGTCGGCTGATCTATTGCATTGAAAATGTGCGCTAACGATTTAACTATGCATGCCGCGTGGCACGGTGACCGACTTTATGAAACGTGCTTCCGAGAAGCGCATGCTGTCATGCGGACAGTATCGCAAACCGGCACTTTGCAGCGCGGCAAAACCAAAACACTGGGAACAGTTGGCACGCCGTTCGGAAACGTCGAGTTATCGGTTTCACGATCTTCAGTCACAATGGGCCTAGCTATCCAACTCGATCACTATCATGGACGAATGCTTGATTGCGAAGGCGTAGTTAGCGGGCGCTGTACCTTCTCGACCTATCGCACTATCCGAGGGCGAGGTTGGCTGACTGATAACGAGATTTTCCACTGTATGGACGCCACGAGCCAAGAGGCGAGCGAATGGTACGAGTTGCTCCGGTACGAAGATGATGCGAGCCTCGAAGAGGATTACAACACGCACGGCTTGCTGACCGCGGATGAAATATGGATATCGCCAGCGCTACGAGGCAGTTCGGCCTGGAAAGTCCTTTACTTCAGCACCATGTGCTCGGTATTCCTGCAGCAAAAGCGATTGTATGACGAGTTTGTCTTCAAGGCTCATCCACTGATTGACCGTGACGATCTCGGCAAAATGTCCAAAGAAGTTATCCATAAGCGAGCACGGGATCTTCGCAGACTCTATGCAGTACAGCTGAATGCATGGGGAATTTGGCATGAAGGAGAGCCAACGATGTACATGCGCGCAGGGGTGCCAGAGGCTCTATTCAGAGCCTGGTACAGCATCCAGCCAACCCGGAGACACTGACTATGCCAAGGCCTCGAAAATCCAAGGATGATGCGGCGGTGCTTATTTGCCGTCAGGCAACCAAGATCTCGTCCGGGTTAGCGGGTGATCCAGTCGACGATTGGGTCGACGTACTGGATAAGATGCTGCGAATCTACGTCGAACAAACAAGGCTTGACGTCATAGCGGCAGCAATCGCTGAAGCTCATGAGGTTTGTTGTGATCCGCAGGCAGCCCAGATAATCCTCGAACGCGCCATCGTACAAGGGCGACTTTCACCCAGATGGGACCTTGCCGAGTAGCTGGGGGAAACGCCATGATCGACAATCAAGTTTCCACCTTGAATCTGAGCGAGTTCATCTCTTCGTGGCAATCGGCCTTGGATAGTGCGCGTGGCAACGGGCGCGGGCTTCTGCTTGTACGGCAAAGCACCTTGAAGCAATACGTGCCGAGACGAGAGACCTATACTTTTCGGCATCCGAGCGAAGAGAACGACGACCACCTTCGCGAGCAGCCCAACCTATCAGGCCTGTCGAGCGCCACAGCCAATGAGCTCTATCGCTACGGCCGCACAAGACTCCTGCCCATAGTGAGCGACCTATCGAGCGACTGGGACTGTGAGGTATTTCGTTGTGGCGACGGAACGTTTGCGGTGTCGTTCTACAACACATTGGGTGGCCGACTGACCGTCCATGGCATTGCAATGACAAAGAACTGGTGCGGCGTCCTGTCCGACAAAGGGATAATCGCGCAGTCTTGACGAAGACAAAAGTACCGGGAGAACAGGATGAGCCGCGCCGATTCATCAGCCAAGTCGATGTTCAACTACGAGTCAGCGGCATGGAACGATGCCTGTGCGATAGCATTGTTCATCGGGGACAATTTCGAGGATCTTCCCGCCGCTAGGGAGATGTACGAGAAACTCGAAGAAAGCGACATCAGCCAGTTCGAGGCAAAGATTAGCCACCTTATTGCGGAGTTCTTAGGAAAAACCGAAGCTCAACGGCAGTCGTTTTTCAACAAGATCACCAAGAACGCCCCCGCGATCAACCGCCTTCTGTTTTTGACGTTGAGCCTTCTCTCCGCGCTCCGAGTAAGAGATTTGATCGCCCTGCGTGACCGGTACCGGCAGTTTTTGGCCCCTGGTTGTGGGTACCGCGCCACAACCAAAGCGCTGTACGAGTTTGACCGAGAATACCGTGCTCAACTGACATACGCATGGCCGTCCGAACCATTTGACGCCGTCGGCTTAGACGATGGAGCGCCGTATGACGAAGACAACGAACCGGATTGGTCCGAGCCTGAACCCGCCCCGGCACCTGTTCAGCCAGCGCCGAAATACCATGAAATCGTGGTGCAACACGTTCAAAGCAAAAGGTTCTTCGTAGATTCGGCGGGTAGGATCACCCCTATAACGTCCAGCGAGCAGGACGGCATGTGGCGGTTTGTTGGCGAGGATCTTGGTGCTCGTGCCGTTTTCGTTGGGGATCTGGCGCCGCACAAGATCGACGACACACGTATTCGGCGCACAGCGAGCGCATTCCTTGCCCACTCGGTACCCGAGCGCACAACGATTCTGGTGGCGAACAAAACGCTCCAGACGATGCTCGCCGGCGATCAAACCATCTGCGACAGGATATTTCATGCAAAAGCGGGGGTCGGGCAGAGCGCATTCGTTCAGTGGTTCGACGATCTCCTCGACGACTTGCTCCTCGAGCTAGCCCTATTGGGAGAACCACCGCCGACCATCCCCGAGTTCCTGTCGTCCCTTCCAACCGAAGGGGGACTAAAACTCATGAAACACGCGGATATCAACGAGTGCGATGCAACGGCGCGAAGAGTGCAAGCAGCAAAGATGTCCATCCAGATTTGCCGCGAACGTGGATACGACCTGTCGCACTACCTGCCATCGTTGTCGGCCCAGCCAAGGACGAGGCTGCACGAAGTAACACAAGGCAAACTCTCGAAAGCGGTCAGTAAGTTGTCGATGGCCGACGACCGCGGCACTCTGACGGAATACGGCGAGTTGAGCTTGGAGATACTGAGTGCAGTCGATCACTGGCTACGCCGTGAGCAGACCACCGAGGTCGCGCTCGACACGATCGGAGAGCGTTTGATTCGGTTCGTAGCGGGTATGAATGACCCTCGACAACACTATGGATTGTCCTCAATGTTCGATGAGGATGTCGGGAGAGGCACTCCGAGCAGCGATTTAATCATGGCTGCGGTGTACCGGCGAATGCGGCGACCAATCCCCGCTGCGTGGATGGTGCCGAGGCAGCAACCGGCTTACGGATACTCATCGAAGCCGACAGGGTTCTGCATGGCCTATTGGATCGATGCCAACATCAGGGAACAATCGGCGGATGGCGTCTTGAGAAGTCTCCCATATCATCTGGCAGTCTCAAAAGCTCTTGGTAATGCAGTTTCGGATGTACGCCTGCGCGTGGGCAGAGATTTTTACGCGACGAAATCAACGTATGGCCCTGACGACGGTTGCTGGATCGATACGGGATGGAGTTGGGCAAGCAATCTGGCAGCGCTACTGGATGCCTTTCGGCGAGAAGAAAGTGCACGACCCAGATCCGGCTTACATGCTTCGGGGCTCGAGCCTGGATCGTTCCGAATATTGCTCATAGCGAACTCAATGTCCGAAGCCGCGCTCGTATCACTGCCACAGCGCGCGGGAAGTATATGCAGAACGATCGAGGAAGAGCTGCGACACGGCATAGCGAAATCCGGACTGCGAGATACGGTCGATATCGGCGACACGCTCATCCCGTACAGTGATCCTTTTGTCCCGCACAACAGTCGTTTGGCAAGAATCGTCGCACACTGAGCGCCCTGGTCAGAATTGCCTTTACTGCGTATTGACCTTCTTTTTCGAATACACAAGGAATCAAGCATGTTATCCATGCGCATGGACGCCGCCGGCGCAAATCAGCTGGCAAAACAACTCGAAGTCGCACTCGCCGTCGAGGGCGTGAAAGCATCGGAACACGCTGTTCGCGGTGCGATCGCATCGATGCTGCAGATGGACACCTGGGCAAACCTTCAGCGTGCAACCAAGCAACAAGCGATCGGCCTGAAGTATGGCAACGATCCAACGGACCTCATTCAGCAGACCATGCGTAACACGGTGATGACCCTCGCCGATACGGTGATGGATTCGGTCCATCCGAGCCAGGTATTTGCAAAGCTCGACGCCGGTGCCGAGCATACCGCCCAACCACTGCTGATTACCTGCGAGCAGGAAGATCCGCCCCTGCTGCGAGTTCACTTCAATGGCATTGCCACCAGTCACAACGACGGCATGTTCGGTGAGACGTGCAGTCTGAGCTCGAGTGATCCCGCAAAGCTTGGTCACATGTTGGCATCCGTCCTGTGCCAGGAGATTTACTATGCCGAGGATTCAGTTAAAGGTCTGGTCGAAGCCACGATCGAACATGATCCGGAGACCGGTGAAGATGAACTGATCGAGGACCTGGGCGATGATGACTGGGAGACCTGTCCCCACTGTCGGGCTACCAGCAAATTCACCCCCTACGCCCGGATGAACCAACTTCGAGCACCGGACGAGCAGTTCCCGGCCATGGAAATGGGAGAAGCCGGCGAGTTCACAGTGTTCGCACCTTACGTCGATCAAGAGTTGATGTTTTGCATGGTCGAAGACGACGTACTCACGTGGTTGCCCGAAGGAACCATCCTCCCCATGCGGTGGAGCACGGACCTCCTCGACATCATCTCGGGCATGCAAGGCTTGCCACCAATCGAAGTCGGAGACCAGGTGATGATCTTGTTCGGCATGATCCAATGGCCAGACGATCATTTCATGAATGGTATTCCGGAGACTGGAACCGTGAAATCACTCGCGATCGACGGAAGCGGCTCTCTGTGCGCAAAAATCAAGGTGGAAGGGCAACGAAAGCTGCTGACATTCCAGGTGGATTGCCTCATTCGGCGGTGAGGTCACAATTATGCGTACCGAACAGTTGTGCCGCGACGGCCAACCACGTGAGCATCATTTCTACGTGGCCACAGCGAAATGCGCCTATCTTCATCCGAGGCGCGGCATCGTGTTTGTCCGCGATCCGATCGCGAGCAATGCCGCCGCGCGATACGGCCTGAGTCCGCTGATCCTTTACGGACTAGCGGTCCCTGGAACTGCCATCCATTTCATTTGCTACTCGGCCACCACTTCCCCTCTGTCATTGCTTGGAATGCTCCAGAACGCCTGGAAGACAGCGCCAGGATTGCGTGGCTGCCCGGAAATCCTAAGAGTCAGCCGTCACTTGGCAAACGCTGCCCCTGAGCTGGCTGCAAATCTGGAGCGGCTTGGCGTCCGGATGGCAATTGCTGACGGCAGGGATAAACGATTCCCAGCGTCGCTCAGGAACGGCCAGAATCTCGCTGTAGAAATCGGTTGGGGCCTCTATGGTCAGGCTCGGAACATCGACTCGATCGACGCCCTCAATAACGTCGCAATGGCATTCCATCACCAGCGCGCGAGTCGGGACCGACCTTATTACTGGTCGACGAAGAATGCCGTTACCGAGCATACCCTGAACTGGTTGGCACTGCCCGAAATGACGGCCACTGCTGAATTGCCCGCACATCTGGACTGGAAAATAGGGCCCTGGCTCTCGGCATGGGAAGCCAACTTACCACCAGACTATCCTCGGACTATAGACGCGAGCCAAGGCGTCCTCTGGTTGATGAAAGAGGAAGGGCACGGCGCCGAAGAGATCGACGATGGCAGCACGGACTTTGCCGCCGAGAAAGCAAAACTAATCGCAGACTGTTGGCCGAACGAGCTGCTGGCGATAGCCAAGGCCGTTGGCATTACAGCCAAGGAACTGCGTTGGTACCTGACCGGTAAAGCGAGTCTTGACGGTTCTACCCGATCCAAGCTGCTTTCAATGCTGGGAGTCGAGTACCTAGAGGAGTACGATGATTATGAGGCTCGCGGCCCGAGTGTCCTGATCGCAAATGCCACGCGGACCATCTCGGCTGCTTACAACGAGTTGTCGGGCGGGGGTGATCTTGAGTTTTCATTTGAGGCCATCCCTGACAGGGGAGCCGCTGACCCCAGCTGGCGCTACTTGGTATTCAGGTCGTGTGCGAGGCTGACGTGCGTCATCATGATTCCTCGCGGCGGCCCAGTTGCCGAAGCGCTCAACGACCGGACCTTCATCAACTTCGAGGGTCAGAAGACGCTGCCGGCAGCTATCTACTGGGACATCGTAGCCGCCTGCGGTCGGGGCTGTGCCGACCCGAGCGCCAACATTCCTCAAATGATGGAATTCGAGCGGCGAAACGGAGAATATCTGGACGATTTCGCGCGCTACTGAGGCTGACAATCACCGACGGAGAGAGGATTCCGGGGTTTGTCCAAACCTCACTGGTCGATTTCGACCGCCAGTCGGTCGTTTTTTGCACCCTGCACAGGCTGAGTTACTGTGGTGTGATTACACACCATGGGCTTCTGTATGGTTGCTGCCGCTCACGCACAAGACCCCATCGGGAGTTATTACAACCAGCCGTGGCGTGCCGCAAATAGCCCCTTGCAGCAAATGACCGTGGAGGGAGAATCCCATCGAACCACATGATGGAGCTATCAACCAATGACGCAAGAGGAAGCACTAACGGCAGTTGGCAAGTACGGACGAGTATTCAACGGCTACCAATATAACTGCGGTCAGGTCGTTGAGGTCCATCCATCGGGCAAGTACGTCAAATTCGACCGTTTCCACAAAAAGCAGCGTTGGTACGCATCGAGCGACATTGAGCTGCACGACACACAAAGCAACCAACCTAGGAACGAAACGACATGACAAGGGACGAGTGGATAAAGCGCTACGTTTGCCGAATGAAAGAGCTAGGTTCCGTCCAAACGGAAGAACAGCTCATTACAACCGCTGAGAACGGTTGCAACGCAACAGAAGCCACCGGGCGATTGAATCCTGACTCATGGGAAACCCCGGAAGTCATCGCCGAGGAACACATTGAGAACGAATAGGAGATCGAGAATGGACGAATCGAGCAATGTGCCACGAACCATGTTGAAGTTTTCTGGAACACCCGCCGAAATTGGCGGACAGATTTGGGAACGTATGTGCCTACCCGCGATTCGCCACGCGTCGAACAACACGCCTCCGCAAGTCCTTGCGCAGTTGTACACCGGGTTTATCTCTGCTGCGCTTGGCTCAATGACGGCAGATTTTGGTCACGATAGCGCACTGGAAGGCGCTCAAGCGATAGTTGATTCCTTCGCCGGAATGTCTGACGAAATGCAAGCGACAAAACTCCAATAGCTAGGAAAGCGGATGCCATGAGTTTGGGGATGCCACGGACGAGAAATTGGGGCAAGGACGCGCAGCAAGTCGCGCTCGCCATTGCTCTGGAAAAGAACCGCGTCGCCTACAAGATTCGCGGCGACAAGCTCATGCTTGCTGCCTCGGCAAATGGGATTACGCTGCCATTTGACGCTGTAGCTACGCTGATTAATACCCGGCGCGGTCGGTGGGAAGCCCGGCATCTGTTCAGCGACCGCCTATTGGCCACCGGTGTGAGTCAGCGCGACGTTATACGAGCAACAATTCTGGCGGTTTGGCAATGAGTAAGACATTCGAGGAATGGTGGAGAGAAGGGCAGCCGCGACGATACCCTCTCGATTGCGCACAAGCGGCATGGAATTGGCAGCAAGTGACTATCGACGACCTACGAGCGCAACGCGATGAACTGCTGGCGGCATTAAAACCGTTCGCCGCTGGGTACGACACACCGGCGTTCAGGGAAGCCGCGATCAACGCGGTGTCCGGCGCCGAACAATAGAAAGAAAACCGGATATGTCACAACCGGGGCGAACCAGAATGCGCTTGGCAAGGCTGCTTCAGGCGAGTTTCCCCTGTCACGGAACGCTTGTGCTGACGTGGAAGCCGGAGAATTTGCGCCCTGCCACTGGCGCTTGGCGTACCAACCAGATGCTTGATTGCTGGCGATGGGAAGCCTACGGAATCCACGTCCGTCAGGACGGTAGCGAAATGGTGGTCATGGAAGTTGGGAGCTACGACACCATGACCGAACTGGTAAGAGCAAAGTCGCTTAAGGTTAGCCAGACCGGCGAAATAAGTGCGGCCTAACGAATGGACGGATGCTGCGGCGTAGCCGTGCAGTAATCGAAGTTTGCAATCGGCGCTGGGAAATCATCAGCGCACGACTTTAGGAAAGGAATCATGAACAAGATACTCGATGCATACGCCGACAATAGTCGCTGGCTCAATCCGCTGATCGTTTGTTTGCTCTTCCTGGCGGTAAGTAACCGGCTGGCCATCCTCTTCACACAAGCCAATATCGCTATGCCATCATTCGTGCAGGTCGCGACCAACATTGTTGCGGCGGTAGCCTTTGCAAGCAGTGCGTTGATAGCGATGATGACTGATACGGTACTTGCTCGAGGTTATTGCTATGTCGGGACAATTGCGGCCCTGGGGGGCGCTTTTCCTCTACCTGACCTAGTCATCAAGGAGTTCGAAATATGAACCAAGAAAGGCAACCAGTTCGGTGGTTCGCGCGAATAAGCAAAGTCTGTGGTCGCAACCGCGATTCCACCGATGTGACAGAGAGCATCGATTTTGGTGTAAGGCAGGTTACGGACGATACAGCTCCATGGGCAATGATCAATTGGCCCGTGGATTGGCATGGTCGATGCAAACTGGAATTGGCGAGCGATCATTGGGATCTTCTACCGGAGCTCGCTCCAGTGCTAAAGGCATTTAGCGAGGATGCAGCCCATCGGTTACGCAAGAGGATTCACAAACCGATTTCGCCAGATGAAGTCTGTGCGCTGCTTGTTCTTCACGGGTTCGTGGAAGCAGATTCGGGCTCCCATGCGAGCCTCAATCACAACCAAACGAGACAGGCACCGAGGAATCCGCATGGGGTGTCGAGCGCCGTGGCGCCTAGCCAAATTGGTATGGGCGTGGACTACTCGGCTCCCGGATTGGCCGACGCGAAAGTCATGATCTTCGACAAGACCTTCTCTAATGGAAAGTGACAGAGGAAAACGTCATGATTAATGCAAGCGAAACATTTGAACTTGGCGTTGTCATGGTCACAGTTTGCACTACCGATGGTGCGGAGCATCTTGAGGATTGGAATCCGAAGGATGCCGCCGATGCCAAAGAGTATGCGTCCGAGACAAGACACAGCTCTGATGTTGCATGGACGCTGTTTGAAGATTCGCGCACTGGTGAAAGCACTAGATTCGCCAAAGCGAATTGACCAAGGAAAGCGATGGCCACCTTATCCAAAGGCGCGAAGAGGTTGTTGCATGACGCGGGCGCGACTGAAATCGCGGACGATTACGTTGTCGTTGGCAACACTGATGTGCGGATACTTCTGAGTCATAGGGCCGTGACCGACTTGAATGCGCAAGCAAGAGAACGTTCACAAGCTGAACTGGAAGGCTAAAGAGGAAAGCGCCCTGAAACCCATTGCAAGAGATCGCACCACACCGGTGACCTCCAACGATCCGCCCGAGTATCTGATCGAGGGATGTTCATCGCAACCTGTCATCAGAGACTCGGCTAACCTGGAGAACCATCGAGGAAGGGAAACGCACCACAACGTCAAAGGTAAAGAACATCACACTGGGTCACTGGTGCTTCAAGCCGCAACTGGCGGGTGCATTATGGGCACGTCGTTTGCCGGAGTTCTGCTGTCGCCTGCGATGTTTCAACTCACAGGAGCAATCGGGATTCTCATCGGCCTTGCCATGATGGGGATTGCGTGGTCGCGGAGTCGGCAAGGTTGAAAACTGATGGCAACCAAAGCAGGAAGCTCGCCGATCCTATGCAGAAATTGAATCCAGCGAGAAGTTCCCATTCTGGGCCCGCCCCGTCGGGCAACCACCCCTAGTTTCGCCTCCGAGGCCCCGTCGCAACACGTGGCCGAGCGATATCGCCCTGCCATTTCCACGGCCAATCGGCCGTTTTTGCCCCCTACAAAAAACGAGGATTTGTGGTGTGATCGCACCATGATCCAAACCCAAGCCACCGCAGCTGAAATCATCCGCTTGGTTCAGCGCAGCCGGTTCGACCTGTCGTCAGAGAAGCACCTGCAAGAAGGTATGTCGGAGATGCTCAGTGCCGCGCACGTCGACTTCGAACGTGAAAAGCGGCTCTCGGCGAAAGACGTTCCGGACTTCCTCGTCGCCGGCGGCATCGTCATCGAGTGCAAGATGCGCAACAAGTCGTCGAAGATGGACATCTACCGGCAGCTCGTGCGCTATGCGGCACACCCAGAAGTCACGGCGATCATCCTAGCCTCAAACGTCACCATGGGGCTTCCGTCAGAGATTGAAGGCAAACCTCTGTACGCGGCATCCTTGAGCCGAGGCTGGATCTGATGCGTACCTACGGTACCCTACGCCTGGTTGAAGGCGGTACCGAGTGGGAAATGACCGCCCTGGAACCGCACGTCGCCATTCGACTGAAGCACTTGTTTCCACGAGTCCCAAAGCAGTCAGCCGGACCGTTCCGCTTCCCGCGCGATCTGATGCACGCAGCAGATCTTGACTGGTTCCTGTCACGCTACCGAACTCTTCGCGCATACCTATGACGCACAGCGCGTAATCTTCCACCTGACCAAGCTGCTCAGTCTCAAGCACGATCAGCAGGCGCGACTGCTCGACAACTGTAACCGTGGGTTCGCACAACGCATCGAGCTTGAACATCGGATCGAAGAGCAAGCGGCCACGATCGAACGACTGTCCCGCCCGGGCGGTGACCGGAATTGGGCTCCGCTCGCCGGTGGGCTTCCCGATCCTGATCGATACCCGCGCGTGTTGATTTTCACGGACGGAACCGACTTCGCCGGCGAGCAAGTCTTCGATGTGAAGGCGGAGAACCTCGACCCGCGCATGTTTGGCGATGTGGAAGAACAACCGGAAGTCTGCCGCGCCGCCACGCACTGGGCGCCACGGCCGGTGTTCTAGGAGCGGGGCACGATGTACATCGCCTACGCCACCACGCGCTTTTCGAAGAACAGCCTGCAGATCATCGAACAGGCGAACCAGATCATCGACGAATACCAAGCGCAGGGATTCACACTGACTCTGCGGCAGCTCTATTACCAGTTCGTGTCACGCGACATCATCCCCAACACCATGCAGTCGTACAAGCGACTGGGATCGATCATCAACGATGCTCGTATGGCCGGCCTGGTGAGTTGGGAAGCGATCGAGGATCGAACCCGAAACCTCGAAGCGCTTCCGACGTGGGATTCCCCGCGCGGAATCATGGCAGCCGTCGTCGATCAGTACCGAATCGACAAATGGGAGAAGCAACCGTATCGCCCGGAGGTCTGGATCGAGAAGGAAGCACTGGTGGGCGTCATCGCCGGCGTCTGCAACGAACTGCAAGTGCCGTATTTTGCCTGTCGCGGCTACAACAGCCAGTCGGAACAGTGGCTGGCGGGCCGGCGGTTGATGCGCCACCAGGAGCAAGGGCAGACACCCATCATCTTTCACCTTGGCGACCATGACCCGAGCGGAATCGACATGACGCGCGACAACGTCGACCGCCTTGAGACGTTTGCCGAGGCGCCCGTGCAGGTCGAAAGGTTGGCGCTTAACATCGACCAGATCCGGAAGCATCGCCCGCCCCCGAACCCCGCGAAGATGACCGACTCGCGTTTCGTCGGATACGTGAAGATCCACGGAAAACAGAGCTGGGAGCTAGATGCCCTGGAGCCGCAAATGATCGCGGATCTCGTGCGTTCATCGATTCGCGGCATCATCGATGATGCCGCATGGGCAAGCGCCGTCGATCGGGAAGAGCAGGGCAGGGATGCGCTTCGTACTGCGATGAACGGGATGTGACCATGCGATCTGTTGCAATCAACGCTTCCTGCCATCGCACAATATGCTGGCTAGCAGCCTGCGCTTTTTTCGAGGTTGATAAGGGGTTGAGTCTAGCCAGGATCGGCTTTGGTCGGTCATAGACATTCACTGAAGAGGCGCGCCATAACGCCATTTAGCAGTTTCTATTTGTGCTAGTCATCCCCAAATGCCCTCTTGAATCGCTTTCTACCCATGGGAGAATCTGTCTCAGTTACTTGATAAAGAAAGCGCCATGACGAAACTCTGCGAGCACCCTGTGAATGCCCGAGTACGGATCGGTGATCGTGTGTTCAAAAGGACGCCGACGGGTTCTTTCTGGCGTGAAGAGCATGACGTGCCAGGGAACTGTGTTTGCCGCCCTTCCGTTTCTCTTGAATCCATTGAACAGATGACCGGCCATAAACACCTTGTCATTCCCCAAAATTAATCAACGAACGCGACCCATGAAAAACCTGAACGCCGCCCAAGTCGAAGCCATCGAAGTTGCCGATGCCAACCTGAACAACGCCGACCTGCCGCTATATTCTGAACTGATGGCCGCACTGGAGTCCATAAGCGCCATGTTCTCAAGAGATAACCCGCGTCCCCCTGTGTGGATAGCTCAAGACATGGCAGAGACGGCACGGGCCTCCATCGCCAAGGTGCAGTAGTAGAACAACCCAAAGGACACCGATGCGCCTCGAATTTAACCAGAAAGGCACGTTCCAAGCGCTCTACGCCGCCGAGGCATGGTGCCACGAGAACGGCATCTCAGTCGGCCAATCGTCGGCTACTGGCCCTACCGGGTTGCTATTTGGGAGTTATGGCTGGATTGCCAAGTGGCGCAATCTGACTCCAAAGGAAAGGAGCGAGCTGCACGGCACCATGGACGGGGACTTTCGGGAAGGGCCGGTCGTGATCAACCTAAAGGACGCGGCTGTCGAGGCTCACGCGGCTTGTCTTCGCGCCACGACAGCCACTCAACAATAAAGGATCGCGACTTCCATGGGTGTTAGAAGAAATACACCGCCGCTGACAGACAAAGTGCGACAGGCGATAGAGGAACTGATCGCTGATAATCCAGGTAGTAAGGCGAAGTCGTATCTAACGGCGATGCTAGAGGCTCACGCTCAGCGGGAACTTAAGCGGGCGCGTCGCAAGGAAGAAGCCGAAGGGCGACGAAAGTGCTCAGTCCCTAAGCTCATCAAGCACGAGGGACGGGAGCAATCTCTAGCGGCGTGGTGCCGTGAAAAGGGCGTCAGCTACGGGGCGGCTCACGGTCGCATACAGCGTGGCTATTCAGTGGAAGAAGCTCTTTCTCCGACAAGTAAGCTGCCATCACGTAAATAGACAGTTTGTAGAGGATACCCAACAGTGAATCCAATGAGGCAATGCCTTCGAGCAGCAACCTTCGCTGCCTTTAAGCATCGAGACCAACGTCGTAAGGACCAGTCCGCGTCGCCCTACATCAACCATCCGTTGGCAGTCGCCAATGTACTCGCCAATGAGGTTGAGGACATTGCCGATGATGTGGCGATCACTGCCGCGCTGTTGCATGACACCCTAGAGGACACGACGACCTCCCGACAAGAGATTGAGCAGATGTTTGGCAGCGACGTCTTGCAAGTCGTGCTTGAAGTCACTGATGACAAGACTTTGTCAAAGGCTGATCGCAAACGCTTGCAGGTGACTCACGCAGCAAGCCTCTCCGCATCGGCAAAGCTCGTGAAGCTGGCTGACAAGATTTGCAACTTGCGCGATATGGCGAATAGCCCACCGCACGATTGGCCTCTTGACCGGAGAGTTGAGTACTTTGACTGGTGCAAGGAAGTGGTGGATCAGATGCGTGGTATTCACCCCGGACTTGAATCAATGTTTGATTGCGCATACGCCATGAGACCGGGGCCAATCGAACGGCATTCCTGATTATCTGGGAGACCTGATCGGCGCAACCGGACGTTCGGTTGGCGATTTTTTCAGGCCCTTCCCTCAGCCTTGCGACGGGCAAGTCGGAGGAACTCTTCGGCGTCCTCATCTGAGATCGAACGGCCGATGATTGACTTCTTCCACCCGCTCAATGGTGGCCAGTCGACGCCGAGTAGAGCCAGTTGCCGTTTCGAAACCCACCTCGTTCGCTGGTTCCGGCCGCAATAAGGTCTTCCGTAATATCCATGACGTTATCTACGTGTCGCTCGATTGATGCTTCAGAACTGAGAAAGGAATGTGCGATGGAAACAGCGTTACCAATCACCTATGACCGATATGGGCGTATGCAGTATCACCCGGAACTGCACGCTAAACATATGCTTCCATGGACCACTGGCGATGAGAAATTCTTGGTTGAGAATTACGAAGCACTGGGGCCAGAACAGATAAGTTTAGCGCTAGAACGCACAATCCACACCGTAATGACGCGTGTCTGCAAGTTGCGTCGAGAAGGCCGTATGCCGAAGGCCACCGACAAGAAATATCATCACCGTATTCGACCGTCCAACTGATCCGAACGCGAGCCATCATCTGTTCCGCCTGGGGCTGGGGCTTCGTGTTGAAAGACGCTGTTGGAACGCCCTTCGTCCCTTGGAAAGGGCAGTTGGGTTCGTTTCTGGTACCGGCAACGGCCGTTCTGCCAAACTCGGCCGAAGAGTGAGAAAACGGCTATTGTGTCGCCTCGACGACAAAGGCCCCAAAGCGACCGCAAACGCTGCTGTGACGCCAACGAGAGACGACGTCAAGAACCCCGGCCTAAAGGCCGAGGCTTGTGAAGGCGAAAGCCTGAAGCGAGCCTACTTGACCAGACCGAGCGCAGAGCATCGCGCTACGTTGTAAGTAAGACTAAAGACCGACGTCAGAATGCTTCCTAAGTTCTGACCTCTCGAAGAAGCCGTAGCAGACAAGGCAGGGCGCTACGAAACGGACGGCTTCTGAAGTGGCTCACGCCGCTTCACCTGGCTTACAACATGGTCGAAGGGAACCCATCCTGACGGATGGTGTAACAAGGCCCGTAAGGGCGCCGCTCCAGAGGCTATCTGGAATGTGTTGACCAAGGAATCATGTTGGCTGTTTTCGTATTGGACCGACAAGGCAGGGCATTGATGCCGTGCAGCGAGAAGCGGGCGAGGTTGTTACTCGAACGTGGTCGCGCACGCATCCATCGTCTCGTGCCTTTCGTCATCCGGCTGGCGGACCGCCAGCAAGCCGCCTGTAATCTGCAATCCCTGCGGATCAAGCTGGACCCTGGCAGTAAGACCACCGGACTGGCATTGGCGCGCGACATCGAGACGGTTGATACCACCACCGGTGAGGTTTGCCGGGAAGCTGCCGTGCTCAATCTCTTTGAGCTCATTCATCGCGGCCGGCAAATCAGCGAAGCGCTCACCGCGCGGCGCGCCATGCGTCGCCGTCGGCGTGGGAACCTGCGCTACCGCGCACCCCGCTTCCTCAACCGGGGCAACAAGCAACGGGGGTGGCTTGCGCCATCCCTGCAGCACCGGGTCAACACCACGCTATCGTGGGTGAAGCGGCTCCAGCGCTGGGCGCCGGTGACGGCTATCAGCTCGGAGCTGGTGCGCTTCGACATGCAGTTGATGCAGAACCCGGAGATCTCTGGCGTCGAATACCAGCAAGGCACGCTGGCGGGCTACGAAGTCCGTGAGTACCTCCTCGAGAAATGGGGCCGCAAGTGCGTGTATTGCGGCGCTGAGCACGTGCCGCTCAATCTGGACCACCTGCAACCCAAGGCCAGCGGCGGTAGTAACCGGGTTTCAAACCTGGCGCCGGCCTGCGTACCTTGCAATACCAAGAAGGGCGCACGGGCGCTCGAGGACTTCCTGGTGAAGGATCCAAAGCGCCTGGCGGCCATCAAGGCGCAAGCCAAGCGCCCTCTGAAGGATGCGGCTGCGGTCAATGCCACGCGCTGGACGCTGGCCAATGCCCTGAAGGCGACCGGAGTGCCGGTCGAGCTCGCCTCGGGCGGGCGCACGAAGTTCAACCGGCACCAGCTCCGTATTCCGAAGACCCATGCGCTTGACGCGGTGTGCGTCGGCAAAGTCGAGGCGGTGTCGGGTTGGCAGAAGCCGACGCTGGCCGTGAAATGCACCGGGCGCGGCAGCTACCAGCGAACCCGTCTCGACAAGTATGGCTTCCCGCGCGGCTTTCTGATGCGAAACAAGGCCATCAAGGGTTTCCGCACCGGAGATCTGGTACGCGCCGAGGTGCCAGCGACAAGCAAGAAGGCGGGGGTCTATGTCGGTCGCGTCGCCGTACGGGCGACCGGTAGTTTCAACCTTCAGACCGGCGAGGCAATCGTGCAAGGCATCTCGCACAAGCATTGCTGGATTATTCAACACGCGGATGGGTATGGCTATTCGCGTTACTCCAGTCTGGATAGCATTTTGAACGGAGAAGCGAGAGCAGGTCGTGCTGCGCACGACGCGCTATCCCTCCCCGCCCTAAAGGGCGAGGTTTCTCGCGCAATTGGATGAATCTGAACATCGACCCGCAAAACCTCCAGGTGTGCATGAAGCTATGGAAAGAAGCGCTCACCAATACCATTCCGATGGCCACCGAGTTCCAGATCCACTTCATCCAGGAGCGCCCAACCATCCTCGGCAACTACGAAAGGACGGCTTCCGCTTGGCTGATGATCCTGCGGCCGGCGACGCCGGCGGATAGTGACAAAGACACACACGCCGCGCTGATTGCCGAGATTGAGGAATTCCAGCGATGGGTCAAGGAAGAGATCGCCGAACTCAACCGCCTCGCCATTCAAACTGTGCTGGAAGACGGCATGGACGAGCTCGCGCTGAAGCATCCAGAGGTCCTCGCTCGGCTCACCAAGTACCTGAAACGAAATTCGGGAGATCGCCCGGAGTAAGGCGACGATGGCCTCACCGGACTGCTCCCTCCGACCACCAATGACTACTGATCACGATGGACGACAAGAAATTCACGGCTTTGATCTCCTTCTGGCGAGCCGTTGAAGCGCTCAGCCTTCAGAAACTCCCCAAGCTCGCGCCCTCAGATCGAAAGGAACCGACTCGAAACTGGTTTCCTGACGCAGGCGTTCCGTGGAACGATCCGGGTTTCAAGAGGCTCGCCGTGCCGGCAAACAAGCGCTGGAAACACGCTATCTACGCAGGCGTGTTCGAGCAACGGCGGCTGATCGACTTGCTCGAGAACACCCTCGGCAAGCCGGATGACAGTACCGACGGACAGCGCCCGCCCGGTGAAGCGTGCGTTTTCTCGATTTCCTTTGCGGAAGACGGACGGCCACTACCGGAGAGCTTCGTTCTAAGCATGGCCGCGTGGGCGTTCGGCATCATCCAGACGCGCGGCATCGCGGCGATGTCGGCCGGTGACGCCTGCGACGTCGATGGTTTGAACTCGCCACCGGACAAACTGGAGATCACGTCGACGAGTAGCGGTTTCACCGGTTTCGACCGCCAGACAGATCGACTGCGCGAAGAGCTTGCCTGGCGCGCGGGGCAGCTGCAGCCCGACGAGATTTCTTCGTGTTCTTGGTTTGCGGACTTTGTTCGCTTGGTGATCGACCGCTGTCGCCTGCATGCACTCTTTGACGGGCCACCGTCGCACCGGGTCAAGTCGATCCAGGTGCGCAAGCCGACATCGACCGAGGCCGCAGCCAAGGCATCAGGAAAGGCTGACGATGATTTCCTCAACTCGTTCCTGATCAACGACCTCAACCGAGTTCTCGACAAGGGAAACGCCGGCGCCAGCGATGCGTTCCATCAGTACGTCGAGTCACGCCGTGGCGTGAAGCGCATCGACCTCGCAAAGGATCGAGAACGCGCCCTCGATATCCTCGCCCCAAAGAACTTCCCCATCGGTTGCTGGCCGGCCAAACACCCGCTGGTCTGGAGCCAGCAGGTTGCGGTCAATTCGCTCTGGTCCGAGCTGGCCAACGGTAGCGGACTGTTCGCGGTCAATGGCCCGCCCGGCACCGGCAAGACGACGTTGCTCCGCGACGTGGTTGCTGCCGTGATCGTTCAACGCGCCGGCGTTCTGGCGGACCTCGGACAAAGCGCGTTTCTCGACAAGAAAACGATCAAGGTCGGCAAATACACCCTGCCGTACTACCCTCTTGCCAAGGAACTAGCCGGGTTTTCCATCGTTGTCGCTTCGAGCAACAACGGCGCCGTGGAGAACGTCTCCATGGAGTTGCCGAAACTCGATGCCATCGATCCGGCCTGGCTCGACGCGACGAGTGTCTATCAGGACATCGCCAGCGAGTTGCTGGGCGAGCCGGCATGGGCGCTGATCGCCGGGCGACTCGGAAACAAGGAGAACCGGACCGATTTCGCCAACAAGTTCTGGTGGCAATCCGGTGAAGAAAAACCGGCCGGTTTGCGCGCGCGCCTCGACCAGTTGCAGGGCTTCAGCCTCAAACCGGCGCTCTCATGGCGCGAGGCGGTCCAGCGCTACACGGCAGCGATCGAGGAAGAGGCGCAGTTGAGAAGCCGTTTGGAACAGGACCGGCAGCTGCCGCACGCGCTGCACCAGCTTGAAACGAAGAAGGCGGTGGCCGATGCCTCCCGCAAAGCCCATCTGGAAGAACTCGTGCCGGTCGTCACCGAACGTAATCAGCTGGCAAGTCGCTGTCCAAACATCGATCGGGATATCGCAAAGGCGCAACAACGGACCGCCACCCTGACATCGATCCGCCCTGGAATCCTCGAATGGATCTCGACCTTGGGCAAATCGCACCGCCGCTGGCGCGATGAGATACGTCTTTCGATGGGCCAACAAGATCAACTTGAGCAAGCGAAGGCGGCGATCACGCATCGACTGGCGACCATCTCACGCTCCGTGTCCGTTATCAACGGCCGCATTGCTGAGGCGACGGAACAGCACGACCGGCTGACGCGTCTGTCGCAGCAGAAAAATGATGAGCTCGCCCGCGCCCGAACGGCCCTCGGCAACCATTGGCCTGACCTGTCGCTTCCGGAGGCAGAGCAGGAGAAATCCAGTCCGTGGGCCTCGCTGCCCTGGCGGCAGGCCAGAATCCGCGTGTTTCTCGCAGCGGTCGACCTGCATCGTGCCTTTGTCGAAGAAAACGCCCAGCGAATGAAGGCCAATCTCGCTTTGGCGATGATGGTGCTCGACGGCAACGTCTCAGATCCCGATATCCGGCGAATCGCGTTCGACAGCCTTGCGCTTTGCTGCCCGGTCGTTTCGACAACGTTCGCCTCCGCGGCTTCGCTATTTGGCAACATGGGCCCCGATAGCATCGGATGGCTACTGATCGACGAAGCAGGGCAGGCGACGCCCCAGAACGCCGCCGGCGCAATCTGGCACTCACGGAGAACAATCGCCGTTGGCGATCCCCTGCAACTGGAACCGGTGTCCACAGTGCCGCATTCGATTGAAGCCGCGCTCGCCAAGCACTTTGGAAACACGCCGGAATGCTGGTGGCCATCGCGCACGTCGGTGCAAGTCATGGCCGATCAGAACAATGCCGTCGGAACGTACCTTCAGCAGCAGTCAAATGCCGGTGGCGAGCCGCAACAATGGGTTGGCGCTCCGTTGCGCGTACATCGGCGTTGTGATGAGCCGATGTTCTCGATCTCGAACCGAATTGCCTACAATGGGCTGATGGTGCATCAGAAACCCGCCCCGACCATTGCATGGCCCCCATCCGCGTGGATCGACATCGCCACACAGCCGGGGGAATGGAAGAAGAGTGGGAACTGGATTCCGGAAGAAGGCGAGGCGCTCCGGCAACTGCTGGGCGATCTGATTGGCACGCACGGAGTGCCGAGTGCCGAGATCTTCGTGGTGTCACCTTTCACTGACGTGAAGAAGGAGCTTTTCCCGTGCACGCGCGCATTCGGCATCGACAGAAGTCGTGTCGGGACAGTGCATACGACACAGGGGAAACAAGCCGAAGTGGTTGTGTTGGTCCTGGGCGGCGGAACGCCGGGGGCGCGAAACTGGGCCGCCAGTGCACCGAACCTGCTCAATGTCGCGGCCAGCCGTGCGATCAGTCGGCTCTACGTGATTGGGGATCGTGGCGACTGGTCGCGCAGACCGTTTTTCGACACGCTCGCGGCGGGACTTGGACGGCATTGAGGTTGCACTGGGATAAACCGCCTGTGCGGCGGATAACTTCAACTCAGCACTTGTGTACGTTGTCATGAACCTGCAAACCGCCCCCGAAGCGGACAACGCCAACTGCCTTCCCACAGCCCTCTACTACCACCTGCAAGCCGCCTACGCGGCGGACAACCGGTGCATTCGTTGGCAAGAAGAATGTCTTCTCCCGCAAACCGCCTACGCGGACAACTCGGTTCGATGTCAGCCATGGCCCGTTGCTACCCTGCAAACCGCCTACGCGGCGGACAAATATGGACGAGACGATGGGAGCTGATCGGCTGTCCTGCAAACCGCCAACGCGGCGGATAGCCCAACGTTCCTGGGATATACAACAGCTTTTACCCCATAAACCGCCTGCGCGGACAACTCAACGCGTTCGACCAGGTATGGTCGTCTATTCCCGCAAACCGCCTACGCGGCGGACAACCACCGCCACTTCATGGAAAACAGGGCGATTCACCTGCAAACCGCCTACGCGGCGGACAACTTGACGGATCCCCACGGCTGACGCGATGCCAACCTGCAAGCCGCCATCGGCGGATACCAACCTCAAGCCACCAAACTCAACGGAAACACTGCTTCCTCCGCTGGCGTCTGCCAATAGGGTAAGCGCACGGCCAGCGGCATGGTGCTCACGGGCTGATCGCTGCGTCCTCCCAACCGGTTCCACACCGCGATCGGCAATGGACGGGCGGGCAAGCCACTTGGAAGCACCCATGAGTAATCCTCATCGGTTTCGACCCACGAAACATCCGTGATCTGGCCAGCACCGGACGTCGCCCGCTTTCCAATGCCAGGGATAAAGTCGGCGATCATCTGTGCGGCCTTGTCCGGATCGCCGACGCCCCAGAAATACACCTCGCGCGCATCAATGCCCGGGTAGGCTGTCATGTTGGCCTTGTAGTCGCCGCGTTTCTGATCCACGTGCCCGTACCGCCCTCCGCGAGCATTGGGTTTGAAAAGCTCGACCGACAAATCCTTTTCGGTGCGCAGGGACATGATGCGCCCGACGGCTGCATGGCGATACGATCGAATGCAGAAGAGGCTAGATCCTTTGAAAATCCCCTGCTCCGTGGCGAGAGGGATCAACGGAATCGTATCCTCTCCCATGAGTCCGGTTGCGTGATGAACGGCCGCGGATAACAGCCCGTCCAATGTCAGAGGTGATGCACAGTAGAACGGCGTTGCAAGTTGCAGCGTCAGTTTGAAATTGATATCGCTCATGTCGTTGTTCCCATCAAAGAACGGTATGAAGTTCGCCGCTGGCGAGGCACAACTGAGCGGCAGGATAGCTCTGCTCATTGGCTAGGAAGCGTGCGGGAATACAGCTTCGCAACTCACCACGTGACTTGCGCGCCGGCGCCTTCATTAGGATTGGGTCAAGCGAGGCTTGCATCGCCTCGGGCATCGGGAATCTCGGGTCTGCGATAAAGACCGTCACGCTGTCCGTCGGCGATCGCAGACCACGGCCGAGGCCTTGTTCCAACTTCCGCCGTGTCTTGCCCATGTCGCGCGCCGCCAACAGACTATCGATGCGCGAAGCTTCGTAGCCCTTCGCAGACAAGTGAATCCGTTCATGCACCTGCGATAGCCGATTCGGCGGCAGAAACGGAATGCGTGTTATCACGAGATTATTGACCCGCCCAGGCTCATCAACGCCTTCCCATGCACCGGGCGAGATCAGCACCGCATTGGGGCGCGACACGTCGCGATACATCGACAACAAGGGCCGCAATGGCTGCCGGCGATGCTGCACCAGAAGGTTGTCCACTCCGAGCAACCTCTGCTCGAGCGCCTCGGTATCCCGCCACGACAACGTCAGCACCAACGTACGGCCGCCGCGTGACTGAGCCGTGCGAACCATGGTGGCGCAATAGTCTAGCCACTCGGGATTCGATTCCGCTCCTGCCTCAGTATCGACACCACCGACAATGAGGGTCGGATTCGGCACCGAAGGATCCGCTAGAACGAAACGCATCGAGCCGAAACGACGTGGCTGGAAGTTGAAGAACAGATCCGTCTGGACATTGTGGATCGGCCGAAGGCTGTCCGCACTCGCAGCCTCAGCGGCGGGGCGCCGCGGGGGGTGCCGTACTACGCCGATGCTGTTGGAGAAGTCGTCGAAGGCCTCCGGATAGCGGCGTCCGGGGGTGGCCAATGTCGCCGACGTGAAGAGGGCGCATTCGAGTCCATTGACGCGCGGCTCGAGCGAATCGTCCTGCGCTTGAGTCCGCCACAGGCGACTCATGATGCGCCCTGCAGCCGGATTCCCGACGACGAGACTCGGAAATGCTCGAATCGGTGACCAACTGAGCATGGCCGTGCTCTCACCGTTGCTCATGGCTTGCTGGACGCGATCGAGATCGCTGGCCAAGTCAAGAAACTCAGCGGCAAGGCGTCGCTTGGCTTCATCGATTCCCTTCTCGGCGAACAAGCCTCTCTCTTCGCTGAGTAGACGCGCCGTCTTGGCCACGATCGCATTGGCCTCACCAAGGGAACGCCCGAAAGACCCCGCATTGGAAATGGCAGCGATCCGGCTGTTCGGCACGTGCTCGTCCATCGCTGCACCGTGCAAACGCTCTACGCTCTGTGAAAGCGCCGGCAAGTTGAAGTGGGTTGCAACGGATTGCGAGATCGATAGCAGCCGGTGCAGGGGCAGGTTCGAGGAGAGCAGACTGGATGCGACCTCCGGCAGACAGTCTGCCTCATCGAAGACGACCAGGGCGGTTTTTCGCTCGTCGCCATCGAGGATCGACGACCAGCGGTAGGCGTGCATCACCATCAACGCATGATTGCAGATCAGCACGTCGGACTGCTTCGATGCTGCAACGTCCGCTTCGAACCGGCAAGCGTCTTCATCGAGCGAACTCGCGTCGAGGCAGATGAAGGAGCGCACGATTCCGTCGGGCAGCGATTCGAGCGCCATGTCATCCATGAAATCGTCCAGAACGCCGGTACCGTCTTCCTCGTCGCACCAGTCGACCAGGTCATCGAGAAACTCAATCGCATCCTCGTAAACGGCCTTGTTTTCCTGAAGCAACAAGCCTTTGAGGCGTAGACAGCCACTCTCCGAGACATAGTTCGCCCGCCCGATGCGCCGTGCCGTTGATAGACGTACTGCGGTCAGTTCTTCAATCCACGCCGCAGCACGTGGCGCATCCTTGATGAGGATCTGCCGCTGCAACTGGCGAGTAAATGTCGAAACGGCAATTCGCTTTCCAGTGTGGGCGGCATAGAGCATCGCAGGGACCAGATAAGCCAGCGTCTTGCCCAATCCGGTCGCTGCCTGCAGCATGTTCAAAGCCGCACGCTCGTTCTCCGCGTCGTAGCGACAAAACCCACGTGCCGCACGCTGCGCATAGTCGTGTTGCTGCGGGTTGTGTCGCAACCCATCACGCACAGCCAGGCCGGACGCCCCAAAGACGGCATCCACGCCCTTCAAAATCAGTGATTCGAGATCCATCAACATCTCCGGTGGTTTCAAACCGCCTTCCCGGCGGAAAAAGCGTCAAACATCAACCAACAACTACCAACCGTCTCGCGACGGGATCTTCAGAACTCCGGAACCAGCACGCCAAGCCCGTAGTTGCGACCGCCATCGGCCTTGCTCGTCGGCTGTCGCACGATACTCAGCGAGAAGTTCTGCCCCGTGGTCGTGCTTTGCATCCAAAGGAAATGCCGTGGTCTCGGGGCCTTGACTTCCAGCAGTTCTGTTGAGACCGCCTCGCCGCGCGCGGCCGCACGTGCGCGCAAACGAGATAGCCGGGAGGGCGAAGCCTTGTCGACGCCGCGATCACGCGCGAAGCACACCGACGCGCTCGTTTCCGGGACGGCGGCCACCGGAAAAAGACGAATCAAGCCACGCTCGACGAGTGCGTCGACCGCCATCGTGTAATTGGTCAGCGCCGACGGCAAACCAAACACGCGGAACATCAGCCCGAACTCACCCGGCGTCGGTCGCCAGTCGGGCCACGAGACGGCAATATCGTCACCATTGGCAATTCGCGCATGAGCGGCCGAAAGCAATCTGGCATGCAGTTGATGCCCGATCGTCGGCTCGCGCAGCAGAATGTCGAGGTAGTAAGAGCGCTCTGCCATCACTTCACCGCCGGAATCTGGAAATCCCACGTCTTGCCGTCCATGAACGCGTCGAATGCTTTGGCCGCATCGGCGAGCTCCGCACCGTCGATGGCCAGCGGTTCAAACGGCGTCAGTGTGATCCGGCCCAGCGAGCGCTTACCGTCCAGTGTCGCCTCGAACACCTCCCAACTGCCGGAGACAAGGCCACACCCATTAGCGAAGTGCGCGCCGATGAACGGATTGAGTGCGAAGCGGTTCAACGCCTGGAGCACCAGCCCCAACTCAGTCTGAGTGCTGCGAATCAGGTGGAATGCATGATCCATGACCGAGCCTTGCGGGATCGCTTGCCAACCGGCCAGCGGCATGCCGATCGATACGTCGGTCGTTCCCGAGCTTTCCTTTACCGCATCGAGGTCGGATTGCAACGATTCAAGACGGGCGCTCAGCGTCGCCACCTCCTCGGCCGAACCGGTGCGGCGTGCAGCCTTGCGCGCCTGGTCCACTTTCTTGATCTCGGCCTGAATGGAAGAGCGATCCTTGCCGCCACGGGCCTGCCGAACGAGGTTCTCAACGTCTGCATCGGACAGGTAGGCAATCTGTGTCTTGTCGCGGTACAGGTCATCGGTTCTTGCACCCGAGAAGATGGTCGGCTCGGAGGCTTCAACGCAAATGGCGTTGCCGACGTTGAGACGCCCCTGGACAAAGCCCAAGAATCCAGCGTCGCCGGCACCGAACACCGACAACAAGGGGTTCTTCTCGCGCCACTCCGCTTCATGCGCGACGGACGACCGATCCTGCTCGCCCTCTCCCTTGATCCCGCCAAGGGTCAGGAAGTAGTGCTGTTCAAGCGAGAAGGGCTTCTCGTCGCCCGTAAGGCGGGATACAGCGCTACGAATGACATCACGCGCGGCTCGCCGGAGGGTTCCGCGCAATCCGGTGCTCGGGAACATCAAGCGACGGCCCTTGGACGTCGTGGTCGACGGCACCGGAATCGGTTGGTTCTTTTGCCCTTCGCGATCGAGCAGGTCTTTCGAGCATGTCGCGAGGGGTTGTTCGGCCGTCAGTTGGCCGGTGAAAACAAAGGTCTTTTGCATTAGGTATCCTCGGTAGTGAGTGTGTTGCGATGAAATGTTCATGTGCTACAGTGCGGAATATAGCAGTAATCAAATATCAATCAACAGGAGATTTAAATCGATGGACGACAGCAGCTCCGTAGGCTTCTGGCACGCACATTTGGGGCGATACCTTTCCGACGCACCCGCGCAGGAGTCATCCAAGGCACGACTGCCGACACGATTGAAAAGGGGCGTGGACGCGAATGCGCTTGGAGCAGGCATCGCCGCGTATTACATTGTGACCCCCATGAAGTCGTGGCTGCACGGCAAGATCGAGAAGGCGAGCGATGCACACGTCGAGTTCGTCGCCGCGGACGCCGAGAACAAGGTTTCGGGAGAACAGTTCATCGCTCGCTGGCTGGTGTCGGACGATTTCGCCACGCCGTGCATGATCGGCGTGATTGGCAATGCTAGCCCCAATGCATCCTTCCGCGTGTCTCACTCCGCTGCCAACATGATCTACTGCGAGGCAGGCAAGGGATTCTGCTTCAGCCTCGACAAGATCAAGCGCGCCCTGGAACTCATTGGGGACCGGTCGTGGAGCGACACGATCAGTCCGGCGATCAGGCAGTACTACGCTTTGGTTGCAGCCCGAGCATCCGGCAAGGAATCCCAAATCGAAAAAGAAGCCACGAAAATGACGAAGCTGATCGAGAAGAATCCAGCGCTGGCTACGATAATCCCGACCATGGATATACGGCCAGGATCGGGCGAATACATCGTTTTGGGGTGGCTGTACCGGCAATGATTGTGATTTGGCATTTCGCAAGCGTAACGGGTTGATTCTCTGGTGAACTATGCCAGTATCTGAACGGTTATCCGCTACAGGCGGCTTGAAGGACTGACCCTCCTGCTGAATCTGTTGCCCATCCGTTATCCACCGCTGGTGGCTTTATGGACAGACGGAGTTAGGCGACGTCTCAAATCACTGTTTTTCCGCCGCGCAGGCGGCTTGAAGGTTTGTGCTAGCCGGGCGCTGAGCGGCAAGCCAGTTGTCCGCCGTGCAGGCGGCTTGAAGGAGCGGAACAGGGCCTTCGGGCGCATCTGCAAAGTTATCCGCCGAAGAGGCAGCTTGAGTGTAGCGCCTCATTCGGGTGCAACTCCCGAAATCGTTTGCCACCGCACAGGTGGCTTTTAGGGTCATTGCAAAGCTGCTGACCGCACCGCTCAAGTTATCCGCCGTGCAGGCGGGTTAAAGGGTTACAGAGAACGCGAGAGCCTGACATTCCCGGTTATCCGCCGAAAGGTGGCTTAGAGGGGTAGCGCACAGAGCGGGCAAGACAGGCAATGTAGTTATCCGCCGAAAGGCGGTGAAGGTAGTCGAAATGACGTGCACTTCTGCCTGTTTTGGTTCATGGCGCCATGGCTCATGGCGTGGAATTATAGCGACCGAGACCCCTGCGCACCCTTCGCTGTTCAGACACAGAAAGCAACCGTCCCGATGAACGAATCTCCCGCAAAACCTACCATGAAGCCAGTTACCATCACCGTCGATAGCCGCGAATCGCGCTCCGGCATACCCAACAAGCTGGGGACGATACCGGGTGTGATCGTTGACCAAGTCGAGCTCGTCGCCGGCGACTATCTCATTGCCCCCGGCGTCGCCGTTGAGCGGAAGTCAGCGACCGACTTCATTACGAGCGTGATGGAAGGTCGCATGTTCGATCAGTTGGCCAGAATTCTGATCGAGCACGAGCGGGCAATCGTGCTGGTGGAAGGGTCACTGTACGAGACCCGCTCTGCGATCAGCCCCGAGGCGATTGACGGCGCGTTGTCCTATATCAGCCTGCTCTCCGGTGCCTCGCTCATGGTTTCGCCAAGCCTGGCCCGCACGCCATTCCTGTTGCACCGTATGGCGCTGCACCTGCAGCATGGACTTGGGTATGTTGTGCCCTTGCGCGCCGGCAAACCCAAAGGCCCCGCGATCAATCAATACCTACTTGAAGGGCTGCCGGGGGTGGGTCCATCGCTCGCCCGCGCGCTTCTGGACCACTTTGGAACACCCCGCGCCGTCTTCACTGCATCGCGTGAGGCCCTCCTGCAGGTCAAGGGTCTTGGTCCGAAAAGTGCAGACACCATCCTCACCGCGCTTGGTTGAAGCATGCTCGCACACATCCTGGACGCATCCGGCGAGACAAGCACGACGCTTCTCCCAGAGGACTGCGGTAGTTGCGTCGATCGACTAAAGACGCTGGTGGGCGGCGACCTTGAGGTCGTACCGGTCCCCGGCGCGCGCTATCTGGTCTTCGGCGCCAACGCAAAGAGGGGCGTCCACGAGATCAACTCGATCGCCACATTCATGGCCCATGAAGCGGAATCAATCCAACGTGACGACTATCTTGCGGGGACCGTAGTGCTTGTCCCGCAACGTCTCCTCAACGGCTAGAGCGGCGCATTTCAACGGAATTTCGGCCGTTTTTGTCAGTGGCATCCATGATGCTCGAATGGGAGTATCCGTATCGTCCTCAACGAAACAGGAAACGGGCGGCGTAGCGCCATCCGTTCGTCCTTTCGCGCGATCGCAATATCTCTCCCAATGGAATCCATGCACAAGCCACAGCACCAACCAACCTGCAATACAGAGAGCGGCCGTCGGTCAGAAACCCTGCCTGCCAAGACCGGTCGAGAGCGTGTCTTCTGGCAAAGATCCCGACCAGCGAATCCGGCGGATTTCTTCACGGTTACTCGAGAACGCTCCTGGATTGTGATCGCCAGTCGGGGACGGGCCGAATCAACAGGGCAAATCAACCTGTTCAAGAAACACGTGGCGAGGTTCTTCCAAGTCATCAAAGGCGGCGTAGTTACCAACTACCACGATTGGGCATGCAACCCCTACCCAACAGGAGGTACGCCGGTGCTCATGCGCATGCACTCGGCGAGGAGCGAATGTGGCGAACTCGATGTCGTGGTGCAGCCGCAAGTCGAAGGTATGCTATGCATTGACCCTGACACACTCCCGTCGTCAGGACGAATCTACCTCGGCAACCCGAATCAGGAACTGATACAACTGGCTGCGCTGTGGCAGTTACAACCGATCGTTCGGGCAGTGGCGGGACAGGCCTCTCCGACCGAAGAGGAACAAACCAGCGCTCGGCACCGGGCAACCACCATCAATACCAAGGCACAAGAAAGTCATTTGCCGCCATCGGGCTACTGTCCGTGGTGCGAATGCGACGCAACCTTGGAGCTGCTCCACCGGCATGCCGATCGCTGTATTACCGGTTGCCCGATCTGCCACCACTCTTGGTGCGATTGACAACGGGGCTGATTTGAACCACGACGCGCGTCGAAGAACACATCCACGCACGAACAAAGAAAGGAACCTCGTGAAGAACCTCTCCATTGCAAAGAAGCTCACCCTGCTGATGTGTGTCTCTGTAATCTCGCTGGTCGCCCTTGGCCTTCTGGCGGTCTACGAGATGCGCTCGGCACAGCAACGATTCGACACTGTGCAAGCAACGGTGATCCCGTCGATTGCGCTACTGAGCGAGACCAATGCCGACTCCGCCGCCATGCGCTCGGCGGTACGCGACTTCATCATCGGCGGGTTCATCGACGACGCTGACCTGCAGAAGGCACAGAAGGCCAACCTCGACGCCCTGAAGAGCAAGATCCATGACAACCTGGAGCGCTATCAGAAGAGCTATGTGACCGACGACGAAGATCGGCGCATGCTGGAGAACGACCGAACCGCGTTGGCCGCCTACATGGCGCAGGTCGAAGACGTCTTCGCAAAGGTTGAAGCAAAGGACACCCCAGGCTTGTCACAGCAGTTCTCAGCTACCGGGAAGTTCCGTACGACGGCCGTCGCGCTCATCGGAAGTCTCTCCAATCACGCGACCTTTAACCAGAAGTATGCGGACCAGTTGAAGCAGGCCGGCGAGACCGAATTCCGGCGAGGCCTGACTATGATCATCACGGTGGGTCTGGCATCCCTTGCATTGCTCGGCGCGATCGGTTTCGTGATTCTGCGCGGCATCAACCGGTCGCTGGGCGCCATGCAAGCCGCGATCACGCGAGTCGAAGGATCGCTCGATTTCTCCACGCACGCCGAAGTCATTGGCTCGGACGAAATCGCATCGGTTGCATCAGCGCTCAATCGCCTGATAGACCGCCTGCGCGCCAATCTCCAGACACTTGCTGCAAGCGCCACCCGAATCGCCGCAGACGCAGAGCGTCTCGCACAAACATCGAAGGAAGTAGCGGGCGCGTCCGCACACCAAAGCGATGCCGCCGCCACTATGGCCGCGAGCGTGGAACAGATGACGGTCAGTATCTCCCACGTCAGCGACCGCTCCGGGGAAGCCCATGCGTTATCGACCGAGTCTGGCCAGTACGCGGCCGAAGGCGAAACCGTCATCGCCGAAACGGTCAACGACATCAACCGAATCGCGGAATCTGTCGGTCAGGTGTCCAAGCGCATCGAGGAGCTCGACGCCAGCAGCGAGCACATCTCGGCCATCGTCTCGGTAATCCGCGAGGTCGCGGAACAGACAAACCTCCTGGCGCTAAATGCCGCAATTGAAGCCGCCCGTGCGGGTGAGCAGGGGCGAGGATTTGCTGTGGTGGCAGACGAAGTGAGAAAGCTCGCCGAACGGACCTCGAGATCCACACAGGAGATCGCGAAGAACATCGAGTCGATCAGGAGCGTTTCGAAAGATGCGGTCGATGGTATGGCCGATGCCGTAGCTCTCGTCCGGACCGGAGTCGAGCACGCCGGCAATGCAAACGCGGCCATTCGGCGCATCAGCCAGGCCAGTCAGCACGCGGTCACAATGGTCGAGGAAATCACCGCGGCTATTCGTGAACAAGGACAGGCGAGCACCAACATTGCGGCAAGCATCGAAGGCATTGCGCAAATGGCAGAGCAAAGCAGCGCGGCCGCGCGAAACAGCGCTGACTCGGCAAACAGCCTGGATGCAATTGCGAAGGAAATGAGGGCGGTCGTATCCGCCTACCGCATTTGAGCGGTGGTCCGGCCGCCTCAGTGCATGCGGCCGTTCGGCGCGCTCATCGCAAAGAAGGCTTCAATATCGGCCCCCTGCAGCAGGTTACCGTTCAAGCGATCCAGGAACGGGGCGAGGGCCACGACATCGGATAGGTGGCTGACAAAGTCGGCAAGACATGACCCTGGATGACGTGATGCCGCTTGGGCAATTCGCTCCCGAGCAATCGTCGCCGCTTCGGCCGGGATCGTTTCGCCGGCAATAATCTGAAGGAGGCTGATGACCCGCCCCACAAGGCCAGAGCACGCATTGCTTTCCGGCTGCCCGGGTTCCATCGCCGAAGCGTGCGAGTCGCCAATCCCCCTCATGCGATCCCTCGCTGAAGCGTTCTCGATTCCGACTGAATCCATTTCGATACCATCTCCCGGTTGCACTGACCAACAGCGATGCTCGCCAACAATCTGTAATAGCTGTCTGCATCGATCGGAACATAGAGCAATAGCCGCGACTTAAGTTCCTCCTCGAATGACTGCTTGTGATAAGCGGGGTATGTAATTGCAAAGATCAATACCCCGCCAGACAGACTGAGCTCCGTGCTTGCGAGCAAGAGAGGAACCGCCACTGCAATCGCTGTGACAATGGCGCGACGCGCTCCAAGCGAGACCGGGGATACTAGCGATTCCCAAATGAGAAGGCGCATGCCGGCTAGTTCTCGCCAGCGATTAAGGTCGGGCATCAACTTCTCCTTGCCAATGGGATTGTGGATGACTGGCATGATCGGAGTTTTCCGCAACTTTGGCGCGGACCTAAAACGGCGGGAGAGGGGGTGGAAACGGCAGATCGGCGCGCTGCGCCTGCGTTTCGATGGGGGAAATACCGGTTTTGTCACCGCGACGGTCTTGCGCCCTATTGCTAGAGTCTCCCGGAGAGTTCTAAGCGGAGACCGTTCATGCAAACCTTCAAGGAGATGCTATCGCCAACGATACCAAGCGGTACGCTGGTATCCGGCCTGGCAGAATCGGACCGGTGGATGTCGGAGGCGATCGTCAAGCTGTTGCGTCTGAATGGTCGCCCGATGTGTTCAAAGGACGTCGGTGAGGCCTTGTGCATTCCTAAAAGCCGCGCCGAACGCCATCTGGAGCGGTTGCGCGTCGCCGGTGATATCAATCGCCAACGCGAAACAAAAGACGGCGGGTATGTGTTCCTGGCGCCGCGATCAAAACCCTACTAGACGCTGCAGAAAGCAGCTCTATGATCGCTGCACCATGACAACACACATCACCATTCACACCAAAGAAACCGCTACGCCGCGCACCTTCGAATGCTACTGGACAACGGGCAGCAAGCAGGGCGTCGTCGAAACACACATCAACGACTCGCGCATCGAAGACCCCGCGATCGTCGCGGAGCTGTCCGCGCTGCATTACCTTCTCAGCTACCGATCCGTCCTGGGCGAAGGCCGTGCCGGGAACAGCGTCACCATCTCCGTTTCCTTCGGCGCTATCCGGCGAGTCGTGAATCGCTCCTCGGACAAGAAGCACTTGTTCGCTCATGCCCGCTTCCTTGGGACGCGTTACTCAGAAGCGGAGATCAAGGTCGACAAGGATGGCTCATGGATTCGGCCCGAGAAGGCCAACGCGCGCCGCGAGATGCTCGAGGTGAGAGAGCCAATCGAAGAGATCGTCGACGTAGCGGGTTACGGGAAGGTGGCTCTGTCGCATCACATCATCGAGCAGATGATGAAACGAGCCAACTACGCCAGCGTCGGCGCTGCTTGGCGTCATCTGTGCTCGATGCTCGGCGGCAAGCTGCGCCGTGTGTCCTTGCCGCAACGCGTCATTGAACACAAGGCGCTCAAGCATGGCGACTTAGGCTGCCACCTGCAGGCGGTCAACACGCCGTGGTTCTTCGTGATCGGAAACAACCGGCCGGTATGCGGAGCCCACGTGCCGACGCTCTGCACCGCTTACATACGCCTGTAGCTGCGCGACGGGACCTAAATCAACCACCTATCGAACAACCAAAGCAACCTAGAACCAAGGGCAAACATGGACAAGAAAACCTATTCGCTTCAACGCAGACAATCCGGAGTGTTCATCGTTCGAGATGCGCATGAGAGGCCGTTGGGCACCATCACAGGCACGCCAGGGAGCTGGTACGCCGAGGGCCCAAGCGGGAAGCGGTCTGGGAGCATTGCCAGCCGCCACGACGCGGCGATGGCACTGGTCAAAGGACGGTGATCAGAAACCTTAAAAAAGGGCGCTGGTACTGGAACAGGTACGACGGATTACGCGTCATCACCGACATCGATGAGCACGGCCACATTCACTATGTAGTCAAGGCCGCGCATCTCGAAGTAGTCTGGGATAGCAAGGCAAGCCAAGTGGTTTCGGTGATCAACCGACGCGCCAAGTGCCACCCAATGTGGTTCGCCATCTGGGCCAAGACCGAACTATCGCCGGAGGAGGGGGCAAAGCTGCTTCGGGTAATCCGTTCCCGACGGGTTGCCCCCGAAACGACCCTAGCCAAAATAGCAAAGGAAATCGTTTGAAGCGCGCAACAGCCATACGGATGGCTCTCACCATCGCGGAGCGTTTGAAATCAGCTGCAGGAGTCATCGGCACTCCGGGGTCGGATCACGAAGCTTTGCGCGTGAAACGTGCGTGGGTCTTCGGATCTACGGCAAAAGGCAGTGAGCACCCCAACGACCTGGACATTATCATGGAAATGCACGAGTGCGGGCGACGCTTCTGGCAGAAAGGTGCGGTTCAGAAGAGAATCCGGCCGGGCGGCGCCAGGCTAGACCGGGCGTTCTTCCGAACCCATCGTGTTCGCATGCCCGTGTCGTGCCAACAAGATGCACTTCGCTGGATTCGCGGCACCATGAAAATGGTTCGACTGCACGATTACGGCATTGATGGCCATCTCGCGGACGGGAAGATAATGATCTATCCACGCAACGAGCTGCGGGCGACCATCGAGGCCCGGACCACGCTGCCAAACACCGCCAGACGTACGACCGATAGCCTTCCGATCGGGCAGGAGAATGTTGCCGTAGCTATAGCGAGGGAAACGGAAGAAACGAACCTATCCCCTTTGCAGCGACCGTAAGATCGGCCATAATTCACTCATCCGGTAGCTGGCGTTACCGTCTCCCAAGCCAGCCGCAACAATCCAGCAGTTTCCTTCCCGAACCCGCCCATCGGCGGTACCCGAGTCTTCAAAGAACCCTGTCCCGAACAATCTTGTTCCGGAGAGGATTTTCGACGCCTTTGCGCGTGAAACGGTAGCTGGAATCACCGGGCATTACGCCTAATCCAGCATTTCTCAAACCCTGTGGGGATCCATGTCCCCGTCGGGGTCATGGTGCCTCCACGATCAACTAGGAGACTCACCATGTTGTTCAGCAAACTGCAATCCCTCCTGTCGCCGGGAGCGTCCCTGAAGTTCGAAATCACCATGAACGACGATGCAACGTTGTCGGTCATCGTGTGCCCGAAGGGGAACACCGGTGCGCTGTCGCAGCCGCTGGTCATCACGGCCACGGCCGATGAGTTGGATACCGGTTTCGTCGAAGTACTGGAGCAGTATCAAAAGGCCCGTTTGTCCCTTCAAGAGCAACTCGAAGCGACTACGGCGGTACTGAGTGCAGCACAGAAATCGGAAGAAAAGAAAGCCGTAAAGGCGCTGACGAGCAAGCCGTCTCCCGCTGTGAAAGAGAAGATCAAGCCCAAATCGTCCGACAACGACGATGACGGCGATGGCCTCGACGATCACGGCGATGAGGCAGAGAACGCTTCGATCACCGGTACCACGCCCAGCGTGCCCACCGGCAACCTGTCCAACCTGTTTGATTGAGGGGAGGGCAGATCATGAAAATCGAAGCTCTCGTTCGTGAGTTCTCGTACAACGGCGTAACCCTTGTTGATCCGGGTCCGAATCTGTCGCCTGAGCAGGTGCGCGACATGTATTCGGCCGCTTATCCCGAGATCACCTCCGCGGTGATCGAAGGTCCGGAACGCAAGGCGGACAAGCTGGTGTACACCTTCAAGCGTGCCGCCGGTACCAAGGGATCGTCAGATCTCGCGGTCACCGTTCAGTCGCGGGATGGTTTGCCCTACGTCAAGATCATTGGCGCAGGCGAACCGCTGCCGCTATGGACACGCATTTCCAAAGCGATTCCACCGATGGTCGAAAGACTCGGTGAATTCATCGACAAATACATCCTGGCCTACTGAGGCGATCGTGAGCACGCTCCGCGACCGCCTTCAGGCGATGGCGAGTGGCGTTCTTACGATGGATGTGGACGGGACCAAATCAGGTCCCGTCTATTCATTGGAGGATATGAACAAATGCCACCTCGCACTAAACAGTCTGGTCAAAGCATCGCAAAGACCCGGCAAGCAGGTTCTTCCGCCTTCGGAAATCATGCCCCTGCTTTTCTGAAACCCATCAAGCTGCACAAGAGCATCAAGCCGGTCTTCCGCACGGAAGACTGTCCGGAACGCTGGGCGCACATCGCGCTCATGTGGCTGGATAGCGGAGAGTCCGAGCCGGTCCACACCGACTCGCTCACCACGGCCCGGGATTGCCTGGCATCCGTTGTCACGCAATGGGTACAACGGCAAACGGAAGGGATCAAGCACCTCGGCAATTTCGATGTGCATCTCAATCCCTTGCCGTTCGGCGACCTAGATCATCGCGGTACCAACATGGCGCCCGAGTCGTTCTGGGTGTTCGCCATTGACGAAGGCGAGGGCCCGAGCGTCCTGATGCATTTGAAGGACAGGTTCGCGGCGCTGGAGTTGTTTCACCCGGCACTCGCAGTAACGGCCTACCGGCTCTTCGTCGATTATGCCTACCGCACGTTGCCCATCCTGTCGCCGAACATGGCCAGGGATTTGGCGGAGTACGCGTGGTGGTACGGCGGGTCGTCGCAAGAGGAGTACGAGGCTGAGAGGGAGCTCGTGGGAGAACCCTACGATCCAGAGGAAGAAGACCACGGCTACACGCCGGAGGGATTCGACCAGGCTTTCCCGGAATGGATGTTCCGCAACCCGGGCAGCATCCAGACGTTGAACGACGAGCAGTTGCTGGCGCTGAAGGCTGACCATGCTGAATCGATCGGAACCTTGATCGACACGCTGGTGGCACTACGCGCCATCGACCGTGACTCGTACCGCTTGCCGTGGCTGCGTCACGAGTACGGCGCGCTCGATGAAGAGAATGCCTACTTCCTCGCCTACATCGGGTGGGAGAAGCGGGACATGGTCTTCCGTCTCAACGATGACTACGTCGAGCAAGCCAACTACAGCGGCGATTGCCACACCACCATGCTGGGCGCAGATCTGGTCCACATGGATCGCGTTCAGTTTCTTCAATGGAAATCGGAAATGGAAGCCGGCTTTGCCGTCCTGCGCAAGCTGGACGTCATCCTGGACCACATTGCCGAGCCCTTTAACTGGGATGAATCATGAGAGTAACCACAGGAACTGAAAAGCAATCCTCCAAGCTCGAGCACGCCATTCTCGTCTATTCCAGCTTCGTCACGATTCATGATGTGGCGAACCAGGCGGACAAGGTGGTGATCCAGCCCGGAACGCTAGCCACCTCGGAAGCACTACGAGCGGCACTGCAACACCTGATGCCAGAGCAGGACACGAGTTCGGAGTTCATTCCGGAAACGCTTCTGGCCAAGGGCATTGGCTACATGGTCTGGTGGGTCAAGCCCGCCCGGCGCACCGTTTGGTTCAGGTGTCAGGAAATGGGACCTGAGCGATCAGGTGAAGTCCCGAATCCCGGCCTGATCATGGCGGTCACGCCGAGCAGCTGGCACCTCTGGGCCGTCAAGGGCACGAAGCGTCCGGATCTCGAAACGAAGCTCTACCAAGCACCGTATTTCAACGTCTATGGCACTGGATCGCTCTGCACGGGATCCATCGACATGCCGCGCGATACGGACTTCTTCAACACAAGCAAGTGGGAGCAGGCTTTTTTTGGATCGTTCTTCACACACCCGAACGTCCACGAGGCCGGCCGATTGATCAAGGAGGGCAGTTGCTACCGCTTCTGGCTCGACATGCTCGACGGCAAGTACAAAACGTTCCCGGCGCATCAGCTGGTCGACAGCAAAACAACGCTGGCCGACGTGCTGACTCAACTCAAGAAAGGATAAATCATGGATCCGCGCGATTTCGCGTTGCAACACACCATGCCAACAGTGATGGTGCCGAAGTTCGGCGCGTTCGAACGACTGCAGAACGCTGGCCACCGTCTCCTGATGGCCAGCAATGGGATATGGATCGAGGCCAAGCGCCCCGGCATCTATTCCCGCCTGCAGATCGCCGACGCTCTGCCGGTTGTGACGCCATACGGCGCCATGACCGACGAAGTGACGCTTGGTTTCCAGAAGATCGGAAGCTACGTGCAACAGTTCGTCGACTACGCCAGAAGCCACCTGCCACATGAGGTTGCCATGGCGCTGATCTACAACGAAAGCGAGGATGCGGTTCGTTTCGTGACGCTACCGGCCACTTCGAGCAGTAGTGCCCATATCACTTACGCCTATCCGGAACTCGGGAACGGCGAACATGTGGTCATGGACATTCACTCGCACGCAGAGGCCCCGGCGTTCTTCTCCTCGCTCGACAACGCAGATGATCGCGGTGACGTCAAAGTCGCCATCGTCGTCGGCAAGGTCGATTCTTCCAATCCACAGATCAAGGCCCGTCTCTGCACCATGGGTCGGTATCTGCTGCTGCCGGTTTCCTTCACGGAAAACGACCAGCGGACTCAACCAGGAGGCTCACATGTTCCCGCACACAATCCCGAGTAGGCTGCTGCAAAGGCAGGTGAAGGTGACGGTCGTCGGGGCCGGTGGGTCCGGTTCCCAGATGCTCACCGGGCTAGCGCAGTTGCATCACGCCATGCTCTCGCTTGGGCATCCGGGCGGGCTTGACGTGACAGCGATCGATGGTGATGTCGTTAGTGCGTCAAACGTTGGACGGCAGCTGTTCTACATCTGCGATATCGGTCGCAACAAGGCCGAAGTGCTAATCAACCGCATCAACGTGACCATGGGAACTCATTGGCAGGCGATTGACAGCATGCTGACCGAGAACCAATCAATCCAATCGGATATCGTGATTGGGTGTGTCGATTCGAGAAAGGCGCGGCAGATCATCAAGAAGGCCGGTTCGATCTACGGTGGTGGTTACTGGCTCGACTTGGGTAACCGGCAGCACGACGGCCAGGTGATTCTCGGAGAGTTTGAGAGTCCCCGGTGGTCGCAGGATCAAGGGAGAGTCCGATTGCCGCACGTCGGTGACCTGTTTCCCGAAACCTGCGATCCGGCGATGGATGGTGAAGACTCCGGGCCTTCGTGCAGTTTGGCGGAGGCCCTGGAGAAGCAATCGCTGTTCATCAACCGTGGCGTGTCGCTCTATGCGCTCAACTTGCTGTTCGAGTTGTTCCGTTACGGCGGCCTGTCGCACCATGGCGTGTTCGTGAACCTGAAGACTGGACGAACGAATCCGCTGGCGGTAGATCCGGAAGCTTGGAAGCGCTTCGGCTATGAACTGCCGGAGCCAAAGAAGAAACGCTCTTCCCGGGCGAAGAAGCCGAAGGCTTGATCACAAAGGCATCCCCCATCTCGATCCGTCGAGGTGGGGGATTTTTCTTTGGTACTCCAGATACGCGCGAAGCCTTCGGCCGCCGACGAACCGTCGTGCAATTGTTCCCCGAAATCGCCGTTTTTAGTTCCTTGTGGGTCGATGAGCGACAACGCATCCTCAACGTTTGTCACCCTTCTGAAAGGATCTCGCACAATGTTCGCATTCAAGAATCTCCAGATGTACCGCATCACAGTCGCATGGCCGTACACGATCGACGCGCTCAACGAACATCTCTCGCACGCCGTCTTCACTCCGTGTGCGCCGGCCGCGAAAGAATCCATCGGATGGATCGCACCGGCAAAGAACACAGCCCTGGCGCATTCGGTTGGCGGCCAGATCCTGATTGCCATGAAGCACGAACAGAAGCTATTACCCGCGTCGGTCGTCAAGCGCCACGCGGAAAGCAAGGCCACCGAGATTGCCGCGCGAGAGGGCCGAAAAGTCGGGCGCAAGGAAATGCGAGACCTGCGCGAAGCAGCTGCCCTGGAACTTTTGCCTTCATCCCATTCGCTGGAGAGAGTCACCTACGCCTGGATCGATCCCGCCAACGGCTGGCTGGTCGTCGATAGCAGCTCAGCTCCGCGCGCAGAAATGCTGCTGGAACAACTGCGCCGGTCTCTTCCAGACCAGGTCGGCATCAAGATGTGCAAGCTCACCATGTCTCCCAGTGCGGCGATGAACGGATGGATCGCGGAAGGCGAGGCTCCGAGTGGATTCACCATCGACCAGGATCTGGAATTGCGCTCTGCCGAAAACGGGAAGGTGCGCTACACGAAGCACACGCTCGAGGGCGAAGAAATCCGGCAACACATCGCCGCTGGAAAGGTCGCTACTCAATTGGCGCTCACCTGGAATGACCGCCTATCGTTCAGACTCACCGATACCTTTGCTGTCAGGAAAGTGGCCTTCCTCGACATCATCAAGGAATCTGCCGAACAGACCGAGGTCGAGAATGAAGAAGAACGGTTCGACGCCGACTTCGCACTGATGACCGGCGAACTGTCGGGCTTGATCGCTGATCTGGTCGCAGCGATGGGGGGAGAAGTCCCGGCCAGCCAATAGGCGAGCTGGTTTGTGGTGGCCCGGCATTTGAATCATGCCAGGTTCGATGAGTTCGAGTACCGCCCCGATTGACGGGGCGGGCACCAGTGAGGCCCAGGAATCGGGTGGTGCGCCAACGATTCTAGCAGTTCAACAGCAGTACATAGTGGCGGACCATATTATCAATACGTGCGAAAGCACCAAGGTACCTCAAGCCCCACACATTCATTCAATGGATGCCGGGGCTTTTCTCATTCCTAGTCCTTATCTGGTTGAAACGCCGCAAAGAGTTTTCTATCGTAAGCTTCCCTTGCAGCTTGTCGTTCATCCTCTCGCACCGTCCATGTCCAGTGTTCGTGCCATGGTCCAGCCAAAGATGGCCACCGACCGTCCACACGCGGCGCCTTGCTCAGCGTCTCCACCCAATCGCGCAGAGTAGGTACGAAACAAAACTCTGGAAGATCGCCATCGTCCGGCAAGCGCTCACTCGATTTAGGGTAAAGCACAGGGCGTCGGTTGGTACGGACACATTCCGAGAGATAGGAGATTACTTCGAGTTCGCTTTCGGAGAGGTCTTTACCATGTTCTTGGGACAGCACTTCCACGTATTCCAAAGCGTCAATCAGAGGCATTCCCATGGACTCTGCTTCGTCTGGGAAGGCGAATGCGACCAAATTGTATTCGCCATCTTCTTCGTAGCCGGCGCGGTCCAACCGAAGGTGGTTAGGCATTGCTTTTTGCCGTTCTTCGGAAAGCATCAGGCCGCCATGACCGGAGGTGGTCACAGAAACAATCCCAGGGGCAATCTCTTCGGATTCGTCAATTGGACCCCACGGAGAATTGTTTTCCTCGATTGCTCGTCGAGTCCTTGGTGAAAATCCGGCGCCCGACATCGCCACGACCCGATACACAAACCCGTGGGCGTAATCGTAGCCGAGTAGGGCGGCAAGCTTCTCCACAAACTCAGTCAGGGCTGATTGTGCCGAACCATCGATATAGACAGGCTCGTGGGGGGCTTTCAGTAAAGCGATTAGCTCACGCCAACTGGCGTGTCCCATGGCTTTCGCCATCACCTCTTGGGTTTGTTGAAGGGTAAGAAAGTCTGATTCAGGCTCGCGGCAATCGGCTACCAGATTGTGGTATTCCAAAGCGTCGCATAAACGGCGAGCCATCTCTTTGGCGTCGCGCGTATGGGCTGGCAGTAGTAGCATGAAAACTCCTTGGTTATGAAGTCAGCGGTGGCTCGCTCACCATCGACTTCGGCAAGAAGTTAGAGGAGTTGATTCAGTCATCCAGCGGCAGTGCCGTCACGGCTAACCCAGTGCGAGCGGGACGCTATCTGCCAAGCGCACAAGGATTCTATCAAGAGTCGCATTCGGGTCGCAATCCGCTAAGTTTTTCACGGTCGCCGTCCGCTGAATCCCGCTTACGATTCTCCGTATCATACGACCGTCCGTAACATCGGTTTTGCGGCACGTCTTGACGCCTTTGATTTCCGATACGTTCCCGAACTGGCCTGACAAGGGTATCGATCGTCCTATCGTGTCGGATATGTCTCCTACACGTACGGCAAGCCGATTCCGACATCAGATCAGACGGCGCTTGTAGAAACCCTTGGCGCGCGCATGCACTTGTTCGGGAAGTCGTCTCAGTTTCCCATGGATCGTATAACTGAGATCAAAGTAACCGGAACCTCTGTAAGCCTGTCCATCAACGGTACGGACACCACTCTCGCAGCCTATCCGGGCGATAAGCGAAAAGCGGAGTTGAAGGCACTTTCCGGATGTAGAGGGAACGGACCGAAGCTTTAGTCCAAGGCACCACTCAGATACCATCGGACGATCTATCCGTGCTTGCGACAAAGAGCCGGCACCCACGTCTGAGATGTGTGGTGCATGTGCCCAGTGGTAGAAGACGTCCCCGCAGTGAAGACGGAGTACTGAAGGCACTCGGCGTTAAGCCCGGTGCGCTGGATATCCTGCAGCCCCGCGCCACGACGCTTCTGGGATGGGGTGCTCATTGAGCTGCGCCGAACCAGGAGGATTGACTGCAAGCCCCTGCTGTAGGACGCATGCCATACGGGAGTAACCAGAATCATCGAGCAGTTCATTGATTGCCCGCGTTACAGCGCATACGAAAGATGCCTCGTTCCCCTTTGCAGCAGCTTCGCGTTCGTCCATAATTGGCACATCCGGTAGCTGGCGTTACCGACTCCCAAGCCAGCCGCGATACTCCAGCAATATCCCTTTCGAACCCGCCAAGTTGCGGCACCCAAGTCTTCAAAGAACCCTGTCCCGAACAGAGATTTGTTCTGGAGAGGATTTTCTACGCCTTTGCGCGTGAAACGGTAGCTGGAATCACCGGGCATTACGCCTAATCCAGCATTTATCAAACCCTCGCGGGGCCATTCCCGCAAGGAGTGCTCCTGCGAACTTTCAAAGGAGCAAACATGCAAACGCTGAAGCAATTCAAACCGAACGAAGCGCAGATCCGCGCCGCAGAAAACACGCTGGTCGCCATGACTCATGAGCAAACGGTCCGACCAGTCGTTGAGTCCTACGAGACCGAGATCCTTGCCAAGCATCAGTTTCCGATCGCCGCAAAATGGGTGGAAAAGGGAATTGAGCACAGCATCGTTCTTGATCGAAAACAGGCGTTCTTGCTCTCCGAGGAAGATGCGTCGACCTTCTACAAGGAATGCGAGGAAGCGCGCGTCGCAGCCAAGCTAACAGTCATGGCCGAGGGCAATTGCCCGTTGTGTGAAGCAGAGCACGTACGCATCCAGGCCGAGAATGCGCTGATCGAGTCAATGGGAACCATCCCTGGAATGGAGATCTTCGCAAAGCGTGTCCTGACGCTCGAAATGCGCGCGCGCGCCATCAACCTGATCCTTGGGTTGCTGGCACCGTTCGTTGGAGATGCCGCGACCATTCTGGGTCGCTTTGGCGTCGCCAAGCCGGTCTGATTCAACAGTTCATTAACCCATCGCGGGTATTCCCGCCGGGGATGCTCCGCGAACCTTTTCAAAGGAGTATCAATTGCAAGCACAGACTCAAGAACGACAGTTCTTGGAGAAGTTGTATTCCATGTACAACGATCCGGACAACAACGTGAAGCCCGGTGCCAGCGGTTTCGACATCCTCGATGCCATGGCTGCCGAGATTCGCGGCCGACTGGATCAAGAACCGAATGTCGGTCAGGAACTGGCAGTCCATCAGCCGGAAACGTGTTTGGCAACGGCTCTGAACGACTGCCCCCCTGTTGCGACACTGGAAGAAACGAGCGTCAACGTAAAGTACTGGGACGCTTACAACGTTGAAGGAACGGAACTAACTCACCAGTTCGACCTTGCTGACCAAAGACGAACCACCGGCCAGGCCTACATCACGGTCGGAGCTTTGGAAGGGGATGTGGATGAGATGCTGTCGGTCACGATGGAAATCAATGCCAACCCTCTGAACGGAATCGACCATGTGCCGTGCGCGCATGTGCATTTCGATGGCGATTCGTTAGCTTTCTCGTTGTTCAAGATTGGCGACAAGATCTTGGTTCGGCCGGAAACCGGCGTTTGCATTGACTCCTTCTTCCAGAAGGTCAATGGATTCGGTGAAACGCTGTACTGGATCGAGTAACTGATATTTCAAACCCTTCGCGGGCGATCCCGCAGAGGGTCGCTCCGCGTACCATACCAAGGAGCAACAATGAACCAGCATCAGAACCGCGACGACCTGCCATGTCCTTCCGAAGCTTTCGGGATCACTGACGAAGATGTAATGACCGTCTTGTGCGCCAACGCACTTCATGTGATGGATTCGGACGGGAAGTCATTCGAAATCATGGCCGCCGAGATGTTGGGCGACCTCGATCACGAAGCCGTTGCGCTGGCAGCGATCAACGCCAGCTCCGACATCGACGAGCAAACCACTGCGGCACACCTGGAGATCACGAGGCAACTGGTCAACATGGGTGTATTGAGGGGTGTACCAACGGTAGTCGACGCCGGCGAGGCGCCATTGCCCGACGGCCGCTTCATCGTCGAGCACATGGACCGATTCAGTCTTCCGGCCATGCGGTACCGTGTAACCAGAACCAAATGGGAGCACAGTATGGTCAATGGCCACGCGATGGAAGTCTATGACGACGGTTACGACTACGGCGAGTACGACCGCCATTTCTCTACTCGCATTTCAGCCATCACCGCTCTGTCGGTCTTGCAGGCGGCTCACGCGAAACGGATCGGAGGGCGTCTCCATGCTTGATTCGACGCTTCCGACGGTGCTTCAGGACGGGGATCTCATCAATACGACGAAGTGTCGCGACACGGGCAAGTATCGCTGCGTCATCGGGCGAGTTGATGGACCTGTGCGTCACAGCATCGTAACCATCCGCATGCTGCATGTGATGCGAAACTGTTCTGAAGACGGGCGAGGGCGGGCCGATACGAAATTCGTCGCCTACCCGAACCTGTCCTCGATCTACACCTCCGCAAACGTCGAAGACGTTCAGCGGATCTCTGAAGATGATATGCAAGCGATGCTTGAGGCTGCACGTCGTCCAGTGCCGTCATGGGCCCGTGAAGCCGACGCTCAGGAGAAATCCCAGGCGCTAGGATTCGCATCGGTCGAAGAGGCGCTGGATCATGAAGAATGGCTGGAGAAGAACGGTTCGCCGGAGTACAAGGCGTGGCTCCAGAAAGTGCGTCAGGACAACTGACGGCAACCAATCAACCGCCCCCGAGGGACAGAACACCGTCCCTTCGGGACGGTATCTCGACGGGGCTTCTTAAGGAGAGGCAACATGAGCCATGTCGATAACGAGTATTCGGCCAAGGTTCGGCAATGCGCCGAGCAAGGGCAGCAGTTAATGCAGAAGCTGACCAACGAGGGCAACCCCGAGCCGCTGTACCTCTATGCCCGCGAAAGCGTGCCGGGGAAGGCCGGAGAATTGTTCCTTGTGCGCGACAGTGCCCCGAATCCCTACGGCTACAAGCTGGTCACGGGAGAAGGATTGCGTACCAATCTGCCGTATGACCGTTACTACCAGTGGGTCTGGGAACGTGCTCGTTCTGCTCGGATTTTGAGCATCGAAAACGTCGACTGAACACCAACCGGGAAATCAACCAATCACCCCCGAGGGACAGAACACCGTCCCTTCGGGACGGTGTCTCGGCGAAGCATCTTTGGGAGAAGCAGATTCAACCCTGTTTGCTTATTGACCTGCAGCGCTCGCATGAGGAAAATGGAGTCGTCGTAGCTCGCGACCTCGAAACAAGGCAGCCCTCTTCAGTCACGTCATTCCCAAAAACGGTTTCTCATTGCGCATTCAATGGAGTGCTCAACGCCATGCCGTTTTGTTCATGAATGGTTTTTCGCCTCACGGCAAAAACGGTAGCTGGCACTCACCGGACACAACGTCTAAGCCAGCATTCATTTCAATCCCTTGCGGGCACTTTCCGACAGGGGAAGGCTCCGCGATCATCAGATGAGGAGCATCAATGGCAAAGCTGTACTTTCGATATGCGGCCATGAACGCCGGAAAATCGACACAAGTCCTCCAAGTAACACACAACTATGAGTCGCTAGGCAAGATGGTCATGCTCATGACAGCCGAGGTCGACGGACGCTTTGGCGAAGGCCAGATCACATCAAGGCTTGGTGTGAGTCGCGCGGCGGACTGCTTCAATGACAGCACCGACATGTTCGTGGCGATCGAACAATTCCGGCAGCGTGCCGGCGACCGACTCGGAGCGGTGTTGATTGATGAGGCCCAGTTCCTATCCAGCGAGCAGGTCCGTCAAATCCACAAGGCGGTACATCAACTCGGCGTCCCGGTGCTGTGCTACGGACTGCGTACGGACTTCCGTGGCCAGCCATTCGCCGGCTCGACGATGCTCCTGGCGCTTGCCGAAAGCCTCGAAGAGATCAAGAACGTTTGTTCTTGCGGCCGAAAGGCAACGATGAACATCCGTTGCGACGCTGAAGGCAAACGTCTCCGCGAGGGGCCGCAGATCCTGATCGGTGATGCGAACTACCGGCAATCGTGTGCGTGCTGTTTCTACACTGACTGACGTGCACCTTGCTCTTGGAAAACTCAGCGGGTAACTCCGCTGAGCTTCCATTTCATCGCGAATGACGACACTACGGCGCAGCAAATGTCGCTTCCTGTAACCCCAACATCAAAGAGCAGATTGCTCGAAACAGCCATGCACGGCACATTCTGAGAGTGCGCAGCGCTTTGCTGTTTCAGACCGGACTTCTCGCCCTGTGTGGCAGAACGGTAGCTGTGCACTCACCGGACATTGCGTCGAAGCCACCATTTTTCAAAACCCTCGCGGGCCAATCCCGCGTGGGATTGCTCCGCACCTACTACGGAGCAAATCATGAAGATCAAGTTCGTCGTTATGAACGGCAGTCGCATCAAGATGGTGTCGGAAGACGGCCACGTCTGGGTTAATACGGAAGTCTCGCCAGCCTGACCGGGATTGTTCCTGCAACACAGGAGAATCCCGCCCAAACCTACGTTCTAAATCCCTTGCGGGCACCCCGCGAGGGCGTGCTCCGTGATCGTTTCCAAGGAGCATCACATGCAACAGCAAAAACCCAAGCTGAGTCTGACCGACTTCGAACCACCAGCCGATTGGCAGCCATCATTCTCAAGGTGGAGGCACGGTGGTTGGTATGTCACAAACGTTCACTACGAGAGTGGTGCTTGCGGTTGTATTAGTCGGAACTACCCAGATGGGCAGTGGCGTATCGTCTGCGACGACCGAAGAGTCAACATCGGTGAGCCAGGCGACATCACCTTCAAGAGCCGGGACGCTGCGGCACGTGCGGAGTACGCGCTTGCCGCAAGCACAAAGGTACGGACAGCAGACAAGAAAGGATGAACTTGCACGGTTCGACAAGGACCAACGTGAGGGCATCGCGAAGATAGCCGACAATCTCGCAACGGCCTGTATGGTCGCGGCGATTGTCGGCGGATTCGTCGATCACAAGATTGGCTGGACCACCGTATTGCGGTTGGTGACTTCAGTCGGTGTGCTAGCATTTATAGGAATTGTGATGAGAAAGGACGGAAGCCATGGCAATTGAATCTCTGATTGGTCTGGCTGTGTTTACGGCCTTCTTAGCGGGACTGGCTTGGTACGCGTCGACTCATCGTTCCGAGGATGAAGGCAAGCGTCGGCATCGCGGTAATCACGCCTGACGACAGGCCAACATAGAAACCCGGCAATCGCTTCAAGGCGATGCCGGGTTTTTTGTCGCCCTTTGCTGGCAGGCGAGTCGGGGAAATGGTATCCACTGACTCGGCGAGCCATAAAGCAAAAACGCCCGAATCGATCCGGGCGTAGGGGTGAGCGGGCGGAGGCTTACCGAGTCACGGGCACAAAAAGTCGAAGCAGGCCCGCAATGCACTGTCCGGATCCGGAGGGCCTCCCGCGCACAGAGAGAATGGATTGCCCGTACAAGACGAGAAGATACCCCCGGCCGTCTTGCCTGCCGCTTTCGCGGCGGCTTCGGCTCCATGTGAGAACGAGTCCTGCACCCCCGCGTGCTCGTCGCCAACGATGTGATACGCACCACGGTACTTCCTGACCATTTCGACGACACGCATGGCTGATGGGGAGAAGCACTGGTAGGTTCCCAATGTGATTCGTTCGATATGCCGCGAATCCCCTCCCGACGACGTCTGATAACCCTGGCGCTCGTAGCAATCGTCTGAATTTCTATAGGCTGAAACCAGCGTGCCGGTCGATCTGCTCATGCACTGACCATTCGGGACTTCGATTTGAATGACACCGTTGGATGGGCGTTTGCTGTCTCCTGGGCAAACGTAGTCGTAGGTGCGAACCTTCTTCATACCTGGACCTTGCTCGGTCAAGTCTGATGACGTATAGCCGGTGTATGGCGTACTGTCGTCGAGTCCCAGATCAACTTCGCCAGGCAGTAGACCATCATCCGCCGATGCGGAAGTTGCCAATACAAGGCTCGTCACCAAGCCAACGATTACGGATTGCAGTTTCATGAGCGCCTCCACGGAATAAGGAACCGTTGCATGGTATGGAGGCTGGACATGCCGCGCCATGCGCTAAAACCGCTTGAAGCCCATCTGAAATACCCCTGCGCTGATCTGCAATGTCGGGACAACGCTCATATGAGCGTACCGATAGAGCGCTATTCCAGCGACTTGAGATGGATCAGCTAGGCAGCTACTTCGAATTGATAGCCCGGCCGCTCCCGATCATCAAGAATCGCGTAACTGCCGGCAAGACTTGCCTCCGACCACAGCAACAGCCACGAACCGAGGTTCTTTCGCTTGATCGGAATGCGCGGCAAACCTCGTCCAAGTGATTTGGTTGCGTACCCCAAGGGTGCTTCCTGCGGGGCGTAGCAACCTGTAGGTAAAGACGCAGAACTTGGTCGGGGAAGGCCCTCTGCCCTTCATTTGGTCGTCGTCCGGCCAAGAGAATGCCTGGAAGGAAGAAATACCCGACTTGAATGTTCCCCAGCCTGTGGGAACCTTGGCATATTGAACACCAAGGAAGCCCGATGAACACATTTGACGAACAACGCGAAGGCACCGGCACCCACGAATGGGCCGAAGTCACAGAGAACATCAGCCGAGGATGCCCGCATGACTGCCTGTATTGCTATGCCGCTCAGAATGCTAAACGCTTCAAACTGCGAGACCGCGCTGATTGGAAGCGCGAGGAACTCACCAAGCGCGCATACATCACCAGCTACCCGGCTCGTGACGGGGTAATCATGTTCCCATCCGCTCACGACGTCGTCTCGACCAATGTCGAGGCCTACATTCGAGTGGCGCGTCTCATGCTCGAGAAAGGCAATCGCCTACTGGTGGTCAGCAAACCGCATTTCGATTGCGTTGCAAAGATGTGTGATGCTTTTGAGCCATTCACCGAGCAGATTCTGTTTCGATTCACCATCGGGACCACGGATGCAGCAGTCGCAAAACACTGGGAGCCGGGTGCGCCGCCGCCAATCGAACGCATTGAGGCGTTGGCGTATGCGAGACGGCGCGGGTTCCGCACGTCGGTATCAGCCGAACCACTGCTGGGCGGGCTTGAGGCAGCCAAAGCGATCCTTGCGGCCGTTCGGTCGCACGTAAGCGATACGGTCTGGATCGGCAAGATGAACAAGATTCGCACTCGCGTCGACATGAGCGATCCGGCCAATGCAAGAGAGGTTGCCTTGATCGAAGCCGCGCAGACAGACGAGGAAGTTCTCCGGATGTTCGAAGCGTTGCGTGAAGACCCGATTGTTCGCTGGAAAGACAGTGTGGGCGAGGTTGTGGCACGATCCGTCAGAATCAACACTTAATCTCATTCGCACGACGTAGGAGCCAATATGAACTATGAAAAACTGGTCCTCGATGCATTCGAGCGCGATCTTGTAGAGCGCCGCGATACAGGAGCACTCGAGGTTGTTTTCAAGGGAGGCTCCGCCGAACACCGTCTTGATGGCGAGCTCAAAGAGGCAGCCGGGGTTCCGCCTGAAGTTCTTGCTTATTGTGTTCGATCAATCTTCACTGATACGGTCGACAACCCAACAGTCTGGCGAGGCTTCTCGATGTCGAACGCTAGGCTCGTGACAAAGATATCCGCCGGCGGCGTCGAAGCAGTCGATATGCTCACTGTGTCATTGAACCTGCGCTAGAGAACGCTATGGCTGATATCAAATTCAAGCGCTGCATCCTCAACGGCAAACCTCTACCCGGTCTTTACGAGTCCGACATTTGCCGAGTCGAGAAGACGCCGGAAGGATGGATTACCGAAGTGCCTATGCGCAGAGTCGGAAACTCAGCGTTTTTTGAGTTCCGACCGCTCAAACTGTCTGGCGCGTGGATGCGGATTGGCACGTTCGGCGTACGAGCTAGCGCAATGCGCGTGGCCGAGCAATTACGCGACGGCGAACTCGTCTATGACTCAGCTGTCGCCCGCAACGGCGTTGCCCCGATTCGCTTGGTTCGATTCACGGCTGTTGCCGAAGAAATCCGCAAGACGCAATGACCGCATTGATTGCGCATGCGAGAATCGCACAATCCAAGATGGAGTATTCCGCACCACCATGAATCGCGCAGAAATTGAGGCCACGGACTGGGCACGGCGTCTCCTTGCTGAATGCCCGACTTCCTACAAGGAAGCTATTAGCCTGGCTGTTCAACTGGCACAAGACGGCGGCTATGTGGAAATTGTGAGGCGAGACGACCATAGCTCCAAGGACGACTTTCTTTGGGCTGTGATTCCGGAATGCAATACCGACTTTTGGCTTGAGGCGCTGCCGACAAAAAAGGCGTCTTTGGCCGTATGTCGAGAGATGAACTGGCGCGTACGCCGGTAGCGGGAGTTTCAGATGAAAGCGATCAGATTTCCAACGAAGAAGCGGCGTTCGCCAGAGGACTTTCAGCACGGTTATGACCGTCGTTGGTGGGCCAGTATCGCGCGCACAGCCGTCTTGGCGATCGTGGTAGCCGCAGTTGTGTTCGTTGTGCTCACGATTTGGGGGCCTGCATGGCAGGCCTATTCGCCGGAGATTTGGCGGCGCGTTGTCTGCGCCTTCGCTGCTGGCCTCGGAGTATTCGTCGCGTTCGCCGAACCGCGTCCACCTAGAGATGCTGGCGAGAGAGCATATCGAATCCTGCATTGGAAGTAGTCGCAACAATCGACCAGATCCGCGTCCATGGAATACCGCATTTTGCAAAGGAAGAAAGCATGACCGCTCCTGACACTCCCAGCACCTTCGATCAATTGGCGTCTGTGAAGTTGATCAAGGATTTCTATCCCCTTCCACGCCCACTGCTCGTATTCTGGCCAGTGCTGGTAATAGTGGCTTGTGCTTTGGCCATCGCCTTTCCGGAATCTTTGCCTGTTTATCCTCAACACATCACGCTCTTTACATCGTTCTGCAAGTTGGTGGCCTTCGCCAGCGGCGTCCTGATGCTGATGTGCATGCGTAGCTGGTGCCGCGTGTTGCCTGCTGCCGAGATCACCGCACTAGCCACCGTTCAGATTCCAGACGTCGCGCAGCAAATGCTTGCCGCAACGGTGTTGCGTCGCCAAGGCCGTGTCCGCTGTTACGACCTGATTCCGGTCGTTTTCACGACGATCAAGCACCGCCAAGGCATCAAGGCGTGTTTGCAGGCGAGAAAAGCCAAGAGCGACTTGCAGGAGAAAGAGGGTTTGAAGAACGAGCAGGCGAAAGCCGCCGAAGCGCTTCTTCGACGTTTTGGCGCAGCATAGTCCCGCAATCAGTTATCGGAAGAGAGGAGCTCGACGTTGAGCCAGGAGCCTATTCGCGTCACGATTCCCGCTGATGACACCAACTTGGTTGAGTTCTTTCAGGAGGAGTTGAAGTCGGACTTCTATGACGCACTAGACTTCGACATTGTTGCCCAAAGCGATCGAGCAACTCTCGACGATGTGGAAGTCATCGGCGTCACCGTCACAGGGTATCAAATCGAAGTTGAGTACTCCTTCGACTACTCGGCCTATTTGGGGTGTCGCGATGCCAACTGGGCGGATACGGAGACGAGCAGCGTGTGTGGTTCTCGGCGTGGCAATGAGTGGTGGTTTGATCGCCATATTCCCTGGGTTCCGAGATCGCCAGCCGATGAGTTATAGTGCGGCACTAGAGACGCGAGCCCGTTCCCGTGCGAAAGCCCATTCAATACAACTTCGACGATGGCCAGCTGCTGTACGCCTCGTTGGTTCGAGACCCATGCATTCGCGTCGCGGTTGAGTGGCCAAGTGGGGAACTCTTTGCCGAATGGTCCGTTCCGGCGCACAGCCTTCATCTAGCAGCCAGCGAGTTTGTCGCGCGGACATGGGGCGATACGAGAGGCCTCATGGCGTCTGCGATGCTCGGCACCGGTTGGTTTAGGTGTTTAACCCCACATCACCTGCAAATAGCACCACATTGCGTGGCTGATTCTCGTCGTGCAGTGTTGTCTGTGTGGTTTGGGAATGTTATCTCATCCCTTCAATTTCTCAATCGGTTTTCCAACCGAACTCAACCTGGGCTCGGATCGGCGAAGCCGAACGAGCCAGGAGACAAGCGAGCGTAGCGGAGCGCGTC
>JADHEF010000132.1_pt1 | contig 88363 bp, 81 predicted proteins | sample 8952391 | NCBI WGS metagenome assembly JADHEF01 (sample SAMN16124439, study PRJNA663245) | bioreactor sludge metagenome | isolation source: sludge (nitrite) | place: India:Bengaluru | collected 2019-02-28
GAACCGCTGCCGCGTGAATTTTCAGAAAAAGTCAAAATCCAGCGCTTTTTGCTCTACCGCGGCTTTCTCATGGAAGATATTCAGGATATCTGGCGTAATTTTGCCGATTGAACGCATGCGGGATTTTACTTCCCACTAAAGAAAACTTATCTTATTCCCACTTTTTCCAGTAGCTGGTCTGTCCAACGGTTTACCGATACAGGCTGGCTACGACATTTCGTTAGCTTGATTTCAGGATAATTATGAGCAAGAGCACCGCTGAGATCCGTCAGGCGTTTCTCGATTTTTTCCATAGTAAGGGACACCAGGTTGTTGCCAGCAGCTCCCTGGTACCGAACAACGATCCGACTCTGCTGTTTACCAACGCCGGGATGAACCAGTTCAAGGACGTGTTCCTTGGTCTCGACAAGCGTAATTATTCCCGCGCCACAACCTCACAGCGTTGCGTGCGTGCGGGCGGTAAACACAACGACCTGGAAAACGTCGGTTACACCGCGCGTCACCATACGTTCTTCGAAATGCTGGGTAACTTCAGCTTCGGCGACTACTTCAAACACGATGCCATTCAATACGCGTGGGAACTGCTGACCGGTGAAAACTGGTTCAACCTGCCGAAAGAGCGTCTGTGGGTTACCGTCTATGAAACCGATGACGAAGCCTACGAAATCTGGGAAAAAGAAGTCGGGATCCCGCGCGAGCGTATTATTCGCATCGGCGATAACAAAGGCGCGCCATACGCGTCTGACAACTTCTGGCAGATGGGTGATACCGGCCCTTGCGGTCCGTGCACCGAGATCTTCTACGATCACGGCGACCACATCTGGGGTGGCCCTCCGGGCAGCCCGGAAGAAGACGGCGATCGCTACATTGAGATCTGGAACATCGTCTTCATGCAGTTCAACCGTCAGGCCGACGGTACGATGGAGCCGCTGCCGAAGCCTTCCGTTGATACCGGTATGGGTCTGGAGCGTATTGCCGCGGTTCTGCAGCACGTCAACTCCAACTACGAGATTGACCTGTTCAGCACCCTGATCAAAGCCGTTGCCGAAGTTACCGGCGCGACCGACCTGAACAACAAATCGCTGCGCGTTATCGCGGACCACATTCGTTCCTGTGCGTTCCTGATTGCCGACGGCGTTATCCCGTCGAATGAAAACCGTGGCTACGTGCTGCGTCGTATCATTCGTCGTGCCATCCGTCACGGCAACATGCTGGGCGCGAAGGACACCTTCTTCTATAAACTCGTTGGGCCACTGATTGGCGTGATGGGTGCTGCCGGTGATGAGCTGAAACGCCAGCAGGCGCAGGTTGAGCAGGTTCTGAAAACCGAAGAAGAGCAGTTTGCGCGTACACTTGAGCGCGGTCTGGCGCTGCTGGACGAAGAGCTGGCGAAACTTAAGGGCGATACGCTGGATGGCGAAACAGCTTTCCGCCTGTACGACACCTACGGCTTCCCGGTTGACCTGACGGCGGACGTTTGCCGCGAGCGCAATATCAAAGTTGACGAAGCGGGCTTCGAAGCCGCGATGGAAGAGCAGCGTCGTCGTGCGCGTGAATCCAGCGGTTTCGGTGCAGACTACAACGCGATGATCCGCGTTGATAGCGCGTCTGAATTCAAAGGTTATGACGCGCTGGAACTGACCGGCAAAGTGACCGCCCTGTTTGTTGACGGTAAAGCCGTGGACAGCATCAGCGCGGGCCAGGAAGCGGTTGTCATTCTGGACAAAACGCCGTTCTACGCGGAATCCGGCGGTCAGGTTGGCGATAAAGGCGAACTGAAAGGCAACGGTTTCAGCTTTAGCGTCAGCGACACCCAGAAATACGGTCAGGCGATTGGTCACCAGGGCAAACTGGTTTCCGGTTCTCTGAAAGTGGGCGAGGGCGTACAGGCTAACGTTGATGAAGCTCGCCGCGCGCGCATTCGTCTGAACCACTCTGCAACCCACCTGATGCACGCCGCCCTGCGCGACGTACTCGGTACCCACGTTGCACAGAAAGGTTCTCTGGTTAACGACAAAGTGCTGCGTTTCGACTTCTCGCATTTTGAAGCGATGAAACCGTCTGAAATCCGCGCGGTGGAAGATCTGGTGAACGCGCAGATCCGTCGTAACCTGCCAATCGAGACCCATATCATGGAGCTCGAGGACGCGAAGAAAAAAGGTGCGATGGCGCTGTTTGGTGAGAAATATGACGACCGCGTTCGCGTGCTGAGCATGGGCGACTTCTCTACCGAGCTGTGCGGCGGTACGCACGCATCGCGCACCGGTGACATCGGCCTGTTCCGCATTGTTTCCGAGTCGGGTACGGCGGCAGGTGTGCGTCGTATTGAAGCGGTGACCGGTGAAGGTGCGATTGCCAGCCTGCATGCGCAGAGCGATCAGCTGCACGACATCGCGCAGCTGCTGAAAGGCGATAGCCAGAACCTGGGCGAGAAAGTGCGCGTTGCGCTGGATCGCACGCGTCAGCTGGAAAAAGAGCTGCAGCAGCTGAAAGAGCAGGCTGCGGCGCAGGAGAGTGCAAACCTCTCCAGCAAGGCTGTAGACATTAAGGGCGTCAAACTGCTGGTCAGCGATCTGGCGGGCGTTGAGCCTAAGATGCTGCGTACTATGGTCGACGATCTCAAGAACCAGCTTGGTTCTACCGTTATCGTGCTGGCTACAGTGGCAGAAGGTAAGGTTTCTCTGATTGCGGGCGTCTCTAAGGATGTGACCGACCGCGTAAAAGCAGGGGAATTGATTGGTATGGTCGCTCAGCAGGTGGGTGGCAAGGGTGGCGGTCGTCCGGACATGGCGCAAGCCGGTGGTACGGATGCGGCGGCACTTCCGCAAGCTTTGGCCAGCGTTGAAAGCTGGGTAAGCGCGAAACTGTAATAACTACAAAGCACAAGCAGACGCCATAGCGGTAACGTTATGGCGTCTTGTTCACTGTGCTATCGATAACGATAAAGTCAGGTTGAGTTTGTGTATATCGGCTAAACTTACGTTTAACAGAATGTGATGCCGTGACTGCTTACACTTTACGTGTTTGTCATCGCTTACTTTTTGGCGTTATATGATGGATAATGCCGGGATACAAGAGACCCGACTCTTTTAATCTTTCAAGGAGCAAAGAATGCTGATTCTGACTCGTCGAGTTGGTGAGACCCTCATGATTGGGGATGAGGTCGCCGTGACAGTTTTAGGGGTAAAGGGTAACCAGGTACGTATTGGTGTTAACGCTCCTAAAGAAGTATCTGTCCACCGTGAAGAGATCTACCAGCGTATCCAGGCTGAAAAATCCCAGCAGTCCAGTTACTGATATTGTCGCGTCTCGCTGTCGGGCGAGACGCAACCCTCCTGTCATTTTTCCTGCTCAACGTTACCGTTTAATTTCAAACGCTCTCTTTTTAACCACTCCGTTACCCTAAACTCGCCCTTACGCCGCCATTTCTGCGAAGGTTTTCTGTGAAGATGCCTGCAAAATCCGCTTATAAAACACCCTCTTTGCGGCTTTTACATGCGAATTGCGTGTGATTTGTGCAAACGATAAAAGCTTTTGGAAAATTGTTTGACTTATAAGTCCCAGAAAGTAATATATGCGCCACGCAGCGACGAGAAGCTCTTAACGAGTAACTCGAAGCACTCGAAAGAGGCGTTGTGTGGTGAGGTGGCCGAGAGGCTGAAGGCGCTCCCCTGCTAAGGGAGTATGCGGTCAAAAGCTGCATCCGGGGTTCGAATCCCCGCCTCACCGCCATTTTGCATCCGTAGCTCAGCTGGATAGAGTACTCGGCTACGAACCGAGCGGTCGGAGGTTCGAATCCTCCCGGATGCACCATCTATTACTTCATATTGCTTTAGAAGTGATGTGAATATCGAGCAGTACAGTAGTAAATCCCGATGCATCCGTAGCTCAGCTGGATAGAGTACTCGGCTACGAACCGAGCGGTCGGAGGTTCGAATCCTCCCGGATGCACCATCTTCTCCTTCTTTGTTTATTCCTTCGACGTTCCGTCAGCAATCACACTCTCAATCAGCGACAAAAATCACCATTTACGATAAAGTAATGCTTTGTTAATCGTTTAGCGAGAGCACGATGTACGCACAGTATGACGGTTTGATCTTCGATATGGACGGCACTCTCCTGGATACCGAACCCACGCATCGTCAAGCCTGGACTGACGTCCTGGGCCGCTACGGAATGCGTTTCGATCTTCAGGCGATGATTGCCCTCAACGGATCCCCCACCTGGCGTATTGCGCAGGCCGTGATTGAACTGAATCAGGCCGATCTCGACCCGCATCTGCTCGCGCGCGAAAAAACCGATGCGGTAAAAGCCATGCTTTTAGATACCGTACGCCCTCTGCCGCTGATTGATGTGGTAAAAGAGTGGCACGGTCGCCGCCCGATGTCGGTAGGAACTGGCAGTGAAAGCTCGATTGCAGAAGCTTTGCTCAATCATCTTGGCCTGCGCCACTATTTTTCTGCGGTGGTCGCCGCCGATCATGTTAAACATCACAAGCCCGCACCGGACACCTTCCTGCTTTGCGCAGAATTAATGGGCGTCCCGGCGGCAAAATGTGTCGTGTTTGAAGACGCCGATTTCGGCATTCAGGCCGCGCGTGATGCCGGTATGGATGCGGTGGATGTGCGCTTACTGTGAGTGACGCGCTGTCACTTGCTTCATTATTCGCCAGCAGTTTTTTAAGCGCCACGCTGTTACCGGGAAATTCGGAAGTGGTGCTGGTGGCGATGCTGTTGTCCGGCGTGAGTCAGCCCTGGCTGCTTGTATTAATAGCAACAATGGGTAATAGCCTTGGAGGGCTGACTAACGTTATTCTTGGGCGTTTCTTTCCGCTGCGCGAAAAATCGCGCTGGCAGGAAAAGGCAGTTGGCTGGCTAAAACGCTATGGCGCTGCCACGCTGTTATTAAGCTGGATGCCTGTAATAGGCGATTTACTGTGTCTGCTGGCGGGATGGATGCGCATCTCCTGGGGACCGGTGCTCTTTTTTTTGTGCCTTGGCAAGGCGTTGCGCTATGTTCTCGTGGCGTGGGCAACACTACAGGGTATGACGTGGTGGCACTAATTGGTGGAATGAATACGCGACCTTCAATCGTCAACCATTACAATTATGCTGAGTAACATTACTTTGACAGGCGGGAGGTCAATTTGATCCCGGACGTATCTCAGGCGCTGGCCTGGCTGGAAAACCACCCTCAGGCATTGAAGGGTATTCAGCGTGGTCTTGAGCGTGAAACGCTGCGCGTTAACGCGGACGGTAGCTTAGCGACGACGGGTCACCCGAAGGCGTTAGGCTCGGCGCTGACACATAAATGGATCACAACCGATTTCGCTGAAGCACTACTGGAGTTCATCACGCCAGTAGAGGGTGATATTGATCATATGCTGACGATTATGCGCGATATCCATCGCTACACCGCGCGCAACATGGGCGACGAACGTATGTGGCCCCTCAGCATGCCGTGCTATATCGAGCAGGGCCAGGAGATTGAGCTGGCGCAGTACGGCACGTCAAATATCGGCCGGCTGAAAACGCTCTATCGCGAAGGGCTGAAAAACCGCTACGGCGCGTTGATGCAGACGATCTCGGGCGTGCATTATAACTTCTCGCTGCCAATGGCGTTCTGGCAGGCGAAATGCGGTGAAACGGATAAAGATGCGATCTCTGAAGGCTACTTCCGCCTGATCCGCAACTATTACCGTTTCGGCTGGGTGATCCCGTATCTGTTTGGGGCCTCCCCGGCGATCTGTTCTTCGTTCCTGCAGGGGAAACCGACCACGCTGCCGTTCGAGAAGACCGAGTGCGGAATGTACTATCTCCCGTACGCGACCTCTCTGCGCCTGAGCGATCTCGGTTATACCAATAAATCGCAAAGCAATCTCGGTATTACGTTTAACGAATTGCACGAATATGTGGCAGGATTGAAGCGGGCGATCAAAACCCCGTCGGAAGAGTACGAGAAAATCGGCCTCGAAAAAGACGGCAAGCGCCTGCAAATCAACAGCAATGTGCTGCAGATTGAAAACGAGCTGTATGCGCCTATTCGTCCTAAGCGCGTAACGCGCAGCGGTGAAACCCCGTCGGATGCGCTGCAGCGCGGCGGGATCGAATACATTGAAGTGCGTTCGCTGGATATCAACCCGTTCTCACCGATTGGCGTTGATGAGCAGCAGATTCGCTTCCTGGATCTGTTTATGGTCTGGTGCGTGCTGGCGGATGCGCCGGAAATGAGTTCAGACGAACTGCTCTGTACCCGTACAAACTGGAATCGCGTGATTCTGGAAGGGCGTAAGCCGGGCCTGACGTTGGGTATCGGCTGCGAAACGGCACAGTTCCCGCTGACCAAAGTCGGCAAAGATCTGTTCCGCGATCTGAAGCGTGTTGCCCGCACAATGGACAGCATTGACGGCGGCGACGCGTATCAACAGATCTGCGACCAGCTGGTGGAATGTTTTGATAATCCGGAACTGACGTTCTCAGCGCGTATTCTGCGTTCTATGATCGATCAGGGCATTGGCGGCACGGGGCGTTCACTCTCAGCGGAGTATCGTGAGATGCTGATGCAGGAGCCGTTAGAAGTGCTGAGCGAAGCAGATTTTGCCGCGGAACGCGATGCGTCCGTGGTGCGTCAGAAAGAGGTTGAAGCGGCGGATACCGAGTCGTTTGAGGCGTTTCTGGCGAAGCAGTCTTAAGCAGAAAAGAAAAAGGCCACATCGCTGTGGCCAAAATATACATCTCTGAATTCAGGGATGATGATAACAAATGCGCGTCTTTCATATACTCAGACGTGCATTCTGTAGAAGAGTTCAGTTTATTTTAAAAAAAATCACTGTCGGAGGTGACGTATGCCGTTATTAGATAGCTTTACTGTCGACCATACCCGTATGGAAGCACCTGCAGTTCGCGTGGCGAAGACCATGCACACCCCGCACGGCGACACGATCACCGTCTTCGATCTGCGTTTCTGCGTGCCAAATAAAGAAGTGATGCCAGAGAAAGGCATTCATACCCTGGAACACCTGTTCGCCGGTTTCATGCGTGACCATCTGAACGGCAACGGCGTTGAGATCATCGACATCTCCCCTATGGGCTGCCGTACCGGTTTCTACATGAGCCTGATTGGCCAGCCGGAAGAGAAACGCGTCGCTGATGCGTGGAAAGCGGCGATGGAAGACGTGCTGAAGGTGAAAGAGCAGAACCAGATCCCTGAGCTGAACGTTTACCAGTGCGGTACTTACCAGATGCACTCTCTGGAAGAAGCGCAGGAAATCGCGCGTCACATCATCGAGCGTGATGTTCGCGTGAACAGCAACGAAGAGCTGGCCCTGCCAAAAGAAAAACTGCAGGAACTGCACATCTAGTGCACCTTTTCCCTCTCCCTCCGGGAGAGGGTAGGGTGAGGGTGGTTTAACCCCATGACCACAACCGCAACCTTCTCCTTTACCCATCGTCCCCTCGTTCCGTTCGCCCATGATTACGTTCATGGTGACAGCGAGCCGTGGCATGAGCACGACTGCGCGCAGCTGTTGCACACCCTGAGCGGCGTGGTACGGGTCGATACCGCATCGGGCTGTTGGGTTGTTCCTCCGGGTCGCGGCGTCTGGCTACCGGCGGGGACTCGCCACTCGCTTCGCATCACCGGCAACGTGGCGGCGCGAACGCTGTTCATCGATCCGCTGGCGCGGGCCGATCTCCCGGCCTCCTGTCAGATCGTGCAGATCGCGCCGCTGCTGCGCGAGCTGATCCTCGTCTCTCTTGCTTTACCTGAATCGTACTCGCCCGGCAGCCGGGATGAACGCGTCTATGAACTCATTCTCGATGAAATCCGCACCATGCCGGTGCTGCCGTTTCATCTGCCGGAGCCGGAAAGCGAGGCGTTACGCCACCTGTGTGTGCTAATCCGGCAAAACGCGGGAGGGAGCTGGAGCAGCGCGCAGGCCGCGAGCATGATGAACATGAGCGAACGCACCCTGAACCGCCATTTTCAGCAGCAGACGGGATTAAGCTACGGCGAGTGGTTGAGAAGGGCGCGCCTGCTGGAAGCCTTAGTGCGGCTGGCGCAGGGCCAGCCAGTGCTGCGCGTGGCGCTGGATCTGGGTTACGGCAGCCACAGCGCCTTTACGGCGATGTTCCGCCGGGTGATGGGCGTCTCACCCAGCGATTACTTTAAGAACGACTGACGGCGTTTAAGAGCGCCTGAAGCGACGCGCGCGCCACGTCGCTGTCGATGCCCACGCCCCAGCGGCTGCTCCCGTCCTGGAACAGGCAGCGGATGTAGGCCACCGAGCGGCTGTCGCTGCGTTCGCCTAACGTATGCTCGTGATAATCCTTAATCACGAACGGGGCGTTGACCCAGCGGCTCAAGCCGTGAGCGGCGGCGGAGAGCAGACCGTTACCCTGACCTTCCAGCTGACGCGTTCCCCCCTGCGTAGCGATGCTTGCCGTCAAACGCAGCTGGCCGTCCTGCTGGCTGTCGCTGCGGTAGGATTGCAGCGCAAACTGCGGCGTGGCTACCAGGCCGTAGCGGGTGCGGAACAGCTGCCACAGCGCATTCTGCGTCATCTCTTTTCCGTGGCGATCGGTTTCCTGCTGCACGTGCTGGCTGAAATCCTGCTGCAGGGCGCGGGGTAATTTCAGGCCATGATTCTGTTCGATGAGCCACGCGCTGCCGCTTTTCCCTGACTGGCTGTTCACGCGGATCACCGCTTCGTAGGTGCAGCCGATGTCCTGCGGATCGACGGGCAGATACGGCATCTCCCAGCGATCGCCAGGCCTGCGGGCATCAAAGCCTTTTTTGATCGCATCCTGGTGCGAGCCGGAGAAGGCGGTATAGGCCAGCCGGCCTGCCCACGGGTGGCGCGGATGCACCGGCAGCTGGTTGTAGGCTTCCACCACTTCCACGACCCGGTTCATATCGCTAAAGTCGAGATTCGGGCTGATGCCCTGGCTGTAGAGGTTCATCGCCAGCGTCACCAGGCAGACGTTGCCCGTGCGCTCGCCGTTACCAAACAGACAGCCCTCCACGCGGTCTGCCCCCGCCATCACGGCCAGCTCGGCGCTGGCGACGCCGGTACCGCGGTCGTTATGCGGATGTACGCTGATGCAGACATCCCGGCGGCGGCTGAAGTGGCGACAGAAATACTCGATCTGGTCGGCATAGACGTTTGGCGTGCTCACTTCGACGGTGGCCGGTAAGTTGATCACCATGGGCCGTTCGTCGCACGGCTGCCAGATCTCCGCCACGGCTTCACAAATCTCCAGCGCAAACTCCGGCTCGGTAAAGCAGAAGGTCTCCGGGGAATACTCATACTGCCAGCGGGTGTCCGGGTTCTCTTCACACTGCTGACGAATAAGCCGCGTGGATCGCGTCGCCAGCTCGACGACTTGCGCTTTCTCCATGCCGAATACCAGGCGGCGGAACAGCGGGGCGGTGGCGTTATACAGATGAACGGTGGCCTGTTTTGCACCGCGCAGGGATTCGAAAGTGCGATGGATGAGATCTTCTCGCGCCTGGGTTAATACCTGAATCGTGACGTCATCCGGGATACGGTTCTCTTCAATCAGCTGGCGAACAAAGTTGAAATCCGTCTGCGAGGCGGACGGGAAGGCGACCTCAATCTCTTTGAATCCGCAGCCCAGCAGCAGATCCCAGAACTGCAGCTTGCGGGCGCTGTCCATCGGCTCGGCAAGGGCCTGGTTGCCGTCGCGCAGGTCGGTTGAGAGCCAGCGCGGCGCGCGGGTAATGCGTTGCTCCGGCCAGCGGCGGTCGGGCAGGAAAAGGGTCGGATAGGGTTGGTACTTGTCGGCGGGTGTGTTCAGCATGATGCGCTCCTGTTGTCTTTTCACTATCGTGAATTGATTTCAGGAGCGCTGCTTTATCGGAACTGACAATCGCTGTCGCGTTCTGGACAGGGTGCGGTTTTTTGCCGGATGGCGGCTACGCCTTATCCGGCCTACGTTCGTAGGCCCGGTAAGCGAAGCGCCACCGGGCAACTGTCAAAGGACTAGTGCGCCCCACCGCCGCCGCTACCGGCGCCAAACGGTGGTTTAGCAAACCACACCAGCCCCAGCAGGACGATAAAGATCCCCGCCGATATCCAGAAAATCTCGTTGGCCGAGATAATCAGACCCTGGTTGGTGATCTGCTGGGCGATCCAGCCGGACGCCTGCTGTTCCGTCATACCCATTCCCTGAAGCTGGTTGTACATCTCCCGGGAGTTCGGATTGAACGGGTTCACCGCTTCGGTCAACTGGGCATGGTGCATCGATTCACGGTTCGTCCACAGGGTGGTGGTGATCGACGTACCAATCGAGCCCGCCAGCGTTCGCGTAAAGTTCGACAGGCTCGATGCTGCCGCCATGCGCTCAGGCGGTAAACCGGAAAGCGTGATGGTGGTCAATGGCATAAAGAAGCACGCCACGGCAAAGCCCTGAATAAACTGCGGCCACGCGGACGCGCCAAAGTCCATTCCCGGTTCGAACGTATACGCGCGCCAGTAGAAGCACACGGCGTACATGATAAAGCTGAACGTCACCAGCCGGCGCATGTCGAGCTTGTGGGCGAAGCGGCCAATAATCGGCGACAGCAGAACCGGAATCAATCCAACCGGCGCCGAGGCTAAACCTGCCCAGGTTGCAGTGTAGCCGTATACCTCCTGCAACAGCTGCGGCAGCAGTACAATCGCGCCGAAGTAGAGCATGTAGGCGAGGCTGATACACAGACAGCCTATGGTGAAGTTTCGCGACTTAAACAGCGACAGGTCGACTATCGGGTTATCGTCCGTCAGCTCCCAGACAATCAGGAAGCTCAGCGACACCACCGCGACAATCGTCAGGATGATGATCTCCCTGGAGTTGAACCAGTCCAGCTCTTTGCCCTGGTCGAGCATGACCTGCAGGCTACCGATGCCGACAACCAGCAGTGCCAGACCTATGGCGTCGATACGCCGCTGTTCCGTACGGGTTTCTCTGCCGCGCAGCGACTGGAGCGTCAGCATTACCACGATGGCGCCAATCGGTACGTTGATGAAGAAGATCCAGCCCCAGTGATAGTTGTCGCTGATATAGCCGCCTAAGATAGGCCCGCAAATCGGCGCGACAATTACGGTCATTGACCACAGCGCCAGCGCAATCGAGCGTTTGGCGGGCGGGTAGTTGTTCAGCAGTAAGCTCTGCGACAGCGGGATCAGCGGCCCGGCGACAATCCCCTGAATGACGCGGAAGAAAATCAGCATCGTCAGGCTGCTGGACATGCCGCACGCCCAGGAGGCAAGAACGAACAATACCGTAGACCAGAGGAACAGCTTCACCTCACCGACGCGCTTTGCCAGCCAGCCGGTAATCGGAATGGAGATGGCGTTTGCCACCCCAAACGAGGTAATGACCCAGGTCCCCTGGCTCAGCGACGAGCCAAGGTTACCGGCGATAGTCGGGATCGCCACGTTTGCGATGGTGGAGTCCAGCACCTGCATGAATGTCGCCAGCGACAGCGCGATAGTCATAATGACCAGCTGCGCGCCTTCCAGCGGTTTTTGCGGCTTTTGCTGTTGCATAACGCTCACCTTCGGATTAACCGGCGTTTGCCTTCACGATGTCATCGATCAGCTTGTTGACCGGATCGAGGCTAATTTCACGGGCGTTACTTTCATAAGCCGGGCTGCTGCGCACCTGGCTTGCCAGGATCTGGCCGTCGCGGTTGGCGGTGTCGACCGTCACCAGCGTAGAGAGGCCGATACGCAGCGGGTGATCCGCCAGCTGTTTGGCATCCAGCTCAATACGCACGGGCAGACGCTGAACCACTTTGATCCAGTTACCGGTGGCGTTTTGCGCAGGCAGCAGGGAGAAGGCGCTGCCGGTCCCCATGTCCAGACCAACCACTTTACCGGTGTACTTCACGTCATCGCCGTAGATGTCGCTGACAACCGTCGCGCTCTGGCCGATACGCATATGGGCAAGCTGCGTCTCTTTAAAGTTGGCGTCTACCCACAGATTGTCTGCCGGCACGACCGCCATCAGCGGCGTGGTTGGGCTAATCTGCGCCCCTGGCTGGACGGAACGACGGGAGACATAGCCGGTCATCGGGCTGACGATTTTGGTACGCTGCAGGGCAAGCCACGCGTTGCGCACTTCGGTCGCCGCCTGCTGTACGGCAGGCTGGTTTTCCAGGCTGGTGCCCAGCACCATCGCCTGGTTGGCGTTGTACTGTTGAATGGCTACATCCAGCTGTGCCTGAGCGCTGGCAACGGCGTCGCGGGCATGCTGCAGCTCTTCACGGCCAATCAGGTTGGCGGTGCCGAGCGGAACGCGGCGGTTCAGGTCGCTCTGCGCCTGCGCCAGCGCCGTTTTCTGCACGTCGATGTTGGCCTGCAGCTGTTTGCTGTTGATCATCAGCTGGCGGGTCTGACGGACGCTGGAGGCCAGCGCGGTCTGTGCTTTTTCAAACGCCTGCTGGGCGTCGGTTGGATCGAGGGTCACCAACACATCGCCTTTTTGCACAAAGTCGGTATTGTCAGCCCAGACTTTCGTCACGCTGCCCGACACCTGCGCCATAATTTGTACCTGGTTCCCTGCCACGTACGCGTCGTCAGTCTCTTCAGCATGACGCAGTACTAAAAACCAATAGATCCCATATGCCACGGCAATAATGATAAAGAGCAAGGTCAACAGAAGAAGGGCGCTCTTACGTTTGCCTTTCTTGTTGGCCGGTTGCTGCGGGGTAGTGCTCTCCGCATTTGCGCTCATTGTTGTTCTCCACGATCTTCTTATTTTCACATCGGCTGAGCCGACCTGTTGTCAGAAAGGCCAGCACTGTGACGTGCTGGCCTGTCGGTTTTCTTATGAATCTGGAATGGTGAGCGTGTCGTCGCGTTAGCGCAGCGCCTCAAGAACGGCGCCGTCTTCATCCATCTGGTCCAGACGGGTGAGCAGCTTGCGAGTGATGTGCTCAAGCTGGTCGCGCTCGGCGGTGCTGAGGGCAGACCAGAGTTTGTGCAGGCAATTGTGCTGAGGTGGCAGCACCTCGCGCAGGAACTGGTGACCTTTATCGGTCAGTTGCAGATGCAGGCAGCGGCGATCGTTGTCGCTTTCACGGCGCTCAATCCAGCCGCGCTTTTCGAGTTCATCGGCAATACGGGTCGCATTGGTACGGGAGGAGCCCAGCGCGCAGCTCAGTTCGGAAGGCTGAATGCTGTGATTTTCCTGAGACTCCAGCGTAATCAACGCCATAAACAACGTCTCGTTAATCCCTTGAGCTTTCAGCATTTTATTACGGTTTTCCAGTAGCTTACCCTGCATGTGCATGCACAGACGAGTCAGCAGGATTTCCTGATACGGGAAGTCCTCATGGCGACTGGCGCGGAATTTAAGCATTTGTTCAATGGGCGTAAACGAACTATCCATTTGGGCATAACCTCATTAATTACAGCCGATATAGTAACGATAGTGACAAATAATGTAAATGAATTATTTGTGCGGTTATATCCGCCAAACTTATGTCACCATCAGAAAGCGCCGGGTAAGTCCGTGACCCGGTGAGCACAGAAAGCGTTGGGTGTAAACCCGCTGAAGAGAGGATGTGAGGACGGGGGTCTGAACTATTCATGCCGATTGTAAATATGTCACCCACATTAAAATTTCTGGGATAAATGATTACGTTTACATTAACAGAGTGAAGGGCCTCTTAACACCCTAAGAGGCCAACTCAATGTAAATGTTAGTTAATTGCATCCTGACGGTGATAACCGCGCCACCATACTACCAGGTTGAGGGTAGCGACGATGGCCCCGATCGCGCATACCCCCGACCAGCCCGCATGCTGCCACGCCGACGCTGAAATAAGCGAACCCGCCGCGCCGCCGATGAAGTAGCTGGTCATGTATCCGGCCGTCAGACGGTTACGCGCCTCTGGCTTCACGCGATAGATGACGGTCTGATTGGTGATGTGAACGCCCTGAACGGTGAGATCGAGCACCAGGATACCGACAATCAGCGCCAGCACCGAGATGTGTCCGTACCAGATCGCCGCCCAGGATAGCAGAAGTAAAACCAGCCCTGCGGAGGTGGTCAGGTGGGATTTGCCCTTGTCGGCCAGCCCGCCAGCGGGACGCGCGCCCAGTGCGCCTGCGGCACCGGCCAGACCGAACAGGCCAATCACCCCTTCGGAATAGTTGAACGGCGGCGCGGCCAGCAGAAACGCCATCGACGTCCAGAGAATGCTGAAATTAGCGAAGGTGAAACAGCCCAGCAGGGCGCGGGTGCGCAGAAGCTTGTCCTGCGTAAACAGGCTGAAAACGGAGGCCAGCAGCTGAGGATAGTTCAGGTGGTTTTCCTGCTTCACTTTTGGCAGCCCGCGCCACAGCGCCAGCGCCATGATGACCATCAGCACGCTCGCCACCCAGTATACGGTGCGCCAGCCGCCGAGGCTTGCCAGCAGCCCTGCAACGGTACGCGCCAGCAAAATCCCAAGCAGCAGGCCGCTCATAATGGTGCCCACCACCTTGCCGCGTTTTTCCGGGGAGGCGAGGGTCGCGGCGAGCGGGACCAGGATTTGCGCCACCACGGAGAACAGCCCTGTAAGCGCGGTTCCGACGATCATCATCGTCAGCGACTGGCTGCTGGCGGTGATCAGCATCCCACCGGCGGCCAGCAGGGTCATGGAGACAATCAGCATTCGGCGTTCAAACATATCGCCGAGCGGCACCAGGAACAGCAGCCCGGCGGCATAGCCTAGCTGTGCAGCGGTAACGATAAAACCTGCGGAGCTGGCGGAGAGATTGAACGCGCGGGCGATGGTGTCGAGAAGAGGCTGCGCGTAATAGTTGCTGGCGACCGCCAGACCCGTTGCCACGGACATTAAAAGGATGAGTGCGGGGCTAAGCCCTTGAGCTGTTTTTGTCATTAGTTTCAGGAATCGTTAGTTGAGTGATTATTTTTCCGGAAACCATAATAGCTAATGATTGTGAATAGTGGGGGATTGTTGGGTGATGTATTGTGCGGTTTAGGTGAATGGTGCGGTCTGGTGCCCTCACCCTAACCCTCTCCCACAGGGAGAGGGAACGCTAACAGAGAGCCGGGGTGAGGGAAAATGTTTTACTTCTGCGCTTCAAGCGCCTCTTTCACCCAGCCGTCAAACTGCTGCTGGTGGGCCTTGATCCAGCCGTCGACATGGCCTTTCACATCCGCTTCAGACGATTTGCCCGCATGCATCATCGCGTTCTGGGCATTGATGTCCGCCAGCGGCAGCTTCATTACCGAGAACAGCTTCGCCGCCGCCGGGTTTTTCTCCGCCCAGGCTTTGTTGGCCACGATATGCATGGTGTTCACCGGGAAGCCGTAGTTCATGCCGTTCGGCAGTTCGGTGTCGATATCCTTCTGCTCGCCCGGAAGGGAGGAGAACGGCACCTGCAGCCACACCACGTCTTTGCCCGGCTTCAGCACGTCGCTCACCCAGTAAGGCGTCCAGGTGTAGTAGATCACCGGTTTACCCTCTTTGAAGCGGGCAATGGTGTCGGCCATCATCGCTGAATAGTTGCCGTGGCTCACGTCGACCGTTTTCGCCAGATCGAAAGCTTTGTTCTGGTGGTTAATCACCGCTTCACAGCCCCAGCCCGGCGAGCAGCCCATCATGTCGGCCTTGCCGTCGCCGTTGGTGTCGAACAGTTTGGCGATCTTCGGATCTTTCAGCTGTTCAATGTTGGTGATGTGGTACTGGTCGGCAGTTTTCTTGTCGATCAGATACCCCTGCGCTGCGCCCGTCACGAAGGTGCCTTCACGGTAGAACTTCTTGTCGCCACCGGCGGCGGCATACATGTCGTCGTGCAGCGGCTGCCAGTTCACCGCGGTAAAGGTGGCGTCACCGGAGGCAATCGACGTGTAGCCTACGTTGTAGTCCACTTCGCTCGGCGTGTTAACCGTGTAGCCCAGCTTCTCCAGCGCGCGGCTGACGATCAGGGTCTGGAAGCTCTCTTCCGAAATGGTGCTCTGCACCGGCTGTACGGTAATGCCTTTGCCAGGCAGGTCAGCCGCAAACGCGCTGGTGGAGACAAGGGTGGCAAACGCTGTGGCAAAAAGTACGTTATGTCGCATCGTTGTTCCTTATTTTGATTTCGTGAAAGGGCGGGTGAGTAACCCGACAGGGCCGGTGGTATACCAGCGACGGTTGCCGCGACTGCGTGAATCACGACCGACGGCCTGGGTCAGGCGGTCAAGGATAATGGCGAGGATCACAATGCCGACGCCGCCGACGGTGGCCAGCCCCATATCGAGACGGCCAATGCCGCGCAGCACCATCTGGCCCAGACCGCCAACAGCGATCATCGAGGCGATCACCACCATCGACAGGGCCAGCATCAGCGTCTGGTTAACGCCCGCCATGATGGTTGGCATCGCCAGCGGGAGCTGAACCTTAAACAGCATCTGGCGCGGGCTGGCGCCGAACGAGCGTGACGCTTCGATCAGGTCCGCAGGCACCTGGTTAATCCCCAGAATGGTCAGACGAATAATCGGCGGCAGGGCGAAGATAATAGTCACCACCACGCCCGGCACGTTGCCGATGCCAAACAGCATTACGATAGGCACCAGATAGACGAACGCCGGGGTGGTCTGCATCGCATCCAGCAGCGGACGAATAATCTTCGCTGCCCGCGGGCTGCGCGCCAGCCAGATCCCCATCGGCAGGCCGATGACAATGCAAAAGAGCAGGGCGGTCAGCACCAGCGCCAGGGTGATCATCGCCTGCGACCACGCGCCAATCGCGCCGATGGCAATCAGCGAGATCAGCGTGGCGATCCCCATCCCCGCGCTACCGAACTGCCAGGCAATCAGGGAGAACAGGATAATCGCCACCGGCGCCGGCATGCCCAGCATCAGCTGCTGGAAGCCGTTCAGGATGTAATCCACCGGGACGCGGATCCCCTGGAAGACCGGACGGAAGTGCGTGACCACCCAGTCGATCCCCTCTGTGACCCAGCTGTCCAGCGGGATCAGCGTTTTATGGAACGGATCCATGATGTTGAAATGTTCTGGCGCAGGCGCGGGTGCGCTGTTCAGCCAGTCTGCCGCGCCGCCGCCATCGGCAGGAGCGGGCGTGGAACCCCACGCGTCGGTGGATTGCGTAGCGCTGTCCGCTGCCTCAGTGGTGCCCCACGGGTTAGATTGATCGGTCATTGTTTGCCCCCTCGCGATCTAAAGCCTGCAGCAGCATCCGTTTTGAGATGATGCCGACGTACTGTTGTTCCTCACCGACGACCGGCACGGCGCACGGCGCCTGGCCTACGTGAGAGAGCAACTCGCTGAGCGGCGTTTCGGCGTCCACGGCAAGCGGAGCGTCAATTAACGCCGCATCGATTCCCTGGTTCTCAGTGAGAGCCGTTTTCAGGGAGTCGATGGAGACAATGCCAACAAATTTATTGCCGCGTTCAACCAGATATCCGTATTCACGGTCTTCGTCCTGCAGCAGCTTAAGCGCCGAGCGCGGGCCGAAGCCTGGCGTTTTACGGATAATGCCGTTTGGCGTTCGACGGGCAATATCTTTGGCGCTAAAGACCTGGCTAATATCCACGCCGCGGAAGAAGGTGCGGACATAATCGTTCGCCGGATTATTGAGAATTTCATCCGGCGTGCCGACCTGCACCACTTCACCGTTTTGCATAATGGCAATCCGGTCGCCAATACGCATGGCTTCATCCAGATCGTGGGAAATAAAGACAATAGTTCGCTGATGTTTAGCCTGTAATTTTACCAGCTCGTCCTGCATCTCGGTACGAATTAACGGATCGAGGGCGGAGAAGGCTTCATCCATTAATAATATGTCTGGATTAATGGCTAATGCACGGGCTAATCCCACGCGCTGACGCATACCGCCGGAAAGTTCATCCGGATACGCATGCGCATAATTTTCCAGCCCGACCTGACGCAGCGCATCAAGGGCTTTTTCCTGACGTTCCTGAGCCGGCGTGCCGGCTAATTCCATGCCGAAAGCGGTATTATCCAGCACCGTCATGTGCGGCATCAGCGCGAATGACTGGAACACCATTGCAATCTTCTTTCTGCGCACCTCGCGAAGCTCTGCGTCTGATATTCTGGCGATATCCACGCCGTCAATCAGCACCTGTCCGCGGGTGGGTTCAATCAGGCGATTGAGAAGGCGAACCATAGTGGATTTACCCGAACCGGATAATCCCATGATGACAAAAATCTCGCCTTCTTCAATGGCCAGACTGGCGTCTTTAACGCCAAGCGATAGCCCGGTTTTTTCCAGAATTTGCTCTTTCGTAAGGCCTTTCTCAATATATTTGAATGCGCGCTGCGGATGCTCGCCAAATACTTTATAAAGATTTTTCACTTCTAATTTAATTGCCATGCAATAGAGAGTGTCCTGTTATTTGTTTATGCCGATATGATTACCATGGTAAATTGTTAACGGGCATAACCCTAACATACTGAGAATCTGAGACAACCCTGAGTCGGGATGAAGGCAAAATTTTGACGCAAGCGAAACGGCTGAATTTCCCATGAATAAAGGGCTGAGGGCGATTTGAATTTTTCTCAATTTTTTGCTGCTGCATCGTGAAATTTCGCCTGAACCGGAATGATTCAGGCGAATATGACGTGGAAATTACAGTGTAGTTGTTTTGTAAATATTAGAGTGGGAATTGTTGGGTTTATATTAAATTAACGAACGTTAGCGTTCATCAAAAATCCCAGTCTTCATCCTCGGTTTCCACCGCTTTGCCCATCACGTACGATGAGCCCGATCCCGAGAAGAAATCGTGGTTTTCGTCGGCATTGGGCGACAGCGCGGCCAGAATCGCCGGGTTCACCTCCGCCATCTCCGGCGGGAACAGCGCGTCGTAGCCCAGGTTCATCAGTGCCTTGTTGGCGTTGTAGCAGAGGAAGGCCTTCACGTCGTCCTCCCAGCCGGTGCCGGCGTAGAGTTCCTCCGTATAGCTCAGCTCGTTGTCGTACAGATCCATCAGCAAATCGAGCGCAAAGCCTTTAAGCTCCTCGCGCTTCGCCTCGCTGACTTTCTCCAGTCCTTTCTGATACTTATAGCCAATGTAATACCCGTGCACCGCTTCATCACGAATGATGAGCCGAATCAAATCGGCGGTGTTGGTGAGCTTGCCCCGGCTCGACCAGTACATGGGCAGCCAGAAGCCGGAATAGAAGAGGAAAGATTCCAGGAACACGCTGGCGATCTTCTTCTTCAGCGGCTCGTCGGCGCGGTAATATTCCAGAACCAGCTCCGCCTTTCTCTGTAATGACTCGCTCTCTTCACTCCAGGCGTAGGCTGCGTCCACGTCTTTGGTCTGGCACAGGGTCGAGAAAATCGAGCTGTAGGAGCGGGCATGCACCGCCTCCATAAAGCTTATGTTCGACATCACCGCCTCTTCGTGCGGCGTCAGCGCGTCGCTCATCAGAGCCGGTGCACCGACGGTATTCTGAATGGTGTCCAGCAGCGTCAGGCCGGTAAAGACGCGGATCGTCAGCTGCTGTTCGGCGTGGCTCAGCGTTTGCCAGGCAGGAATATCGTTGGAGAGCGGGACCTTTTCCGGCAGCCAGAAGTTGCTGGTGAGGCGGTTCCACACCTCCAGATCTTTATCGTCCTGAATCTTGTTCCAGTTAACGGCACTCACCCGTGACAGTTTCATCCTTTCTCCTTACAGCGCGCAGGACACGCAGCCTTCGATTTCGGTGCCTTCCAGCGCAAGCTGGCGCAGGCGAATGTAGTAGAGCGTTTTGATGCCTTTCTTCCAGGCGTAGATCTGCGCTCTGTTGATATCCCGCGTGGTGGCGGTGTCCGGGAAGAACAGCGTAAGCGACAGCCCCTGATCCACATGCTTTGTCGCTTCGGCGTAGGTATCGATGATTTTCTCCGGGCCGATCTCATACGCGTCCTGATACAGCGCCAGGTTCTCATTGGTCATAAACGGGGCAGGGTAGTAAACGCGCCCGGTTTTACCTTCCTTACGAATTTCAATTTTCGACACGATCGGGTGAATGCTCGACGTGGCGTGGTTGATGTAGGAGATCGATCCGGTCGGCGGCACCGCCTGCAGGTTCTGGTTATAAATGCCGTAGCGCATCACGTCGTCACGCAGCTGCTGCCACATCTCGCGCGTCGGCAGGGTAATCCCCGCGCGGGCAAACAGTTCGCGCACTTTTTCGGTTTTTGGCTGCCAGTCGCCTTCCAGATACTGGCTGAAATATTCCCCGCTGGCGTAGCGGGACTGCTCAAAGCCGGCGAACCGCTGGTTGCGCTCGCGCGCCAGCATCATCGAGGTGTGCAGCGCGTGCCAGGTAATGGTGTAGAAATAGAGGTTGGTGAAATCCAGCCCTTCCGGACTGCCGTAGGCGATACCTTCGCGCGCCAGATAGCCGTGCAGGTTCATCTGCCCCAGACCGATGGCGTGCGACGCGGCGTTGCCCGCTTCAATAGACGGTACGCTACGGATGTGGCTCATGTCCGACACCGCCGTCAGCCCGCGAACGGCGGTTTCTATCGTGCGGCCAAAGTCGGGGGAATCCATGGTGTGGGCGATATTCAGCGACCCGAGGTTGCAGGAGATATCCTTGCCGATGTCCGCGTAGTCCAGGTTTTCGTCGTAGGTTGACGCGCTGTTGACCTGCAAAATCTCCGAGCACAGGTTGCTCATGTTGATGCGCCCGGCAATCGGGTTCGCGCGGTTCACCGTATCCTCAAACATGATATACGGATAGCCGGACTCAAACTGGATCTCCGCAAGCGTCTGGAAGAAATCGCGGGCATTGATGGTTTTTTTGCGGATGCGATCGTCGACCAGCAGCTCGTCGTACAGCTCGCTGATGGCCACGTCGCCAAAGGCTTTGCCGTAGATTCGCTCAACGTCATACGGCGAGAAAAGCGCCATCTCGGCATTCTCTTTGGCGAGCTTAAAAGTGATATCCGGGATCACCACGCCAAGCGACAGCGTTTTGATGCGAATTTTTTCGTCGGCGTTTTCACGTTTGGTATCAAGAAAACGCAGAATGTCCGGGTGGTGCGCGTGCAGGTAAACCGCGCCCGCACCCTGACGCGCGCCAAGCTGGTTAGCATAGGAGAAGGCATCTTCCAGCATCTTCATCACCGGGATCACGCCGGAGGACTGGTTTTCGATGCGCTTGATCGGCGCGCCCGCTTCACGCAGGTTCGAGAGCAGAAACGCCACGCCGCCGCCGCGTTTGGAAAGCTGCAGCGCCGAGTTCACCGCGCGGCCAATCGACTCCATATTGTCTTCGATACGCAGCAGAAAACAGGAAACCAGCTCGCCGCGCTGGGCTTTGCCGCAGTTGAGAAAGGTCGGCGTGGCGGGCTGGAAGCGGCCGGAGAGGATCTCGTCGGCGAGCTGCTCCGCCAGCGCTTCATCGCCCTGCGCCAGCGTCAGCGCCACCATCGCCACGCGATCTTCAAAGCTCTCTAAGTAGCGCTTGCCGTCAAAGGTCTTCAGCGTGTAGCTGGTGTAGTACTTCCACGCGCCGAGGAAGGTCTGGAAACGAAAGCCGCTGGCGTGGGCGCGTTCAAACAGCTTCACCACAAAGGCGCGGTCGTAGCGGGTGAGCGTGCGCGCGTCGTAGTAGCCCTCGTTCACCAGATAGTCGAGACGTTCATTCTGGCTCGCAAACGTCACGCTGTTGGGCCGCACGTGGGCGGCAAAAAAGGCGTCCACCGCCTCACGATCTTTCTCGAACTGAATGCGTCCCTCCCGATCGTAGAGGTTAAGCATGGCGTTTAATGCATGGTAATCCGGTGTCGCCTGAATCACCCGTTCTGCGGTTGTCGTTGCCAAAATTCGTTCACTCCTTTACGCACGTTTTCGACGTCCTGCTGCGTCCCCATCAGCTCAAAACGATAGAGATACGGCACGCCGCATTTTTGAGAAATGACATCCCCGGCGCGGCCGAAGGCATCGCCGAAATTGCGATTCCCCGCCGCGATCACTCCGCGAATCAGCCCGCGGTTGTGAGGATCGTTCAGAAAGCGGATCACCTGGCGAGGCACGGCTCCTGCCGTGCCGCCTCCGCCATAGCTGGGCACCACCAGAATGTACGGTTCATCTACCCGGATCCGCTCCCGCTCGTTCAGCGGAATGCGCACCGCAGGCAGCCCGACGCGCTCAATAAAGCGGAGCGTGTTTTCCGAGCTGCTGGAGAAGTAGACCAGCCCGCTCATGCACGTGTGGCCTGAGCGCTCAGGCGGTTAATCATGTCCGGGCGGAAGCCAGACCAGCTTGTCTCCCCGGCGACCACCACCGGAAGCTGACGAAAACCCTGCTTGCGCAGGGTATCTGCGGCCTCGGGGACCTGGTCAACATTCACCATTTCAAACGCCACGCCGCGGCTTTCCATTGCCCGTTTGGTCGCGTGGCACTGAACACAATCGTTACGAGTGTAAATAATAATGCTCATGATTCGTATTTCCATTTAAAATGAGGGTGTGGCGCGAATCATCGCGTCAGGTTGTGTGTGTATTGCTAAAAGGAATACTAGATGTAGTTGTCTTAAGTTTCAACCATACAAGATATGGGAAATTTAGATTAATATCGCCCCTGTGATGAGCACAGCGGGGCAGGGCAGGCTGTACAGGTTTTCAGGCTTACGGGCATAAAAAAGCCCCGGCGCCTGAGGCTACCGGGGCAGAATACGCGGGATTATTTACGCAGGCTGAGCAGGGCACCGACGAAGATGCCGACCGCCGCGACGGTTCCTAGAGTACATAGCGGTTTTTCACGCACGAAGGTCGTAGCACAGCTTGCCATATCGCAGGCAGCCTGCGTGGCGCGTGAACGTCCGTTCATACGGGCGCGGGTTTCACGGAGCAGAGACTGAGCCTTACGCTTTGCGGCATCCGCTTCGTCCTTCGCGTCACTTCCCCAGGACTTCAGCACCTCTTCCAGCGTGTCCGCTAATTGGCTGACATCATTACGAATATCCTGAGCGTCGTCGTTAATATCGTTTCGGTTCGGTCTGTTAAACATACGATCCTCCGTAATTTTGTGTTCCCGTTCAGTTTAGTTCAGAAATTTAATATCTGAAGCGCATCACGCGTTATCGGGCAGTTTATGGACTATTCTGAAAGCCCTGCTATTGCTGAATACTGTAAGGTTGCCGGGCAGGAAAAGATAACGAGGAAAAGATATGTATTTACGACCTGACGAGGTGGCACGCGTTCTTGAAAAAGAGGGATTCACCATGGATGAGGTGACGCCAAAAGCGTATGGATATCGCCGCGGCGAGAATTATGTTTATGTTAATCGCGAAGCAAGAATGGGACGTACCGCTCTCATTATTCACCCGACGCTGAAAGACAGAAGTTTGTCATTTGCTGAGCCTGCCTCGGATATTAAAACCTGCGATCATTATCAGCAATTTCCGCTCTATTTAGGCGGTGAACGGCATGAGCATTACGGTATTCCGCACGGTTTCAGTTCGCGTATGGCGCTGGAGCGATTTTTGAAGGGACTGTTTGGCGACGTACAGTAAATCCGCGACTGGCGTGCGCCAGTCGCTTCACATCACGCTTTTGCCTGGTTGTACTGGCTGACCTTAAACAGGCGGCGGCAGTAGTCGAGGAAATAGCCGTAAACGGCTCCCATCAACATCGAAATGACAATATTCGAACTGACCGCCGCAGCGATCTGGTGCCAGTCTGCACCGACTGTCAGGAGAATGGCCACGTAAACCGGCGACTGGAACGTCACATACGCCAGAACGTCCGCCAGGTTTTTCACCCAGCCTGCTGGGCTGATACGACGCGCGAAACGCATTACCGCATCGCGGTATAAACCGTAAGGCCATGCAATAATAATATTGACCGGGATCGCCACCAGACGAGAAGAAAGCGACTGCTCGAAGGACATTCCGGAGAGGAATATTTCGATCAGCATGTTCACGACGGAACAGTAAACAACCATCGCGAAAGTATCCGCCACCGCGTGGCGCAGGCGAGATTGCGGCGAGAACATGTCTGAACTCCTTGAGAAGAACACAAAAGAAACGATTTTCCTTCAGCGGTTAGTGCTTTAGGTTGGTTTGTTTGACGTGTATAGCGTATATCTCTGCGTTTGAACTAACAACTAGTGATAAATTTTTATTTAATCGCCTTTTGTCCACAAAATTCTCTAAAGTTGTTCGTTTTTTGTTCCGATCGTTATAATCTGTCTTGTTTGATGGTTTTTGCATTAAAATCAATTACTTGTATTTATTGGTGGCGAAAGCCAGGAATCCTCCACCTGACGCGGCGCAGTATGCTGTAATTTGGATTAAAGTTGGCCATTTATATTAATGGAGTGATTGGATTCATCGGTGTCCTGTCAGCACCTTGCGCTATTATTAACAGTGAGTTCTAAATATATTTACATTGATGCCCGTACGGACCCTTGGGTAGATATTTCAACTCAAATGAATTATTCTGTCGGCGATTTATCTATTTACCCCCCAAAGAAAAGGTTTTCAAATAATATGTCTTTGACGTTACAGAATCTTAATAATATCCGAACCCTGCGCGCCATGGCGCGTGAATTATCCCTGGACGTTCTTGAGGAAATGCTGGAAAAGGTCAGGGTCGTTACTGAAGAGAAACGCAGCGAGCTGACGGAATTAGAGCAGCAGCGTGCTGAGCAGCAGGAAAAAATTAATGCCCTGCTGGAGCTGATGAAAGCTGATGGTATTTCACCGACTGACCTGCTGGGTTCTGAACTGGCGCAGACGGGTAAGCAAGCGAAAAAGCGTAAGCCGCGTGAAGCAAAATATCGCTTTATTGACCAGAACGGCGAAGAGAAAACGTGGACCGGCCAGGGCCGCACGCCGAAGCCTATCGCCAGCGCGCTGGCAGACGGTAAATCACTGGATGATTTTCTGATCTAACGAATGAGCCGGGCGGAACACGCCGCCCGGCTGACTGTTCAGCAGACGCCGAAATCGCCTTCTTCGGTATAAGGCGCCACATCGGCTGCTTTCAGCGTATATTTCTCGCCTTGCTCATTGCTGGCCTGGACCGCCACAATGCTGTCACCGTTTACTTCGAGCACTTTCAGTTTCGGGCCGCCTTTACGCGGTTGCACATAATCACCGACAGAAAACATATTACCTCCTCATCGTTTTAGCGATCTTCACCTTAGCCCACGCATGACGCCGGGTACAGCGTATTTCACCGATTACTGCTTATGAGGTACGCCGGTTCCAGGGCATCACCTTGAGCAGTCGCGCCATGCCGCAAAAGCCCGTCACACCGGCAAACAGCAGACCGGCTCCGACAAAGCCGCTGAGCAGGAAAAAGCCGCTGGAGACGCTATAGCCCAGCACCACGCCACAGAGTATTAACAGCCCGGCGGCAATTTGCACCTGACGCATCAGCGGCAGCGGCTGGGACTTGTCTTCGACGGTCGGCAGTCCGGCCTGTTTCCAGCCCTGAATGCCCCCCTCGACCACAAATGCCTCTGCGGGCGCGGCGGCCTGAGCAAGGCGGTCGGCATTCCCCGACGTCCGGGCGCCGGACTGGCAGTGAAAAATCACCGCATCGCCCGCCTGCGCGTTAAGTGCGCCGGGTAAGGTATCCAGCGGCACGGACCGCGCGGCGGGAATATGCTCGCGGGCGTACTCATCGGCATCACGTATATCAATCAGTTTTACGCCTTCAGCGACGCGGGCATTGGCCTGGCGCGGTGAAAGAAGAGGAAGTGACATGGCGACTCCTTACGGGCAATAAAGGGTTTTCAGGGTGCTGATAAGCTGATGTACCGCATTGTTTTTAATGGAATAGAGAATGCGCTGCGCGTCGCGAGTGCTGTCGATAAGCCCTTCCTCACGCATGCGCGCCAGATGCTGCGACGTGGCGGAAGGACTTAGCCCCGTGGCTCGCGCAAGCTCCCCCGCGCTGGTGCCGGGCGCTCCGCACAGGGTGCAGAGGATCAGCAGCCGACGCGGGTTGCTCATCGCTTTTAAGAGTGTGGCGGCCTGCCCGGCGCTGGCTTGAAGCTGTTCGAGTTCGGTCATAATAGTTTAGCATTTACTTAATTAAGTAAATGCTAAACTAATCCGATGCATTAAACCAGCGTCAAAAGCGTAAAAGAGGGTAAACGCGAGGCCCGGAACTGGTATAGACGAATAAACTGGCTATGCTTACAGCGTTCTCTTTATTATTTTCAATGGATTAGATTGAACGGAGTGTTTATATGGGATTTTGGCGTATTGTTTTTACAATCCTCATACCGCCGCTGGGCGTGCTGTTGGGCAAAGGGTTTGGCTGGGCGTTTATTATCAACATTCTTCTGACGCTGCTGGGCTACTTCCCCGGCCTCATTCACGCGTTTTGGGTACAGAGCAAAAGCTAGGCGCGCCACAGTAAATCGCTATAGATATCGGTCAGTACCCCCGCTGGACCAAACTGCTGCTTGATCCACCGCGTGACCTGGCCGGTTGCGGCATGCTGCGTGGCGAGCAGCATGCGCGAATCCTGACGCGGGTTATTAATCCGTCGGGTGACCAGCAGCCCCGCGTCTACCGCCTCGCGGGCCATGTATTCCGGCAAAAAGCCAATCCCTTCGCCCAGGATCTGACACTGACATTTGGTGTTAAAGTCCGGGACCAGAATCGCCTCCTGCCCGTGCAGCAGCCAGCCAACCTTTTTGTTAATGGTGTGCGCGGTATCTTCCACCATGATGTTGGGATACAGGCGCAGCTGGCTTTCCGCTATCGGCTCCGGGGTGAATGCCAGCGGATGTTCCGGCGCGATGGCAAACACCCAGCGAATGGCACCGATCTCGGTGTAATCAATCCCGCCACCGTCCAGCAGCGTGTCCGGCGCGCCAATCGCGATGTTGGCCTGGTTGTTGATGATGGAGTCCCAGACGCCGTTGTAGACCTCGGTGGTCACGGTGATCTGACAGGTGGGAAACTGCTTTTTCAGCACCTGCAGCAGCCGCGCCGTGTGGCGTGGGGTATACAAAAGCTGGTTGATACAGATGCGCACCCGCGCCTCAATGCCCTGAGAAATGGTGTCAATCCCGCGCTTGATGGCGTGAAAGTCGTTAAGCAGGTCGGTGGCCTTACGATAAAAGTAAAATCCGGACTCTGTCAGCTCAATGCTGCGCGTGCTGCGGACGAATAGCACCACGTCCAACCCGGTCTCCATGCGCTTAATGGTGTAGCTGATGGCAGAGGTCGTCACGCCCAGTTCGGCGGCGGCTTTGCTGAAGCTGCCGAAGCGTGCGGCGGTAGTAAAGGCCAGCAGGTTCTCCTCGGTAAAGATGGAATTCATATCTCACTCCCTTCAGCCATCAGTTTTGAACATATTTTAACAGCGTCGTTACAACGCATTTGAAGCCGATCACAGTTCTGGCTCTTTGTCGAAAGCCGCATGCGGTAAGGCTTCGTCAGACATAAGCATAATGCAGGCAGAAGCGATAAAAAGCGGGTAAACATAAGAAAAAGGTTGCACAGACGCACATTTTGACCGGTTTATTGAATTTACCTCAACAATGAATTGACTGTCGATGAATCATTTTTAAGCGGATTCTTTTATGACCAGGCTGTTGCTATTCTCAGGTCAACAGAAATAAAAACATCGGGAGTCTGAATATGTCTGCGAACGAACTCGTTACTGAATTTCTGCTGGCGGCAGAAGAGGGTAATAGCGATGCGCTAAAAGCCTGTCTGGAGAAAGGTGTGGATATTAACGCCACCAATCGCCAGAAAAGAACCGCCGTTATTATTGCCAGCCTGAAAAAGCATTATGACTGCGTGGCGTTATTAATTGCCGCCGGGGCGGATATTGATAAACAGGATCAGACCTGCTTTAACCCCTTCCTGATTAGCTGCCTGACCAACGATATCACCCTGCTGCGCCTTGTCCTTCCGGCAAATCCCGATCTCGACCGTCTGACCCGCTTCGGCGGCGTGGGCATTACCCCTGCCAGCGAAAAAGGGCACGTGGAGATCGTTCGCGAGCTGCTGGAGAAAACGGATATCAACGTCAACCACACCAACTTTGTCGGCTGGACGCCGCTGCTGGAAGCGATCGTGCTTAACGACGGCGGCGCTAAGCAGCAGGAGATCGTGAAGCTGCTGTTGGATCACGGCGCGAACCCGCACATGACCGATAAATACGGTAAAACCCCGCTCGAACTGGCGCGGGAAAAAGGCTTCGATGCAATAGCTGACCTGCTGCTGGCGGCGGGCGCATAACGCATTCGGCCAGCTTTTTCCGGCTGGCCGCTAATTAAAACGCATTTTTACCGACGTGCATTTTGCACGACGGCGGCCCCCTTTTATCCGCGTTCAGGAGAAAATAATGCCCACAAAAATCGTCATAAAAAAGAACACATATTTTGACTCCGTCTCATTAATGTCTGTTTCCACCAAAGCCAATAAATTACCGGGCGTTGAGCAGGCGTTTGTCGCGATGGCGACGGAAATGAACAAAGGCGTATTAAAAAACCTCGGGCTAATAACGCCGGAATTAGCGGAAGCCAAAAACGGCGACCTGATGATCGTAATTAAAGGCGACGCGGCGAATGATGAAACGCTGGCGGCCATCGAAGCGCTGTTCACGCGTAAAGAGAGCGGCGGCACCCATGAAGCGCGCTACGCCACGATTGCCAGCGCCAAAACTCATCGCCCGGAGAGCAACCTCGCGGTGATTTCCGTCAACGGCACCTTCGCTGCCCGCGAAGCGCGCCAGGCGCTGGAAAACGATCTCAACGTGATGCTGTTTTCCGATAACGTGTCGCTCGACGACGAGCTGGCGCTGAAGCAGCTGGCGCATAAGAAAGGTCTGCTGATGATGGGGCCGGACTGCGGCACCGCCATTATCAACGGCGCGGGACTGTGCTTTGCCAACGCGGTGCGCCGCGGACCGATTGGAATCGTCGGCGCATCCGGCACCGGCAGCCAGGAGCTGAGCGTGCGCATTCACGAATTCGGCGGCGGCGTGTCGCAGCTGATTGGCACCGGCGGACGCGATCTCAGCGAGAAAATCGGCGGCCTGATGATGCTCGACGCCATCGACATGCTGGAAGCGGACGACGCGACCCAGGTGATTGCGCTGATCTCCAAGCCGCCGGCCCCTGCGGTGGCGGAGAAAGTGCTGGCCCGCGCGCGCGCCTGCCGCAAGCCGGTGGTTGTCTGCTTCCTCGGCCGCAGCGAACCGCCCGCCGATGAAGACGGCCTGCAGTTTGCGCGCGGCACCAAAGAGGCGGCCCTGAAGGCGGTCCTGCTCACCGGCATCAAAAAAGAGTCCCTCGATCTGCATCCGCTCAACTGGCCGTTGATTGAAGAGGTGCGCGCTCGCCTGACGCCGCAGCAGAAGTACATTCGCGGCCTGTTCTGCGGCGGAACCCTGTGCGACGAGGCGATGTTCGCGGCGCTTGCGAAATTCGACGACGTCTACAGCAACATCCAGCCGGATCCGTCTAAGCGCCTGGGCGACGTCAATGTCAGTAAAGCCCACACCTTCCTCGACTTTGGCGACGATGACTTCACCAACGGCAAGCCGCACCCGATGATCGACCCGACCAACCGCATCAGCCGCCTGCTGCAGGAGGCGCGCGATCCGGAGGTGGGCGTCATCGTGATGGACTTCGTGCTGGGCTTCGGCGCGCATGAGGATCCGGTCGGCGTGATGATCGACGCTATCAAAGAGGCGCAGGCGATCGCGAAGGCCGATAACCGTCCTCTGGAAATTCTCGGCTACGTGCTCGGCACCGACCAGGATCCGCAGTCGCTGGCGCAGCAGTGCCAGCTGCTGACCGACGCAGGCGTCATCTGGGCCAGCAGCAGTACCAACACCGGATTACTGGCACGCGAATTTGTCTGCAAAGGGGAGAAAGCATAATGACGACCTTATTCAACCAGCCGCTGAACGTGATTAACGTCGGCATTGCGATGTTCAGCGACGACCTCAAAAAACAGCACGTTCCCGTGACCCAGCTCGACTGGACGCCGCCGGGGCAGGGCAATATGCAGGTCGTTGAAGCGCTCGACCAGCTGGCGGAAAAACCGCTGGCGGAGAAAATTGCCGCCGCCAACAGCATCGCTCTTGAGCGCATTATTCAGTCCCATCCGGTGCTGGTGGGCTATGACCAGGCCATTAACGTGGTGCCGGGCATGACCCGCACCACCATTCTGCACGCCGGTCCGCCTGTCGCCTGGGAGAACATGTGCGGGGCGATGAAGGGTGCGGTCACCGGGGCGCTGGTTTTTGAAGGGCTGGCGAAAGATCTGGACGATGCGGCAAGGCTCGCTGCCTCCGGAGAAATTACCTTCTCGCCGTGCCACGAGCACGACTGCGTGGGCTCGATGGCGGGCGTCACCTCCGCATCGATGTTTATGCACATCGTTGAAAACAAAACCTACGGCAACCGCGCGTTCACCAACCTCAGCGAGCAGATGGCGAAGATCCTGCGCATGGGCGCTAACGACCAGAGCGTGATCGACCGTCTGAACTGGATGCGCGACGTGCTCGGCCCGATGCTGCGCGACGCGATGAAGATCGTCGGCGAAATCGACCTGCGCCTGATGCTGGCTCAGGCGCTGCACATGGGCGACGAGTGCCACAATCGCAACAACGCGGGCACTACGCTGCTGATCCAGGCGCTGACGCCGGGGCTGATTCAGGCGGGCTATCCGGTGGCGCAGCAGCGCGAGGTGTTCGAGTTTGTCGCCAGCAGCGACTACTTCTCCGGCCCGACCTGGATGGCGATGTGTAAGGCCGCGCTGGACGCCGCGCACGGCATTGAGTACAGCACCGTCGTCACCACCATGGCGCGTAACGGCTACGAGTTTGGCCTGCGCGTTTCAGGCCTGCCGGGGCAGTGGTTCACCGGCCCGGCGCAGCAGGTGATCGGCCCGATGTTCGCGGGCTATAAGCCGGAAGACTCCGGGCTGGACATCGGCGACAGTGCCATCACCGAAACCTACGGCATCGGCGGTTTTGCGATGGCGACGGCCCCGGCGATTGTTGCGCTGGTGGGCGGGACGGTGGATGAAGCTATCGACTTCTCCCGTCAGATGCGCGAAATCACCCTCGGCGAAAACCCGAACGTCACCATTCCGCTGCTCTCGTTTATGGGCATTCCGACCGCCATCGACATCACCAAAGTCGCGGGCAGCGGCATTCTGCCGGTGATTAACACCGCCATTGCCCACAAAGACGCGGGCATCGGCATGATTGGGGCGGGCATCGTTCACCCGCCGTTTAGCTGTTTTGAAAAGGCGCTGTTGACCTTCCGCGATCGCTACTTTTTATAAGGCATGCATCCATGAAAAACATGAAGCTGGAGTGGAAAAGAGGTGACTGGGCGGCGTATTTCGGGTTGATGACCAACAACCTGACCAATTTGCTGACCATGATGGGGCTGCTCATTTTTGTCGTCGGCATCCCGAAGGAGATTGTTTATGGACGCATCGCGCCAGCCTTCGGGCTGGCGGTGCTGGTGGCGAGTATTTGCTACGCCTGGTTCGGCATGCAGATGGCGCGCGCCACCGGACGAACGGACGTGACCGCGCTGCCGTCCGGCCCGAGCGCGCCGTCGATTTTTACCGTGACCTTCCTGGTCCTGATGCCGGTTTATCAGCAGACCGGCGATGCGGACTTCGCGATCCAGATTGGCCTGGTGTGGTGCTTCGTGGAGGCGATGATCCTCGCGGGCGGTTCGTTTTTAGGGGAAACCATCCGCAAGATGATCCCGCGTACCGTGCTGCTGTCGTGCCTCTCCGGTTTGGGCCTGCTGCTGCTGGCGATGAACCCGATGCTGCAGGCGTTCGAAGCGCCGACCGTGTCGTTTATCGTGCTGCTGCTGATCTTCATCAACTGGTTCGGTAAAAAGCCGATTTTCGCCCGTATCCCGACCGGCCTGCTGCTGCTGATTGCCGGTACGGCACTGGCGTGGATCTCCGGTCTGCAAAGCCCGGAAGCGATTAAAGCGTCTATGTCATCCTTCGGCTTTAATCCGCCGGAAGTGCACGTGGACAGCTTCATGCAGGGCCTGCCGCACGCGCTGCCGTATCTGGCCTCTGCCGTGCCGCTGGGGCTGGCGAACTACATCTTTGACCTGGAGAACATCGAAAGCGCCCACGCGGCGGGAGATGCGTACCCGACGCGTAAGGTGATGCTGGCGAACGGTCTGGCGTCGATGCTCGGCTGCCTGATGGGGAACCCCTTCCCGGTGACGGTTTACGTCGGCCACCCTGGCTGGAAAGCGATGGGGGCCAGCATCGGCTACACGCTGGCCTCCGGCGTGACCATGTTCATCGTGCCGCTGTTCGGGCTGGGGGCATTTATGCTCGCCATCATTCCGATGACCGCCATCGTGCCGATTCTGGTGTTTATCGGCGTCGTCACCGCCAACCAGGTGGTGAGGGAAACGCCCAAAGTGGAGGTGCCAGTGATCTTCATCTGCCTGTTCCCGTGGATCGCCAACTGGGCGCTGACCATGATGAACAGCGTTATGGGGGCGGCGGGCACCAGCGCGGCGAAGATCGGCACCGATGTGCTGCACAGCAAAGGGATCTACTACGAAGGACTCGTCCATTTGGGGAACGGGGCACCGCTCGCCAGCATGCTGTGGGGCTGTATCGCTATTTTCGCCATCATCAACAAGCCGCTGCGCGGAGCCGTTGCGGCCGCGGGCGGGGCGCTGCTGGCGCTGTTTGGCGTGATCCACGCTCCGGTGGTGGGATTTGCCGAGGGCAGTTCGCTGATGTTCGTCACCGCGTATCTGATGATGGGCGGCATGTTTGTGGTGAAGCATGTGCTTGATAGCCGCGAAGCGGCGAGCGCTGCGACTGGTACCGTTGCGAAGGAAAATGTATGAAAGAGCTTATGGTCGTCGCCATCGGCGGTAACAGCATTATCAAAGACAACGCCAGCCAGTCGATTGAACATCAGGCGCAGGCGGTTAAAGCGGTGGCAGAGTCGGTGCTCGAAATGCTGGCCTCCGACTATGACATCGTGCTCACCCACGGTAACGGCCCCCAGGTGGGGCTGGATCTGCGCCGCGCCGAAATCGCCCACGAGCGGGAAGGGTTGCCGCTGACGCCGCTGGCAAACTGCGTGGCGGACACCCAGGGCGGGATTGGCTACCTGATCCAGCAGGCGCTCAACAATCGCCTTGCCGCGCGCGGGGAGCAAAAAGCGGTCACGGTCGTTACGCAGGTGGAGGTGGATAAAAACGATCCGGGTTTTACTCACCCTACCAAACCTATCGGTGCGTTCTTCACCGAGGCACAGCGCGACGAGCTGCAGCGCGCACACCCGGACTGGCATTTTGTCGAGGATTCAGGCCGTGGCTACCGTCGCGTGGTGGCTTCACCGCAGCCGCTTCGGATTGTCGAGGCGGATGCGATCAAAGCCCTGACGCAAAAAGGCTTTGTGGTGATCGGCGCGGGCGGCGGCGGAATACCCGTGATTCGCAGCGAGCAGGGCGACTACCAGAGCGTCGACGCGGTGATTGATAAAGATCTCTCCACCGCGCTGCTGGCACGCGAGATCGGTGCCGACGTGCTGGTGATTACCACCGGCGTGGAAAAGGTGTGCATCAACTTCGGCAAGCCGAACCAGCAGGCGCTGGACACCGTCAGCGTGGCGCAGATGACGCGCTACAGGGAGGAGGGCCACTTCCCGGCGGGCAGCATGTTGCCCAAAATCGTCGCCTCGCTGGAATTTTTACACCACGGCGGCAGGCGCGTGATTATCACCTCGCCGGACTGCCTGCCCGCGGCGCTGCGCGGGGAAACCGGTACCCATATTGTTAATGAGGGAAGATAAGATGAGTGAAAACAAAAGCCGCCGCGAATTTATTAGCCAGAGCGGCAAAATGGTCACCGCCTGCGCGCTGTTTGGCGCCACCGGATCCGTCGCGTATGCTGCTGACTCCGCGAAGCCAACCTGCGAGACGGGCAAACCGATGAGCATCACCGCGAAACATTACTATCTGGACAACGTGCTGCTGGAGGCCGGGTTTAACGTTGACGGCGGCGTGGCGACGAGCACCCGCACCGAGCTGAAAACGCTGGAGATTAACGACGGGAAGATCGTCGCCCTGCGCGATAACAAGAGCCACGCCGACGTAACGCTGCCGCACTACGATGCGGGCGGCAAGCTGATGCTCCCGGCGATGCGCGACATGCACATTCACCTGGATAAAACCTTTTACGGCGGTCCGTGGCGCTCCCTGAACCGCCCGGCGGGCACTACGATTCAGGACATGATCCACCTTGAGCAGAAGCTGCTGCCGGAGCTACAGCCCTACACCCAGGAGCGTGCGGAAAAGCTGATCGATCTGATCCAGTCGAAAGGCTCCACCATCGCCCGCAGCCACTGCAATATCGAGCCGACCTCCGGCCTGAAGAATCTGGAAAACCTGAAGGCGGTTTTATCGCGCCGTAAGCCCGGCTTTGACTGCGAAATTGTCGCTTTTCCGCAGCACGGGCTGCTGCTGTCGAACTCCGAAAAGCTGATGCGCGAGGCGATGCAGGCCGGGGCGCACTACGTGGGCGGGCTGGACCCAACCAACGTCGACGGCGCAATGGAGAAATCCCTCGACGCCATGTTCCAGATTGCGCTGGACTACGACAAAGGGGTGGATATCCACCTGCATGAAACCAGCCCGGCGGGCGTGGCGGCGGTGAATTACATGGTCGAGACCGTGGAGAAAACGCCGGAGCTGAAGGGCAAGCTGACCATCAGCCACGCCTTTGCGCTGGCGACGCTCAACGAGCAGCAGGTGGATGAGATCGCCACCCGCATGGCGGCGCAGCGGGTGACCATCGCCTCCACCGTGCCGATTGGCACCCTGCATATGCCGCTGAAGCAGCTGCGCGAGAAGGGTGTGTTCGTGATGACGGGGACCGACAGCGTCATCGACCACTGGTCGCCGTACGGTCTGGGGGACATGCTGGAGAAGGCGAATCTATACGCTCAGCTCTACATCCGCCCGAACGAGCAGACGCTCTCCCGCGCGCTCGGTATTGCCACCGGCGACGTGCTGCCGCTGAATGACAAAGGCGAGCGCGTGTGGCCGAAAGCGCAGGACGACGCCAGCTTTGTGCTGGTGGATGCCTCCTGCTCCGCCGAGGCCGTGGCGCGCATTTCGCCGCGCACCGCGACGTTCCATAAGGGCAACCTTGTCTGGGGCTCGGTGGGTTGACGTGCATTTCTCCCTCTCCCTGTGGGAGAGGGTTGGGGTGAGGGCATTTCTCCCTCTCCCTGTGGGAGAGGGTTGGGGTGAGGGCATCAGGCCGCACTTCCATAGGTTGGGTAAGGCGAAGCCGCCACCCGACAATGCAGTATACTGCTATGCACATTCTTAAAGAGGGATCTGCCATGGCACAAAACATCTACGACAATCCGGCGTTTTTTGAAGGCTACGCCCAGCTTCCACGCTCGGTGCAGGGGCTGGACGGCGCGCCGGAGTGGCCCGCGCTTAAGGCCATGCTGCCGGATTTAAGCGGCAAATCGGTTGTCGATCTCGGCTGCGGCTACGGCTGGTTCTGCCGCGCGGCGCGCGAGCTGGGCGCTGCTGACGTCACGGGGGTCGATATCTCAGAAAAGATGCTCGCCCGCGCAGCGGAGCTTACCGCTGACCCACAGATTCACTATCAGCGTAGCGATCTGGAATCTCTTAAGCTCAACGAGAACAGCCTCGATCTGGTCTACAGCTCGCTGGCGCTGCACTACCTGCCGGAACTGGATACGCTATTCGCCAGGGTCCAGCGCGCGCTCAAGCCCGGCGGCAGCCTGGTCTTTTCGATGGAGCACCCGATATACACCTGCGCCACCCGTCAGGGCTGGCTGACCGACGATAGCGGCGAGCGGTTCTGGGGCGTAAACCATTATCAGGATGAAGGCAAACGCGTCAGCAACTGGCTGGCGGACGGGGTGGTGAAATACCACCGCACGCTCGGCACCACGCTTAACGCGCTGATCGGGGCCGGATTAACGATAAGCGACGTCAACGAGTGGGGGCCAGCGCAGGCGCAGATTGACGCCTGGCCCGCGCTGGCCGAAGAGGCGGAGCGCCCGATGCTGGTGCTGATCGCCGCCCGTAAGGCTCAGTAACCCACCTTATACACCCGCCCGCTCTGCACGCCTTCCACGCTGCGGCGATAGGCCTGCGCCACGGTCGCGGCGGGAACGCTCTCAAAGCCCGGGAAGAAGCCGTCGTAGGTTTCGACGGATTCAGTGAGTACCGTCGGGCTAATCAGGTTGATGCGGATCCCGCGCGGCAGCTCGCAGGCTGCTGAGCGGACAAACCCTTCCAGCGCCGCATTCACCGTGGTGGCATTTACGCCCTGGGCAATTGGCTCGTGCGCCACGATGCCGCTTATCAGCGTAATAGAGCCGGCTTCGTTCAGATAATGCTGGCCGGTCAGCGCCAGGCGCACCTGTCCCAGCAGCTTGTCCTGCAGTCCCTGGTTGAAGTCGCTGTCCTTCATGGTCGCGAGCGGGCCAAAGTAAAGGCCGCCGCTGGCGGAGACAATCGCGTCCACCGGGCCGATTTTCTCAAACAGCGCCTGGACGCTCGCCTGCGAGGTGATATCCACCTGCTCGTCGCCCTGCGTGCGGCCGACGCGGATGACCTCGTGGCGACGACTCAACTCTTCCGTTACCGCACGACCGACCGTACCGCTGGCACCAATAATCACGATTTTCATAGCCGACTCCTTATGTTGTGAGCCTTCATTCTTTAATAAATAAAAATGCAGATAAACTGGGCTAAAGTTAGAAGATTGCTAACCAGAGGTTTGGAATATGGATAAGCTTCGCAGTATGGAGACCTTTATTGCCGTGGTTGAAAGCGGCAGTTTTACCGGTGCGGCGGCTCGGCTGGAGATGTCGGCGGTGATGGTGGGCAAGTACGTTGCGCTGCTGGAATCACAGCTCGGCACCCGTCTGCTGGAGCGTAACACGCGGCGCCAGAGCCTGACCGACGCCGGACGCGTCTATTACGACGAGGCGAAGCGGGTGCTGGAGCAGGTGGCGATTGCCGAAAGCGCGGTGGAACGCCTGCGTGCCGCACCGTCCGGCACCCTGCGCGTGACCGCACCCACCTCGTTTGGCGGCAGCGCGATCGCGCCGCTTACGGCCTCTTTTTTACAACGCTACCCGGAAGTGCGCATCGAGCTGGATCTCACTAACCGGATGGTGGACCTGGTGGAGGAGGGCATCGATCTGGCCATTCGCATTGGCGACATTCACAACGACGATCTGGTGGCGAAATACCTCTGCCCTTACCGGATGGTGATCTGCGCCGCGCCGGACTACCTTGCGCGCTACGGTACGCCGCAAACTCCTGCCGATCTGGTGGATCATCTCTGCTTATCCCACAGCGTGTGGACCGCACGCAACGAGTGGCGGCTGCCGGGCGTCGAAGGCGAGGTGCGCTGGAAGCGGGATGCGGTCTTGAGATGCAACGACGGCTACGGGCTGCGGATGGCCGCGAGAGCCGGGGCGGGGCTGCTGCTGCAGCCGGAAGTGCTGGTGGCGGAAGATCTGGAAAGCGGCAGGCTGGTGCGGGTGCTGGAGGCGTATATTCCGGCGCCGAGACCCGTGCATTTGCTGTGGCGTCAGGATTTACGACCTCTCCCTAAGCTAACGGAATTTATCGCCCATATTCTGCTAAGATTGGGCACACTATAAAAAAAGAAGGTATGCAAAGAATGTCTGTGAATAAACTCGCCAGCAGCGCGCAGGGCCTGCAATCATCTGCCATCCGTGAATTATTAAAACATAGCAAAATGGCCGGCGTCATTTCGCTGGGCGGGGGTATTCCTAATCCCGATCTGTTCGATCACGAAGGGCTTAAAATTGCTGCCGATGCCGTCTTATCACAGCATTTTGGCGAGGCGTTTCAGTACGGCCTGACCGAAGGCGTACCGGGACTGCGGGAAGAAATTCAGCGCATCTGCGAGGGGCGCGGTATCGCCTGTAAGGCCGATGATGTTGTTATTACTTCCGGTTCACAGCAGTCCCTCGACGTGCTGGCGCGTGCATTAATTAACCCGGGCGATACCGTTGTGGTTGAGCGTCCAACCTATCTTGCCGCGCTGCAGGTCTTCGGTCTGGCGCAGGCGAATTTTGAATCCGTTGGCACCGATGGTGACGGCATGAAGGTCGACGAGCTTGAAGCGCTGGCGGCGAAGAAAACCATCAAAGCGGTCTATATTGTTCCGACGTTTGGCAACCCTGGCGGGGTAACCCTTTCTGAGGCGCGTCGCAAACAGCTGGTGGAATTATCGAAGCGCTATGACTTCGTCATTATTGAAGACGATCCGTACAGCGAAATTAATTATACCGATGAAGTTTTCCGCCCGTTAATGGCCCATGCCAAAGATATCGGCAACGAAGATAACGTGGTGTATACCTCGACCTTCTCCAAAATTCTTGCTCCAGGAACCCGCGTGGGCTGGGTGCTGGTGCCGGAATGGCTGAAGCGCGCAGTAGTAAACCTTAAGCAAACCACCGACCTGCACACCAGCACGCTGTCGCAGCTGATGACGTATGAATACCTGAAAACCGGTCGTCTGCCCGATCAGATTAAAACGATCCGCGAAGCCTATCGCCAGAAATACCAGACGTTCGCAACCGAGCTGGAGGCCGAGCTGGGCGATGTGATGTCGTTCCACAAGCCGAAGGGCGGCATGTTCCTGTGGGCGACTATGAAAAATGGGAGTAATACCACTCGCTGGCTGGAAAAAACGTTAAGTAACGGCGTAGTATTTGTGCCGGGCGAGTTTTTCTACTGCAATGAGCCAGACCATTCAACGCTGCGTATGTCGTTTGTCACGCCAACGGATGAAGAGCTGAAGGAAGCGGTTCAACGCCTGAAAAAATCGCTGTAAAAGACCTGCGCATAATGGCTTTCCTGCCGTTATGCGCAATACGCGTTCAGGGCGGCACGGGCCGCGATCGTCCATGGAAATCGCCATGTTTGAATTTCTGTTCGGTGTCGTTACGCACACGCCCGCCTGGGTGTGGGTGCTGTTTATCTTCCTTATCTCTCGCGGCATTAAAACCCGCAGGCCCGCCACCGTTACGCTGGAGAGGCTTGCCATCATTCCGGCAATATTTCTAATCTGGGATATCTACGATCTGGTGGTCTACCGCACGCTGACGCCCGGAACTGTCGCATTGTGGACGGCGGGGATCCTCGCCGGGGCCGCGCTGGGGTATTTCCTGATTAAGCAGGCGGTTATCACTCGTGCAGATGCGCCGCGCAGCCTTTACCGCCAGGCAGACTACACCGCACTGCCGTTTATGATGCTGGCGTTCGGCGTCAAATATGTGCTGGGCGTGATGAGCGCGGTCTCTCCCCAGACGATGCAGCAGCCCGCCATGAGCGCGCTGGCGATCGTCTCCGGCGGCGTGTTTGCCGGTGTGTTTCTCGGGAAATTTGCGCGTTATATTGGCGTGTATAACAGCGCCGCACCGCGCCCGGTGGAGTAAGATTATTCTGTCGCGTGTGCCAGCGTGCGATCTGCAGCATCGCCGCTGAGTGCTCGCGTGACTTCATGGATCCGCCAGATTTTCCCTTCACGCAGCGCGGCAAACAGGTAAACCTCGATCTCTGCCTGACGACCATCAGGATACGTGACCGTCACGATATGCCGGTCAGCCAGAAGTTCGTCATGACAGGCTATCTCTACTACGGTAAAGGCGATCGCGCGGATCTGCGAGCGAACGTGGCTCAAATGCTGGACAAAACCCCGGTAGTCAAGCGCGTGACTGTCAGTAAACTGCTGGTAATCGGGCGTAAATACCTCTGCCGGATCGATATCGCCGTTGAATAAGCGGGTTAACAGGCAGGCCATCTTTTCGCGCTGCGCGGCGTTGTCGGTGTGGGCTATCAGGGACGTGATAATGCTCATGCGGGCTCCTTATATGGTGAATCACCATTATCCTTGACAGCCGAAGTCGCAGTTTCTCTAATACGCCAAGGAATAACGATTTTCGGTCAAAATGATATGGTCAGTGTTGAAACGCTCCTTCATCCCGGCGGGTACCGAACGCCCTGGCACAGCCATCGCACCGGCCAGCTGTGGCGCATTGCAACGGGGCTGCTGGTCATTGAGACGCAGCAGGCGCGTTCGGTCGTACCGGCAAAACACATCGGCTGGATCCCTCCGGATCGGCAGCACGCCGCTTTTTCCGAAAGTGCGATAGAAGGCTGCGCTATCTTTCTTGACCCCGCCGGGTGCGCAATGCTTCCCGATGCGCCCGCGCTGTTCGAGCCCGACGATCTCACCCATGCACTGTTTTCCCGTTTATGCGATGCAGAGAGCGAGTACGATCCGCGAAAGCTTACTTTGCTGCTGGATGAGCTTGCCCTGACGCCCCAGGCTCGCTTTTCTCTGCCTGTGCCGACGGATCCGCGTCTGAAGAACGTGGTCAGCCATTTGCTGCAGTTTGTCGATGATAACCAGACGGTCGAGAGCCATGCTGTTCATGCTGGGATGAGCGTGCGTACGTTCAACCGTCGGTTTAGTGCCCAGACCGGAATGAACTTTGTTAACTGGCGGCAGCTGGCGCGCGTCATGCGGGCAATGGAGTGGCTGGCGGCGGGGAAGCCGGTAGGGTGGATTGCGCTGTCCTGCGGCTACAGCAGCGTCAGCGCATTTATTGAGGTTTTCAGAGCATGGACCGGTAAAACGCCGGGGCAGTGGGTTTGATTTCGCGGTCTGATGCCCTCACCCCAACCCTCTCCCACGGGGAGAGGGAGAAAACCCCGTCCTAAGGTGAAGCCGCCACCCGGCGATTGACTACCGCTCCCGCAGCGCCTCTTTCGCACGGTTAAACGGCTTGATCAGATAATCCAGCACCGTTTTCTCGCCGGTCTTAATGTCCACCGTCGCAATCATCCCCGGCACAATCGAGAAGTGCCTGCCCGCCTTATTTACCAGGTAATCCTGGCTGGTGCGGATAAACACCCGGTAATAGAACACTTCCGGCTTGGCCTCGTCCTGGATGGTGTCCGGAGAGATCGTTTCGACGACCCCGTGCAGGCCACCGTAAATGGCGTAATCGTAGGCGGTGATTTTAACCAGCGCCTCCTGGTTCGGATGGATAAAGGCGATATCGCGCGGCGACAGGCGGGTTTCGATCAGCAGGTGATCGTCCACCGGCACAATCTCCATAAGCTCGCCGTTGGGCGGGATCACGCCGCCGATGGTGGTGACCTTGATGTTTTTCACGATCCCGCGTACCGGGGATTTTACCGTCAGACGGGTCACGGAATCCTGGCGGCCTTTGAGGATCGCTGAAACCATATCCACCTCGGCGTTGGCCTTGGATAACGCCTCCCGGGCCTGAACGTAATACTGCGAGCGTACGTCGGTGAGCTTCAGCTCCAGATCGCTTTTCTGCCGCTGCAGGCGCAGCACCTCCACGTGGCTGGCGGCGCCGGTTTTGACCAGCCGCTGGGTGATGGCCAGCTCCTTATTGGCGAGATCTAACGCGGCGCGCAGCTCCCGCTGGGTATCCTCCAGCTGCGCGCGGCGGGAGTTGTAGAGGCGCGTTTCGTCAGCAATCAGATCCGGCCACTTTGCCAGCGAAGGGGGAAACTTCAGCGGGAGATCGTTCACCTCGGCGTACAGGCGGGCGCTGGAGGCCAGTGAGGCCCGGTAGCGCGCCGCGCTTTCGCCGACGTTCGATTCGGAACGCGTCGGATCGAGCCGCGCCAGCACCTGTCCGGCCTGCACCTGATCGCCCTCGTGGACGTTCAGCTCGGTGAGGATCCCGCCGTCGAGAGACTGTAGAACCTGCTCGCGCGAGCTGGGGATTACTTTACCCGAGCCGGTTGATACCTCATCCAGCACGCCAAACCACGCCCAGATGCCCAGCACCACAAACATCAGCAGCGAGAAGATCACGATCCGACGCGCGCCGGTGTAGCCGCTTTCGGAGTCGAGGGCGTTATCCAGATCGTCCATTGCCGCCACGTCACGCTGACTGATTTTCATTTTTCCACTCCCGTCCGGTTGCTGCCTGCTGCTGTTGCTGCTGCATACGGCTGTTGTTCAGCGCCTGGGCCTTTGGCGCGTCCATCACCAGCATTCCCTCTTTCAACACCACGACGCGCTCCACCAGTTCCAGCACCGGTACGCGATGCGTGGCGACAATCAGGGTGCGATGCCCGAGCCAGTCGCCCAGACGCTGGATGAATTCCCGCTCGGTGTGCTCGTCCAGCGACGCGGTGGGTTCATCCATCAGCACAATATTCGGATCGCGCAGCAGCATCCGCGCCAGCAGAATCGACTGGCGTTGCCCGCCGGATAACCCCACGCCGTTTTCCATGATCGGGTAGTCCAGCCCCTTGGGCAGCTTCTGCACGAAGCCTGCCGCGCCGGTCAGCTCCAGCGCCTCGAAAATCTCTTCGTCGGTGGCGCGCGGCATGCCGAGGGTGATGTTTTCGCGCAGGGTGCCGTAAAACAGCCGCGCGTTCTGGGTCATAAAGCCGACGTTGCGCCGGACGTCGGCGACGTCGAGATGCGGCAGGCTGAAGTTATCAAGCCGCAGCTCGCCGGCCGCCAGATCCATCCCGCCCGCCATGGCCTGCAGCAGGGTCGATTTGCCCGCGCCGTTGCGCCCGAGGATCGCCACTTTTTCTCCCGGCCGGATCTCCAGCCGGTTAATGCGCAGCGCCATGCGCGGATCGTCCGGCTGATAGCGGAACTGCGCCTGCTCGAAGAGGTAGTGTCCGCGCAGCACGTCCTGGCGGATCGGCGTCTCCTCGCGCTGGTTTTCGGTGGGAAGCTGCATGATGCTGTCCAGCCCCTCTTTTGCCGCTTTGACCTGCTGCCAGCGCGCCAGCACGCCGCACAGCGTCGCCATCGGGGCGATCATGCGGGAGGCCAGCATCGACGCGGCAACCACCGAGCCGGTAGTCAGGGTGCCGTCGATCACCATCGGGGCGCCGACCACAATCACCCCGGCGTAGACCAGGCTCTGAATGGTCATCCCCCAGCTAATCAGGTTCTGCGTCAGCTCGCGGGTGCGCAGGCCGGATTCTGCGGTGATCTGGATATAGCTGTTCCACTGTTGCAAAAAGCGGTTTTCCGCCTGCATCAGCTTGATGTCCTCCAGACCTTGCACGCTCTCCACCAGCACCGCGTTGCGCAGGGTCGATTCATGGGCCGACTGCTTCGCCAGCTCCGCCAGCTTCTTCTGCAGCAGCAGGCCGGGCAGGACCATGATCACCGCCGCGACCGGGGCGATCCACGCCAGCTGCGGGGCGATGATCGCCAGCACCACCACGAACAGTAAAAAGAAGGGCAGGTCGACAATGGTCGAGATGGTGGACGAGGTGACCATCTCGCGGATCTGCTCCAGCTCACGCAGCTGAGAGATAAAGCTGCCGGTGGAGCGGGGGATCGCGCTGTTGCGCAGCCGCAGCGCGTGGCCGAAGACGCGATCTGAAACGCGCATGTCCGAGCGCTTGCCGAGCAGATCCATAATGTGCCCGCGCGCCACGCGCAGCACAAAGCCAAACAGGGTGGCAATCAGCACCCCGATGGTCAGGACGTAAAGCGTCGGATAGGACTGGGCGGGGATCACCCGGTCATAGACCTGCATGGAAAAGACAATCCCGGAGAGCGACAGCACGTTGATAAAGAGGGCGGCCAGCATGACCCAGCTGTAGGGGCGCAGGTCGCGCATCACCAGCCGGTAGAGCCAGTCCGGACGGTATTTTGAGATATAGGCGTCCACGCGGCTGTCCTTCAGCGCGGCGAGGGGACGCAGGGCAATAACGTGGCGGATAGCGGGCAGCATCGCCGTCATCGACAGCCGGTTGGTGTAGGTCTCATCGTCGAAAAAGCTGACCTCCAGCGTATCGTCCCCGTCGAAATGCTCGATCACGCCGATCCTGCCGTCGTTCATCGCCACCACTACCGGCAGACGCCAGCTGTTGATCGCCTGCCGATCGTCGGTAAGGAGCTGAAACGACAGCCCCGCTTCGCGGGCCAACTGGGTGAGGGCGGGCACCATCGGTTTGCCTTTTAGCCACGGCGCGCCCGCGATGAGCGAGCCGGGCGAGCAGGCGACGCGGTAGCGCGTGGCGACAAAACCAAAGGCCTGCGCCCACTGCGCCAGCGCCTCATCCGTCATGTTTTCACCCTGCGGGATTTCGCGCTGCTTCATGGCTGGATCTCCACGGTCTGGATGGTGCGGTTATCAAGATCGAACGCATGACGCAGCTGCCCGGTGTTATACAGGCAGTTGAGCTGCAGCTGGTGCAGCTGACCGAGGGTCTGCTGCTGGGTGAAGCGCGCCTGATAGACCTCCTGCTCGGCGTTGAGCACGTCGAGCAGCGGGCGCGAACCGAGATCGAGATACTGCTGCTGGTACAGTTCGCGGGTGCGGGCGCTGAGGGCTTCCTGGCGGCCCTGAATTTGCAGCGTGCTTTGCAGGCTCATCACCTGGCTGCGGGCTTCCAGCAGCTTCTGGCGGACGTCAAGACGCGTACGCTGAATGGTGGACTGCGCCGCTTCCACCGCGTGTCCGGCAGCGTTACGCCGGGCGGTGAGGCCGCCGCCCTGATAGAGCGGCATCTGCACTTTTACCCAGGCGGAATACTGGGTGCGATCCCGGGTTTCACTCCCCGCGTAGCGATCGTTCATATAGTGACGCACCTCCGGCTCCAGCGAGACGGTTGGCGTCATCTGCGCGTCGGCGTAGTCGAGGTTCGCCTGGGCGACGTTAGCCTGCGCCCAGGCGGCAAGTACCGCGGGCACCAGACGGTCATCCGGCTCGGCGATGTCGCAGCTCCGGCCCAGCTTTTGCGGAAAGTCATTGCTGATTGCGTTCAGGCTGTTCCAGCCGAGAAAGCTCATCAGCGTGGCGCGGGCGCTGTCCAGGCTGGCCTGGTACTGCATCAGCTGGGCGCGCGCGCCTTCAATGCGCGCATCGGTCTGCACCACGTCAGAGAGCGACGTGGCCCCTTCGTCGTTACGCTGGCGGGTCAGCGTGCCAATCGAGGAGAGGGCGTCGAGCTGTTCTTTAGCGGTGTCGACCATCTGCTGTAAGGTTTGCACCTGCACCATGGCGATGGCGGTATCGTGGGCAATAGTGTCGATACTCACCAGCACGTTGGCCTGCTGCTGGGCAACGCCCGCGCTCTCGGCGCGCACCTGGCTGGCCACTTTGCCAAAGTCGTAGAGCATCTGTGAGAGAGAGAGCACCAGCGATGGGGTAAAGCCGTTCTGGTCGCCGTCATGGGAATAGCCGTTGTCCACGCCGGCATTAATCTGCGGATAGTATTTTGATTTAGCGACGTCCACCTCTTCGCTCTGTTCATAGAGTTTTCCCACGGCTTCGCTGATCGCCGGGTGCCAGGTGACGGCGCGGTTAACGGCATCGCCAAGCTGCAATGAACCGGGTGCGGCTTTGCCGGCCGCAGGGGCAACGCGGCCATTGAGCGAGGGGAGTTCCTGCGTTTCGCGAAGCTGCCCGGTGTTGATGATTGCCGCCGGGTTCGCGCAGAGAGCAGGCATAGATATCAGGCAGCACGAGAGCCACCAGTGAGGCATCTTCATTCCCATGTCATGTCCCTATTAAAAAGAGTATGTCTTTATTATTTATGCCCGGGCGCTGTGCGCCCGGGTCATCTCTTGCAGGTGCTATCAGGTAATGATGTGTTGCTGGTTAACAAGCTCGTCGTATGTGGTCTGAACGTTATCAAGCGTAACGAGTGCAGTATTAGTGTAGGTGGACCCTGCACCATCACGGTCGATGGAGATCACAGTGTTGCTACCGCTTTGTGTGACATGGATATAATTCCCCAACGAGGCGGTATTACCATCCCAGCCCACCAGCAGATCGCCGATGTCGATTTTGTCCCCCTGCGCCAGCGAGAACCCGGTCCAGTGATCGCCCGCGGTGCTGCTGACGTTGCCCGCCGTGGCATTTCCCACCGTACTGTTCAGCACCTGATAAATCAGCGTATCGCCGTAGGCCGTACCGGTGATGGCGTCGTTATGCTCCGAGCTGATGAACTGCGGTGCCATATTGATGGTCAGCGTGGCGGTATCCGTGTTGCCGTTGGCATCGGTCAGGGTGTAGTTGAAGGTCTCCTTCGACGTCATGGTTGAGAGCGATACCCCGCTGTTGAGGGTATAGGTGTAATGACCGTCAGCGCCGATCGCCAGGATGCCGTAATGGCCGGTGATGTTCACCGTTGCGCTGCCGGTATATGGATCCAGCGTGGTGGTCACGCCGTTGTACCCGGTCACGCTCAGGCGGGTATCCACCGAGTGGAGCTGATCCAGCACGCCGCCAGAGTCGGTGCCGTCAAAGATATTGCCGTTGACGGTGTGGCTGCCGGTGACGTCAAAATCACTCAGCGAGTAGGTGGTGCCGTTCACGCTTGGGGTGATGGTGATGGTCCCGACGCTCAGCCCCGGTACGCTACCGGTAAAGTTCAGCGTATAGGTCCCGGCGTTGAGATCCAGCCCGGTCAGCGGAACGTCGATACTGCCGCCCAGCAGCGAGGCGCCGCTGAAGGAACCGCTGCGGATCACGCCCGACCCGTCGCTGATGGACCAGTTCACCGTCAGTCCGCCCAGCGACAGCAGCGAGGCCACGTTAAAGTGCAGCGACGCGTTGTGCAGCGCGGTGTTCGCGTCGACCACGAAGGTTCCGCTGCCGGAGCCCTGGGTTGACGAGAGCAGCGCCGTCGTCCAGCTGGCGGTGCCCACGGTGGTATCCGAGTAGACCGACGTGTGGTGCACCGAGGTGAGGTCCATCGTGGCGCTGACATCGTTCACCGCATCCATCGCCTGGGCTGTTGGGGTGATGTTGAGCGATGCCGTATCCTTCGAGCCGTCAGGCGCGGTAACGGTGTAGACGAAGGTGTCAGGCGTGCTGATATGGTCCGCCCCCACGCCGCTTCTCAGGGTGTAGGTGTACTGGCCGGACGAATTGATGGTCAGCGTGCCGTATTCCCCCTGAATATCGGTTGTTCCACTGCTGTTGACCGCCACGCCGTTCACTTCGGTGACCACCGTGCCCGCCGGAACAGGGTCATTCGCCAGCACGTCGCCCGTGGTGGTTTCGCTGATGCTCGCCACGCTGTAGACATGATCCTGCAGAACGCTCAGCGTGTAGCCCGTCAGGACGGCGATCCCCGATGCGGTATTGAGTAAGAACAGGTACTCCCCGGCCGGCAGATTCAGCGTCAGCTGAGATGAGGTGCCCCCCAGCACCGGGGCGCGCAGCCAGCCCGACTCGACGCGAACCTGCTCGAAGGTCTGGGTGGCGTTGTTGAACTTATAGACGTACAGATCGAATACCGACGCCAGCGCCACGCCGCCCACGGAGGCCTGGATGGTCATGGTGCGGGTCGTGCCTTCCTCGACGTTGTAGATAATCGGGTTGGTCATGTCGTCCAGCAGGTTAAGCCCCAGCGTGCTGCCGAGATTAATGCCCACCAGGGTAAAACCGTTCTGAGACGAGGCGCCGTTATTAATCTCGCTCACGGTGGTGTCAAAGGTCAGCGAGGCCGTGTCGTCCACCGCCACAATGCCGTTGATTACCGTACCGGCACCCAGAGACAGCACCAGGTTTGCTGACGCGCTGACGCCGTTATGGGTAATGGTGTAGGTGAAGCTCTCCGTCCGGCCAATGACCGCGGCGCTGGTGTCGGTCAGGCTGTAGGTGTAGCTGCCGTCGCGGTTGATGGTCAGCGTACCGTACTGGCCCTGGATCACCGTGCCGTCGGCGTTCACGCTGGTGGTGACGCCCTGGGCGTTAGTGACCGCGGAGATAGTGGTTCCGGCTGGCGCGTTGTCGCTGCCGGCGGTCGGGTCCGTATCGAGGATCACGTTGCCGTTGAGGCTGGTTTCACCCGTGACCGTACCCGGACCGGTCTCTTTCACCGCCACGTCGAGGCTGGTGTAGGAGCCGGTTGCCAGCAGGTTGGTGTTGTAGCTGAGCACGCGATAGTCGCCGTCAGCCAGCCCGGTCAGGTTCAGCGAGACGCCGGTTGCGCCGAGGGTCAGGAGATCGGCAAACTGCGGTTGGCCGGTGTCCACCACGGTGGTCCAGGCGCCGTTGACGTAATGCTGAACCACCAGCTCAAGGGTGTTGAGCAGAGAGAGCACCGCTCCCGTGGCGTTGGCGTTCACCACGATATCCGCGCTGCCGCCGCTGCCCACCGTGAAGTTGACCTGGGCCGTATCATTGCCCAGCAGCGTCAGGACGTTGCCGACGGCGCCGACCAGCAGGAAGCCGTAATCGCTGTACTGGCTGTTGGTCACGGTTGCAGTGGTGCTGAGGTTCAGCTCTTCGACGTTATTGCTGGCGGAGAGCGGCACTACTGGCGCAAGGGCGGAGCCCGGCAGCGAGGTGTTGCCCGCGGCATCGGTGGCGGTGATCTGCAGCGTCTGGCCTTCGGTCTGTTTGTTAATGAAAGTGTAGGTGTAGGTGCCGTTGCTGTCCGCAATGGCGGTCACCGTCGAGCCGTCCGCAAGGCGGATCGCGACGGTGCTGCCTGCTTCCGCAGTTCCGGTCAGGACGCTACCGTCGGCGTTGAAGGTTCCGGTTGGCGCCGTTGGGGCGGTCGTATCGACGATAATCGTCGTCACGGCTGACGCCACGCTGGTGTTGCCCGCCGCATCGGTGGCCGTGGCGGTGAAGTTATGCGTTCCTTGCGTCAGCGTGGTGGTTTGCGGCAGGGTCCAGTTTCCGCTGCCGTCGGCGGTCACTGTGCCCACCAGCGTGATGCCATCGTAGATCCGCACCGTGGCATTCGCTTCGGCGGTTCCGCTCAGCGTTGGGCGCGTGTCGTTGGTCGGATTTGTTCCGGTCACCGGCCCGGTGACGCTGCCGACATCATCAATGACCGAGCTGATGACCGGTGCGCCCGGCGCGAGGGTATCAACGTTAATTACATACCCGGCGGTAGGCGCGCTCGCGTTGCCCACCGCATCGGTGGCGGTAAAGGTTAAATTGTGCGGACCGTTGCTCAGCGCCGGGGATGGCGTAAAGCTCCACGCCCCGCCGGTCGCCGTCACGCTGCCGATTTGTACGCCGTTATCGAAGATTTTCACCGTTGACCCGGCTTCCGCCGTGCCGCTAAGGGTTGGCTGCGCGTCGTTGGTGAACCCGCCGTTCGCCACCGGCGTCGCCGCATTGCCCACGTCATCCAGAATGCTGGTCAGCACCGGCAGCGCAGGCGGCGCGGTGTCGACGGTGAGGCTGAAGCTGGTGGAGGACACGCTGGTGTTGCCTGCCGCATCCGTTGCCTGCGCGGTGAAGCTGTGCGCGCCCGCTGTCAGCGTGGTGTTGAGCAAGATACTCCAGCTTCCGTTGCCATCCGCGGTGCCTGTTCCGACAAGGGTTGTTCCCTCATAGATGTTCACGGTGGCAAACGGTTCGCTGGTCCCGACAAGGCGCGGAACGGTATCGTCGGTTGTTTGCCCGGACGTGAGCGGGCCGGTGATGCTGCCCACGTCGTCTATCGCCTGGCTGATAACCGGCGCGTTCGGTGCCGCGGTATCAACAATCAGGGTAAAGCCCGGCGAGGTCGGGCTGACGTTGCCCGCTGCATCGGTGACCGTGGCGGTCCAGGTATGGCTGCCGCTGGCCAGCGGCGTTGACGGCGTAAAGCTCCATGCGCCGGTACCGTCCGCCTGAACGGTGCCGACCGGCTGGCCGTTCTCATACACGGTGACCGTGGCGTTCGCGGTCGCGGTGCCGTTCAGCGTCGGCGTGGTGTCGTCGGTGCTCTGCCCGGAAGAGAGCGGGGTTTGAATGCTGCCCACATTGTCACCCGCGGTCGAAATGACCGGCGCCGACGGTACGCCCGTATCCACCGTCAGGTTAAACGGTGCCGTTGCTGTGCCCACGTTGCCCGCCGCGTCGGTAGCGTTGAATGTAATGGCGTGCGGCCCGTCGGGCAGATCGGTACCCGGGGTAAAGGTCCAGCTGCCCTGGGCATTGACCACGGCGGTGCCAATTTCGTTGCCATCAACAATCACGTGCACCGTAGAACCCACGTCGCCCGTACCGTTGAAGGTCGGACGCGCGTCGTTAGTGCTGTTACCCGACGTGAGCGTCCCCGTGGTCGGTGCGACATCGTCAATCACGCTGGTCACCACCGGTATGCCAGGAGCTGCGGTATCGACGGTAAAGGCAAAGACCGACGAGTTCGCCGAGGCGTTGCCTGCGGTATCCGTTGCATACGCGCGCAGGGAGTAGCTGCCGTCGTCCAGCGGCGCGGTTGGCGTAAAGGACCAGTTCCCGCTGCCGTCAACGACTGCAGTACCAATCTGCGTGCCGTTGTTCATGATGTGAATCGTGCTGCCCACCTGCCCGGTGCCGCTGATGGTTGGGGTGCTATCGTTGGTCACCTGGCCGCTGGTGAGGTTGCCCAGAACGCCGCCAGGGACGTCGTCGTTCACATTATCCAGCGTTGGAACCGTCGGCGCCGTCAGGTCAACCACCACGCTCCATGGGGCTGAGATTGCGCTGACGTTGCCCAGCGGGTCGGTCGCCCGAACGGTGAAGCTGTGCGAGCCTTCGACAAGCGCGGTATCAGGGGTAAACGTCCATGCGCCGGTGCCGTCAGCCGTCACCACGGCAATCTGGGTGCCGCCGTCGAAAATGGTCACCACGCTGTTTGCATCCGCTGTCCCCGAAAGGGTTGGCGTGGCGTCGTTCGTTTCGCTGCCGCTAACTACCGTGGTGGCGGCGTTACCGACGTTATCCGTGACGTTGGTGATAACCGGCGTGGCGGAAACGGAGTCCACCACGACGGTGAAGCCCGCCGAAGGACCGCTCTGGTTCCCCGCCGGATCGGTCTCGCGGATGGTCAGGACGTTATTACCCTCTGCAAGAACGGGCGTGGTGTAGCTCCAGGTGCCGGTGTTGCCGACCTCCACGCTGCCCAGCAGCACGCCGTTGTTGTAGATGGAGATGGTATCGCCCACCGCGCCGGTGCCGGTGAGGGTCGGCTGGTTGTCGTTGGTGATCTGGCCGCTGGTCAGCGGGCCGGTGCCCGGACCGACGTCGTCAATCACCGCGCCGATAGCTGGCGTGCCCGGTGCGGTTAGGTCGACGGTGACGCTGGCCGCCGGAGAGCGGCCGCTGGTCTGGCCGTTGAGGGTCGCAGTCACCTCAAAGGTGTGCAGCCCCTCGCCAAGCGCGGCTGGCGTATAGCTCCAGTTGCCGCTGCCGTCAGCGGTCACCGTTGTTAATGGCGTCGTGCTACCGTCCTGATAGATAGTAATCACGCTGCCCGCTTCGGCCGTACCGGTAAGCGTTGGCGTGGTGTCGTTGGTGGTTTTGCCTTTCACATCGCCGGTGACCGGATCCGCGTCATCGACAATCGCCGTGATGACGGGCACCTGTGGCAGGTCGAGCGGTGAATCGGTAACGATAAAGGATGCGCCAGGGCTGGCATTTCCTGCGGCATCGGTGGCGGTCACGGTCAGCGTGGTCGGATCCAGCTGCGCCGGACTCAGCGCAATCGAGAAGCTGCCGTCGCTGGCGGCAACGCCGCTACCAATGACGGTCCCACCGCTGTCTTTCACGGTAATGGTACTTCCTGCCTCGGCGTTACCGGTCAGCGGCGTTCCTTCCTGAGCCAGTGCCATGTTGATCGGGTCGGCAGGCGCGGCGGTATCCACCGTCACGCTCAGCGGTGCTGAATCACCGGAGGAGTTACCCGCTGGATCGCTGGAAGAGACTGTGAACGTATGAGGACCATCCGGCAGCGTCGTGTCGGCAGTCCAGCTCCAGGTGCCGCCCGGCTGGACCGTCACCAGCACTGTAGATGGCGTGCCGTCTACGGAAACGATAACGGTGGTGCCGGGTTCACCGGTCCCGGTAAGGGTTGGCGTGCCGTCCTTCGTGTAAAGCACGTTATTAGACAGCTGGCTGTCAGCTACAGTACTAATGACGGGGATCTCTGGCGCAACGGTATCGAGGGTGACGGTAAAGACCGAACTCAGCGCGCTAAGGTTGCCAGCCGCATCCACACCCGCAACGGTGATATTCAGCGGACCGTCCGTTTGCGTTGGAAGCGTCAGGCTCCATTCCCCGTTAGCCACCACGACACGGCCCACTTCGACGCCGTTGTTGTAGACGATCACCGTCTCACCGTTGACGCCGGTTCCGCCCACTGTCGGTGTGGTATCCGTGATGTAGCCACCGTTAGGCTCACCGCCCACTGCACTAATCACCGGCGTATCCGGCGCCAGGGTGTCCACGATGATCGTAATCGCTGTAGACGGGTCAGAGACGTTGCCCGCCTCATCGGTGGCGGTGGCGGTATAGACGTGGCTGCCCTCCCCAATATTACTGTCAGGACGCCAGCTCCAGTTGCCGCTGCTGTCTACCGTGACGGTGCCCACGACGGTCGGTGTGCCGTTAACGGTATCAGTGATGTTGATGACGTCGTTCGGCGTGCCGGTGCCGCTCAGGACCGGGCGCGGATCGTTGGTGGTTCCGCCATCGGGAACGGGGCCGGTGATTTGTGTAACGCTGTCGGTGACGGTCGGTGCCGCAGGCGTAGCCGGCGCTTCGGTATCAATGGTGATGGTTACCGGCTGGGACGGGGCGCTTTCGTTGCCCGTGCCGTCCACGTTGGTAACGGTCAGGGTAATGTCATAGGTGCCGCCAGGCAGCGGGGTTGATGGCGTCCAGGTCCAGTTGCCGGTGTTGTCCACGACGGCGTCGCCGATTTTGACGCCGTTGTTGTAGATCGTCACGGTATCGCCCGCCGTGCCGGTACCGCTCAGGGTCGGCGTGGTGTCGCGGGTGGTTTCGCCCGGGTTCAACGGTGTTTCTGTTCCGTCAGGATTGACGGTGATTGCCGGGATGTCCGGCGTGGCAGGCGCGACGGTATCTACCGTCAACACAAACGGGCTGGAGACAGTGGTATTACCGGCGGCATCCGTGGCGTGAACCGTCAGCGAATGCGGGCCGTCGGTGAGCGGGGTAACGGGCGTAAAGCTCCAGCCTCCGCTGCCGTCGAGGGTCGCGGTGCCGAGCAGGGTGGTGCCGTCATAGACGGTGATTACCGCATCAGCCGGGGCGGTGCCCTGCAGCAGCGGCGTGGTGTCATCCGTGGTATCCCCGCTGCTAAGCGTGCCCTGAACGCCGCCGACGTCATCGGTCACGGTGGCGATGGTTGCCGCCGCTGGCGGCGTGGTATCGACGGTCAGGGTGAATCCGCTTGACGGCTGGCTGGTGTTACCCGCGCCATCGGTGGTGACGGCGGTAAAGGTATAGGTGCCGTTAACAAGCTGCGTGGTCGGAGTATAGGTCCACGTGCCGCTGCTGTCGATCACAATCGTTGCGACATCGACGCCGTCCTGGCGAATGGTGACGGTTGACCCCGGCTCCGCAGTGCCGTTGAGCGTTGGCGTGGTGTCGTTGGTACTGTCGCCAGAAGTGAGCGCGCCGAGGCGCTCCGGCACATCGTCCAGCACCTGGGTAATGACCGGGGCGGCAGGCGCGACGCTGTCAATCGTCAGAGTCCAGGTGTTGGAGACGGGGCTGGTGTTGCCCGCCGCGTCAGTTGCGACGGCGGTCAGGGTATGTGGACCTTCAGCGATCGGGGTGTCTGGGGTAAAGATCCACACGCCAAGGCCATTGGCGACGGTCGTACCAATAGCAACACCGTCCACGCGGAGGGTGACCGTCGCGTTTGGTTCGGCGGTACCGCTGAGCGTCGGGGTGGCATCGTTGGTGGTCTCATTAATATCGAGCGAGCCGGTACGCCCGGGAACATCGTCCACGACTTGTGAAATCACCGGGGCGCCAGGCGCCGTCCCGTCGACGTTAATTGTCCACGAGTCTGATAACCCGCTCGGGTTACCGGCGGGATCCGTCGCCGTTGCCGTCAGCACGTACGTGCCATCGGTCAGCGGTGAGGGCGGCGTAAAGCTCCACTGGCCGGAGGAGGATACAACCACCGTACCGAGGACATCGCTGCCGTTATAAATCGTGATGGTCGAGCCCGCTTCGCCCGTTCCGTTCACGGTCGGGGCCCGGTCGTTGGTGAGGCCGTTCTGGGCCACGGAACCGGTGGTGGCCTGCACGTCATCAATCACCGACACGATAACTGGCGTCTGCGGTGGGGTAATATCCGGTGCCGCCGCGGAGGTGGTTGGACTGGTGTTGCCGGCCGTGTCGGTAGCGTCAGCGGTCAGGATTTCACTGTTAATTTTTGGTGGGGTCAGCGTCAGGCTGAAGTTACCCTGGCTGTCGGCAACAGCTGTGCCAAGGATGACGTTGCCTTCACGAATGGTCACCGTGCTGCCAGCTTCTGCGATGCCGCTGATGGTGCCGCCATCATTCGACACCACGAGATTACCCGGAGCAAGCGGTGGCGTGGTGTCCACTACCAGTACGAACGGGCTGGAGATACTGGTATTGCCTGCGGCATCCGTGGCGTGAACCGTCAGCGAATGCAGGCCGTCGGTGAGTGGAGTCGTTGGCGTAAAGTTCCAGCCGCCGCTGCCGTCAAGGGTGGCGGTGCCGAGCAGGGTTGCGCCGTCATAGACGGTGATTACCGCATCAGCCGGGGCGGTGCCCTGCAGCAGCGGTTTGGTGTCATCTGTGGTATCGCCGCTGCTAAGCGGACCCTGAACGCCGCCGACATCATCGGTCACGGTAGCGATAGTCGCTGCCGGTGGCGGAGTAATATCGACGGTCAAGGTGAAGCCCTCCGACGGAAGGCTGGTGTTACCCGCCGTATCGGTAGCAACGGCGGTAAAAGTGTGAGTGCCCTCGACAAGCGGCGTGGTGGGCGTATAAGACCACTGACCGTTGCTGTCGGTTAGCACTGTGCCAATATTAGTTCCGTCCAGACGGATAGTAACGGTTGAACCCGGTTCAGCTGTGCCGGTGAGCGTCGGCGTCGTGTCGTTAGTGAGGCCATTCTGGTCCACGGGGCCGGTGGTGGCCTGCACGTCATCAATCACCGACACGATAACTGGCATCTGCGGCGAGGTAATATCCGGTGACGCCGCGGAGGTTGTTGGTCCCGTGTTGCCCGCCGTGTCTGTGGCGTCAGCGGTCAGGATTTTACCGTTAACTTTTGGTGGGGTCAGCGTCAGGCTGAAGTTACCCTGGCTGTCGGCAACCACCGTGCCAAGGGTGATATCGCCTTCACGGATGGTCACCGTGCTGCCAGCTTCCGCGATGCCGCTGATGGTGCCGCCATCATTCGACACCACGAGATTACCCGGGGCAGACGGCGGCGTGGTGTCCACGGTGAAAATGACAGGCTCTGAGGCCGTACTCAGGTTTCCGGCGGCATCAGTTTCAGTGACGGTTATGGAGTGTGTCCCGTCCGGGAGCGGGCCGTTCGGCGTGACGCTCCAGGTGCCGTTGGGCTGAACCGTTGTGGTGCCAACCACCACGCCATTATCGTAAATGGTGATGGTTCCGCCGGGCTCGCCGGTTCCCGCCAGGAGCGGCAGTGAAGCATCGGTAAGCGCGCCCGACGTGATGGTTCCCCTGATAACGCCCGTATCGTCGGTCAGCACAATCGCGGTCGGCGCGTCCGGCGGAGTAAGATCCACCGTCAGGGTAAACACCGGTGAGGCAGGCCCGGTGTTGCCCGCGGCGTCGGTTGCCCGCACGGTAATCTGATGAGTGCTTTCACTCAGGTCAACCGACGGGGTAAAGGTCCAGGTGCCGTTGCTGGCGACGACCGCCGTACCAATAGCGACTCCGCCGTCATAAATCGTCACGGTCGAGCCCGCTTCGCCGGTACCGGTAAGCTGCGGACGCTGATCGTTGGTGCTGCCGCCGCTGCTGACGGCCCCCGTCTGCGGAGCAACATCGTCCGTTACGCTGGTGATTGCTGGCGCATCGGGCGCGGTGGTGTCCGGTGCGTTGAGCGTTGTGCCCGGGCTGGTATTCCCGGCGTTATCCGTTGCGGTGGCAGTCACCTGCTCGCCGTTGGTCAACGGTGTGCCGAGAGAGACGGTAAAGCTGCCGTCGCTGCCCGTTTTTCCTGATCCAATAACATTCCCGTTCGCGTCTTTCAGCGTGATGGTACTGCCGGGTTCGGCGGTACCGGTGACGGTTTTACCGTCTGAAGAGAACTTAAGGCCGGAAGGCGCGTTCGGCGGCGTTGTATCCGGATCGGCAGGATCGACGGGTGTGTTGGGGGTGGGGCTATTATTATTGCCGTCATCTCCACCGCCGCCGCCGCCACCGGTGCTTGCCGCCGCCGCGATGCCGCCCGCTGCGACAATGCCGCCCAGAGCCCATGGCCAGATGGCGGCACCACCGGCATCACTCCCGGAAGAGGCAAGCAGCACATCCGTTGAGGCGATAGATTCGTACGTGGCGGCTCCGGTCGGATCTTCAATCCACCATAATGCGCCCTGGCTGTCCTGCAGTACCAGCTGGCTCACGCCCTGCGCGTCCGTGACGTAGAAGTTTTTAAGGGTGATCACCTCGCCGGAGTGCAGCGTAACCAGCAGATCGTTACCATTTCGCGCGAAGTGGGAGACGCTCGCTCGCTCGACATGAAGCTCAACGATAGAGGAATGGCTCAGCGTAATCTGTGTGCCTTCCGTGGTCGTTTCCACGCCAGTAAGTTTTGATATAACAGAGATTTGGCTCATTTAGGCATTACTCCAGCAGATGTATCATGAATGGCGAGCAAGACGAGCCATCTCTGCAGAAGGTAAAGGGCGCCCCCGGCGCAGTCGCTGTTATCAAGCAGCACTGACCGTTGTTTTTAGCGCGCACGATGCCCGCCAGAATTCAGAGTGGCAACATCAGAGCGAATCTAATGACTTATAAAGAGAACAGTTTTATGGGTGTTTTGTGTCTTATAAAACCCTGTAATTAATAGAGGAATTGTTTTCAAGAATATAAAAATGATATAGACAGAAAACGATGGTTGTGCAAATTAAGCTTTCGTAAATAAGTGCCAAAACAATGAAGGGGACATTAATGCATACGGGTTGTTAATAATTTAACTATTGTAATTCTATGTTTTTAATGATTTTATCCTTGCCTTGCGATGTTGTTTTTAAATATGTTTTACGCAGTATGATAATTGGTAGGAGACATTTTTAATATACTGTAAAACGTTATTGTTTAAGCGCGCTTAATATGCATTTAAGTTAGGGTAATGTTTTTGATATAAGATATATTATGTCACCTGTACAATGAAATATATTCTTATGCGGGGTTAAAATTCTGCTATCACGCGAAAATAATAGCGTTAAGGAAAGGGTAAAATAACCTGATTAATTTCCATTGGGGCTACGACATCAGCATGATTTTGTGACAACAAAAAAATTACTAGGAGAATGAATAAAAAGCGTCAGTCGGGCGTTTACTGACGTCACTCCCTTCTTACCCTGGAGCTTTATATGAACACGTCCTTGTTCCGTTTGATCCCGGTGCTGATTTTTTCCCTGCTGTCCCCCCTGGTGCTGGCAATGGGCAATAATAGTACCGAGAGCAAAACGCCCGATTGTCCTTCCGGACAGGTGTATGACAGCGCCACCCAGAAATGCGTGCCGGACAAGAGCAGCAGCCTCAGCGACCAGGACAAAACCAACTATGCGTACCATCTCGCGAAGAAAGGCGAGTACCAGGCGGCGCTCAACCTGCTTGATTCGCTGAAAAATGGCAATACGGCTGAAGCGTGGAACTATCGCGGGTTCGCCACGCGCAAGCTTGGCCGCACGGACGAAGGGATTGGTTACTACCAGCGCGCGCTGGCTATCGCACCGGATTATGCCAAAGCCCGGGAATATCTCGGTGAAGCGTGGATGGTAAAAGGGCGTCCTGACCTCGCGAAAGAACAGCTGAAGGTGATTGCCGGTATTTGTGGCCAGTCCTGCGAGGAGTACCGTGACCTGCAGGCCGCTATCAACGGACATCCGGAATCCTGATTTTCTCGTGGAGGGGAAACACATCGCTACCAGTGAGGTTCGTCAACAGTTAGCCGCACACCTGCCGCGTCTCTGGCGCTATGGGCTGGTGCTGTCGCGAAACAGGGATATCGCCGAAGAGCTGGTTCAATCCACCTGCGTGCGTGCGCTTGAACGGAGCAGCCAGTATACGCCGGGCACGCGCATCGACAGGTGGCTGTTCTCGATACTTCACTCTATCTGGATCTCTGAGCTTCGGGCCCGACACGTGCGTCAGGGGCAGGGATTTGTGGCCAGCGACGAGCTTCTGGCGCCGGATACCCGCGAACAGGATGAGACGCGCCTGCATTACATGAAGGTGATGCAGCGCGTTAACGCGCTGCCTGAAGCCCAGCGCAACGCGGTATTTTTGGTTTATGTCGAAGGCTTTACCTACCAGGAGGCGGCGGAGACCCTGGCGGTGCCTATCGGTACCGTGATGAGCCGGCTGGCGACGGCGCGGGTTCGGCTTGCCAGGTCCGCTGACGCACTGCCTCCGGTAAAGGAGAAACGCTCTTGAACTCGCACCGTTTTGCACCGCCCTATAACGACGACGCTATCGTGGCATGGATAGATGGCGAGATGTGCCGCGCCGACGCGCAGCAATTTGAAGAACAGCTGAAAAGTGACGAACGACTCTCCGGGCGAACCGCCGAACTGATGAAAAGCAGCCAGGATTTCGTCGGGGCGTTTGCCCCCCTGCTGGATGAGGCACCTCTGGAGACAATGCAGGCGCGTCTGGCGGCGCTTCCCGATTCGCAATCCTCCACGCCGGCTGGCGTCAGCAGGCGGGCGCTGATTGCCGCATCGGTCAGCTTTTTGATGGTCGGATCCGGGCTGGGCTACCTGCTGCGGCCCGCTTCCGCGCCAGCGGATGAGAATGCCCATATTCGCGACCTCGAAGCGCAATATATGTCCCTGTACAGCGTCGAGACGCTGCTGGATATGGACAGCGCAACGCCGGTCCTGATGCGCGGGCTGGAACGGGCCGCGCAGGACATCGGCATCAAGCTGCGCATGTCGCAGCTTGTCCTGCAGGGAGCAGAGCTGAAAATGGTGCGAATGCTGCGCTATGAAACCACCTCGATCGCGCAGATTGCCTGGATAAACGCCGACTACGGCCCGATGGCGCTCTGTATCTCTCCTGTAGATGAGAAGACTATGGCCTCTCTGCGCCAGGAGCAGCGGCACGGCATGAACCTGGCGTGGTGGCAGGAGGCGGGCTACCAGTTTGTCCTGATTGGCCGCAACCCGCCGTCTCACCTGCGGGGAAATGCGGAGCAGCTACAGCGCCTCATCTCAGGATGACGGCACGTCGTTTGTCTTAATCGCAATGGCGATGGCAATACGATCGTCCACGACCAGCGCAAACTTATCCATCCCGTAGGACGCGCGCGAGATCGCCGTCGTGGCATCCAGCGTAAGGGCCTGCGCGTGCGGGTCTTTCACGACGGCCTCCAGGATCACCGGGCGGGCAATGTTACGTACGGTTAGCGTGCCGAACACCCTGAACCGCCCGTTGCCCTGGGCGACCACGCGAGAGCTGATGAACTCGATAGTCGGGTAGCGCTCGGATTCAAAAAACATGTCGCTTTTCAACTGCCAGGTGAGCAGCTTGTTTGAGGCTACGAGAGTCGCTACGGGAATGGTGACGTGGATATGGTCGTCGACGTCATTTTCCGGATTGAGCGTCACGGCGCCCGTCACGCCGCTGAACGTCGCCCAGGAGAGGATGCCGCCGAAGGCGTGCCACGACAGCCGAATGGCGGTGTTATCGGTGTCGATAATGTAGCTTTTTGGGGCGGCATGCAGGGAAGGGCATAACAGCAGTACGATCAAAAAGGCCAAAAGGCGATACATCGTGGTTTCTCCGATAAGTGCGCACTGCGTAAACGCCCGCGGAGCTAATTATATTCGAAGAAATAAAAAAGGCCGCAAGAGCGACCTTTTTGTGAGTATGAATACTTACTCAGTGACTTTCTTTTCCAGCTCGCTGGCACCTTCTTTGGTTTTGTTCCAGCCTTTCTCTGCGCCTTCTTTGGTGGCATCCCACCCTTTCTCGGTGCCTTCTTTGGTTTTATGCCAGGCTTTCTGGGAATCTTCGCTGACCTTGCTGCCCAGGCTCTCGCTTTTACCTTCCGCAGCATGCTTCTGTTTCAGCTTCAGCTCTTCACCTTTGTTCTGCTCTTCGTGCAGTTTTTGCTTCGCCTCGTTGGCGTTTGCGTTCGCCGCAGCGACGGTATCGTCAGTTGCATGTGTGGTCGCAGCAAATACTGGGGAAGCCAGCAGAACGGCAGATAATGCGATAATTGTTTTTTTCATAATATCCTCATTTAACGTTATCGGTTATGAGCGTGATTCAGCATGGCACAGGCGAAACGGGATGGCTTTAGGAAAAAACTGTAATGAGATCAATGTGCCCTGATGAGGGATATTTCGCCTGAGGATTATCCAAAGGATAAAAAGCCTATTTCAGCAAGGGCGGCGAGGGTCAGGAGAATGAAGATAATAACGGTTATGGGTCTGTACATGGTGGGGTTGCTTCCGGGTTGAGCGGCTATTCCGTAGCGCTGGGTGGTGTGGGTAATTTTGCACAGGAGGGAGTAGAGGGTGTTGATGTTTGTCAAAGGGATGGGGGAACGATGAGGTGATGGTACTGTAAAGCCCGCAGGGGGTGTACCGTGTGGGCTTTCTGGATTTCATCAGATAAATAGGGTTATTACCGAGGGGGATTCTGGTGGGCTATCTGGGTCTGCATAATTCTCAGGAACTTTTATCTCGCTCAGTAGAAAGCCTTTTCATTCGGTTAAATAATGACTTCAGCTTACGTTTTCCGACGCCGGTGTGGCAGAAATCGTTATGTACTTTTTCAGACCAGACTCCCGTTTAACACCTTTTGGATCGGAAACAAAAGGAAGCCGCAGGCGAGGTGAATCTGATACTTTCAGTGTCCAGATATAATCCCCAATAAACCTGAAATCCACGCTATCGTCAGTGACCTGGAGATCCGCAAAACTCCCTGTCGAGTACTCATTTCCCAAACGAACAATTTCTTTAAGCCCGTCATGAACGTCAATAAGGGCAATCGTCAGGGATTCCTCGAAAATAATGTCATCCGTCAGAAACAGGATGTAACGCTGCTCATTAACCTGGACTGCTGCTTCAAGCACTTGTCCCGGTACAATAATGCCCGTGCTTTTACCATTGAGCACAACGTTAGATTGAGCCTGGGATACAGCGGTAGCTTCACTAACCTTAACCAATGTTATTGAATTAACCTGTTGCATAATCAATTCCACAAACGTCCCATTTCCCATGCGGCAAGCGCGCCGCCGACGAAGCCGCCGATAATGGTGCCAACCGTGCCAGAAGTCGACTTCCCCCATTGAATGATAATGCCGTCTGGCAATTTCTGGTATCCATTGAAGCTTGAAGATATGCAAAGTTGACTTGGTTTGCATTCTTTCCCTACATTCCTTGTAGCGGCAACGCCTAAATCCAAATTTAGGATAATGTTGTGGAGTATGTTCTGGACGACACCAAAGGCCAGTATTAGCATTTAGTTCGTCAGCTTAAACAGGGAAAGTCTATGGATACGACCGAACAGTTAAACGGAACATACTTCTTTGAGGGAATGAGCGTCGACAAAGAGGAGCTACTTTACTGGCTTATTCTGGATGAATTTAAAAAGCAGTTTAGTGATGTGATTGATTTGATGGCAATTGCTTCCATGTTAGTCAGCTTGCCGGTAATCCCTGTCAGTGGGAAGCTGGGGGCTGGCGCTGCAACCAGGGGAACAAGCCCGCTTTCTCTTGGACTTCGTGCGCTTATTCGACAGCGTTTTAAGCAGGGTCGTAGAACCATCACATGGGCAAAACTCTTGCGTGGCGAATGGGCATACACAACCAGTATAGGAGCATACATCGGGAGATGGCTCCCTTGGGTTGGTGCCGTACTGACGGCCTATGACCTTGCCATGATCACCCATAACGTTATCCACCGTTATCAGCTTATCGTTGGGCAAGGAGAAAGGTAATGACAGACAAAGCAGCACTCGTCAGGGAACTCATTAAAAAACACTTCTGGGAAATGTCTGACGATACTTCTGTAAGCACAGGAAAACAAAGTGTACTGCCGGAAGATATGACTGATTTTCTGGAGGAATATTCAGAAAGCCTGAATGTGAATATGTCTGATTTTGTCTTTAATCGATATTTCCCTAATGAGGGGATTCGATTCCTCCCAAATGCGATATTGCCCCGCTATCTTAGAACCGATCATCATGCGCCCGAGCCTTTGACAGTAAGTATGCTTATTGAATCGGCAAATGCTGGTCGCTGGCTTTTTTAATGGTAAGTCAAAATTAGTTGCATTATTATCAGCCCTTTTGGGGCTGATAATAATGCTGGTAGTTTATTACACGTGAGTGACGGAAACAACGGACGAAGACTGTAAACGCTGCGTGAGATTGAGGTAAATAAGTGGGAAATTCATCAGGTTGCGGACTGTTATATCTGATTGTATGAGAAAGTACAGCGAATCAGCATCCGCGACCGTTTAAATGATTTTATGCAGGTGCACGGTGCGGAGCTGGCCGCCGCACTTGCCCCTGGACTGATGAAGTATTCCGGGCAACATCCCGCCGTTCAGCGCTGCGCCATGCAGCACTCACTCGACTATCTGAGGGAGGCGCTACAGCTCTGGCTGGTCGCCGGTGAAAAAATTAATTATTCGGAGCAGGATAATGACATTTTAGCGGCCATCGGATTCAGGCCTGACGCGGCTTCGCGCGATGATAGTCGTGAAAAATTCACACCTGCACAGAACCTGAATTATACCCGCCGTCGTGCAGAACTGGCCGTGCAGTAGTCCGCTTAAAAATCCCCCGAAAATCCCGCCATTTTTACGTATAAAAGCCATGCATGCATAAGGTGCATGGTATTGCATGCGTTTTACAGACACTGAATCCCCTACCAGCGCCAGCACTGGCGCGCCCTGAGACCGGTCATGCGCCTGCATTAAAAGCGCCCCCTTAAGCGGGCAGGCGGGGCGGGGAGAGCATTGCGCTCAAAGGTAATAACATTCGATATACTGCAACTTCGATTGAGACCACAAATCTTGAGGCAACCGATACATACTCATTTGTTAGTGGGTTAGTATGTGCTTTAACCGTAAATCTATTAATTTAGGTAATAAACATGGCAAGAAATGACACGGTTTTACTTGATGGAATCATTGAAGATCGTATGCAGGAAAACAACCCGTCATCAAATAAGGGCGAGGTTTTTGAATATTTAGTATTAGAACAGGTGTTAAAAGAATATGATTTTTCCTTTGAAGAGATTGAGAGCGGATGGGTAGATGGTGGACATGATGGCGGGATTGATGGGCTATATATCATAATTAATGGGCATTTATTACAGGATGTGAATGACTTTGTGTGGCCAAAGAAAGGTACTGACTTGGCAATCTATATAGTGACATGTAAACATCATGACACATATAAACAAGCAGTTCTTGAAAGTTTAATTTCTACTGTCAATGAATTATTTGATTTTAGAGTGCCTACATCAGAATTAAATGGCCAGTACAACGATGAAGTTAAAAAGAAAAGAGATGATTTAATATTTTCTTATAAAAAAGTCTCTGCTAGAATGAATAGTTTTAATATTCACTTTATTTATGGCTCTAGAGGTGAATCAACAGAGGTTGGTGAATCTATTTATAGTCGGGCTGAGCAGATAAAGAAAATCACAGAAGAATCATTTGGCCACTGTGATGTTGATTTTTCATTTTTAGGTGCAAGAGAAATTATCAGTCTTTATAGGCAGACTCCTAACTTTTCTTTGGAGTTGCCATATTTGGATTCATTATCTAGAGGCGAACGTTACATTTTAATTGTTAAGCTTAGTGACTATTATAAGTTTTTAACTAATGAAACAGATCATACTTTGCGTAGATATTTGTTTGAATCAAATGTAAGAGATTTTATGGGCTTGAATGCCGTTAATGAAGATATTAAATTAACACTTTCAGACCAGGGTTCACCTGATTTCTGGCTGTTAAATAATGGGGTTACAATATTATCTACATCTGCTCAAATGATAGGGCAATCCATTTACATGGAGGATATACAAATTGTAAATGGTCTACAGACATCTGAGTCGATATTTAGGCATTTTGACAATTGAGGTTCTGACCAGCATGAACGTGCGGTAATGGTTAAAGTTATTGTTTCGAATGATGAAAGTGTGCGTGATCAGATTATTCGGGCAACTAATAACCAAACTGCAGTAGAGCAATATTCACTTCATGCTACAGAACGAATTCAAAAAGATGTAGAAGAAATTCTTTTACGAAACGGATTCTTTTATGATAAAAGAAAAATTTTTATAAAAATCAAGGTGTTCCACGAGATGCTATTGTAACACCTCTATACATAGCCTCGGGTTTAACAACTCTGGTTTTGAAAATGCCATACAATGCGAGCAGAATGAAAACCAGAGTTTTAAGGAACGAAGGCGCGTATAATACAATTTTCTCAGAGCGTCTTGATATAAATATTTGGCCTAAGATAGCCTTGATTCTTAAAAAAACAGATGAATACTTATATTCTATAAGAGGCCATTCAGGAGGTGAAGGGTTCCTGAAAAAATGGCGTCAAATATTGGCATTCTGTTCAGTTTCTTTGTATTTCTTGAAATTCGACTTTACGCTTAAAGAACTCTTATCGATTGATATAGATAAACTTTTCAACAAAAACATTCCTGATGCTTGGCAGCAAATCGCGAAATTATCTGATGATTTTGTCGTCGTTAACAGTAAAAAATTAAGTAGAAATAACGTCCTGTATTTAATGCTTTATATGCAGACGGTATTTAATTTGGATAACATAGAGTGTGTTGAAAAATACAATAGTGTTTATGATTCTATAACTGGACTATCACGTCCATATAGAAATACTAAAGTTACCGAAGAGTTTGTAGAGACTGTGTTTTCTCGACTGCCACCACAACCATGGAAGATTGGTATGCATCGCGATATTATAAGAGCTTTGGATTGTAGCACTGCACAGTACACAATTGCTGTGGAATTATTAATTCAGGCAGGGAGAGTTTATAGACAAAAAGACGGCGTTTTATATGATTTAACAGGGAAAATTGTTGGGTTTGATGAAAGTCGTGCAAATCAAAAGGTTTGACTTATTTATGTGGCCGTTTTTTACGGCCACTGTTTTTTAGCTTCGGACTTTATTGCCCCACCAGTTCATTAGTTCTTTACGTTTATCTAAATAAATAGATCTATTATAAGCTCGCCTAACTTCATTTTTATCACAATGAGCTAGAGCTGCCTCAATAACATCAGAATTAAAAGCTTGTTCGTTCATCGCAGTACTCGCTATTGAGCGCAAACCATGTGCTACTAGTTTACCCCCATATCCGATTCTTTTTAACGCAGCATTAGCAGTCTGGCTATTCATCGATTGCTTTGGATCATTCCTGCTAGGAAAAATATGTTCTCGATGAGCACTGATTGGCGTCATTACTGCAAGTATCTCTAATGCCTGAGGAGATAGAGGAACAATGTGTTCACGCTTGGCCTTCATTCGTTCGGCTGGAATCGTCCAGAGTTTTGCATCGAGATCGATCTCCTCCCACCGAGCGCCGGAGGCCTCCGAAGGACGCACGAGGGTTAGGAGTTGCCATTCAATAAGACAGCGAGTCGGAACAGACAGATTCGACATGACTAAAGCACGCATCAGCTTCGGCAATTCTTCAGGCCGTAGCGTCGGCATGTTTTGCTTTTTAGGCTTAGCAAAAGCCATACCGATGCCTGATGCCGGGTTAGCATCTATCAAACCGATGTTAACTGCGTAAATCATTATCTCGTTGATACGCTGTACCAGCCTACGAACAGTCTCCAAAGCTCCACGTGCTTTAATTGGCTCGAGGGCTTCAACAAGTATTCGGGCTTTGATTTGCTGAACGGGGACCTCTCCGATGGCAGGAAATACATCTTTTTCCAGTGAACGCCAAATGTCTTTTGCGTAATCCGGGGTAACGCTTTTGAGCTGGAACCAGTTAGCGGCGACCGTTGAAAAAATACTGTCCAGAGCGATTTGCTGCTGTTCCTCTGCAACTTCGGCCTGAATTTGTGGGTCAATTCCGTTGGCTAACAAGGCAAGGTAATCCGCTTTTAACCCTCGGGCGTCGGCAAGTGAAAGGGCGGGGAAAGCACCCAGCCCCATTATTGTCCGCTGTTTTGTCGCCGGACGTTGATAACGGAAACGCCAGAGCTTTTTCCCGCTGGTTTTCACTATCAGGAAAAGCCCATCGCCATCATGCAGCGTTAGATCCTTCTCTAACGCTTAGCGCGCAGAACTTCGGTGTTGGTCAGGGGGCGTGTTGTCCGTGCCACTGTGGCCGCGTCTTCATGAATCGGTATACGCTTTTAGGTATACGGCAGGATGTATACCTAAAAGCGTATAACAATACTCACCGGATTTAGCCGATGTTCTGGAGCGATAAAAGGCACAAAAAAGCCCGCAGGGCTTGCGCCATGCGGGCTTTCAGGACTTCATCAGTCGACTCTGGTGATCGCCGATGGAGAATTTTGGTGGAGCTGGCGGGAGTTGAACCCGCGTCCGAAATTTCTACATACCATTTATATCATAGGCAAAACAATAATTTGCGTTGAAAAACAATGTTTTATTGTTATGTTGTGTTTATGGGTTTTATGTATTTTTAATGCTCTGCCGCCAAATTGTCGCCAATTCTTTATGCGTTTATATCGTCATAGACTTGAATTTCATCCATACACACTTCAAGCTTGTAAAAGTCTGATAATTTATAAATGCTCAAAATTTCGTCATCAAGATTGCCCATTACATCCCAGTCCTTTTTACTCCTGAGGCTATCACTCAATCTCTCTCTATCAGAGAAGGATTGACGCAATGGTACATATTCAAGAGTTTTTAGAACCTGCCAGGATACTGGTGGGGTACAGTGAAATAAGGCGGATAGCTCTGGGCAGAATTCGTTAACCTTCATGTCTTCGTAACGAACTTTTGGAGGAAGAACGACATTGACCCCTCTCTCACTATCAGCATTTGCAGGGAGTTTTGTTGAACGATAAGCAATTCCTACTATATTGTAATCGTTAATATCCCTGCTTATCCACTGCATAAGTAAGTTTGGTATTATGTGTTCCTGAATGAAAGATGCGTTGCTATATTTTTTTAAATAGTTGCAAGCAATTATTAATGGCCATAACGCGAGGTACGATAACATGGTAACAGAGGAAAACTCTTTTGCCGATGAAGAGTCCTTTTTAGTTGTAAAGAATAGCTTTGTTCTATAAAGGAAATCAGCGCTGAAATCTAACAATAGCGAATCATCACTCTCTGAACTTGTAGTAAATGATGATATATACAACTTATCAAAATCGGGTTTGTCCATTTCGCGCCAACAGATATATAATGAGGTGCCTAAATAAAGGCACGGTAGACCTGCAACTGAGTAGCGTTGTGCATTAACCAGATGGCGTTGATTGAAAGGTATGTGAAAGATATCTTTTCTTGTTGATAAAGGACGTTCAGATTTCCTAACTCTAAATAGACGCTTTTCATTACCACATATCTCTGATAAGGGTATGCAGATATTTTTAATATGCCTTGATACAAAATCTGGCTCGAGCATTTCCTCAAAAGAATCATAGGCTGACTTGATATCTCCGGAGAGATAGCACTCTAAACAATTTATGATGCCTTCTTGCACGGACTCAATAACTTTTAATCTGCTCTTAACTCTACTGGCTAAGATATCATCATTATTGTTATCGATGTATTCTTTCAAGCAGTCTTTAAATCTTTCACATTTTGTAGAAAAATCAGTAATGAGGTCGTTATTTTTACTGACTTCTATCGGAGGACGAATTGAAGATTTTTTTAATATTGTGTTGAAAAGTTTTTTTAAGGCGATTTTTGATATTTTCTTGTTTTTAGTTTCGATAACCATTGAGTTATTACCTTAAACTAGTTAAAGGATTTTTCAGGACGGCATCTTCCAAATGGTCCGGAGAAAAATGAGCATAAATCATTGTCATCTTTATATCGGCATGCCCCAAAATTTCTTTAAGAACCAGTATGTTTCCTCCATTCATCATGAAGTGACTGGCGAATGTATGGCGCAGCACATGAGTACATTGTCCCTCAGGAAGAACGATACCAGCCCGCTTTACTGCGCGCTCAAAAGCTTTTCTGCATGGCGTGAATAGCCTCCCCCTGTTTTTGGGAAGTTCGTCATACAGCTCCTGAGATATCGGTACAGTTCGGTTTTTCTTGCCTTTGGTTTTGGTATAGGTGATCCGGTATTTTGATAACTGATGGCCTTGAAGATTTTCAGCCTCACTCCAGCGCGCGCCGGTAGCCAGGCATATCTTTGCGATCATCATTAGACTAGGGCTTTGAGAATCAGCGCAGGCATCAAGCAAGCGTTTAATTTCGTCCGAGGCCAGGAACGCCAATTCACCCTCTGTGATTTTGAATGTTGGTAGCCCAGCTAGTGGGTTGGGAGCTGACCAGTGGCCCAGCTTTTTCAGGGTACCAAAAACGGATGATAAGTTACGCTGTTCAAGGTTCACCGTACGCGGTTTTACTGGTGACATTAACGCGCCTTCTTCGTTACGCACCTCACCTTTCAACCGTGCTTCACGATATTTCGTAAATTCACCGGCGGTTAACTCAGAGGCGACCGGATCGCCCAGCCCATTGCAGATAATGTTCAGTTTCGCCATCAGGCGTTTTGGGTCTGCGAGGGTCTGGCCATAAAGAGAGTGCCACTGCTCAATCAGTTCTGACAAACGCCGTCGATCTTCCTTTTCACCCAGCCATGGCTTTTTGTTTACTTCCTCCATGGTGAAGTTTTCAAATGCTACGGCCTCGCCTTTAGTCGCAAATTGCTTACGCACGCGCTTGCCGTCACGCCCGTTCGGGTAGCACTCACACAACCATTTTCCATTCGGCTGCTTTCTGATCGTCATATCAAAGACTCTTAATGATTTTCAATGCGCGGCCAACTACCTCGATATCATCCAGGCTGCATTCAAACGAAGAGTCATCTTGATGCACGACTAATCTGTTTCCCGGAAGACGAGTTAACTTAACAATGCTTTTTATCCCGTCGATATCGACCAACCACATCCCATTCACTGGTGGTGCCTGGGTACGGTCAACTAAATATGAATCGCCAGCGGTATTTACTAGAAGCAGCTCGCGTGAGTCAGGTGGAAGTAGGCTGCTATCAATGATGGCCTTCCCGGCTTCGACCAGCGAACCTCCCATGAGATTAACCTTGTCGATCTCAGGCGATACAAGTTCAGAAAGAGGTTTTACCTTGCCAGAGTTCACGAAATTGATACTTTTTTTATCATCAATTTTTGCTCCGGGTTCACCTTGACCTGTGGTAAGCCAGAGTAAAGACACGCCCGTTTCGAGAGCACATTGGATCACCCATTCTGCAGGGAAACTGTCTCTTAAGTATCTGTTAGCCATAGTGCTTTTAGATGCGCCTAGGTGATCGCATAGCTGCTGCCTGGACTTAAAATCATAGGCAGCCATTAACCTATGGATAGCTTCTCTACCCCCTGTATTCTCGCCAGCTTTCACCTGTATCATTTCTTAATCCTATTGACGTATCAAATATTGGATCGTAGTATCTCGATTGTTCAAGTATTGAATCGCATAAAACAAGATAAAACGACATAAACCAAACCTTAACTGAGAGATACTGCACTATGAGCACCGATATTTCAATTCGTGTACCAAAAGAGATGGCTACACCTGCAGAGTTCGCGGAATGGGAAGGCATTTCTCGCGGCTCTGTTTATCAAAAAATCCACCATGGCCAATTGGCTAAGTACATGGTCAAAAAGGAGAAAAATAAGGGGCGCGTATGTCTTCGTTACTTGATGTACAAAACCGATCAGGTTCGTGAGTCCCTTGGTCATTCCAACTTCCGCGTTGTTGTTGGTCAGTAAGTTCAATTATGAGAACTTTCCAAGAGGTTCGCATGTTTGATTATAAGATTTCCAAACATCCACACTTTGATGAAGCATGCCGCGCTTTCGCACTGCGTCACAATATGGCGAAGCTGGCCGACCGCGCAGGCATGAACGTCCAGACGCTGCGCAACAAACTGAACCCGGAGCAACCGCATCAACTCACGGCGCCGGAAATTTGGCTGCTGACGGATATCACCGAGGACTCCACGCTGGTTGATGGGTTTCTGGCGCAAATCCATTGCTTGCCATGCGTGCCGCTGAACGAAGTTGCCAGCGAGAAAATGCCTCATTACGTGTTGAATGCTACAGCAGAGATTGGCCGTGTTGCAGCAAGCGCTGTTTCTGGCGAACACCAGACAACAACGGAACGTCGGCAGGTTATCGAAAGCATCAATTCTGTCACTCGCTTAATGGCACTTACAGCTGTTTCCATGCATGCGCGCCTGCAGTACAACCCGGCAATGGCAAGTGCTGTTGATACAGTGACGGGCCTCAGCGCGTCTTTTGGTCTGATCTGAGGTGCTCATGCTTAATAAAGAACCCTCATTCGCATCGCTTTTGGTTAAACAAAGCCAGGGTATGCACTGCGGACATGGCTGGATTATCGGGAAAGATGGCAAGCGCTGGCACCCGTCCCGCTCTCAGGAAGAACTACTGGCAGGGCTGACCACTACCAAACAGGTGAAACCATGGCTATTGAAGGTACTTCTGCGACTGTTCCACTAAGCCCGGGTCAACGGCTTGAAGGACTGAACCATATAGCTGAATTAAGGGCCAGTGTGTTTGGTCTGAATATTGAGCCAGAGCTTGAAAGGTTCATTAAAGATATGCGTGACCGTCGCGATATAAACCATAAACAAAATGAGCGCGCACTGGCTGCCATATTCTTTATGGCAAAAATTCCGGCAGAACGTCACGGCGTCAATATTAGTGATCTGACTACTGACGAAAAGCGGGAACTGGTTAAAGCAATGAATCATTTTCGTGCAGTGGTGAGCTTATTTCCCAAACGGCTAACCATGCCGAATTAACCTACAACAGAAATTAATGGCGTAAACCCGCCGGGCATTCTTTTGCCAAAATTCAGGAGAGAGAACAATGCAGAAAGAATTACGAAAAATGTTTGTAGCCGAAACCGATTCGCTTATGGCGGTGATCGATATTGCCAAACGTGAGGAGCGCAAAGGCCGCGCGCTCGCAGTTTCAATCCGTCTTGAGGCGCTGGCAACCCATATCACCAACAAAGGGTTAAACGGTATTGAAGCGGCTGAACTGCTGCGCCGCGAAGCAACCCGCTACGAAAACGAATCTCGGGAGCTGCACTAATGGCTGACTCTATGGACCTCGTACAGCAGCGCGTTGAAGAACAACTGCAGCGCCACATTCACGCCGCCCGCAACAGAGCGCCGGGCGCTTCCCGTGTGCTTTGCATCGAATGCGATGCTCCGATCCCTCCAGCGCGCCGCCGTGCCATTCCGGGCGTGCAGTGCTGCGTAACATGCCAGGAAATCGTTGAGCTGAAAGGGAAGCATTACACCCGAGGCGCGGTGTGAGCTTCGGAGCCAGTCACTGATGCCTGAATTAATAAAAGACGAAGGCGGCCCGACTGTGGCCGCTGGGACTTTCCCATGGAACGGCCCGAGAAAAGCACTAAATCCCTACATGGACCCGGCGGAAGTAGCGCCGGAGACTGCGCTTTCAAACCTGATTTCTCTCTATGCTGCAGATAACGAGCAGGAGCAGCTGCGCCGCGAGGCCCTGAGTAATGAGGTCTGGGAACGTTATTTCTACAATGAATCCCGCGATCCTGTTCAGCGTGAAATGGAGCAGGACCAGCTGATGAGCCGCGCCAAAATGGCCCGCGAACAGCAGCAATTTAATCCCGATCTGGTTATCGTTGCTGACGTGAGCGCCCAGCCAGCGCATATCAGTAAGCCGCTGCTTGAGCGGATTAAATATTTCGAGGGCCTGGGCAAACCGAAGGCATATTCCCGCTATCTGCGTGAAACCATCAGGCCGTGCCTTGAACGCCTAGAGCGCGTGCGTACCAGCCAGATTTCTGCTTCATTCCGTTTCATGGCGAGCCATGACGGGCTGGAGTGCTTGCTGGTCCTGCCCGAAATGAACCAGGAGCAGGTTAAGCGGTTATCTACCCTGGTGGCGGCGCACATGAGCATGTGTCTGGATGCTGCCTGCGGTGAGCTGTTTACGGATGAAAACGTTACGCCGGAAGAGATCCGCCGGTCATGGGAAAGGGTGGCCGCTGAGGCCATGCGCCTCGATGTTATCCCGCCAGCTTTCGAGCAACTGCGCCGTAAAAAGCACCGGCGTAACCCGGTCCCCTACGAGCTTATTCCGGGCTCGCTTGCCCGTATGCTTTGCGCGGACTGGTGGTATCGCAAGCTGTGGCAGATGCGCTGTGAATGGCGGGAAGAACAGCTGCGCGCCGTCTGCCTGGTTAACAAAAAGGCCTCCCCATATGTCAGCTATGAGGCCGTGATCCACAAACGCGAACAGCGCCGCAAATCCCTGGAGTTTTTCCGCTCGCATGAGCTGGTTAACGCCGAAGGTGACACGCTGGATATGGAAGAAGTGGTAAACGCCAGCAGCAGCAATCCGGCGCACCGGCGCAACGAAATGATGGCCTGCGTTAAGGGGCTGGAGCTGATCGCAGAAATGCGTGGTGAATGCGCCGTGTTCTATACCATCACCTGCCCGTCACGCTTTCACGCAACGCTTAACAACGGCAGGCCAAACCCGAAATGGACCAGTGCCACGGTCCGTCAGAGCAGTGATTACCTAGTGAATATGTTCGCCGCCTTCCGTAAGGCGATGCACAAAGCCGGGCTGCGCTGGTATGGCGTCCGCGTTGCTGAACCACACCATGACGGCACCGTGCACTGGCACCTGCTGTGCTTCATGCGCAAAAAAGATCGCAAATCCATCACCGCGCTGCTGCGTAAATTCGCCATTCGTGAGGATCGGGAGGAGCTGGGCGCCAATACTGGGCCGCGTTTCAAGTCTGAGCTTATCAACCCGCGCAAGGGCACCCCGACCAGCTATATCGCCAAATACATCAGTAAAAATATCGACGGGCGTGGACTGGCGCAGGAAATCAGTAAAGAAACGGGCAGATCACTGCGCGATAACGCTGAGAACGTAAACGCCTGGGCTTCGCTGCACCGTGTCCAGCAATTCCGCTTCTTTGGTATCCCTGGCCGCCAGGCGTACCGCGAGCTGCGCCTTCTGGCCGGACAGACTGCCAGGGTGCAGGGTGACCAGAAGGCAGGCGCGCCGGTACTGGAAAACCCGCGACTGGATGCTGTGCTGGCCGCAGCTGATGCTGGCTGTTTTGCCACCTACATCATGAAGCAGGGCGGCGTCCTGGTTCCCCGTAAACATCACCTTGTCAGGACTGCCTACGAGCTTAACGAGGAGCCGAGCGCCTACGGTGATCATGGTGTTCGTATTTATGGCATCTGGTCCCCGATTATTGAGGGCCGGATCTGCACTCATGCGGTGAAGTGGAAAATGGTTCGTAAAGCCGTTGACCTTCAGGAGGCGACAGCCGACCAGGGCGCTAGCGCCCCTTGGACTCGTGGCAATAACTGTCCCCCTGTTGAAAATTTGAACCAGACAGGGGGGGAAGTACCGGATATTACGGCCTTGGATGAAAAGGCGCTGCAGGACTATCTGCACGGCATGGGCAAAAAGGAACGGCGGGAGCTGGTCGCCCGGCTCAGGCTGGTAAAACCGAAACGGAAAAAGCCTTATAAGCAGGATATTTCTGAGCAGCAGCGCCTGCAGCTGGAGTATGAGCTGCACTCCAGAGGATTCGATAGCAGTGAGTATGAGGTGAATTTACTTTTACGCGGCGGCAGCCTTCCGTCAGGGGGAGGGCTGCGCATCTTTTACCAGAAAGGGCGGCTGCGTGAAGATGACAAATGGAGACAGTATTAGTAACGCTTCGAAAATATTTCTCGTTTTGATCCTTATCAGGGCTATCTTGCTGAATCTCAAAAAGCGTTTTACATTTAGAAATTGATATTATACTGTATGCATAAACAGTGTTTATACATACAGTTATCTTTGAAAGTGGCCTTGGAAGGAGGTAAAATGCAGGATTATCTTTTGGAGTCATTGAAACTTCAGCGCATTGATTTTTTCATAAAGTTAGTAGCGGAGAGTGAGTGCAGCGACGAAGAGAAACATCTTGCTATCCAATGGGTTTCTGAATTGACTGACGAGCTGATGGCTAAAATCCGAAATCATGAACATAAGCGAACATAGACGCAAAAAGTTAGTTTATCGTGGATGTTTCATGCAGGTGTTTCTCCTTATCAATTAACTATTTAGCCATATAAATATCAAATGAAATTATGATCTCGTCTAATTGAATACCTGCTATCTGATTTGTGATCGCTGTCAACATAGTTCAATCTTGTACACATTTTAATGTCTTGTTTTATATGTCATTTCTAAATTTGACTGTATGAAATGACATGTTGACTTTTGATTTTATGAGAGGTAGGCTGAAAACGCCTTTTGTTTTATATTTATTAAATATTCACAGCTTTCTACTGAAAATTTATAACGGGCACTTAAGAGATTAAGTGCCTTTATTATATTAAGGACTAGGTATGAGTAAGAAAGTAAAATTAGATAAAGATAAAGAAAAAGAAACAGAAAGTGATATCGAACAGAAAATAATATTTCCATTTCTAACTAAAAACTCTGTAGATGGCCTTGGGATAAATAAAGAATACATACTTACTAAAAGAAATATAAAAAGCCTAGAAATAGGGAAGGGCAGCACAAAAAAAATATACTACCCAGATTATCTAATTATAATAAATGGTGTTCCTGTATTACTTGTGGAAGCTAAGACACCTGGTGAGGATTTGGATAGCGCATTTCAGGAAGCTAGATTATATGCGCTAGAATTAAACGCGAAATATGAAAGTGGATTGAATCCTCTCACAAAGATTATAGCTACAGATGGCTATGAGTGGCTTGCCGGTGAGTGGGATAATAATCAGGGAAGTTATCGATTAAATGAAATATCGCCTGCGGATAAAGTTTGTGCAAGTTTTCTGGAGGAATTTTCTTTTGATTCCCTTTCGAAGTTGTCTGAGGAGTTTATCGCAAAGTCTGAGCCCAAAAGGTACTGGAAACCTAGAAGAATGATGGGTGGAAAGGCTGCTCAAAACGAAGAGGTTGGTCATAACACTTTTGGTGCAACGTTAATCTCTGAATATGGAAATATTTTCAATCCCAATACACTAAATGATCGCCAGTTTATTGCTCGTGAAGGATATATTTCCTCTAGGCGTCGGGATCGATATACCAAGCCGATTGATAAAATCATCAGAGCGGCGCAACCAGTAAGTAATAGTGACTCTAGGTTAATTGAGGATACCGATAATCCTAAGGAAATAATTGATAAATTCAGGGGGCGTTCTCCTCTTGAAAATAAAGTCTTATTGATTGTTGGTAGCGTTGGATCAGGCAAGACGACTTTTATTGATCATTTAAAAGAGGTTGCCCTGCCAAATGATATTGTTAATAGCACCCTTTGGTTGCGTTTTAATATGAATGAGTCACCTGTATCCTCCGAGGAAGTTTATGATTGGCTTAGGGGTAAAATCATTCAACAATGCGAGTTATCCTATCCTAATATTGACTTTGATTTATTAGACACGTTAAAGAAACTTTATTCGGTGCAGATAAATAAGTTTAATAAGGGTGAAGGGCAGTTGCTGGCTGGTGACGAATATAATAGAGAGTTATACAAAGTTATCAAAGACTGTAAGTCAGATTTACATGAAACAGCTCTTGCATATACTAGATATTGCGGAACTGAGCGTGGTAAACTAGTCGTGATTGTGCTTGATAACTGCGATAAAAGGACTTTGCCTGAACAGTTATTAATGTTTCAGGCTGCTCAATGGTTACAAAATGAATTCAGGTCGTTGATAATCCTTCCCTTAAGAGAAGAGACTTATGATAATTATAGAGAACGCCCTCCTCTCGATACCGCTTTAAAAGATATGGTTTTTCGTATTGAGCCACCTTTGTTCAATTATGTACTTCATTCGAGAGTGCAATTAGTTCTCAAAGAAATGACGAGGAATAGCAGTAGTAACACTCTTTCTTATTCTCTTCCTAATGGTTTTAATGTGGAATATAGTAAGGATGAGCGTTCTTATTATTTGACTTCAATTGTTAATTCTATTTTTGTGCATGATGCGCAGATTAGAAGGATGATAGTTGGGCTTTCAGGGAGAAATATAAGAAGAGCGTTAGAGATCTTCTTGGAGTTTTGTACTAGCGGGCATATTACTGAAGATGAATTTTTGAAGATAAGGCAAAGTGAAGGGCGGTATGCTCTTCCATTACATATAGTCACTAGGGTTTTATTAAGATTAAATCGTAGGTTTTACGATAGCGATAACTCTTATCTGAAAAATATATTTTCAACAGAGAGAGATGATGAAAGAGGTAATCATTTTACAAGGTTCGCAATTCTGAAGTGGTTTTATAATCATTTTGGTTCGAGCGGTCCAACTGGTCTGAAAGGGTATTTCCCTTTATCTACATTAAAAAGAGATTTAGTTAAGTTTGGTTTCTCTCCAAAAGTGATTACTCGTGAGGTTGATTACTTACTTCATGGGCAATGTTTAGTCTCAGAAGATTTTAGAGAGGCAGGAATAACTGATGAAGACTTGCTACGATTATCTTCTGCAGGTTTTGTCCATTTAGATATGCTTTCAAATATAAGTTATCTTGCAGCACTGGCGGAAGATACTCTTTTCCCTGCTGAACATATTGCAAAAAGAGTTTCTGACCGTATGGGCTCGGTTCAGAATCAGTATAATAAGCAAATGGTGAGTGCCAATGCTAAGGAGTTAGTTGATTTCCTTGAGGCTCAGCGTGCTACAATTGCAGATTTTTCGGAAGAGTTTATTGCAGGGAGTGACTATCGCGATTTAACTGATATTCAGGCTGCGGTAAATGCAGTTCGGGCATTTGAGGAAAAAATCCGCGATCCTGAGTGGGCTGATTTCGAATCTAAGTTCCAGTCTGGAGATGTATTAGAAGGTACGGTTAGAAACTGTGACCAAAAATATGGGATTTTTGTTAATTTCACAGGGAAAATTACTGGTTTAATTCATAAATCCAAGTTACCAATGGGCTATGTCCGAATGAATGAGTTTTCAAGAGGGAACAGAATCAGAGTACGCATAGAAAATGATTTCAATGCAGTTGAACAAAAAATTAGTTTATCACTTGTTGAAAAGAATGATTCTTAAACCATGGCAAGTGCTGCTTATATGATGGGTTGTAAGGTTCGGTTTGAGTTGCATGGCCATACTGCATGAGAATGCATGATTATTCGAGAGTTCTTTATGTCGGCACCCGTCAGTTATGACGGGCTATTTATGGATCATGCAGATGCATGAAAACCACTACGTAAAGCGGGCAGGCGTGGCGGGGCTACGAGCGCGCGGTTTTGGGGTTAATCGCGGTTTTGGCGCCCCAAAGTTGGGCGTGCATGGTCATTTTTTGGGGCTGGTCGTGCGCGCCTGCGTCGTGGTGAGGCGCTGCGTTTCGTCGTGAGCTGCCAGGTGGCGAAAGCGTAGGACTGCTCAGCGAGGCGCTGAGGCGCTTTGATGGTGAGGCAGGGCATAAGGGAATAAAAAAACCGCCCGGAGAAGGGCGGTTTATATCAAAGGTTGGCAGGTGGGCGTCAGTCTTCATCGGTCAGGTAGGGGTCAAAGCGTATCACCTCATCACCCAGCCACTCGTTAACTTCTTTGATGCGGCCCTGCAGGGGGGTAAGTTCGTTGCGAACGAAAACGCGCGCCGCTTTTTCCACATCGCCAAACCCGCCAGTATTCGTTGGAATAATCCCCATCAGCTGCGGCGGCACGCGGTGAGCTGCCAGCATGTCATCACGGCTCACATTCTTGATGTTAAGAAACTCATCTTTCGCTGCGACTTCTGACAGCGGGATGATCTGAATGCCGTCTTTCTTGCCGTTCGGGCTGTACATAAACAGGTTGCGGAAGTTGCCTGGCCCTTTCGATTTTTTAAGTGCTTCGCGTATGTTGTCCACGTCTTTCTGATCGGCGGCGGGGTCGCTCATGTACATGATGAAACCAGCATGGCTACCGTTGAGGTAATACTTACGGCGAAACAGCGTGGCCGATTCATTCAGCAGGGCGGAAGGAATGGCAGAGAGGTATTCCGGCATTCCGTATAGCTCCTGGTTAACGTCAGGTTCCATCAGATGAAACACGCTTCCCTCATCGAACTGATAGGGCTGTGAGTTGTGGCCATACTGTGCAAACCAGTAGGTGTCCGGGTCAATGCCACGGCGGGTGTATTTGGCAAGCGAGGCGCGCAGCTCCATGATCTGGCCTAACCGGTTTAAGCGTTTTTCAAGATACGCATTACCAAATACGAGAAAGTCCTGGGCGAACCGCGAAAAGGCTTGTTTAGACAGCCAGCGGTGAGGGATGAAGGTACTGGTAAGAATATTGCGTTTTACCTGAATGGCGCTGGAGTGATGCACGGCGGCGCGGTAAGTTCGCGCCAGGCCATCCATGCTGATCGGTGGTTCGTACCAGCGGTCCACCTGTACGCACTCCAGGTAATCAAATAACTCCCGGCGGTCCATTACGGGGATCGGGTCACCAAAGCTGAATGCTTCCGCTGCAGGACCGGCTGGTTTAGCTTTGTGCTCTACCGCTGTGCGGTTATGTTTATTTTTGCGTTTGCTCATGCCGCCAGCTCCTTATCAGCCTGGGGCCATTCGCACATAAACAGCATTTTCCAGTCCTCTACAGATAATTCTTTTTTCATGTCATCCAGCCATTCATCATCAAAGAGTTCGGCTCCGGTTGCTGCCGCATCATCTGCGGTAAAGGTCATGATGGTTGTGCTGTTACGGGCAATCAGCTTTTTGTATTCCTGCCATGCTTCCAAGCTGGGGCTAGGGGTGGTGTAGTAGGTAGCGTGATAGCGCGCGTGCATGGACATACTTTTGGCGAGAGCAATCATATTTTTAGGGGAATCTGCCCAAGCATACTCTAATACGTAGACGTTCCCATTAAGCGCGGCGCAAAGGCTTTTTGGACCGACAAAATAAACTTTCGAACCGTTTGGTAGTTCCAGATGCGCTTTATCTGATTTTATTTTCCCCAGATGCGTGTGGGCTGCGGCCTGACTTAAAAATGCTGACATATAGGCTTTGACTGTCAGGGCAGATGCCGGGCTGCAGCCCAGAAAAATCTGGTTGCGTCCGGTATGCAGTGCATCGTTCAGGGCTTCGTAGGCGAAAAAATAATCTGCGCCCGCCTGGCGCATTTTTGTTAGTACGCGGTTCCTGGTGCGTGCGGCAATGTTCCATTCATGCTGGAAAGCAAAGAAAGGGCGATCTACTGGCAGGCTGGCGCAGGTCATGAGGTTGGTCGGGGTTGAGTGCATCAGAAAATCTCCACGATGTTGCTGGTACTGGCGGAAGCTCCTGCCAGTGGTTCGTTATAAAGTGCGTGCATGGTTGCCCAGGCTAAATCCGCGTGGCTGGCTTCCTCTGTGCGGGCTGCTTCGTAGGTTGGTCGGTTGCCGCTGGCGGTGGTTGAACGGCGAATGGACATAAAGGACTGCGCGATATCCAACATCCCCGCGTCAAATTCCAGACGGCGCCCGCTGATGATGTCGTAGGCTTTAAGCACCAGGGCATTTTTAACGGTCGGGTTGTAGACAAACTCACGCGCGGCAGGGAAGAACTGCTTAACCGTTTTGTAAACACCATCGCCAACGCCGGTCGAGTCAATGCCGATGTAGGTCACGTTGTAGCGTCTGGTGATTTCCTCAATCGCTGAGGCCTGGGCGCGAAAGTCCATCCCGCGCCACTGGTGACGCTCAAGGATGCGGAATTTACCGCCGGGGACGACGGGAGGCGCAATGACAACGCAACCGGCGCTGTCACCGTTCTGCGTTCCTTTTGCCGGGTCATAGCCGATCCAGACAGGGTGGTATGCAAACGGACGCAGTAAAAGCGGTTCGAAATCGTCCCACACGTCCCAGCTGTCAACCATGCAGGACTGCAGCAAAGCCAGCGGGAATACGGACGCCAGGTCGTCAACAAACTGACACATCAGCAGGTTGTTGTATTCGTCCGGGCTGTACTCCAGGCGCAGCTGGTCCAGGTCGAAAAGATTACAGCCGCCATTTACGGCATCTTCAATGGTGACTATCTGGCGGTACTGGCCGTCAGGGCATAAAACGCCGTGCGCCAGGCTGCTGTGAGAAAGGTCAAATTCTACCCTGTCGGCTTTCGGGCGCCCTTTATTGAACAGGGCGCCAGACCAGAACGGGTAGGCGCTGTGCGTCAGGCTGGAAGGGGTAGAGAAATAGGTCTGGCGCCATTTTTTGTGCAGCGCCATACCGGAGGCCACCTTGCGCAGCTCCTGGAATTTCGGAATCCAGAAATACTCGTCAAGATACAGATTGCCGTGATAGCTCTGCGCGGTACGGGCATTTGTACCGAGGAAGTAAAGACAGGCACCGTTAGGCAGCACCATCGGATCGCCTTTCAGCTCAACGTCCACCTCTTTTGCGAAGTCGATGATGTACTGTTTAAAAACGTGCGCCTGCGCTTTACTCGCTGACAGAAAGATTTGATTTCGCCCCGTGGTGAGCGCGTCTATCAACGCTTCACGGGCGAAATAGTAGGTTGCACCGATCTGGCGTGACTTTAAGAGGTTGCGAATACGGTGCTTAATGCCAGCATCCCACCAGTGGCGCTGGTACTCGAACATACCGGCGCGGAAAATCTCTTCCAGCTTTTCGATCTGCTCGTCGGTAAACAGGTTTTTTTCCGGTGGCTTGCGCGGGCCTTTATTACGGTTCGCCACGTTCGGATTCAGGTCTGCTTCATTCCCGCCATTGTTAAATTTGCCGATCCTGGCCTGTCGTTCTGACTGACGCGCCAGCAGGTCAATTTCTTTAAAGTCCTTTCCTTCCTTCTGCTCCTTCATGACGAGCTGGCAGTAACGCGCGGCGGTGGTGAGCTGCATCTGATCCAGTGGGCCATATTCGCCCCACTTATCGCGTTTTTTCCAGCTGTGAACGGTTGCAACTTTCTCGCCCAGCATTTCAGCAATGCGGGCTACGCGGTATCCCTGAAAGTACATCAGCATTGCCTGACGACGGGGATCGAGGTCTGCGGGGGTCAGTGTTGTCATGGCACAAACATACGGCCTCAAATCAGCACTTTCCCCGGCTTCGCATTGTGTGGGAGTTCGCACAAGCCCAACGCGTTGTTTACACGCGCCCATCACCGCAAACATAAGGCTCTGAACGTGTTACGAACTAACTAACCGGAGCCGGACCGATGGCAAAAAAATCTAAGCGTTTTCGTATTGGGGTCGAAGGGGCCACTACTGACGGGCGCGTTATTGAGCGTGAATGGCTCACCCAGATGGCAGCGAGCTATAACCCGCAGGTATACACCGCGCTGATCAATATGGAGCACATCAAGGGCTTTACTCCTGATGGGCCCTTCCGTCGTTTTGGCATGGTGGAAAAGCTGGAAGCGGAAGAAATTACCGAAGGGGCATTGTCCGGGAAAATGGCGCTGTATGGCTGGATTGCCCCGACTGACGATCTGGTCACGATGACCAGCAACTGGCAGAAGCTTTTCACCTCAATGGAAGTTAACACCAGCTTTGCCGATACCGGCTCCGCTTATCTGGTTGGCCTGGCGATTACTGACGATCCGGCAAGCCTCGGCACTGAAATGCTGCAGTTCAGCGCCAGCGCAGAACATAACCCCCTGGCGCGCCGCAAGCTGGACAAAGACAACCTGTTTACCGCTGCTGTTGAAACGCTCATCGAGTTTGAGGACGTGCCGGAAAAAACCAGCCTGTTTACCCGCGTGAAAGAGCTGCTGTCCCGCAAAGGCGCCGATGATAACGCCCGCTTTGCTGATGTGAATCAGGCTGTTGAAACCATCGCGCGTGAGCATCAGACGCTGGCGGAGCAGGTCAGCACCCATCAGGCCGATTTCAGCAACAAGCTGAGCGATATGCAGAAGGTTGTTGATGAGACAACCAACGCACTCTCCACCCTGCGTGAGCAGCTTTCCACTCAGGACAGCCGCAGCGAACGCCGCCCTAATGCGACCGGCAATAACGGCGCAGAACAAACCACCGATTGCTGACGGAGCAAAAGCACAATGAAAAAAGAGACACGTTTTAAATTCAACGGCTATCTGACGCAGCTCGCCACACTCAATGGCGTGCCTGTAAGCGGTATCACCTCAAAATATACGGCAGAGCCATCCGTTGCGCAGACGCTGGAAACGAAAATCCAGGAGTCTTCCTCGTTCCTGCAGAAAATCAACATTATCCCGGTTGATGAGCAGTCCGGCGAACGTCTGGGGCTGGGGATTGGCGCCAGTATCGCCGGTAATACTGATACCACCCAGAAAGACCGTGAACCCGTTGATCCGACCTACATCGACGGTGAAGGGTACAAGTGTACCCAGACTAACTCTGATACGGCGCTGCCTTATGCAAAACTGGATTTGTGGGCTAAATTCCAGGACTTCCAGACGCGCATCCGTGACGCCATCATTATTCGCCAGGCGCTTGACCGCATCATGATCGGCTTCAACGGCGTGAAGCGTGAAAAAACGTCAGACCGCAAGACCTATCCGCTGCTGCAGGATGTGAATATCGGCTGGCTGGAGAAAATCCGCCAGGAGAAACCCGTTCAGGTTCTGGACAAAATTGTGTCCGAGGGCGAGGTGGTTTCTCAGACTATCCGTGTCGGTAAAGGCGGCGATTTCCTGAATCTGGACGCGCTGGTTATGGGCGCCGTGAATGAGAAAATCGCGCCGTGGTATCAGGAAGATACAGAGCTTGTGGTTATCGTCGGGCGCCAGTTGCTTGCGGATAAATATTTCCCGATCGTCAACCGCGACCAGCCAAACAGCGAAGCGATGGCGGCCGATCTCATCATCAGCCAGAAGCGTATCGGCAACCTCCCGGCCGTTCGCGCGCCGTTCTTCCCGGCTAACGCCATGCTGATCACCCGTCTGGATAACCTGTCTATTTACTGGCAAGCCGGTACCCGTCGTCGTTCGGTTATCGACAATCCGAAGCGTGACCGCGTGGAGAACTACGAATCCGTTAACGAGGCGTATGTTGTCGAAGATTACGACGGCGTTTGCCTGGTTGAGAACATCGAGATGTTACCAGCGCAGGCAGACGGCAATCCGGGCGCGGCGCTGACGGCTGAAAATATTCAGACCATCGTTGCTGCAGCAGTGCAGGGTGCGCTTGATGCTCAGAATACGGGCGGTGCTGGCGCCGGAGCGTGATAAATGAATCCGTTCCGTGCTCACACTCAGTATGTACAGGCACAGGATGCCGCCCGGCAGGGCGGCAGTAATGCCAGCCTGACGGGCTACAACCAGATGCTGTTACAGCTGACAGAACACCGCAGGCGCCTTAAAACCGTCCAGTCAAATGAGCGCAAGGCTCAGCTCAAACGTGAGTTTCTTCCCGCTTATGCCTCATGGATTGCCGGTTTACTGGATGCTGACGCGTCAGGCCAGGACGACGTGGCGATGTACGTCATGATCTGGCGCATTGATGCCGGAGACTATACCGGCGCGCTGGACATTGCCCGCCATGCCATTAAACACGGCTGGGTCCTGCCGCAGCGATTCAACCGGACCTGCGGGACCGCTGTTGCGGAAGAGTTTGCCGACGCGGCAATGCGCGCTTTTTCTGCCGGTGAATCATTCAGTGCCGCCATTCTTACCCAGGTGCTCGATATTGTTGAAGGTCAGGATATGCCGGATCAGTCACGCGCCCGACTTCATAAGGCGATGGGCTACGCGCTGCGGGATAACGATCAGGCAGTGGCGGCACTTAACCATCTGAAGCGTGCCCTGCAGCTGGATAACAGTTCTGGCGTCAAAACCGAAATCAACAAGCTTGAAAGCCGATTGCGACAGGCAATGTCGGCTTAACGAATCGTGCCAACGCGCGGGGCGGCACGGGGTGGCGACAGGCTTTATGCCGCGTCAAAACCCCGTCCACCGCCCAACTATTTGGGAGTGCCAGAAATATGCAATTCGTTTCGCCGGAACTGGCCGGGGAAAGTACCCAGGACGTTATTAAAAACACCAGTTTCTGGCCTGATGTCAGGGTTTCAGAGTTCCGCCGTGATATGCGCATGGATGGGAGTGTCACCGATCCGCGCCTGCGTCTGGCGTTGCTGACAGCGATTGCTGAAGTTAACGCCGATCTTTATGAGTTCCGCGAGAAACAACGGGCGCAGGGGTATGCGAGCCTGGCCGACGTCCCTGCAGATGTGATCGACGGCGAAAGCCAGCGGCTCATGCTGTATCGCCGTGCGGTGTTTTGCTGGGCAAAAGCAAACCTGGTTGAGCGCTATCGCGATTTTGACGCAACCGGCGACGGAAGCAAGAAAGCTGAAGATATCGAAACAACCTTAGGCGAGCTGTGGCGCGATGTGCGCTGGGCGGAGTCCCGCCTGCGCGATATGCCGCATATGACGGTGGAGCTGATTTGATGAAAGTGCGTGCGCATCAGTATGACACGGTGGACGCACTCTGCTGGCGCCATTACGGGCGCACGCAGGGAGTCACTGAACAGGTGCTGCAGGCGAATCCGGGGCTGGCTGAATATGGCCCCTTTTTACCGCACGGGCTGCAGGTGGAGCTGCCGGACATTACGGCGTCAACCACTGCGCAGACTGTCCAGTTATGGGACTGAACTATGACGCTTGAACGAATCAGCGCCTTTATCACTTACTGCGTTGCCCTGCTTCTGGCATGGCTCGGTGATTTGTCTCTTAAAGATGTATCGACCATCACCGGTCTTGCGCTGGGGATTATTACGGCAGCGGTGACCTGTTATTTACGCTGGAAAGCCTACCAGCTGCTGCGGGACGGCAGAATATCCAGGGGGGAATATGAGTCCTTCAATCGTTAAGCGTTGCCTGGTCGGCGCGGTGCTGGCGATTGCCGCCACGCTGCCGGGCTTTCAGTCGCTTCATACCTCCGTCGAGGGGCTGAAACTGATTGCTGATTTCGAATGGTGCCGCCTACAGCCATACCAGTGCAGCGCCGGGGTCTGGACTGACGGGATCGGCAATACGTCCGGGGTAGTGCCGGGCAAAACCATAACGGAGCGACAGGCCGCGCAGGGGCTGATTAATAACGTGTTGCTGACGGAAAAAAGGATTGAAGCCTGCCTGCAGGTTAAACCACCTCAGCATGTTTACGATGCCCTGATCAGTATCGGCTTTAATGTCGGAACCGGGGCTATCTGCCGGTCAACAATGGTTTCTTACATCAATCGCCAGCAGTGGTGGCAGGCGTGCAACCAGCTCCCCCGCTGGGTTTATGTAAATGGTCAACGGAATAAAGGGCTGGAAAACCGGCGCGCCCGTGAGCTTGCCTGGTGTCTTAAAGGGGCAGGGGTATGACGCGCGCGCTGGCGGTGATCCTGGCTCTGGTGCTGGCACTGCTGGGCTGGCAGTCATGGCGGCTTAACAATGCCGGTCACACCATCGAGACGCAGGCTGAGGCGCTTAAAAAGAACAAGCAGGAGCTGGCGAAGAAAAACAGCCAGCTCATCAGCCTGTCCATTCTTACCGAAACCAACAGCCGGGCGCAGATGCAACTTTATGCTGCAGCGGAGGAGACTTCCGCGCTATTGCGGAGTCGCCAGCGCCGGATCGAGGAGCTAAAACGTGAAAACGAGGATTTACGCCGCTGGGCTGACACTCCTTTGCCTGCTGACATTATCCGGCTGCGGGAGCGCCCGGCCCTCGCCGGAGGTGCAGCTTACCGTGAGTGGTTGTCCAAAAGTGACGCAATGCCGCCTGGACAGGTCAGCGCCGCGCAGTAATGGGGATCTGAACCAGGTGCTGGATGAGACAGAGGCCGCCTGGGCGATATGTGCCGACAAAGTGGACACGATCATTGCGTGTCAGGAGCGAGATAGTGAACAAGCCGCAGTCCTTACGCAACGCCCTGAATAAATCGGTGGCGTATGTCCGTGACAACCCCGACAAGCTGCACCTTTTTGTTGATAACGGTTCGCTGGTCGCAACCGGCGCCCGTTCAATGTCATGGGAATATCGCTACACCCTGAATGTGGTGATTGAAGACTTTAGCGGCAACCAGAATTTAGTGATGGCACCCGTATTGCTCTGGTTAATGACCAATCAACCGGACGCTATCAACAACCCGGAGCTGCGCGAAAAACTTTTTACCTTTGACGTCGATATCCTGAGCAACGATCTGTGTGATATCAGCCTCAATCTGCAGCTCACGGAGCGCGTGATTGTCAGCACAGACGGCACCGTATCGAGCGTTGAAGCGGTGCCGGAACCCGACGTACCCGAAGAAATGTGGACGGTGAAACGTGGATGACCTGCAGAGGGTGGATGACTGGCTGGCGGCCCTGCTGGCGAATCTGGAACCGGCAGCCCGCAACCGTATGATGCGACAACTGGCGCAGGAGCTGCGCCGGTCGCAACAGCAAAACATCAGGCTGCAGCGCAATCCAGACGGCACAGCCTTTGAGGCGCGCCGGGTGACGGCCAGAAGTAAAAAGGGGCGCATCAAGCGCCAGATGTTCGCCAAGTTGCGCACCACTAAATACCTGAAAACCGCAGCCACTGCGGACTCTGCCAGCGTGCAGTTTGATGGGAAAGTCCAGCGCATCGCCCGTGTTCACCATTATGGTCTGCGTGATCGAGTCAGACGCAATGGCCCGGAGGCCCGGTACCCGGCACGCCGTCTTTTAGGCGTGAATGATGAGGTGGAAACCATCACCCGTGACACGCTGTTGCGCTGGCTGTCGGAGTGAAATTTGTGTCACCGATGGCACAAAACCCAACGCTGCCTCCCTTTTCCCTCTGATGGCAACCTTTCGTTATGAACGCACAACTAACCGAAATCATGCGCCTTATCACCAACCTGATCCGCACCGGCACCGTAACCGAAGTGGACCGGAAAAACTGGCTGTGCCGGGTGAAAGTGGGCGAGCTTGAAACCAACTGGATTAACTGGCTGACACTGCGCGCAGGCGGTGCCCGTACATGGTGGTGCCCGTCGCCGGATGAGCAGGTGGTGGTGCTGAGTATGGGCGGCAATCTGGAAACCGCTTTTGCCTTACCTGCGATCTATTCCAACCAGTTCGCGCCGCCGTCGGACTCAGTGGACGGCTGCGTAACGGAATACCCGGACGGTGGCTGGTTTGAATATGAACCCGCGACCGGCCGCTGGCATGTGCGGGGTATCAAATCCATGGTGATCGAGGCTGCAGATAACATAACCCTGAAAACGGGGGAATTTGTGGTGGAAGCAAGCAACACGCGCATAAACAGCGAGGTGGTGATCAATGGTGGCGTCACCCAGGGCGGCGGCGCCATGAGTTCTAACGGGATCGTAGTCGATAAACACGGTCATACCGGCGTTAAGTCCGGCGGTGATACATCGGGAGGCCCGGTATGACGCTTTATATCGGCATGAGTCAGGGCAACGGCAGGGCCATTACCGATACGGAACACCTGCGCCAGTCGGTCCGGGATATTCTGCTGACTCCGCAGGGGAGCCGCATTGCCCGGCGGGAATACGGCTCGCTTCTGTCTGAACTGATAGACCAGCCGCAGAACCCGGCGCTGCGCCTGCAGGTTATGTCTGCGGTCTATGTGGCTCTGAGTCGCTGGGAGCCACGGCTTACCCTGGATTCCATCACCATAAATAGCAGTTTTGATGGTTCGATGGTTGTTGAGCTTACCGGGCAGCGTGATAACGGCGCGCCGGTTTCACTTTCGGTATCAACAGGAGCAGACAATGGCAGTCATTGACCCTTCCCAGCTGCCCGCCCCGCAGATAGTGGATGTACCGGATTTTGAAACGTTGCTAAACGAACGGAAAGCCGCGTTTTTAGCCCTTTATCCGGCAGACGAGCAGGACGCGGTAAGGCGCACGCTTGAGCTGGAGTCTGAACCCGTGACCAAGCTCCTGCAGGAAAATGCGTATCGTGAAATCCTCCTGCGTCAGCGCATTAACGAAGCGGCGCTGGCGGTCATGGTGGCTTATTCCATGGGGAGTGATCTCGATCAGCTGGCCGGTAACTGCAACGTAAAACGTCTGACGGTTATTCCTGCAGATAACGACGCGGTACCGCCGGTTGCTGCCGTGATGGAAAGTGATGAGGCTCTGCGTCAGCGTGTTCCTGCAGCTTTTGAAGGGCTGTCAGTTGCAGGCCCAACGGGAGCTTACGAGTTTCACGCTAAAAGCGCTGACGGGCGAGTGGCTGACGCCAGCGCAACCA
>JADHEF010000133.1_pt1 | contig 87835 bp, 81 predicted proteins | sample 8952391 | NCBI WGS metagenome assembly JADHEF01 (sample SAMN16124439, study PRJNA663245) | bioreactor sludge metagenome | isolation source: sludge (nitrite) | place: India:Bengaluru | collected 2019-02-28
GCTCATGCTGCAGGGGCTGCTAGCTGAAACTGTCCAACTTATTGGGGGCAGTCCATTGCTGTGGGAGCCGGCTTGCCGGCGATAGGGCCGCCACAGGCCAAAGGCGTCCGCCCAAACAACCCACCCGGGGTTTTGTGCATTTGACCGAGGCCGCCTGGGCGCACAGCTGTCAGCATGCCGCCATCAGGACAGGAGAATCCCCATGAAGATCGTCATTGCCCCCGACTCGTTCAAGGACAGCCTCGATGCTGCCGGGGTTGCGCGCGCCATCGCTGCCGGCTTGCGTGAGGGTTGCCCGGGTGTGCAGGTGGTCGAATGCCCGATGGCCGATGGTGGCGAAGGCACCATGGACGCGATCCTTGCCGCCAGCGACGGCGAGCTGCGCCGCCAGACCGTGCGCGGGCCGCTGGGGCAGAGCGTGGAAGCCGGCTGGGGCTGGTTGCCGCACAGCCGCACGGCAATCATCGAAATGGCCCAGGCCAGTGGCCTGCAGCTGGTCCCAACCGGGCAGCGCGATGCCTGCCGCAGCAGCACCTGGGGTACCGGCGAGCTGATTGCCGCCGCGTTGGCTGCCGGCGCACAGCGCGTGGTGCTGGCCATTGGCGGCAGTGCCACCAATGACGCCGGCAGCGGCATGTTGCGTGCGTTGGGCCTGCGCCTGCTGGATGCCCAGGGGCAGGCGCTGGAGGAAGGGGGGCTGGCTTTGGCGCAGTTGGCGCATATCGATGCCAGCGATCTCGACCCACGCCTGGCTGAGGTACAGTTCGAGGTAGCGGCCGACGTCGACAACCCGCTGTGCGGGGCCAATGGTGCATCGGCGATCTTCGGCCCGCAGAAGGGCGCCAACCCGCAGCAGGTGCAGGCGCTGGACCAGGCGCTGGGGCATTTTGCCGACCACTGTGCGCAGTTGCTGGGTCAGGATGTGCGTGACTACCCAGGTTGTGGCGCCGCCGGTGGCATGGGTTTCGCCGCGCGGGCATTCATGGGCGCGCAGTTCCGCCCCGGGGTAGTGGTGGTGGCGGAACTGGCCGGGCTCGATGCCCTGGTGCAAGGTGCTGATCTGGTGGTGACGGGCGAGGGGCGCTTCGATGCACAGACCTTGCGCGGCAAGACGCCAATGGGCGTGGCCCGGGTCGCCAAGCGCCACGGGGTACCGGTGGTGGTACTGGCCGGGACCTTGGGTGAGGGCTACCAGCAGTTGTATGCGCACGGCGTGGATGCGGCCTTTGCCCTGAGCAGTGGGCCAATGAGCCTGGAGCAGGCATGTGCCGATGCTGCTGAGCTGCTGCAGGCGCGGGCCTGTGACATCGCCCGCCTGTGGCGCTGCGCAGCCGTCAGGGAATGAGCACCTGCTCATGGCCGGCCGGTAGGGCGGCCAGTTCGCCGAAGCGTTGTGCCGCATCGATGTAGCGCAGCGCCGACTTGGCGTCTTTCCAGCCCACATAGCTCATCAACGCTTTCAACTCCCAACCATTGGCGGTGGCCCAGGTGGCGAAACCGCGCCGCAGCGAGTGGCCGGTGTACAAGGCTGCCGGAACCCCGGCGCGTGCCAGCATGCGCCTTAGCAGCCCCACCAGGCTGTTGCTGTTGAGCGCGCTGTCGCCCAGGTTGCCCCAACGGTCGAGCTTGCGAAACACCGGCCCGTGGGCAATGCCGGCAACCTCCAGCCATTGCAGGTAGGCCGTGACCGGGCACAGGGCCTTGAGCGCGGGGGTGCGGTGCTGCACCCCCAGCGCTTCGCGATCACCCTTGCTGCGTGGCAGGAACAGGGTGATGCCGACACCCGCTTCGGCCTGGACATGCTCCACGCGCAGGCGCGCCAGCTCATCGCCACGAAAACCCCGCCAAAAGCCCAGCAACAGCAGCGCGCTATCGCGCCGTGCGCGGCGCAAGGCGGCCAGGTCGTGATTCTCACGGGCCTGGCGGGCTTCCTCTTCGAAACAGGCGACCGCCGTTTGCAGGTGCTGCAGCAGCAGCGGCGCTGCCTGCTTGGGCGGGGCCGGGTGCAAGCTACGAATGCCGCGCAGCACCTGGCGCACCAGGGGGGCCTTGGTGGGGTCGGGAAAGCCTTGGGCAACGTGCCACTGGCTCAGCGCGGCCAGCCGTTGGCGCAGGGTGCTCACGGCATGCTGGTCGGCATGCTCGGCCAGGTAGCGGGCGATGCTCTCGGCGGTGGCCGGCAGAAAGCCGCCCCAGTGGCTTTCGAAGTGTTCGACGGCAGCCTGATAGCTACGCCGAGTGTTGTCGCGGGTGGCGGCGCGCAGGTAGCGTTCGATATCGGTCATGGTGCAAGCGGCGGTGGAGGATGGCTACACGATAAACCTAAATCACCCGGCTGTCCCGGGTGTGATCGGGCGCGCTGTACAGCAGCGGCACGCTACGGTATACCTGAGCGCGACCAAGGGGAGCCCGGCAACGGGCTGAGAAACCGCTGAGCATCGCAGCGCGGTGACCCTTCGAACCTGATCCGGATCATGCCGGCGAAGGGATGGGCTCGATACGTGTCGTTACCTGCCTTTTTGCCGGCCTCACATGCGAGGCTCGTCCATGCCCAGTGCCAAGGTCTCGCTGCCATCCCCCCACAAGGACAGCACCATGACCGAACGCTTCAGCCAGACCCTGCGCCGCCACAGCGAACCGACCTGGTCGGCCGCCGTTGGCCACCGTTTCGTGACCCAACTGTGCGACGGCAGCCTGCCGGCGCCGGTCATGATCGACTACCTGGTGCAGGACCACCGCTTTCTCGACAGCTTCCTGACCTTGCTCGGTGCCGCCATCGCCACCGCCGATACCTTCGAGGCCCGGCTGCGCTTCGGCCGCTTTGCCGGCATGATCTGCAGCGACGAGAACACCTATTTCCTGCGCGCGTTCGAGGCGCTGGATGTCAGCCCGGCGCAACGGCGCGAACCCGCCGATACCGCACCCACCGCCGGTTTCAAGGCGATCATGCGCGAAGCGGCCGCCACCCGCTCCTACGCGGCGGCGCTGGCGGTGCTCAACGTTGCCGAGGGCCTGTATCTGGACTGGGCGCTTAAAGCGCCAAAGCCTTTGCCGGAGAACTTTGTCCATGCCGAATGGATCACGCTGCATGACAATCCGGCCTTCCAGGACTTCGTTGCCTTCCTGCAGGCTGAACTGGACCGGGTAGGCCCGCAGGCGGCGGCGCTGGCCAGTGACTTCTACCAACGCACCGTGGCACTGGAGCTGGCCTTCTTCGATGCTATCTACCCGGAGGGCCAGTGAGCATGGATATCTTCGAGCGCCTGAAAACCGCCGCCAACCGCCCCTGGGCCCGCTATGTCACGCACGACTTCGTGCAGCAGATGGGCGCGGGCACGTTGAGCGAGCAAGCGTTTCGTACCTACCTGGTGCAGGACTACCTGTTCCTGGTCCAGTTTGCCCGGGCCTGGGCGCTGGCTGCCTACAAAAGCCGACGCCCGGCGGACATTCGTGCCGCACAGACCACGCTCGCGGCCATTCTCGATGAAACCGAGCTGCACCTGCGGCTATGCGCGCGCTGGGGGTTGAGCCAGGCCGACATTGAAGCGGCGCCCGAGCATCAGGCCACCGTGGCCTACACCCGTTACGTGCTGGACTGCGGCGCTGCCGGGGACCTGCTGGAGCTGCAGGTGGCACTGGCCCCCTGCGTGGTCGGCTATGCCGAAATCGGCCGCGCCCTGGCCGAACAGATTGGCGACTTGAGCGGCCACCCGTACCGCGAGTGGATTGGCGAGTACGCGGGTACAGCCTACCAGGGCGTGGCTGCGGCAGCTCGCCGGCACCTCGACGAGCTGGCAGCACGCAGCATGACCGAGCAGCGTTTTGCCGAACTGGCAGCCATTTTCGCCCAGGCCTCCAGCCTGGAAGCGGATTTCTGGCAGATGGGGCTGGACGGGGCGGCATAACGTTGCGTGCGGTGTCGGGCTGGGTGGTTACTACTCAGCCCGGAACCGCTTTGGTGCATGAATGCCTCAAAAGAAGTCGAGCCGCACACTTTCACCGGGCTAAAACCCGGCTTTACTGGTCACTGTGCACATGCACCAATGGGCTGCATGCCCGGTTTTTTCGCTGTTTGGCGGCCGCAAAAAGCGGCCCGCATCTTGCTCCAGCTGCTCCCAACTACAACCTGGAGCCCCGTGCAATGAGCTCACCCAGCGAATTTCCACTCAGCGAAGCGCCGCCATCAGCCCGCAAGGGCCTGCTGCCGATCACCATGGTCCTGTTCAGTTTCACCTTCTTCACCGGCACCATGTTTGCCGGCGGCAAACTGGGCATGGCGTTCAGTTTCGCCGACATGCTATGGGTCGCCACCCTCGGTAACAGCTTGCTTGCGCTGTATGCCGCCGCGTTGGCCTTCATTGCCTCGCGTAGCGGCCTGAACACGGTGTTGATGGGGCGTTTCTGTTTCGGGGAGGCAGGCAGCCGGCTGTCCGACTTCCTGCTGGGCTTCGCCGAACTGGGCTGGTACGCCTGGGGCACCGCCACGGTGGCGATCGTGCTGGTCAAGTTGCTTGGCCTGGCAGAGGGTTTCAGCCTGCCGTTGATGGTGGTGTTCGGCCTGGGCTTCAGCATCACCGCCATCCTCGGTTTCAAGGGGCTGGATGTGCTGGCCCGGGTTTCGGTGCCGCTGATGTTCGTGCTGCTGTTGGTGTCGATGTACATCGCCACCCGGGATGCCGGTGGGTTCGCCGGCCTGGCGGCGGTGGTACCGCATGAGACCATGACGTTTTCCGCGGCAGTGACCATGGTGTTCGGCACCTTTGCCAGCGGCGCCACCCAGGCGACCAACTGGACACGCCTGTCGCGCAGCGGGCGGGTAGCGGTAAGCGCCAGTGTGGTCGCGTTCCTGCTGGGCAACGGCCTGATGGTGGTGGCAGGCGCCTGGTGCGCCATGGTCTACCAGCAGGCCGATATCGTCGAGGTGATGATGCTGCAGGGCTTGTCCTTTGCCGCAGTGGTCATGCTGTGCCTGAACCTGTGGACCATCCAGGGGCCGACCATCTACAACGTTTCGGCTGCCGCGTGCCACCTGCTGCGCAGCGAGCGGCGGCGCACGGCGACCCTGTTGGCGGCCGCTGTGGGTATCGTGCTGGCCATGGGTGGGATGTACGAGATGCTGATCCCGTTCCTGGTGCTGCTGGGTTCGATCATTCCACCGGTGGGTGGCGTGATCATGGCCGATTTCTGGTACCGCCACCGTGGCAAATACCCGGCGCTGGGCACTGCAACGCTGCCCCGTTACAACCTGGTCGGGCTGTTGGCCTACGCCGTTGGCGCCGTACTGGCCTACGCGTCGCCTTGGGTGGCACCGCTGGTGGGTATCGGCGCCTCGGCGCTGTGCTACATCGTCGTGCTTGAGCTGGGCGGGCGCCGCGCAGCGGCCCAGGCGGGCGTCGAACCGTGAGCCTGGCGCTGGAAGAAATCCTGCAGCTGCCCGGCCTGCACGAGATGAGCGTGCGCGCCGGGGCGCGCAACCTGCAACGGCGGGTACGCTGGCCTTATGTGGCAGAAAACGAAGGTATCGCCGAATGGGTGATGGGCGGCGAGCTGGTGTTCGTCACCGGCATCAACCACCCACGGGGTGAGGCCAACCTGCTTGCGCTGGTCGAAGACGGCGACGCCGTCGGCATTGCCGGGCTGGTAATCCTCACCGGCGGCAGTTTCATCCAGCACATTGCGCCTGCAGTGATTGCCCGTGCCGAGCAGCTGGGTTTGCCACTGATCGAACAGCCTTACGCCCTGAAAATGGTGGTGGTCACCCACTTGATCGGTACTGCGCTGGTGCAGATGACCCAGGTTCGCCGCTCGCGCAACGACATCCTCGGCCAACTGCTCAGTGGCGATTACCCAAGCCTGGCGATTGCCCGGCAGCGCGCTGCGCACCTGCAATTGGCGCTGGATGAGCCGCGCCGACTGCTGGCCTTGCGCCTGGCCGGGGTCGATGAGCTGTTCCAGCGGTTGGGGCTGACGCTCGGCGAGCGGCGCTGGCAGCACACCCGCCAGGCCCTGGAGGACCAACTGCAAGCCTGGTGCCGGCAGCAGCCGGGCAGCGTCACGGCGCACCTGCCCGGTGACCTGTTCGTGGTGTTGCTGGCCGACACCCAAGACCTGCCGGAACGATTGGCCGGGTTGTACCGGCAATTGCAAGGGGTGGCCGGCGAGTTAAGCCTGTACATGGGGCTTTCCAGCCTTGCCGAAGACTGTGCACACTACCGCCAGGCCTTGAATGAAGCGCGCCAGGCACTGGATGTGGCCCGGCACCTGCGCCCGGCCAGTGGTTACTGCAATTTCAGTGAGCTGGGCGTGCTGCGCTTGCTACAGGGCATCGTCGACCGCTCGCTGATCGACGATTTCGTCAGCCGTACCCTTGGCCCGCTGCTGGCACCAGGGCGTAAGCAAGCCACTGCATTGGTCCACACCCTCGACGCCTTGCTCATGGAAAATGGCAACAGCCTCAAAGCCGCCCAGCGCCTGGGCCTGCACCGTAACACTGTCAATCAGCGCATACAGCGCATCGAACAACTGAGCGGGCAGTCGATCGACGACCCGCTTTTTCGCATGAATGCTTCGGTCGCCATGTTGGTATGGCGCATGAGCGAAGCCCACGGCAAGGAGTAACCGCATGAACATCATCAACGCCCGGCTGCGCGGCAAACCCGGCTTGTTCCGCATTGAACTTGCTGGCGAGCGCATCAGCGCAATCGTGCCGCAGGCAAACGTGGTGGCGCAGGCGCCCGGCGACCTGGACGCTGCACAGAACCTGGTGGTAGCGCCCTTTGTCGAGCCGCACATCCACCTTGACGCCACGCTGACGGCCGGTGAGCCGAGGTGGAACATGAGCGGTACGCTGTTCGAGGGCATCGAGTGCTGGGCCGAGCGCAAGCAGTTCACCACCCACGATGACATCAAGGCCCGCGCCAAGAAAACCATTGGCATGCTGGTGGACCACGGTATCCAGCATGTGCGCACGCATGTCGATGTCACCGACCCGACGCTTACCGCGCTCAAGGCCATGGTCGAGGTACGCGACGAAGTCCGCGGGCTGGTCGACCTGCAGATCGTCGCGTTTCCGCAGGAAGGCATCGAGTCGTATGCCAACGGCAGGGCATTGATGACCGAAGCGGTGGCCATTGGTGCCGACGTGGTGGGGGGCATTCCGCATTTCGAGAACACCCGCGACCAGGGCGTGTCGTCGATAAAATTCCTGATGGACCTGGCCGAGCGCAGCGGCTGCCTGGTAGACGTGCACTGCGACGAAACCGACGACCCGCAGTCACGTTTTCTTGAAGTTCTGGCCGAGGAAGCCCGGGTACGTGGCATGGGCGCCCGGGTCACCGCCAGCCATACCGTGGCGATGGGTTCGTATGACAACGCTTACTGCTACAAGCTGTTCCGCCTGTTGAAGCTGTCGGGCATCAACTTCGTGTCTTGCCCAACCGAAAGCATCCATTTGCAAGGGCGCTTCGACAACTACCCCAAGCGCCGTGGGGTTACCCGGGTAGCCGAGATCGACCGCGCCGGCATGAACGTGTGCTTTGGCCAGGACTCCATCGTGGACCCGTGGTACCCGCTGGGCAACGGCAACATCCTGCGCATTCTCGAAGCCGGGCTGCACATCTGCCACATGCTCGGCTACGAAGACTTGCAGCGTTGCCTGGACCTGATCACGGACAACAGCGCCCGCACCCTGAACCTTGGCGAGCACTATGGCATCGAGGTGGGGCGCCCAGCCAACCTGCTGCTGCTGTCGGCACCCGATGACTACGAGATGGTGCGCAGCCAGGGGCATGCGCTGGTCTCGGTGCGCCATGGCAAGGTGCTGATGCAGCGCACGCCAGCCCAGGTGCAGCGCCTGCTCTGAGCGGTTGAGGTTGGGGCCCGGCGCTATGTCGGGCCCTGGCGTCAGCTGTCACCCGACCGCTTCGAGGAACTTGTCCAGAACAATGTTGCGGCCACACAGGACCACCGCAACCCGCTTGCCTTGGTACTGCCTGGCCAATTTCTGCATGCCGGCGACGGCAACTGCCGCAGCGCCTTCGATGATCCAGCGCTCGTGGCGGGCGATGTCGCGCATGGCTGCACGGATTTCGTCCTCGCTGACCAGCACCGTCCCGGTGACCAGCGCCTGGCACAGCGGGAAGCTGACAGCACCTGGCTCGATGCCACCGGCGGTGCCGTCGGAAAGGGTTTCGCGCGCCTGCACTTCGATGATCTCACCCGCCTGTAGCGAGCGCGCCAGTGCGGGGTCATTTTCGGGCCAGCAACCAATGATCTCGGTGCCCGGCTTGAGCACGCGCAGGGCGGCGCCGATACCGGCAATCAGCCCGCCGCCGCCCACCGCGACGAATACCGCGTCCAGGTCGGGTGCCTGCTCGAACAACTCCATTGCGAGGGTGCCTTGGCCTGCGATGACCTGCAGGTCGTTGTACGGCGACACGAACGGCACACCCTGCAGCCGCGCTTGCCTTGCGGCCTCCAGTTCTGCACCCAGTGGGTCGGTGGGCAGGCAGATGACTTCGGCGCCCAAGGCACGCATCGCTGCCAGCTTGTAGGCCGACGCTGAAGCGGCGCTGTACACCGTCACCGGCACCCCTGCGGCGTTGCCGGCCATTGCCAACGCCTGCCCGTGGTTGCCCGAAGACGCGGCGATCACCCCGGCAGCCCGCTGTTCGGTTGGCAGCAGGCGGATCTTGTTGCTGGCGCCGCGAAACTTGAACGAACCGGTGTGCTGCAGGTGTTCGCATTTAAGCAGTACATCGCAACCGGTCTGCTCCGAGAGGCGGGCGCTGCGGGTAAGTGGCGTCACACTGACGGCAGGGCGCAGTGCCGCATGGGCTTCCTTTATGGACCGAAAAAGCCCGTCCAACTGGGTGGCATCGATAATGGGCGCAAGAGCGGGAGTGGCTGCCATGCTGTAAACCTACATAGAGATGGAATATTCGTCTACCGTAGACGTTTATTCTATACGAGACAAGCAGGCGTGCACATGCGTCGCGGTGCTCATCCCAGCAAGCCAGCGATAGCGGGTTTAAAGGGCCTTGACCTCTTTCAGGTACTTGTACACGGTCGCGCGCCCCATGCTCAGTACGTTGGCCACATAGTCCACGCCACTGCGGCCTTGGAACGCGCCCTCGGCATGCAGCGCCTGCACCAGGCTGCGCTTGTCCTTCATGCGCAGCGTTTGCAGTGACAGGTTGCGCGCCTGCAGCCAGCCATGCAGGAAAGTGTTGATGCGTTCCTGCCAGTCATTGCGGAACAACGCGTCCGGTTGCGGCACCAGCCGGCTCATCTGGAAAAACGCATCCAGCGCAACACGGGCCTGCTCCAGTACCGACACGTTCAGGTTGATGCACATCAGGTGCTCGGCTTCGCCCTGGGCATTGCGCAGCACGGTGCTGATCGAACGGACCTTCTGGCCGTTCCAGTTGAGTTTCTCGTAAGGGCCAAGGTTCGTGCCCTGGAGCAAGTCGCCCAGTTCATGATCGATCGCCGAGTCGTCACCCAAGGTGCGTTGGGAGAAGTTGTTGGCGATGTGCACCACTGTCTGGCTGCGCAGGTCGTGGACGATGACTTCCGCGTGCGGGTACAGCAACAGCGCGATGCTGTCGGCAATTGCCTTGTAGTTATCCAGGGTCATTTGTTTCGGGTGCTTTTTCGCAGGGGCAGGAACCGGACCTTCATGGTGGCGGCAAAGCGACTGGGACACAAGGCGGGTGGTTGCAGAGCCTCGTACCGCTGCCAGCACTACCAAACACACAAATTCACCCCTCACATGCGATAAGCCGTGATTATTCCATGTGAGAAAACCTTTACTGACCAAGGCCGTCATTGGCATAATCAGTACGTAATTACATGCTACATAACACAGTACGGAATTGTAGGAGCACTCATGGCCCGGGGCGGCATAAACAAGGTGGTGGTGCAGCAGGCACGCCAGGCGCTGATAGCCCGGGGCGAAAACCCCAGCATCGATGCCATTCGTATCGAACTGGGCAATACCGGCTCGAAGACCACCATTCATCGCTACCTCAAGGAGCTGAACGGCCAGCAGCCGGTTGCCGCGGAAGGTGGCGTTGCATTGAGTGAGGTGCTGGCCCGCATGGTTGGGCAGTTGGCGACCCAGTTGCAGGACGAGGCCGATCTGACCATCGAGCAGGCCGAAAGCACGTTTACCCAGCAGCGTGAACAGCTGCAGGCGCAGCTCGAAAGCGCGCAGCAAGCCCTGGCCGCAGCGCATCAGCAGCACCAGATCGATGCCGCGGCACTGGCTGCCGAATCCGAGCGGCTGCTGTCCACGCAAAGCACGTTGCAGGCCGAACAGCTACGTAGTGCGAGCCTCAACCAGTCGCTGGGCGAGCTGCAGCTGCGCCTGGCAGACAAGGACGAGCAGATTCAGTCACTGGAAGACAAGCACCGCCATGCCCGCGACGCCCTCGAGCATTACCGCAGCGCCAGCCGTGAGCAGCGCGAGCAGGAACAACGCCGGCACGAGGCGCAATTGCAGCAGTTGCAGGTGGAAGTGCGCCAATTGCAGCAGGGCATGATCGTCAAGCAGGACGAACTGACCCGCCTGCACCGCGATAACGAGCGCTTGCTCGGTGAGCACCGCCAAGTGGCCAGCGAATGCCGGGCGCAGGGGGAATTGCTGGAGCAACGTGATGCGCAGATCCAGGGTTTGCGCACGATCCTGGCGCAGGCGCAGGGCGCCAGTGAGGAAATGCGCCGGCAACTGGAGACCCAGGCACAGAGCCTGGAACAACGGCGCGAGCTGTGTACCGAGCAAGCACGGCAGCTGAAACACTTCGAGGAACAACTGCGCGAGCGTGACGAGGCGTTGGCGCAGTGCCGGGCGCGGGTGGCCGAAGCAGCAGGTTAATCAAACTTTTTCGTGGCAGCGCTTTCTTCCCTAAACACCTCAAGGAGATAGCGCCATGTCTGATAAACAACCACCGCACAAACAGGGGCCGCACTCGTCGGAGCAGGCGGACAAGCAGAGTGACCTGGATTTCGACCCGGATTCGCCGGACCTCGACGATCCGCAGGTTGACCCGCAGGGCCCCGCCAAACCACCCAGGGATGTGGAGAAGAAATAGGGAATGCCCGCCAGCTGAGCGAAATGGGCTGGCGGGTTTACCGAGGAATTTGCCCGGCCTGTAAGACCAGGCGGCGCAAATCCCCGGTTTGCCAGCGCTTAGCCCTCGGCCCGCCTGGCGGCGTCCACACCGGCCGCCGACAGCTTGATGGGGTATTGGACGCTGATTTGGTGGTCGCTGCTGACCACCACGCTGCCATCATGAATCAGGCCGTCGTCCTGCAGGGTCTTGAGCATGCCTGCAACGGCCTTCTCGCCACGATAGTTGTCCAGCACTTCCTTGCCCAGCCCCTGTGGGTGAGCATGCAGCAGGCGGGTGAGTACTTCGCTTTTCAGTGCATCGTTACTCATGTCGAACCTCACGTTCACTTAGCGTGTTTGGCCTGTAGTGCCTTGGCGTGCTCCAGGTGCTGTTCCAGCTTGGGCAAGGTTTCGCTGGCGAAGGCCTTCAGCTCAGCCTTGTCGGAGGACGCAGCTTCTTTCTTGAACAGCTCGACCGCTTTCTCGTGCGCATCGACCTGGTTGTTGAGGTAAGACTTGTCGAACGACTCGTCACGCCATTCCAGGATCATCTTCTTGACCTTGTCGGTCATCGCCGCGTCGTCGGGTACCGAAATATCCAGTTTACGGGCGATGTCGCCGAGCTTCTGGTTGGCCTGGGTATGGTCGGTGACCATTTGCTGGGCGAAGCTCTTGATCTCTGCGTTCTGGCTTTTCTCCTGGGCCAGGTTGCCGGTAACCACTTCGGCGATGCCGGATTCTACCGCTGCATCGACGAAATCATTGGAGCTGGCTGCCAGCGTGTGGGCCGATACCAGGCCCAGCACCATCGATAACCCGACCCGCTTGATGAAAAGACTGCTCATGCTTCACTCCTTAAACCTTGGCGCGACCTCAGTGTCGCGTACGGTTGAGGGGCGGGGCAGGGCAAAGGTTTAATCTTTTTCACCACCGGCAGCGAACCCGGTGGCGCTCAATCCACGGCCAGCACCTGTTGCTGGAGTTGCCAACGCACCGAACTCACGCCCTTTTCCAGGCTGACCCGGCTGACCAGGCGCTCCAACTGCGCCGGTGCCTGGGCGGTGCCCAACAGCTCTGCACGCACCTCAAGCCTGGCCGGGTTGTCCAGGTCGGCACTTTGCAGCGACTGCAGGCGTAGCTGCGGTTCGGCCAGGCTGTGCAGCATCAGGCTGCGCACTTGGATCTCGTCCTCGGCGCGGCAGACGATGCGCACTTCGAAATGCTGTTCGTGCTCGCTGGCGGGCACCACGCCCTGGCGGTCAAGGCGTTGGGCGATGTCGCGCAGCAGGATATTCGCGCACAGCACCACCAGGCTGCCCAGCGCGGCCTCCAGCAACAGCCCCAGGCTGCACAAGACACCGACCGCTGCCGTGCACCACAGGGTGGCGGCGGTATTCAGGCCGCGCACATTGAAGCCGTCGCGCATGATCACCCCGCCGCCGAGAAAACCAATGCCCGAGACCACATAAGCGGCAACGCGTGAGGCATCGGCAGCGGCCATGCCGGGCACTGCCTGGGTCATCAGCACGAACAGGCAGGCCCCGGTACTGACCAGTGCATTGGTGCGCAGCCCGGTCAGGCGCTGGCGCAACTGGCGTTCGGCGCCGATCAGCGCCCCTAGCAGCAACGCGACACTGACGCGCAGCAGAAAAACGTTCCAATCCATAGCTCACCTCTTCCACGGGCACAGGCCCGCATGAGCGCCTTCACTGGGCGCGGTTGAAAAACCAGAAAGATGCGCAGGACCACGGGGGGAGGGAGGTGAAGCGGGGGTTACACGAAACCACCGTCTTGCCAGGCTGGCCAGACAGTAGAGGACACTGCCGGGCTAGCGCGCCACGTGGGCCTGTCGCAAGCGACTGGGGCTACTGTCCAAAGCGGGTCTCCTGTTGGGATGGCTAAATTGCGACGCGGACCATACGCCCCGCGGCAAAGCCGGTCAAGGGTGCAAAGATGACAATGGCTTAATCGGCACATGCCCTGCGGCAGCGCCTGCCACATGGAAAAAAAAACCATCAGCCGGTAACCTTGCGCCACCCTATGCGATCACCCGGACCGTTCCATGCTGCTCAATCTGACCGTGCTGTTCGGCACCCTGGTGGCCATGGAGGGCGTAGGCACGCTGGCCCACAAGTACATCATGCATGGCTGGGGCTGGTGCTTGCACCGCTCGCACCATGAGCCACAGCTGGGCATGCTCGAAACCAATGACCTCTACCTGCTGGCGCTGGCGCTGATAGCCGCCGCCCTGATCGCCCTGGGCAAGGGCGGCCATGCGCCGCTGCAGTGGGTGGGCGGTGGCGTGGCGGGCTATGGCGTACTTTATGTACTGGCCCATGATGGTTTCTTTCATCGGCACTGGCCGCGCCGGCCACGGCCGGTCAACCGCTACCTCAAACGCCTGTACCGGGCGCACCGGCTGCACCATGCAGTGAAGGGGCGCACCGGAGGGGTGTCGTTCGGTTTCTTCTACGCGCCGCCGTTGAAGGTGTTGAAACAGCAACTGCGGGGCAAGCGCAACCGGCGCTGACTGCCTGGCCGTTACCCGGCGGTGCCGCCTTCAGGCTGCGCCACGGCGTGCCCACGGCTCACCCACCAGCCGAAACCGGCGGCGGTGAAGAACATGATCAGGCTGTACAGTGCTGCCGGCACTGCCATGGTCGGGTTGTTCAGCAGCGACGGGCTCAGCGCCAGGGCAATGGCCAACGTGCCGTTGTGTATGCCGATTTCCATGCCGATGGCGATGGCCTGGCGCTTGGGGATGTTGAGCAGGCGCGGCACCCAGTAGCCCACCGCCAGGCTCAAGATGTTGAACAGCAGCGCCGCCAGGCCCACGACCGGTGCGTACTCGACCACCGTCTGCCAGTCCTTGGCCAGCGCCAGGACAATGGTGAATGCCAGAAACAATGCCGCCACCAGCTTCATCGGCTTTTGCATGCCCGCGGCAAACGCGGGGGCAAAGCGGCGAATCAGCATACCCAGCGCCACCGGCAGCAGAACAATGGCGAACACCTGCATGACCTTGGCGAACTGCAGCGGTATGGCCTGGTCCGACGCCATGAACCAGCTCAACGACAGGTTGACCAGCAGCGGCATGGTGAGAATCGCGATCAATGAGTTGACCGCTGTGAGGGTGATATTCAACGCCACATCGCCATGTGCCAGGTGGCTGAACAGGTTCGCCGTGGTGCCGCCCGGCGAAGCGGCCAGCAACATCAACCCCACCGCCAGCGCCGACTCCAGGCCAAAACCGTTGGCGATCAGGAAGCACACCAGCGGTAACAGCAGAATCTGGCAGGCCAGGCCCACCACCACGGGCTTGGGGTATTTCACTACCCGTGCGAAGTCGGCCAAGGTCAACGACAGGCCAAGGCCCAGCATGATGATGCCCAGGGCCAGGGGCAGAACGGCGGTGAGCAGGGGCGAGGCGGTCATCGGTAGTCTCTCGGGTGAAGGATCCGAAGCAGTCTAGGTGGGCCGGGGTGGATAGGTGATTGCAAAGAGCCAGCTCTTGGTAACCATTTGTTACCAGAGACATCCCTCATCGGCGCTGTATGGCGCGTTGCAGCAAGCCCGCAGGCGCAGTAGCATGCCGCCTTTTTCGAGGATTAGCCTGTCATGCCGTTCCAGCAAGGTCTGCTTGCCACCCCGGTGCCGGCCCACGCCCGCCACCTGTTCTTCACCCTGCAATCGCCCGAGGCGTTGCCTGCCGCCCTCGATGCCTTGCTACCGCAGGTCGATGGCGTGCAGGTGATTCTGGGCGTAGGCGCGCCCATGGCCAAAGCCCTGGGGCGTGAAGTACCTGGCCTGCGTCCTTTCCCGCTGCTGGATGCGGCGGTAGAGAACCCCAGCACCCAGCATGCGTTGTGGCTGTGGCTGCGTGGCAATGAGCGGGGCGACCTGCTGCTGCGGGCCCAGGCACTGGAGCAGGCGTTGGCGCCGGCCCTGCGCCTGGCCGACAGCGTTGACGGTTTCCTGCACCGGGGTGGGCTGGACCTGACCGGGTACGAAGACGGCACTGAGAACCCGGTGGACGAGGATGCGGTGCAGGCAGCGATCGCTGCCGATGGTTCCAGCTTTGCTGCGTTTCAGCTGTGGAAGCACGACCTGGCGTACTTCAAGTCGCTGCCCCAGGCCGACCAGGACAACATCATGGGCCGCCGCCTCAGTGACAACGAAGAACTCGACGACGCGCCCGAGTCGGCACACGTCAAGCGTACTGCCCAGGAAAGCTACGAGCCCGAGGCCTTCATGGTGCGCCGCTCGGTATCCTGGGCCGATCAGCGCGGCGCCGGCCTGGCCTTCGTTGCCCTGGGCCGCAGCTTCGATGCCTTCGAAGTGCAACTGCGGCGCATGAGTGGCCTGGAGGACGGCATCATCGACGGCCTGTACCGCTTCAGCCGGCCCCTGAGCGGCGGCTACTACTGGTGCCCGCCAATCAGCGCCACCGGTGTCGACCTGAGCCCGCTGCTGCAGGGCAGGTAAAAACATCCGGACACAGAAACGCCCACGCGCGCCGGGTAGAGCGACTAGCCTTGCAAGTTTCCCTGGCATGACGGGAGCTTTTCCATGTATGCACGTCGTGATGTCCTACGCGCGGGTGCTACGTTAGGCCTATTGGCCAGCGCCCCTTGGTTGCACGCGGCCACGCCGGCAGGCATGTTGACCCGCGCCGTACCGTCCAGCGGTGAAGCGCTGCCGGTCATTGGCGCCGGGACTTCCGGCAGTTTCGAGGTTGAAGCCGGTTCGGCTGCCTACCAGCAACTGCGGGCAGTGCTCAAGGCCTTTTTCGACGGTGGCGGGCGGGTGATCGACACCTCGCCCAATTACGGTGGCGCCGACAGCATTCTTGGCCAATTGCTGGAGGAGGGGGGTTGGCATTCACGCTGCTTCATTGCCACCAAGATTGCCGCCGACAGCCGCGCAGAAGCCCAAGCGCAATGGGCTGACAGCCTGAAGCGGCTGCGCACCGACAAGGTCGACCTGTTGCAGGTGCACAACCTGCGTGACTGGCGAACCCAACTGCCCTACGCGCGCGAACTCAAGCAGCAGGGCAAAACCCGCTATGTGGGGATCACCCATTACCTGAACAGTGGCCACGCCGAGGTCGCCGAGCTGGTACGCAGCGAGGCGCTGGATTTCATCCAGATCAACTACTCGGTCAGTGCCCCCCAGGCGGCCCGTGAATTGCTGCCGTTGTGCCAGGAGCGGGGTGTGGCGGTGCTGATCAACCGCGCGTTCGACGATGGGCGCCTGTTCACCCGCGTCAAAGACCAGCCGTTGCCCGGCTGGGCCGCTGAAGCGGGCATCGGCAGCTGGGCGCAGCTGTTTCTCAAGTTCGCCATCAGCCACCCGGCGGTGACGACGGTAATTCCCGCCACGGGTCGGCCAGATCGCCAGCTCGACCAGCTCAAGGCTGGCCAGGGCCCACTGCTTACCCAGGCGCAGCAACAGGCGCTGATCAGGCAATTCACCTGAGCGTATGACTGCCTGGCGGCGGCGCCTGAATCAAGGGCTGAACATACAGCCCGGCGAAGGCCCGGCGGTTGTCGCCGGCTTGCTGCTGTTCTATTGCCTGTTTACCGGTTACTTCATGCTGCGCCCTGTGCGCGAAACCATGGGCGTTGCCGGTGGCGTTGACAACCTGCAGTGGTTGTTCACCGGAACCTTCATCGCCAGCCTGGCATGCCTGCCGGTGTTCGGCTGGCTGGCCAGTGGCGTGCAACGCCGGTTCATCCTGCCTTGTACCTATGGTTTTTTTGTCAGCAACCTGCTGCTGTTCGCGGTGTTGTTTACCCGCACACCAGACAACCTGTGGGCGGCGAGGGCGTTCTACATCTGGCTTTCGGTGTTCAACCTGCTGACCATCTCGCTGGCCTGGAGCGTGCTCGCCGACCTGTTTTCTACGGCCCAAGGCAAGCGCCTGTTCGGCCTGTTGGCCGCCGGGGCCAGCCTGGGTGGCCTCAGCGGGCCGATTCTGAGCACGCTACTGGTGGCACCGCTGGGCCACGCCGGGTTGCTGCTGCTGGCGGCGGGATTCCTGCTCGGCAGCGTCGGGGCAAGCCTGTTTCTGCAGCGCTGGCGACAGCGGCATCCGTTGCCAGCGCATGCCGAGCGCAGCGCCGCAAGGCCGCTGGGCGGCAACCCACTGGCCGGTGCCACTGCGGTACTGCGCTCGCCTTATCTGTTGGGCATTGCGCTGTTCGTGGTGTTACTGGCAAGTGTCAGTACCTTCCTGTACTTCGAGCAGGCACGCATCGTCAGCCAGACTTTCACCGACCCTACCCGGCAAACCCAGGTGTTCGGCTTGATCGACAGCGTTGTCCAAGCCTTGGCCATCCTCACGCAAGTCTTCCTCACCGGGCGGCTGGCACGTCGCCTGGGGGTAGGCATATTGCTGATGGCCGTGCCGCTGGTGATGGCAGTGGGCTTCTTGTGGCTGGCGCTGGCACCGGTGTTCGCGGTGTTCGTAATGGTCATGGTGGTGCGCCGTGCAGGGGAGTATGCGCTGGTACGACCGGGGCGCGAGATGCTGTTCACCGTGTTGCCGGCCGAGGACAAGTACAAGGCCAAGAACTTCATCGACACCGTGGTGTACCGGGGTGGCGACGCCCTCAGTGGCTGGCTCAAGCGTGCCCTGGACGTGATGGGCGAACACCCGCAACTGGCCATGCTGATTGGGGCAGTAATGGCCGTGGCCTGGGCGGCCACCGGCGCTTGGCTTGGCCGCCGTCAGGCCAATATGGATAACCCGCCGCGCGACTGAAAGGCGCGCCAAATAAGGACTTGCCGCTTATTTAACGCCACCGGTCCGAAGCCTGCCAATTGAAACGAATCCCGACCCGAGCCTGTACTCCGAATTCATGTACGGCGCTGAAGCCGTGCATCCCGAAATCATATGAGGTTTCAGACCATGGCCACTAAAGACAATAGCCGTACCGGCAACCAACAAGGCAGCCAGGGCGGTAACAAGAACTCGGGCAACTTCGCCAATGACCGCGAAAAAGCCTCCGAGGCAGGCCGCAAGGGCGGGCAGCATTCCAGCGGCGGCCAAACCAGTGAATCGGGCCGCAAAGGCGGCCGCTCGTAAACGAGGCCCTGCAGTGCCGGGGAACCGGCACTGCCATCGAGTAGCCCTGGAGGTCGTTATGCAATGGTTACCTGTGGCGGCCCTGTCGGGCGCCCTGTTGCTGGTTGGCGGCTGTTTCGACCGAGACAATGGCCACCCCGGCAAAGACGACGCCGACACCACCAAGCCGTCCCTGCAAATGCAACAACCCAGTGAAAAGCCCGCCCCCCAACCTGCGCCCGATCCTGAACCGATGCCAGGTCAGAAACCCAGCCAATAAACGCGCATGAGGAAAACGGCATGACGGTCATGACACGCAAGACCGCCGCGACAGTTCCGGCCTCACTGGCCACAACCAGCCTGCAACAGCGTTACGAAGCCTTGCTGGCAGGCACTGATAACGCTGGCGCGCAATGGTTGAATGAGCAACTGGAGCGTGCCCGGCACTTGCCGGATGACCTGCCAGCCGACCCCGTGGAGCTTGAAGCCTGGGGCGCCCGCCACGCCGGGCAAGTAGCTCAAGGTTTTGCCGCCTACTTGGCACAACGCCAGCAAGGTGGGCCACGCCGCTATTTTGCCACGCGCGCGCAAGCGCTATGGTTCCTGCAACAGGTGGCACCGACCAAGGCGGTGGATGGTGCGTGGTTGCACAGTACCTTGCGGCATTGGGCAGACCCACGCTACCACGGGTTGATCCGGACCTACCTGGAAGAATTGGGCAGCGGTGATGTGCGCTGGAACCATGTGGCGATCTATCAGCGGCTGATGAGCCGCCTGGGTTGCCTGGAACCGTTGCAACTTGAAGACGAACGCTATTTGCAGGGTGCACTGCAGCTGGCACTGGGTCGCTACGGTGAGGACTTCCTCCCTGAGCTGATCGGTTACAACCTCGGCTACGAACAACCACCGCTGCATTTGCTCATTACCACCTATGAACTCGCCGAATTGGGCATCGACGGCCAGTATTTCCAATTGCATGTCACGATCGACAACGCCGCCAGCGGTCACGCCCACCTGTCAATCCAGGCCTTGCGCCAACTCAGCCCGCGCAGTGACCCCTCCGGGTTCTACCAGCGAGTACGGCACGGCTACCGCCTGAATGACCTTGGCGTGGATACACCCACCCTGGTCAGCCTTTTCGACCTTGAAGCGGAATTGGTGCAGGCCTTGGAACAGAAGCGCCAGTTTGGCCAGTTCATGCATTCAGACCGGTGCCGGCTGCAGGGGCGCACCATCAACCAATGGCTGGCGGAACCTGGCGCAATGCCGCACTTTCTGCAGGCGCTGCAGGCGCAGGGCTGGATTCGCCGCGGTGAAGAACCCGCGCAAAGCCGCTGGTGGGCACTCGTGGATGGGCCGTCAGCACCTATGTACGGTGTGTTCACCGCCTATGAAAAGCAGTTGTGGCACGACTGGATCGCAGCAGGTTGGCAGTCGCGGGTTCGTCGCGTGCTACCCGGAAGCTGGCAGTTGCCGGCATGCGCCGATGATGCGGCCATGGATGTCGACGCGCATGATATTGATGCGCTGATCGCACGCATGGCCGGCAACCACCACGCCACGCCTGAAGGGCTGCGGGCCACCCGTGCCTATCTGCAGGCCACAGGGATGATCCAGGAGGCACCGCGCTAATGGTCAGCGACCCTCAACGCCTGGCCAGTGACGGTGCATTATTGCAATTGGGCCGGCGCCTGCGCGCCGATGGCTATCGGTTTACCTGCGTGACACCGGCCACCCACGCGCGGGTCATGGCCCGCTGCGCAGGCGAGCAGGGACGAACGCTGCGGGATGTGTTCGGCTGGAGCAGGCCGTTCAGCGCCGGACTGCTCAGTGGCGATCAAATGGCCCAGCTGGAGCACGCGGGCGTCCTCACTGCTGCTTCTGGTGATGTGTGGCGTAGCACCATACGCTGGTCCACGCTGGATGACCTGATACTGGTCCACTCCGCGTACCCGACCGAGGCCGCGGACGCGGTGTTCTTCGGCCCAGACAGCTACCGCTTCGCCCAGGTTATCCATGACCACCTGCGACACACCCCCAACCGGGTTGAGCATGCCGTAGACATTGGCTGTGGAACCGGCATTGGCGCCTTGCTGATCGCGCGGGCGGCGCACCATGCGCAGGTTTCTGCGGTGGATATCAACCCGCTTGCCCTGCGCTACACCGCCGTGAATGCAGCGTTGGCTGACGTCAGCAATATTTCGGTGAAGCACAGTGACCTGCTGGACGATGTGCCCGGCAACTTCGACCTGATCGTTGCCAACCCGCCCTACATGCTCGATGTGGGCGAGCGGACCTACCGGCATGGCGGTGGCGCCCTGGGGGCCGCGTTGTCGTTGCGGATTGTAGAGCAGGCCCGTGAGCGGCTGACCCCGGGCGGCTCGTTGCTGTTGTATACCGGTGTGGCGATCGTGGACGGCCGTGATCCCTTGCTCGAGGCTGTTCGCCTGCGTCTGGCCGGCACCACGTGCTCTTGGGTGTATCGGGAAATCGACCCTGATGTGTTCGGAGAACAGCTGGCTGAGCCGGGTTATGAAGCCGTGGAACGGATAGCCGCCGTAGCCCTGACGGTTACGCGACTGTAGAAGTGGTACAGCGCACTTGCAATTAGCCTGAGTTGCTCGACAATGGCGCGCCCCTTGCCGCCACACGGACCACCCGCACCATGATGCTGACCACGCTATTCCCCGATATCTCCCTGGATGACACGTTGTTCGTCTTCGCCCTTGAAGCCGAAGCAGGCGAGGTGTTCCGCGAAATGAACACCGTGTTCACCGGTATCGGCAAGGTCAACGCTGCTATCGCCCTGACCAAGGCTATCGCTGTGCGCCGCCCCAGGCTGATCGTCAACCTGGGTTCTGCTGGCAGCCAGCGCCACGGCAAAGGCGCTGTCGTGTGCTGCAACCGTTTCGTGCAGCGCGACATGGACGTGACGCCGTTGGGTTTCGCCCGTTACGAGACGCCACTGGCGAATACCCCGGTGCTACTCGAACACGGTGCGGCCATACCCGGCCTGGCCCTGGAAACCTGCGGCAGTGGCGACAGCTTCGAAACCAACCACGGCGATGCGCCTTACGATGTGGTCGACATGGAAGCCTACGTGCTGGCCTTGATCGCCCGCAGCGAAGGTATTCCGTTCGTGTGCCTGAAGTACATCTCCGATGACGCGGGCAGCGAGGCTGCCGGTGACTGGGCCGTACAGGTTCACCTGGCGGCCGAAGCGTTCAAGCGTGTGCTGTTCAACGCGGTCTGATTGCCGGCCATTGGTGGCCGTGGGGCAATGCCATTAAACCTTCGTCACCCAGCGCAGTCACTGTTGGTATCGGCAGCCAACTTTGGAGCAGTGTCATGGCTCGGGCAATCTGGAAAGGCGCTATCAGCTTCGGGCTCGTGCATATCCCCGTGGCCCTCAACACTGCGGTGCGCACCGAGCGGGTAGACTTCGACTGGTTGGACAAGCGCAGCATGGAGCCTGTGGGCTACAAGCGCGTGAACAAGGTCACCGGCAAGGAAATCGACAAGGACAACATCGTCAAAGGCGTGGAGTATGAAAAGGGCCGCTATGTGGTGATCAGCGAGGAGGAAATCCGCAAGGCTCGCCCTGAAGCCACCCAGACGATCGATATCTTCTCGTTTGTCGAGGCTGGCGAAATACCCCTGCAGCACTTCGATACCCCGTATTACCTCACCCCCGACCGGCGCGGCGGCAAAGTCTATGCATTGCTGCGCGAGACGCTGGAAAAAACCGGCAAGGTGGCGCTGGCCACGGTGGTACTGCACACCCGCCAGCACCTGGCGCTGCTGCGCCCTCTGGATGACGCGCTGGTGATGATCACTTTGCGCTGGCCCGAGGAAGTACGCGGGCTGGAGACCCTGGAGCTGGACAGCAGTGTGACCGATACCAAGGTCGACAAGCGCGAACTGGACATGGCCAAGCGGCTGGTCGAAGACATGAGCGGGCCGTGGAAGCCCGAGGACTACCATGACGCCTTCCGCCAGACCATTCTGGACCTGGTGGAAGAAAAGGCCAGCAAAGGCAAGATCGCTACAGTTGAGAAAGGCAAGGCCGCCAGCGCCGAGAAAGGTGCGGACATCCTCGACCTTACCGAGCTGCTGAAACGCAGCCTCGGCGGCAAGAAGCCGGCGAAGAAGCCGCGCAAGGCTTCCTGAGCGAAGCCCCGCAAGCGCTTCGATCAAACCAGAGCCTGCAGCCCCGCCAGGTAATCGCCAAAGCCTTCCCGGGCGCGGCTGTCACGGCGGCTGCTGGTGGCCACGCTGTGCCTGGCCGTCCAGACGATCTGCGCGCCACTGGCTTGCAGGTCGCTGACCAGTTGCACGTCTTCATGGGCGGCCAAAGCCTGGAAGCCGCCGACTCGCGCATAGGCGTCGGCGCACACGCCCAGGTTGGCGCCATGAATGTGCCGGTGGCCCTCGCGCTGTTCGTAGCGGCTTTGATAGAGCTGGCGCAGGGCGGCCGTCTGCCACGGCTGCCAGTATTCGACGTGTACCGTGCCACAGACAACCTCGGCACTGCAGGCCAGCTGCGACAACAACCAGTGCCCCGGTACCCGGCTGTCGGCATCGGTACAGGCCAGCCACCGCGCACCACGGTCGACCATGTGCGCCGCGCCCACCCGCCGGGCCATACCAACACTGCCAGCCTCCACCTCCAGCACCTGTACACCAAAACGCCGCGCCACGGCGGCGCTGCCATCGCTGCAGCGGTCGAGCACGACCAGCACCTCGACCCGATGGCCAGCCTGCTGTGCCTGCACGGCGGCAATCAGCACCGCACGCAGGCAACGGCCGAGGCGGCGGGCTTCGTTGTGGGCCGGAATCACGACGGCGATCATGGGCAAGTCTCGTCAAGGTCGACCACACTGGGCTGGGCTGACCAGTACTCGAGCACGAAGTCCGCTTCATCATGCTGGAACAGTTTGTACAGGGGCAGGTGGCGGGCCAGCATGCGATGCACTTCACGCCCATCCTGCGGGCAACCGACAATGGGGTGCTTCCAGTGGCATGCCAGCAGGCCGCCGTCGTAAGACAGGCTGGCGACCGCTTGTTCGATGACTTGCAGCCAGTCGGTGGGGTCCAGGTAGTAGCCCACCTCGCTCAGCACGATCAGGTCGAAGCGCCCACCAGGCCAGTCTGCCGGGAGCCGCGCCAGTTCCACAGACGCATTGTGCACCTGAGCCAAGCGTTCGCGGGCCAGCCCCACGGCGGTGGGATCGAGGTCCTGGCATAGCAGTTCCCCGCTGCGTTCGGCCAGCAGTGCACTTAACTCGCCGTTGGCACAGGCTGGCTCGAATACCCGCTGGTAGCATTGACGGGGCAGGCTGGCCATGACCAGCTCGCGCTTGCGCTTCTCGTACCAACGGGTGCGAAAAGCCCACGGGTCTTCATTGGTCGCATACAAGTCGGCGAAATACTGTGGGTCGAGGCTCATGACAACTCCAGTCAAAGGAACACCAGTTCGAAAGGTTGCAGCAGGCAATCCAGCAGGTTTGCCGGTAGCACCGGCGGCCGCTCACCGTCTGCCTGCAACTGGCTGGCATGGGCGGCGAGGGCCTTGCGCTTGCGCGCCAACCGGGCTTCATCCAGCTGCAGGCGGTGGGCACGGGGCCAGGGCAGGCGAGGGTCGTCGGGTTGCGCCCAGTGCCAGGCCCAGACCGGGACCTCGGCCAGTTGCACTTGCCGCGCCAATGCCGCGTGGGCGGCGGCGCGCCCGACGGCCTCGTGGTCGCAATGACCGTCATTGCGCCAGGTAGCCATCAACAGGTCGTCCGGGCGCAACAATTGAGTCAGATGGCTGACGAGGAACGCTTCCTCTCGCGGCAATTGGCCGTCCTTGAGGTTGAGCCGGCGCCAGTCCACGCGGTTCGGGTCCAGGTCAAGCTGCTGCAATGCCAGGCGACTTTCCTGGGGGCGTTGGCGACGCAGGCGATGCTCGCTCCACTGGGTTGAGCCAGGGTGGCTGCCTTCACCATCGGTTGCGGAAATCAGCACCAGGTCGGCTTCACGGCCTTTGAAGCTGCTTAGCAGGCCGCCTGCCATGAGGATTTCATCATCCGGGTGGGGCGCAATCATCACCAGGCGGCGCCCAGGCGGGCAGAGCCGGGCGGGGTCGAGCCATGTGGCCCGGGCGAGGTGGGCCGCCTGCTGCCAGTCGGCCCAAGGGGTGCCGCTGCTGGCCTGGATCAAGTTCTCACTCATAGCTGCCACGCTCCTGCCGGCACCTGCGCCAGCTGGTGGCCCAGCGCTGCCAGGTCACGCTCCGCGTGGCTCTGGCGCAGATACACTGGTAAATCGGCGCTCAAACGGGCGAAGTGGCTGTTGCGGCAGAACGGTGTGGCACCCAAGGCCCGCCCGACATGGCTGATGACCTGGTCCACGGCCTGCTCGACCTGGGCACGGGTGCGCCGCACTTCAAAACTGGCATCTGCACCCGGCTGCCGGTCGATCCAGGCGGCGCATTCACGCAGCGCCGCACGCGCACCATACAAAGCGGCGTCCACCGCCCCGAGGTGGGCATCGGCATGCGGGTCGGGCCGCGGCTTGCGGCAATACTCGCGCAGGTAGTCGGCCAGGGCCTCGGCCGCACCATACCAGCACGCGGCGATACCGCCGCCGCCGTGCCAGAAACCAGGGCGCGCCAGGTACTGGCCAGGTTTGCCGATGAGCGTCGCCGGGGTGTTGTCGAAGGTGACCTCGACGCTGGCCGTGGTAGCCATGCCCACGGCTTGCCAATGCTCGATGTTCAGCCCCTGGTCAGGCTGCGACAGTTCGATGGCGACCAACTGCTGCTGACCCTGCTCATCCCAGGCCGTGAGCAATGCCCGGTCGATCTGCAACGCCCCGGAACACCAGGCTTTGGTGCCTTGCAAACGTACCCTGTCGCCGTCGCGGGAGGTTATGACCGCGCGGGCATCAGGTGGCTCGGCGGCCCACACGCCCCAAATGCCCTCTGCCACGTGATGTGCAGCTGCGCACTCCGCCAGAATCGCCAAAGCATCGGTGTGCCCTTCATACAGCTTGGCCAGGGCCAGGTCGCAACCCGCCACGCGGGCCAACGTCTGCCAACGGCGCAAGGTATTGCCCTGGCCTGGCAACGGCAGCAGGTCCAGGTGGTCGGCCTGCAGCGCCTGCATCAGCTGAGGCAACTGAGTGTCGAGGTTGAGGGGCTGTTGACGATCACCAAATGTACGCAGTAGGCGGTCGAAATGGGTCAGGTTGAAGTCCTGGACGATGCTCATGGGCGGGTCTCCTGATGCGTGGCCACTAGGCAAGCCCCAGCTGTTTGCGCATGCGCGCCGTAATGGATTGGCGGACCTTGCCCAGGTCCGCCCACGGGTCGTCGACCTCTGCCAGGCGCGCGGGCAGGTTGGCGATGTTCCATTGGTTGGCGGCTTTGAGCGCGGTCAGTTCCTCACGCCAGATGGGCACCGACACCGGCAGGCCTTCCCGTGCACGCAGGGAATAGGCACACGCGGTTGTTGCCCCCCTGGCGTTGCGCAGATAGTCGATGAAGATGCGCCCGATGCGGTTCTTGGGCCCTGAAACAGCGCTGAGGCGGTCCGGAAACAGCTTGGCCAGGTACTCGACGATGGCATGGCTGAAGGCTTTGACCTCGTCCCAACCCGCGCGGCGGGTCAGCGGTACCACCAAGTGTATGCCCTTGCCGCCGCTGGTCTTGATGAACACTTTCAGGCCAAGCTCGTCGAGCAGGGTGAGGGTGAGTTGAGTGGCTTCCAGCATGGCCTTCCAGGGCAGCGCGGGGTCAGGGTCGAGGTCGAGCACGAAGCGGTCGGGCTTGTCGAAGTCCTTGTCAGTGGCATTCCAGCTGTGCAGCTCGAGCATGTTCATCTGCACCGCGCCCAGCAGGGTATCGGCGCGGTTGATGACCATGGCCGCCTGGCCGGCCTGGGCCTTGTCGTATTCGAGCACATTGGGCAGGTGCAGCTGGCTGGCGTTCTTCTGGAAGAAAAGCTCACCGGCCAGGCCATCGGGTGCCCGCACCAATGCCACCGGGCGGTGCTGGATCTGGGGTAGCAACCACTGGCTGACGGCGGCGTAATACTCGGCCACATCGCGCTTGGTCACGCCCGTGGTAGCGTCGATCACCCGGTCAGGGTGGGTAAGGTGCAGGTCCTCCGAAAGTGGCGCTGCTTTGCCGCGTTTGCGGCGGGGCGTTGTGTTGGTGGGCATGGGGCGTTCCAGGTCGATGGCGGTGGCGGGCTTGTCATCGCGCAGGCCATGGAAGACCGAATGGCGCACAATGCCGTCCCGGGTCATCTGGGCATACGCCACTTCAGCCAGCAGCTGCGGCTTCAGCCAGTGCACACCGCGGGCTTCTGCGCCGCTGGGCGGGCGGGCCACGGCGGGCTTGGCAATTTCAAGTGGCTGCAGGCGCGTATGGATGCTGGCCAGGGTGGCAGCCGTGAAGCCGGTACCGACCTTGCCGGCATAGCGCAGCTCGCCATTGTCCGGGTCGTGCAGGGCCAGCAGCAGGGCCCCGAAGCCGCTGCGGCTGCCTTTGGGGTCGGTGTAGCCAACCAGCACGAACTCCTGGCGGCGCTTGCATTTGAGCTTGATCCAGTCCGCGCTGCGGCGGCCGCTGTAGGGGCTGTCTGCACGTTTACCGATCAGCCCTTCGAGTTCCAGGCGGCAGGCGCTGGCCAGCAGGGCGTCGACCGGTTCGTCGAAGTCGGCGGAATATTTGAGTACGTCTGACGCGTCGTGATCGAGGAGGGTTTTCAGCGTTTCGCGGCGATCCTGTAGCGGTGCGTGACGCAGGTCCTGGCCACCCAGAAAGGGCAGGTCGAATACGTAGTAAGTGATGTGCTCGTCCTGCTCGGTGTCGAAGGCGTTCTGTAACGCCTGGAAGTCCGCTGCGCCATTTTCGTCAGCCACTACCATTTCGCCATCCAGCCAGGCCGAATCGATGCCCAGGGCGCGCAATGCTGCGACTTGGCGGGGCATCTTGCTGCTCCAGTCATGGCCGTTGCGGGTGAATAGCCGCACATCGTCGCCGTCGATACGAGCCAGGATGCGATAGCCATCGAACTTGACCTCATAGCGCCAGTCGCCCTGGGGCGGCGTGTCCACCAAGGTGGCCAGCTGTGGCTGCAACTGGTTCGGCAATGCGGCTTGGCGAACCTTGCCGGGGCGCTTGCGCGTAGCCCGCGGCTTGGTGGCGGCTTGCTTGGCTGCCGGCTTGCGGGGGATCAGGGTGCGGTCACTGAGCACACTGTCGGGCTGCGCGTCGACGATGCTGTACTCGGCTTCGCTACGGGCCTGGGCATCGTGGGATTTGACCAGCATCCATTGTTCTTTCTTGCCCGCCAGGTGGGTGCGGAATAGGTGCCACACCCCGGACAGTTTTTCGCCTTGCAAACGAAACTTGAGCTTGCCCTTGGCATAGCCCTCATGGGCGTCGCCCTCCGGCTCCCAGATGCCGCGATCCCAGACGATGACATCGCCAGCCCCGTAGTGGCCTTCAGGGATTTGGCCCTCGAAATCGGCATAGTCCAGCGGGTGGTCCTCGACGTGCACGGCCAGGCGGCGCACGTTCGGGTCCAGCGACGGGCCTTTGGGGATCGCCCAGCTCTTCAACGTACCGTCCAACTCCAGGCGGAAATCATAATGCAGGTGGCTGGCGTCGTGTTTCTGAATGCAGAACTGCAGCGCATGGGCTTTTTTGCCACGGCTGCGTTTGCCACTGGGCTCGGGCGTTGCGTTGAAGTCGCGCTTGCGCGCGTATTCCTGCAGGGGCTTGGCCATGTCCGGCTCCGGGCAAATCGCACTCTGTAGAGGTGGGAGGCGCCGGGCAGGCAGGGAGTTCAAAAAACTCTGAATCTTCGGCCACCCGTTGCAGTCGACCGAATGCAGCCAACTGACGGAGAACGTACATGGCCCGAACAGAAGATCCTAAGCCCTACACCCCAACCGAGATCGACGACACCGAGGACCGCATGGGCAGCGTGCACGAACTGGACTTCGATGAGCGCCTTGACGAACGCCAGGGGCGAGTAGGGGACGAGCGCCCGGCGAGCGAGATCGAGCGCGAATTTCCACCAGAGCGTGTTGCCGAAAGCGGCATGACGGGTGGCGAAGCGCTGAGCGACAGCCTGCATGAAGACAACGTCACCTACGACGACCTGAGCCCGGATACGCTGCTGGATGAAACCGGCGCCCGTGACCCCCACGAGCCCGGCGGCGGCGACGGCCCGGCTGACATGGACCTGCGCGAAGTGGATGCCGACGAAATCGGTGGCGGCTTTGGGCTGGATGAAGCCGAACTGGCACGTTCCGCACCGCTTGACGGGAAACCCTGGACCGATGATGTGATCGATGACGAGGAGAGCAGATCATGAACCAGCAACGTTGTGCCTGTACCGACTGTTCCTGCACCGTGGATGCCAATGCCTTGCAGCGTGACGGCAAGGCCTATTGCTGTGAGGCCTGCGCCAACGGCCATAGCCATGGCGAGGGCTGCAGGATGCAAGCCTGCCATTGCAGCGAAAAACCGGACGAAAATGCCGTAGACAATGCGCTGGATGAGACCTTCCCGGCGAGCGATCCGATTTCCCCTTGAGCTCGCCTTGTTGGCGCGGCACCACGCCGCGCCGACGTTAAGCGCGCCTGCCCCGCACTATCAGGTTTGCACCGAATTGTCGCGCTGGCGCATGGCCTTGGCGCGCTTCTCAAGCACCAGATAAGTCACGATCGCAACCACCAGCGGTATCAGGTAATACAGGGTGCGATAGCCCAAGAGCGCGGCTACCAGCGTGCCCTGCGCCATCTGCCCGTGCAGCAGGGCGAGGAACACCGCTTCCAGCACACCCAGGCCCGCCGGGATATGTGCAACCACGCCTGCCACGCAACTGATCAACAGGATCCCGAGGATGGCGGGGTAGAAGGCGTCGCCCGGCAGCAACCAGTAAATCAGCAGCGCCATCAATGCCCAGTTGCTGGCCCCCAGCGCTACCTGGCAGAGCGCAAGGCGCAGGGTTGGCAAAGTGACTTCGTGCTCGCGCCAGCGCCACGTGCGCTTCTTGGCCAGGCCACAGGCCAGCAGATACGCCGCGGTGATTGCCAGCAACAGCACGCCGATCAGGCGCAGCCCTGTGGTGCCCACAGCCCAGTTGCCCGGCAGTTCGACCAGACCCAGGGCGAACACACTGCCGGCCAGCAGCATATAGCCCATCCAGTTGGTGAGCAGGCCCAGCGTCAGAATGCGCGTGATGGTGGGGGTATCGAGCCCCAGGCGCCCATACAGGCGGTAGCGCAAGGCAACCCCGCCGACCCAGGTGGTGAAGTTGAGGTTGAACGCGTAGCACACGAAGGCGACCGGCAGCACTTGCCGGGCGGGCAGCTGATGACCGGTGTAGGCGCGGGCCAGCAGGTCGTAGCTGGCGAACGTCAGGTAACTGCACACCGCAATTGCCAGGCCGATCACCAGCGTTCCAGGCTTGTAGGCGAGCAGCGACTGGCGCACTTCGTTCCAGTCCAGGTTGCGGGCCAATTGATACAACAGAACAGGGATCAGGATCAGGAACGCCACCGTCAATACGCGCTTGGCCCAGGTTTGCCAGGTTTTCCGTGCCATCAGGTATTGCCCTCGTGCAGGTCGCCGGCCGGGGCCTCGACGTCTGGCTGCAGCGAGCGCAGCCGTTGGCGGTGTGCCGGCAACCAGCCGGCGATGCGCGGGAAATGGCGCGCCGCATGGAAGCAGGCGAAGATCAGCGGTGCCCGCCACCAGTAGCCACGGATCATGCGTTCCAGAGTCACCGGCTTGCACTGCTCGTGCGCAAGTGACTGCAGGTGCTCGCCGAGCAGCTGGTTGAAAGCGCGGTCGCGGATGAACAGGTTGGCTTCCAGGTTCAGCGACAGGCTCAGCGGGTCGAGGTTGCTGGAACCCACGGTCGCCCACTCGTCGTCCACCAGCGCCACTTTGCCGTGCAAGGGCCGCTTGCAGTATTCATGAATGACCACGCCATCACGCAGCAGGTAGTTGTACAGCAACCGCGACAGTGCACGGACCCAGCGCATGTCTGGCTGCCCCTGCAAAATCAGGTGCACAGCCACCCCGCGGCGGGCAGCGTTGCGCAACTCGCGCAGCAGCCGGTAGCCGGGGAAGAAGTAGGCATTGGCCACTACGATACGTTCTTTGGCACCGCGAAACGCCTGCAGGTACTGGCTTTCGATGGCTGTCCTGCGCACGCCATTGTCACGCTCTACCAGCACGGCGGTGGTGGACCCGGCGGGCTCGGTCAACGGCCGCACGGCGCTTGGTTCCTGCAGCACCGGCGACATCAGGCGCTTGCTGGCGGCATGCACCTGTGCCACCACTGGGCCGGTTACCTCGACGGCATAGTCCTGCTTGGCCATGGGGCCGAAGTCGCCCAGGTGATCGGCGCTGTAGTTGATGCCGCCAATGAAGGCCCGCTCGCCATCGATGACCACGATCTTGCGGTGCAGGCGCCGGAACAGGTTGGTACGCATGCCCACCAGGCGCGGCTGCGGGTCGAAGGCGTGGAAACTCACGCCGGCATCTGTCATGGCCGCGATGAACGGCGCGGGCAGGTCGCCGGTACCGTAGCCGTCCACCACCACTTCGACACGCACGCCGCGGCGGGCCGCGTCGATCAGCGCCTGCTGCAGTTGTCGACCGACCTTGTCGTCGAAAATGATGAAGGTTTCCAGCAGGATTTCCTCCTGGGCACGGGCCATGGCCTCGAACACACAGGGGTAATAGTGCTCGCCGTTGATCAGCAACTTGATATTGTTGCCCTCTACCCAAGGTCTGTTCACAGGTGAATCTCCGCGGCCAATGGTGCGTGGTCGGAAAGGTGCGACCACGGGTAATTCGACAGTACCTGGGCAGCGCTCGGCATGGCGTTGCGCAGGTAGATGCGGTCAAGGCGCAGCAGCGGCAGACGCGCCGGGAAGCTGCGTGCCGGGGTGCCGAAGCGCTCGCCAAAAGCCTCTACCAGGTGCTCGCCTAACACGGCATCTGCCTTCAGGCGCCAGTCGTTAAAATCGCCGGCGACGATGACCGGCGCTTGCGGCGGCAGGCTGGCCAGCAGGTCGAGCAAGAGTTGGATCTGGCTTTGCCGATGGGCTTCGCGCAGGCCCAGGTGCACACAAATAGCGTGCACCTGATCGTGCCCTGGCACCTCGAGTTGGCAATGCAGCAGGCCGCGTTGTTCCTTGCCTTGCACCGACACATCGAGGTTGTTGAAGCGCTGGATGGGAAATTTGGACAGCAAGGCGTTGCCGTGGTCACCCTGCGGGTACACGGCATTGCGGCCGTAAGCGAACTGGGGCCACATGCTGTCGGCAAGGAATTCATATTGCGGGGTATCAGGCCAGGCCGGGTGGCGCAAGGCATGCTGCTGATGGCTGCCATGCACTTCCTGCAGGAACACCAGGTCTGCGCCGGTGGCACGGACCGCTTCACGCAGCTCAGGCAGGATGAAGCGGCGATTGAAGAAGGTGAACCCCTTGTGCACGTTCAGCGTGAGCACGTTCAAGCGGCGCACGGCGGTGGACTGATCGGTGCTGCGCGGCAAAGCAGTCATGGGTTCGTTCACAAGGCCACCTCCGGCACCACGCCCGGTTCGGTCATCAGTTCGTGGTCCAGCGACAGCTTCTGCAGCAAACGGCGGGCGTCGTAGGGCGCATGGACCTTCTGGTCATTGTCGAAGTAACAGTACACGTCACGCGCCGCGCGCCGAGGTGGCGGCCCCGGCACGATCAGGCGCGCGTCGTCTGCCTGGCCGCCCTGGCTCCAGTGCAGGATGCGCTGTTTCCAGCGGCGTAACGCACGCGCGGTGTAGCCACTGCTATAGAGCTCCACGTCGCCGTGCAGGCGCATGTACACGAAGTCTGCGGTGACATCTTCGGCATGCGGCCACTTGCCGGCACTGTCCGCAACCACCAGCGCAACACGGTGCTTGCGCAGCAGCTTGATGAACGCCTCGCAAAGAAAACTCTCGTGGCGGACCTCCACCGCGTGGCGCAAACGTACATTACCGGTGATTGCAAGGCCGCCACTGTCCCGCAGGCGTTCGGCACAGCCCTGTGCGCATGCGCGCGCAGCTTTGCGGTCACGTGGCAGCAACTGCAGGAACCGGGCAAAACGCTCTTCGTCAAACTTCATGTTCGGTGGGAACTGCCACAGGAACGGCCCCAGCTTGTCGCCTAGCAGTAGCGGGCCAGAGGCGAAGAAGTTGGCCACTGGCTCTTCAACCTCCTTCAGGCGCAGCACATGGGTGATGTAACGTGGCCCCTTAACCGCGAAAACGAAGCCATCCGGCGTTTCATCACGCCAGCGCAGGTAGCGCTCTGGGGTTTGCAAGCTGTAGAACGAGCCGTTTATCTCGATGCTGTTCACGGCCCGCGAGGCGAACGCCAGTTCATCGTCCTGGCGCAGGCCCTTGGGGTAGAAGTCCTTGCGCCAGGGGCCATAGCGCCACCCGGAAATGCCGATGCGGATATCGCTCACGCCGTCGTCCTCATCACCGGTTCCTTGTTCGGTTACTGTGGTATTACGACTGGCGCAGAGGGCCAAGGGTTCACCGCGTGTGATCAACGGGAACGGCCACTGACAGGTTGAACTTTGCCCGCGCAGACGATTCCACCGGGTAAGCGCCCCAGGCGCGCGAGCCCAGGAATTGACCTGCCAACCCTGGAGGCAAGCATGGCCAGACACATCATTCATTTCACCGGGCCGATCAATTCGTCGACCTGTGGCAACCTGATCAATACCTGCTCAAAGGCATTGCAGCAGGGCGCCGAGGTGCTGCAACTGAACATCGCTACCATGGGCGGCGAGTGCAGCTACGGCTTTACCTTGTACAACTTCCTGCGGGCGCTGCCGGTGCCGGTGCATACGCACAACCTGGGCACCGTCGAGTCCATGGGTAATATCCTGTTCCTGGCCGGGGAGTGGCGCACGGCATGCAGCTACAGCAAGTTCCTGTTCCACCCGTTCCACTGGACCTTGCACGGCTCGGTCGACCATTCACGCATGGCCGAATATGCGATGAGCCTGGATTACGACCTGCAGCTGTACGCGCAGATTGTGGCCGAGCGCACAGAAGGTGCGCCCGAGGTGCTGGACGTGCCGCGCTACCTCATGGCGTACCCGCGAATTCTGGGGCCGCAGGAAGCACTGCAAAGCGGCGTGATCCATGCCATCGACGAGATGCCGATTACGCTGGACATGAACCAGTGGAGCGTGCACGCCTGAGGTTCATGCCGGCCGACCATCAGTAAGGCACCGTGCCGATCAAGGTTTCGATGGCCTCCACCAGTTCGTCGTAGCCGACCGGCTTGTTCAGGTGCCGGTCGAAGCCGGACTGGCGTGACTTGTGCTGGTCTGCGCTGGCACCGTAGCCGGTGAGGGCAATGGCCGGGGTGTGGCGCAGATGGGCGTGGCTGCGCAGCGCCTTGATCAAGGCATGGCCATCCATCACCGGCATGCCGATGTCGGAGAGGATGATGTCGAACGCCTCACCGGAGGCCACCTCCAGCGCCTCGCGGGGGCAGCTGAAGGCGCGCACGCTGGCGTTTTCCATTTCCAGCAGCTCTTGCATGATCTCCAATACCTCTACCGAGTCATCCACCAGCAACACGCGCACGCCGTGCAGCCGGCCCTCCCGGGACTGCTCTGCAGGATTGGCGCAAGGCGGCGACTGCACGTTGCACAGGGGCAGGCAAACGGAGAAGGTGCAGCCCAAGCCCAAGCCGGCCGAACTGGCCTGCACGGTGCCGCCCTGGGCTTCGACCAACTGGCGTACCAACGAAAGGCCGATGCCCAGGCCTTCACGGTTCTGATTGGCCAGCTGGGGAGCCTGGCTGAACAGGTCGAAGATGTGCTCCAGGCTGTCGGGGCTCAAGCCTACGCCCTGGTCAATCACCTGCAGGCGTGCCTGTTGATCGTCACGGCTCAACACCAGGCGTATCTCACTGCCTGCCGGGCTGAATTTCAGGGCATTGTTCAGCAGGTTCCAGATGATCTGCTCCAGGCGCGTGACATCGCCTTCGATCATCACTGGCAAGCCGTCGGCAGGCAGCTCCAGGCGCACCAGACAGGGGTGTTGCTCAGCCACCACCACAGCGTGGATGCCGCGCAGGATGGCGCCAAGGTCTACCGGCTCGGTCTTGAGCTTGAGCTTGCCGGTACGGATGCGTGCCACATCCAGCAGGTCATCGATGATCCTGGCCTGGCTGCCAACCGCCTCGCAGATGGTGGCAACGGCCTTGCTGGCGTTGCCGATCTGCTTGATCGAGGGCAGGCGGCGGAGCATTTCCGCATTCAGCTGAATCAGGTTCAGTGGGTGCTTCAGTTCATGCGACATGATGGCGAAGAACTCATCCTTCATGTGGCTGGTGGTTTGCGATTCCGCCAGTTGCTTGCTCAAGCGTTCTTCGCCCAGGCGCACATGCTCTTCGGCAGCGTGGCTGCTGCTGATGTCGATGAAGGTCAGGACGGTGCCGTCGATTTTCTGCTCGCTGGAGCGGTAGGGCAGCAGGCGTGCCAGGTACCAGTGGTCGCGCTGGCCGCCAACTTCCCGCTCGATAACGGCCTCACCCTGGGCCACGGCGCGGGCATCATCAGCCATGGCCGGGTAGTCCAGGCGGTGCGTGATGTCGAGCAATGAGCGGCCGGTATCGACCGGTAAAATGTTGAACAGGTCGGCGGCGCGCGGCGTGAACCAGCGGATATGCAGGTTGCGGTCGACGAACACGGTGGCGATTTCGGTGCAGGCGATCAGGTTGCTCAGGTAGTCGTTGACCTTGTCGGTCTCTTCCACCTTGTTCTTCAACTCGTAGTTGACGGTGAGCAACTCCTCGTTGATGGACTGCAGCTCCTCCTTGCTGGTTTCCAGCTCTTCGCTGGCCGAACGCAGCTCTTCGTTGATTGCCTGCATTTCTTCGTTGGAGGCCGTGAGTTCCTCGCTGGATACCTGCGACTGCTCGATGGTTTCCTGCAGCTGCAGGCGGGTACGCTGGAGTTCACGCTCCAGGTTGTGCAGGACCATGCTGTCGGTCTGGCGGATGACGCCCGGCAGTGGCAGGGAAGGGTCGGGCACCCGCTGCTCGAACACCACCAGCAGGCAATCGCCGTTGTGCACGTCGTCCTTGTAAGGCTGCACGGTGATTTCCACCTGCAACGGCTGTTGGCCATCGCCCAGGTCGACCGGCCGGGAGGTGACCGCTTCGGTGCCTTGGCGCGCCTGGAACAGCGTACTGCGCAGCGCCAGGCGCAGGCTCGGCAGCACCAGGCCGAGCAGATTGCGGCTGGGCTCGCCGCCGCCCAGTTGCAGGAAGCGCCCGACACCCTCGCTCATGTGCAGGATATTGCCGTCCACATCCGCGATCAGGCTGGCCGGCATGCGCAGGGCCAGCGCGCGGTGGTGCAGTTCGGCATAGGAGGGCTTGCGCCCGGGCTTGACCTTGGCCAACGGGTCCAATGGCAGGCTGGCGCCAGTGCTGCCAGGCACCTGCCGCTCGGCGCGGCGCCCGGCATTGCTGACGTCACGGGCGCGGAAGATACGGTTACGCTTGTCCACCGGCGCGAACAGTTCACCCACCACGTCGGCTGACTCGGACGAGCCCAGGAACAGATGGCCGCCAGGGCGCAAGGCAAAGTGGAACATCAACAGGATGTCGCGTTGCACTTCGCGGTCGAGGTAGATCAGCAGGTTGCGGCAGACAATGAGGTCAATTTGCGAAAAGGGTGGGTCCGACAGCAGGTTGTGGCGCGCGAACAACACTTTTTCGCGCACTTCCTTGCGCACCCGGTAATGCTGGTCTTCCTTGACGAAGAACTGGCGCAGCCGGCTGGGCGGCACATCGGTCACGATCGCTTCGGAGTAAAAGCCGGTACGGGCGATGCCGATGGCCCGCTCATCGAGGTCGGTGGCAAACACCTGGACCTTGCGGTTGCGCTGCTCCAGCGCAAGTTGCTCACAGATCAGCATGGCCAGGCTGTAGGCCTCTTCGCCGGTGGAGCAGCCGGCCGACCAGACGCGGATCTCGTCATGGCCGTCGACGGGGTCATGCTCGCTGGCCAGCTGGGGCAGCACGTGCCGCTCCAGGGCCTCGAAGGCTTCGCGGTCGCGGAAGAAGTTGGTCACGCCGATCAGCATGTCTGCCAGCAACGCCGTGGACTCGGCGGGGTTCTGCTCGAGGTAGTGCAAGTAGCCGGCGAGGTTGCTTTGCCCGGTCACGTGCAGGCGGCGTTCAATGCGCCGCAGCACGGTGGCGCGCTTGTAGTGCTGGAAATCGTGCCCCGTGTTGCTGCGCAACTGCAGGAGGATCTCCTCCAGCAGCGGCTCGCTGGCCTGCGCGTCGCCTACGCGGGTGCCCAGCGCCGGGGGCAGGGTGTCATCCTCGATTTCCGGCAACCTGACCTGGCGGGCGTTACGCCACAGCTCCAGCAGCTTTTGTGGCATCTCGGCCACGGGCAGCACCAGGTCGACCATGCCGGTTTCGATGGCAGCCCGGGGCATGCTGTCGTACTGGGCATCGTCCGGGGTCTGAACCAGGGTCACGCCGCCTTGCTCCTTGATCCGCGACAGCCCCACGGCACCGTCGGCGCCGGTGCCCGACAACACCACGCAGAATGCATGGTCCTTGTGCACGTCGGCCAGGTCGCGGAAGAACAGGTCAATGGCCACGTGGTCGCCACGGCGGCGATTGGCGGGGGTCACGCGCAGGTAGCCGTCATTGGTCGAGAGGCGATTGGCCGGGGAGATGACATACACATGGTTACGCTCGATCGGCACCGGCTCGGTGACTTGGCGCACGGGCATCTGCGTGGTGGCCTGGATGATCCGGTCGGCCACGCTCTGATGATCCGGCGACAAGTGCAGCACCACCACGAACGCCATGCCGCAGTCGCTTGGCATATGCCGGAACAGCGTGCAGATGGCCTCCAGGCCACCCGCGGAGGCACCGATGCCCACCACCGGAAAGTCCAAGTGGCTTGGGCTGAGTGCAGGGTTTTGCGGCGCGGCGGGTTGCTTGGGCGAGGACTTCATCGACGGAGCCTTGTACAAGAGCCTTACGGGCGGTGCGTGACTGTGCAGTCACACCTGGATAGTGGGGCGATTATAGGCCGCTACCCTGCAGTTGTGACTGCTGCATGAGCGATAAAGTGCGCCCCGCCTGCAAACGGGGCGCAAATAGTTGGCCTGCACGTGTTTCGGGCCACCGGTCAGCTGCCGTCAAAACGTGTGAGCCAAGCGGGCAATTACAGGTTCGGAATCTGAACATGGCAACCTGGGGTGCGTGCACTGTATGAACGCACAGGTTGTGCGACCGCCTATTCATCGCAAGGAGAAACTACATGGCACAAGATCAGGAAAGTACCCGCCAGCGCGGCGGAACCAAAGAAACCAACCCGGGCAATTTCGCCAACGACCGTGAGCGGGCATCGCGCGCTGGGCACAAAGGCGGCCAGGCGTCGGGCGGCAACTTCGCCAATGATCGCCAGCGGGCATCGGAAGCCGGACGCAAAGGTGGCCGGAACAGCCACGGCACACGCAGCGAGTGAAGGTACTGCGCGAGCGGTAGTGTGCCTGTAGGCGTACACCGCTCGGGCGCCGCCGGTGCCTGTCGATCGATATTTTTTGAATCTTCTGCTGCTGCCCCGATCAATCAGGGTGTCATCCACGGAGAAGAGGAGGCCCCTGCGATGCCTGCCCCACAGCTGTTCATCATCGATTACCAACTGCATGGTCAGCCGCGCAGTTTCATCATTCGCCTGGACCGCCTGGACAATGCCGAAGCCTGGCATTGGGCAAGTTGCGATGCGGGCATTGGGATCATCCCCAAATTCGGGCGGGAAAAGATCAGGAAGGTCAGCCGCCCGATGGCTGAACGGTATGGGATTACTGCGGTGAGCTGGCGCCTGTCGGGGAGCAAACCGAATCAGTCGGTGGGCGACCCTGCGGCCATTGTCTAGCGGTAGCGCAGGGGCTGCTGCGGTTCCCTCCGCCCCCAGATGGCCCCAGTTCCGAGTACCGATTTGCTGAGAAATGAGGGGAGCGGCCTGCAGCCGCTCCCCTCGCATGCTTCTGACAACTTTCGCGTTACAGCACCTTGTCGAGTGTGATCGGGAACTCCCTCACGCGTTTGCCGGTTGCGTGGTAGATGGCGTTCGCCACTGCGGCAGCCACGCCGACCACGCCGATTTCGCCCACACCCTTGGACCCCAGCTCATTGACGACATCGTCGTGCTCTTCAACAAAGAACACGTCGATATCACCACAGTCCGCGTTCACCGGGATGTGGTACTCCGCAAGGTTGTGATTGACGATGCGACCCAGGCCATGGTCGGTCAAGGCCTCTTCATGCAGTGCCATGCCGATACCCCATACCACGCCGCCCAGGATCTGGCTGCGGGCCGTTTTCGGGTTGACCACGCGGCCCGCCGCCACGGCGCTGACCACTCGGGTGACCTTGATCATGCCAAGGTCTTCGTCGACCTGGACTTCGACGAACACCGCCGAGTGGGTCGCCGTGGAAAACGGTTGGCGCCTTGCACCAGGCTCAGCGTCGATTTGCACTTCGAACTGCGCGCCGGGGGCACTGGCGACGATATCTGCCAAGGCCACGCGAAAACTACCCGCGTGCAGGTAACCATCCGCGAAGACGATGTCCTCCCGCGCTGCGCTCGCCACTTGCGGATGCACCTTGCGGGCATGCTCCAGCACCTTGGTACGCAACACCTGGCAAGCCTGGCGCACGGCCGAGCCAACCGACGATACCGTGAACGACCCGCCCTGCAGGGGCGCGGTGGGCAGGGACGAGTCACCTAGCACGAAGGTGACATCCTCCACGCTGACGCCCGCAGCGTCGGCTGCAATCTGGGTCATGACGGTGTAGGTGCCGGTGCCGATATCGGTGGTGGCGCTGCTGACGGTGAGGTGGCCTTGGGCATCCAGGCGCGCTTTCGCGCTGGCCTTCATTTGCATGGCCTCCCAGACGCCGCCCGCCATTCCCCAACCGACCAACTGGTTGCCAGTGCGCATGCTGCGCGGTTGCGGGTTGCGGTGCTGCCAACCGAAACGCTCACTGCCTTGCTGGTAGCACGCCAGCAGTTCCTTGCTGGAGTAGGGCTTGCCCTCGTTGCCGTTGTTGGCGGCAAAATTACGCCGGCGCAGCTCTACCGGGTCGATATCAGCGGCACAGGCAAGCTCATCCATCGCGCACTCAAGCGCGACCACGCCTGAACCGGCCCCAGGGGCACGCATGTCCAGGGGCGTGTACACATCCAGCGAGGCCAGGCGGTAGTTGAGTTCAACGTTGTCGCACTGGTAGAGCATGCCGCTCCATTCCACCAGGTGCTCGGTGAAGTCTTCGAAGCGCGAGGTCTGCCCCAGCCCATCGTGACCGACCGCCAGCAAGCGCCCATCTGCAGCCGCCCCCAGGCGCAAACGCTGCTCGGTGCGGGGCCGGTAGCCGAACGTGAACATTTGCTGGCGCGTCAGGGTGACGCGCACAGAGCGCTGAAGATGCAGCGCCGCCATCACTGCCAGGGGCAGCTGGTACTGCGGGCGCAGGCCCGAGCCGAAGGCACCGCCGACGAAGGCTGCGTGCACACGGATCTGGGCCTTGGGCAGGCCGAACACCTTGTGCAGGTAGTCCTGGCAGTTCTGCGTGCCTTGGGTCTTGTCATGAATTTCCAGGCTGCCGTCGGGCTTGTAGTGCACGGTGGAGGCGTGGGGCTCCATCGGGTTGTGGTGCTCGTTGGCAGTCAGGTAGGTAGCATCGACCTGCACGGGTGCCCCAGCGAAACTGCCAGCGAAGTCGCCACGCGGGGCCGGTGTTTCTGCCGGCGCCACATGCGACGCCTTGGTAGCGCCCAGGTCTGTCTCGTGAGGTTCCTCTGCGTATTCGATCCGGATCAATGAGCCTGCATACCGGGCCACCTCCAGGGTGTGCGCCACCACCAGCGCCAGGGGTTGCCCGCTATACAGCACTCGATCGTTGAACAGGGGCCGAAAGGGCGCGCCCTCAGCTGCATCGGCGTCGCTGTAGTCATCGTCATAACTGGAAATATGCGGACGGTGCCCATGGTCGAGCACCGCGACAACGCCGGGTACGCCCAGCGCCTCGCTAGCGTCGATGCGCAGTACACGGCCGCGGGCGATGGTACTGGACACCACGCTGCCATGGAGCAGGCCGTCTTTTGGGTATTCGCCCGCATAGCGTGCCTGGCCGGTGACTTTAGCCACGCCATCCACGCGATCCAGAGGGGTACCGACTACCGATTTGTTGTTGACCATGGTCATGCCCCCACACCAGCGGCACGGTGCGCCGCGTCAGTCAATGCACGCACGATTGCACGCTGCGCCAGTGTTACTTTGAAACCGTTGTGGCTCAGCGGCTGTGCGCCTTGGAGCAGCGCCTGTGCGGCGTTATCGAACAGCGCCTCGGAAGGCACCTGGCCAACCAGCAGGCTTTCCACCGCCGGGTCGCGCCATGGTTTGTGCGCTACACCGCCCAGCGCCAGGCGGGCGTGCTGAATCACATCGCCATCCAAGCGCAAGGCCGCAGCGACCGACACCAGCGCAAACGCGTAGGAGGCTCGGTCTCGAATTTTCAGGTAGCGGTAATGCTGTTCGAACAGCGGTGGCGGCAGCTCTACGGCCGTTACCAGTTCATCGGCTGCCAGCTGGTTATCACGCTCCGGATTGTTCTCCGGCAGGCGATGGAAATCTGCGAACGGGATCTGGCGTTTACCAGCCGGTCCCTCTACGTGCACCACGGCTTCGAGTGCTGCCAGTGCTACGCACATGTCGGACGGATGAGTGGCCACACAGGCTTCACTGGCGCCAAGAATGGCGTGTATGCGGTTGCGGCCGCTACGAGCAGGGCATCCGCTGCCGGGTTCACGTTTGTTGCAGGGGGTGCCGGTATCGTAGAAGTAGTAACAGCGTGTGCGCTGGAGCAAGTTGCCGCCGGTACTGGCCATGTTTCTCAACTGCGGTGAAGCGCCCGCCAGGATAGCCTGTGACAGCAACGGGTATTGTTGCTCGATCATCGGGTGCCAGGCCAGGTCGGCATTGCTGACCAGGGCACCGATCATGACGCCACCGTTGGCAGTGGGGTGCAGCCCATCCAGCGCCAAGCCTGAAATATCGATCAGGCGCTCGGGGCGGACCACGTTTTCCTTCATCAGGTCGACCAGGTTGGTGCCCCCGGCAATAAAGCGCGCGCTGTCGCCAGCCAGGCTCACGGCTTCGCTGACTGACGCAGGCTTGTGGTAGCTGAAGGGCATCATGGCTTCGCCCCCCGTTGTGGTTGATCCGGGTGTGCCATCAGCGGCTGGGCTTCTTCGATTGCTGCGACGATGTTGCCATAGGCGCCACAGCGGCAAAGGTTGCCGCTCATCTGCTCGCGAATGGCCTCGCGGCAGTCGGCACGTCCTTCACCCACAAGCCCGACGGCAGAGCAGATCTGCCCAGGTGTGCAGTACCCGCACTGAAACGCATCGTGGGTGATGAAAGCCCGTTGCATAGGGTGCAGCACGTCGCCGCTGGCCAGCCCCTCGATGGTCACCAAGTCTGCGCCGTCGCACATGATGGCCAGGGTCAGGCAAGCATTGACGCGCTTGCCGTCGCGCAACACCGTGCAGGCGCCACATTGGCCGTGGTCGCAGCCTTTTTTGGTACCTACCAGGTCCAGCTGTTCACGCAACAGGTCGAGCAGGGTGGTCCACGGGTGGACTGCCAGTGTTCGGGGCTGACCATTGAGGGTCAGGCAGATGGGGTGTTCTGCAGCCCCATTGGAAGAGAGCGCGCTCATGGAAGGTCCTCACGGTCAGGGTTCACGCAGTTGGCTGCGTCTTTGTTGTGCGACCCGGGAGGTTGCGAAAACGTTCCACCGGTTTGCCAGGCGTGGAAAGGTGGTTGCGGGCATGGCGGGACGGCGTGCAGGCGTTATGGTGGTGAGGCGCGGGACTGAGAGCGAGGCTCACGGCTGCTGGCCGGTAGCCAAGAAGGGATGAGCGGGCGAGGGCACGAACCGTGGCTGACGTATTTGCGGGGAAGGGCCGGTATATTACGAACTACAACGTTAACTCAACTAAATGACTATTTAGTCGAGTTAAGTAAAGACTGCACCCAGCAACCACAGGGTGGGGCATGGATGCGCCATTAAATCGTCAAGCGCTAAGCGCGCTGTGATCAATACGCAAAGACGATCGCATTCAACAAAATACGACCGCAACGCTAGGCCAACCTGATGATCATTTTTGACTGACATTGCGGTGTACCGCTTTCCCGCCTTCAATCTTGTGATCCTCTAATTTCGTTAATTGATCACTAAAAACTGAGGTTCGCGCTGCATGCCTACTATGGTAATCATTTTTAAGATTTGATCATTTTTCCCGACACTGAGCCTATTAATGATCATTTCTGACTGTGCACGAATTCACCAATCGAATTTGGTGATCCACCTGCAAATCTATCCAATTTTCAGCTTCCCATGAGCACAATGATCAAAATTGCTCCTGCAATGATGATCAGTGCTGTCATGCACGCCAGTGGCTAACTCCTTGAACATTAAGAGAAATCCGCAGGCTTGAGCCGAATCGGATGGTTTTTGTGCATGGTCAGGATTTCGTGAGCGTCACAGTTACATCGCTGAGGTCCAAGCTCGATCTGCAGCGCAGTGATCGAGGCCGGGGGGGCTGGCTTCATATCTGCCCACCCACGGCCCCGGCAGCTTCATACGAAGTTGCGCATAATGCATATTATGTTAAATGTGATGCTGCGTCATAAGCGTTATGTGTCCAATCCCACATACCTCCGGTCAAAACCCCACAAACCCCGTTTCCCGGAAATTCAAAGGCTTTGGTTCGATTCATAACCCTATCTATGCGCATTGTTGAGGCTATCGCTAAATGAGGCGACTCACCAGTAGTCATGCTTAACCCATTGATCTGATTGAATAAATTGACAACCAAGGCAATGCCCTGCGAATTAAAGCGACATCTGTGCAACTCAGCTTAATTATCTAGAGCCAAAGTACCCTATTTTTTGAGACTGCTGTGGGCGCTGCTGATCCAGGGTAAACCACTGAACCAGCTCAAGCGCCAGGATGCCCAAGACTATCTGAGTTTCTGTCGAAACCCGCCAGATGACTGGATGGGTCCGGTGACCCGCAGCCGGTTCGTCAGTAACCAGCACGCCCTCTATGCCCGGGAGGCCTACATCCCCAACCCCAAATGGCATCCGTTTAATACCAAGTCCCGCAAGGTGATCGCTGAAGAAACTCCGAGCACCCAGGAGTATCATGCTGCGAATGGCACATTGAACCAGGTGTATACGGTCTGCAGTCGCTTCTATGAGTTTCTTGTGGAAGATGGCTTCGCTCAAACGAATCCCTTTCGGCTCTTTAAAAAAGACAACCGACTCTCCACGCAAGTGCTGGAAGTTACTTCTTCGCGGCAACTTACGCCGCTGCGGTGGGACTTTGTCCTGGATACCGTTGAAGCAATGGCGAACGCCGAACCGGAGCGGCATGAACGAACATTATTTATTGTTGCCACGCTGTTCGCCATGTACCTAGGGGTTTCCGATCTCGCCGGTCGCAAAAACTGGAAATCCACCATGGGTGACTTCCGCTTAGATGATGAAGGTAATTGGTGGTACTTCGCCGTGGGTAAAGGCAACAAGGCGGCGAAGATTGCCGTGCGGGATATCTACGTAGAGCGCTATTTGAGACGTTATCGGCGATTCCTGGGACTTCCCGAGTTACCTCATCCAGGAGAAACTACGCCCCTGATCACGACCCTCAACGGCCGCGCCGGTTTTGTCTGATCGACAGATCCGCGCCCTCCTCCAAACCGTGTTTGATAAAGCCGTAGAGAAGATGCGCAGCGAAGGCCGCGCGAACCACGAGATGAAAAGTCTGCGCTGTGCGTCCGCGCACTGGCTGCGTCACACCTCCGCCACCTTTGACGCGCCGCTGCGCAATCCTAAGGACCTGCAGGAAGACTTGCGTCACAGCAATCTCAGTACAACCCAGAACACCTATTATCACTCGCATGATCAGGAGCGCGCACATTCGGTTAAACGCATCGGCATGCGCGACCGCGGTTGAGCTCGGATCGCCTGCCGATTTCCAGCCTGGCGTCCACAGGGATCGAAGCCTTTTTCTAGGAGCCAAGAGTGAAAATTACCGGGCGGGCCGAGATTGAGGCCATTACTGATGTCACGTGTGACGTCTGCGGTAGCTCTACGCGCATGGCTGCGGGCATTTACCAGTGTAAGCGTCCGGCGAACTCACCTTCCGGGATCCAGCATTAAGGGCGAGGTGGTATGACGATATCTCCACACTGCTTGACGGCTACGACAGCTTTGAAGCTCGGGTCATCGGCTGCACCACAGGCGCGGTGACCTACTACTTTGCCAACAAGGAAGAAATGGTCAGCGCCATTGCGCAGACCCTGTTCGACAAGGTCGACCCACTACTGGCCATCGACCTCGATCATGTCGACATCAAGTCGCTCATTGAGCAGTGGCACCAATGATTGACGCTTTTATCGTCCTGATTTCCTCATCCAAAATCGCCAAGTCCTCAGTCGCCTTCCCTAATCCCGGCGCCACCCAGGAGTGCTTCATTCTGCCCCTGAACTTCGCCGCCTCCCTCGTTCTGGCACACCGAAGGAGGCGGTGCCGGTACACGTGCAAGCAAGCACCCGTACGTCTACTACCTGCAAGCCCTGGTTGAGCCATTATTTACTCAAATGGGTGTCCTATGAGTCGTTTTCCTTCACAATGCTTGCACGATATGCAGTGTGGAATCTTCTGATGCACCTCCCTACCGATGAGCGCCTGCTCAAAGCGCTGGCCGACGCGATCGTCGTCCACCCCCGAGCCACATTGAAGGAGCTGGCCGAGGCGGCGGGCGTGAGCAAGGCGACCCTGCACCGTTTCTGTGGAACCCGTGACAACCTGGTGAACATGCTGGAGCGCTATGGCAACCAGGTCCTCTCCCAGGTCATCGGCAACGCTGACCTGCACGGCAGCGACCCCAGCGCAGCCCTGCATCGCCTCATCGTCGAGCACCTCAAGCATCGCGAAATGATGATCTTTCTGCTCTTTCAGTACCGCCCGGACTCATTCGACGACAGCGAGGCGAACCGCCCGTGGCGGGCCTATGCCGACGCCCTGGATGCCTTCTTCCTGCGTGGCCAGCAAGCGGGCGCTTTCCGTATCGATATCAGCGCGGCGATCTTCACCGAAATGTTCCTTAGCATGGTGTATGGCATCGTCGATGCCGAACGACGCGGGAGAGCAGCCAGCGCCACATCCGTGCAGACGCTGGAGCTGCTATTCCTCGACGGCGCTGCGGCACCTGCTCGCTGACCTGCCTTCGCCAGCCCCAAAAAAGGCCCCAGGACATCAATCTCTGGGGCCAAGTGGCTGGACATGCCAACCAAAGGAGGCTGTTTCAGCCCTTGCCCGGCCAGCCGCCACCGAGTGCGCGGAATAGGTCGACCAACGCAAGCTGGCGCTGGGTACTGGCTTCGATGAAGGCTGCTTCGTTCACGTAGCTGTTGCGCTGCGCGTCCAGGTAACGCAAATGGCTGTCCACCCCACCCTCGTACCGCGCCTTGGCCAGCGCCAGCGTCGCACGGCTGGTGTCGACCAGGGCCCGGCGCGCGGTTTGTTCGCGGCGCAGGGTGTCGGCGGCAGCCAGCGCATCAGACACTTCGCGGAAGGCGACCTGGATCACGCCTTCGTAGGCGGCCACGGCCGAGTCCTTGCGTGCCTCGGCCAGGCTGAGCCCGGCCCGGTTGCGCCCGGCGTCGAACAACGGCAGTGACAACTGCGGCATGAAGCCCCAGCTACGCGAGCCACCGTCGAACAGCCCGGACATCTGCGTACTGGCGGTGCCAAAGCTGCCGGTCAGGCTGATACGCGGGAAAAAGGCGGCCCGTGCCGCGCCGATATCGGCATTGCGCGCACGCAGCCGGTGTTCGGCGGCGAGGATATCGGGACGGCGCTCGATCAATGCCGACGGCGCGCCCGGCGCAATGTCATTGAGCACCATCAGCTCATCCGGGCGCTCAACGGGCATCGCCTTGGCCGCCTCGGCGCTGCCCAGCAACAGCAACAGCGCGTTGTAGGCCTGGCGCTGCTGGCGCACGGTGACTTCGAGCTCGGCACGAGACTGCTCGACCAGCCCCAACGCCTCCTGATGGTCCAGCGCCGTTGCCGTGCCGGCAGCGCGACGCTGACCGACCAACGCCAGAGAGTCCTCGCGGCTGGTCAGGGTCTGGCGGGTCAGCGCCTGGCGCCGCTCGGCACCGTCCAAGGCCAGGTAGGCCTGGCTCACCTCGGCGATCAGGGCGATGCGTGCGGCACGCCCGACTTCCTCGGTGGCCAGGTACTGCTCTAGGGCCGCATCGCTCAGGTTTTTGACCCGTCCGAACAGGTCCACCTCATATTCCGGCAATGACAAGCCCACCTGATAAGTGCTGGTGACCCCTTCGCGGCCATCGTTCGAAAGTGCCGAAGGCAGGTGCTGGCGATTGCCCGCGGCGCTGGCGTTCAGCCCAGGCACCCGGTCGGCCCGCTGGATCCGGTACTGGGCGCGGGCCTGCTCGATGTCGAGCAGGGTCTGGCGCAAGGAGCGGTTGTTGTCCAGCGCACTGGCGATCAGCTGACGCAGCACCGGGTCGACAATGAACGCCTGCCACTGCATCTGCTCCACCGAAGGGCCGGCATGACCGGCAGCATCGCCCCATCCGGCCGCCACCGGTGCTTCTGGGCGCTGGTAGGTGGGCGCCAGGGAGCAACCGGTCAAGGTCAAGGACAGGACCAAGGGAAGCACACGATTGAATTTGATCATCACTTGGCAACCTCGACCGGTTGCTCAGGTACGGGCTTGCGCTTGAGCAGCGTCAACACCCAGACGAAACAGATCGGCACGAACACCACGCCCAACAAGGTGGCACTGAGCATGCCGCCGATTACGCCGGTGCCGATGGCGCGCTGGCTTGCCGCCCCCGCGCCGGAGGCGACGGCCAATGGCACCACGCCGAGGATGAACGCCATGGAGGTCATCACGATCGGACGGAAACGCAGGCGCGCGGCCTCGATGGCGGCGTCGCCCAGGCTGTAGCCCTTCTCCCACAGTTCCTTGGCGAACTCGACGATCAGGATGGCGTTCTTCGCCGCCAGGCCAATGATGGTGATCAGGCCGACCTTGAAATACACGTCGTTGGGCATGCCGGTGAGCGTCACCGCCCAGACCGCACCCAAGGCACCAATCGGCACGATCAACATGACCGTCAGCGGAATCGCCCAGCTTTCGTACAGCGCCACCAGCAGCAGGAACACCACCAGGATGGCCAGGGCGAACAGGCTGGCCGCCTGGCCGCTGGACACCTTCTCCTGGTAGGAAAGGCCCGTCCAGGCGTAGCCGATACCCGGCGGCAGCTCGCTGACCAGACGCTCCATCTCGGCCATCGCCTGGCCAGTACTGTGCCCCGGCGAAGCGTCGCCGGCGATGCGGATGGACGGGTAGCCATTGTAGCGCACCAGTTGCACCGGCCCCTCTTCCCACTGGATGGTGACGAAGGCGCTGAACGGCACCTGCTCGCCGTTGGCATTCGGGGCATAGAGGCGCAGTACGCTTTCGGGGGTCATGCGTTCGCCTTGCTCAGCCTGCACCACCACGCGCTGCTGGCGCCCGGCATTGGTGAAGTCGTTGATCACCGCCGAACCAAAAGCAGTGGCCAAGGTGCTGTTGATGGCCTCGAAGCTCACCCCCAGCGTTCGGGCTTTTTCCCGGTCGATGTGCACGCGCAACTGCGGCGCCTCGGCCAGGCCTTCCATCATCGCGTAGAGAATCACCGGATTGCCGTTGGCACGGGCCAGCAGTTGGTCACGGGCGGCGAGCAGTGCTTCACGGCCAAGGCCGCCACGGTCCATCAGGCGCAGGGCGAAACCACCGGAGTTGCCCAGGCCGTCGATGGGCGGTGGCATGACCGCAGTGATGGTGCCGTCACCGTTGGTGGCGAATTGTGCATTGATCGCTGCCGTTTCCGCCTCCGCCGATTGCGTCATGTCACGCTGCGACCAGTCCTTGAAGGTGGGGAACGCCAGTGCGGCGTTGTCGCCCTGGCCCGAGAAACTGAAGCCGCTGACGATGAACGAGTTGGCCACCGCCTCACGAGACATCAGGAATTTCTCCAACGCCTCGGCGGTGTAGTCGGTACGTACCCGGCTGGCACCTGGCGGCAGCTGTACGTCGACGACGCTGTAGCCCAGATCTTCAGCCGGCACGAAGGCCTCCGGCAGGCGCAGGTAGGAATAGCCCAGCACCACCAGGATGCCGACATACGCCAGCATCCAGCGCCCGGCACGCGCCACCAGCTCACTGCTGAGCAGCGAATAGCGCTCCGTGATACGGGCGAAGCCACGGTTGAATGCCCCGAAGAAACCGCCCTTCTCATGATAGCCATGAGGCACTGGCTTGAGCAGCGTGGCGCACAGCGCAGGCGTGAAGGTCAGGGCCAGGAAGCCGGAGAACAGGATCGAGACAGCCAGAGACACAGAGAACTGCTGATAGATCACCCCCACCGAACCGGACATGAACGCCAAAGGCAGGAATACCGCCGCCAGCACCAGGGTGATACCAATAATGGCTCCGGAAACCTGCCCCATGGCCTTGACGGTCGCCTCCACCGGCGACAGGCCTTCCTCGGCCATCAAGCGCTCGACATTCTCCACCACCACGATGGCGTCGTCCACCAGGATGCCGATGGCCAGCACCATGCCGAACATGGTCATCATGTTCACCGAAAAGCCGAGCAGTTTCATGATCATCAGCGTCCCGAGCAGGCACACCGGCACCACGATCGAGGGCACCAGGGTGTAGCGCACGTTCTGCAGGAACAGGAACATCACCAGGAACACCAGCACCATGGCTTCGATCAAGGTGTGGATGACCTTCTCGATGGCCACGTCGACGAAGCGCGAGGTGTCGTACGGCACCGAATACTCGACCCCTTCGGGGAAGAACTGCGACAGCTCGGCCAGGCGCTCCTTGACCTGCGTCGCTGTCTGGATGGCGTTGGCGCCCGGCGCCAGCTGCACCGCGCCGGCCACCGCCAGGTGGCCGTTCAGACGTGCCGACAGGTTGTAGTTCTCGCTACCGATGGCCATGCGCGCGACATCACCCAGACGCACGCTGGAGCCATCCGGGTTGGCGCGCAGGACGATGCCGGCGAACGCCTCCGGCGTGTCGAGGGTGCCCTGCACGGCCAGGGTCGCGGTCAGCTCCTGCTCGCTGGCGCCCGGCGTGCTGCCGAAGCTGCCGGCCGGCACCTGGACGTTCTGGCCGCGAATCGCCGCGTTGATATCGTCGATGGACAGGCCATAACCCACCAGCTTCTGCGGATCCACCCAGACCCGCATGGCCGCTTCGGACGCGAAGAACTGCAGCTTGCCCACGCCGGGCACGCGCAGCAGTTCGTTGTTGATGTTGCGCGCGGCATAGTCGGCCAGGGCCGTGGTATCGCCACGGTTGCCGACCGTGCTGGTCAGGGCGTAGATCAGCAGGAAACCGGAGCTGGCCTGCTCGACTTTCAGCCCTTGGGTCAGCACCGCCTGAGGCATACGCGCCTCGGCCTGTTTCAAGCGGTTCTGCACATCGACCTGCGCCATGTCCGGATCGGTGCCAGGCTCGAAGGTCACCATCACTTCGGCCACGCCGTTGGAGTTGTTGGTCGACTCGTAGTACAGCAGGCCCTTGGCGCCGTTGAGCGACTGTTCGATGATGCTGGTCACCGACTCCACCATGACCTTGGCCGAAGCGCCGGGGTAGGAGGCAGTGATGGAAATCTGCGGTGGCGCCACGTTGGGGTACTGGGCCACGGGCAAGGATGGAATCACCAGCAATCCTGCCAGTGAAATGAACAACGCCACGACCCAGGCAAAGTTCGGGCGATGGATGAAAAACCTGGACATCTCACGTTCCTCGCGTCACTGGGCGGCAGCCGTTTGTTGCTGTGCCGGCGCCACCGGCATACCGGGTGCCAACCCTGCCGGGCTACCGACGATCACCTGATCACCTGGCTCGAGCCCTTCGTTGATTTGCCAACGCGAGCCTTGCATCACACCGGTTCGCACGACGCGTGCCTCGGCGATGCCATTGGCGGCTACCATGACCCGTGCCTGGCCATCGCTGCCTCGCTGGACCGCACGCTGAGGAACCAGGATGGCGTGGTTGTCGGTACCTTGAGGTGCGCGCACGCGCACATACATGCCCGGCAAGAGGGTGCCGTCGGCATTATCGAAACGCCCACGCAGGACGACCTGGCCGGTACCGCGGTCCACACTCACATCGGTGAACATCAGCTCGCCTGAACGCTGGAAATCGGTGCCTTCCACTTGCGCGGTCAGACGCTGGCTGTCGGCCGAGAGTGCGCCGTCCTTGACCGCCTGTCGCAGGCGCAGCGCGTCAGCAGCTGACTGCGTGAAGTCAATGTAGATCGGGTCGAGTTGCTGTATCCGCGCCATCAGCGTCGCCTCCCCCTGCCCCACCAAAGCGCCTTCGGTGGCCAGCGCACGGCCAATGCGTCCGGAGATCGGCGCAGTGACGGTGGCGTAACCCAGGTTAAGGCGTGCGGCCTGCACATCGGCCTGCGCGGAACGAATCGCCGCACGGGCACTGCGCAACTCGGCAGTGGCGCTGTCGAAATCCTGCTGGCTGACCGCCTCGATCTTGACCAGCGGCTCATAGCGCTTCACACGCGCCTGGGCTTCCTGGTGCACGGCCTGGGCACGGGCGAGGTCCGCCTCGGCGCGGGCCAGGGCGGCCTTGAACGGCGCCGGGTCGATCTGGAACAGCACATCCCCCGCCTTGACGTCAGCCCCTTCCTCGAAGCGCTTGTGCAACACGATACCCGGCACCCGCGCCCTTACCTCTGCGACCCGCATCGGCTCGACCCGGCCCGGCAACTCAGCGGCCAGGGTCACCTGCTCGGAGGCCAACGTCACGATTTCCACCGGGTAGCTCGCATTGGCTGCGCCGTCCTGCTCTGCTGCGGGCTCGCACCCGGCCAAGGCAATCGCCACGGCCAGTACGCCCACTCTTATCGAACCTGTCTTGCCCATCACTCACCCGAGCCTTGATTGAAAACGGGGCGAATGCTACTTTCCAAACCCATATGAGTCAATTATGTCTCACGAAAATCAAACAAGACTCCTCATGACCACTTCAGGCTTCCCTCCTTCATCGCTTTCCACCAAGCTGGTGAATGCCCTCTATGCCGCTGCCGCCTTGCGACCCAGAGCGTCCATGGGTGAACTGGCGGCGTTGGCGGGCATCAGCCGGGCTACCTTGCACCGTTACTGTGGGACGAGAGAAAACCTCGATAGCCAGCTCGAACAGCACGCCAAAAACACGCTCATGCAGATCCTCGACAACAGCGGCGCGCTGGCTTCCACAGAGCCCCTGGCCGCGTTGCGTCAGCTGATTCGCGAACACCTGGCCCAAGGCGAACTGATCGCCTTCCTGGCTTCCCGTTACCCTGTGCACATGAGCGTGCAGCACGAGCTGCGGTTTTATCTGGAAAGGCTCGATGCGTTGTTCTTCAGCGGCCAGCGACAGGGTGTATTTCGAGCGGATGTCACCGCGGCGCTGCTGACCGAGATGTTCTTATCGCTGTTGCACGGCATGGTCGATGCCCGCCAGCGAGGGCATGCGCCAAGCGAGCGTGCAAAGATGCTGGAGAACGCGTTTTTGCAGGGCATTGCAACGCGGGCACCCTGTTGGGCGCCCGCGTAGGGCAACAGCCGTGAAGCGCCATTGCGCCAAAGGAAGGGGATAACCGCTATTGCTCGTCGCCATCGAGCGGCGTACTCCAGATCACCAGCTCAAGAGCGGCGGCGATCTGGATGCGATGATCGGCAAGCGGGACAGGCAGCAGGTCCTGGGCGCGCTCCAGCCGGCGAAGCAAGGTATTGCGATGGGTACCCAGCACCTCGGCGGTCTGGGTGATGCTGCAGCCATTGGCCAGGAAGGCGTGCAACGAATGCTGAAGCACCGTGGGTTCGGTCGCCAGGCGCCCCAGGGTGCTCAAGACGAACTGCCTGGCCGCGCGGGCATCCTGGGTCATCAACGACACCATCCTCACCTGATCGATCGTGGCAACGGCGGGTGAACCCGCCAAGCGGCCCATCACCCGCTGGGTGGTCAAGGCTTCTAGGTGCGAGCGCCGGAAGCCATTCATCCCCGCGCCCGCCGAACCGATTGCCGCGCGAATCTTGGGAAATTGTCGAGCGACGCCTTGCAGCAGGTATAGGTCCAGCGGCTTTGCCGCATTGCTCCAGGCCCACAGGGTCGCAGGGCCCGCAAATACGATCAGGGGCGCCACCGTGCCCGTGAGCTGCGCCAGGGCACGCGCCATATCTTCCAGGGGGCGAATCTCGGCGTCCGGGGTTTCGCTCCAGATGAGGCAGGCATGGTGTCTCTGCGCAAGGCTGTAGCCCAGTCGCCTGCCGAACTGCTCCGCGTCCACATCCCTGCCATCGAGCAGCCGGCTGACCAGGCTGCGTTTATCGACAGGATCATCATGGGTCTGGGCGTTCTTTTCTTCGAGGATGATCTGCGTCACCACACGCATGTTGCTGTCGATGAATTCCGAGATCGAACGCGACGAGACCTTCAGGAATTCCTCGAGCACCACGGGATCCTGCGTCAGGCTGAAGGCCATCTTCATCCACAGGTCCCAGGCTGCGTTCTGTGTCGACCTTGCAACATTCATCAGCAGCTCGGACAGCCCCCTGCGGGCGAGCTCCCTGGCCGTGTCCACCATGTCAGCAGACACGTAGGGCTCCACCGGCTCACCAGGGCGCTGCAGGTTGGCATTGGCCCAATGCAGCAACTCTGCTCGGTTGGCGCGCCGGCACGACGCGAGGATGACCGGGTCCTCCAGCAACCTGGCATCTTCGGGTGAAGAGAACAGTGACTGGTTCAGCCGCTCGACCCACTCAGGGGGCAGCGCCTGAGCGAGTTCGGCGCCTTTGCGCATAAGCTCGCGAACGGCTTCCGAGGGGCGTGGCCAGGGCGATGGCGTGCTGGTCATGGGCGGTGCAAATCACTCAAAAATCGGCTGGAAAATGGTGCAGTTCGTACCTTGGCGCAGGGCCAGTGCAAACCTAGCATGAACTCACTGCCTGAACAAAAAGAACAAGGAGGCACCGTGGCGCTCCATGTCCCTTTCCTGGGTTTAGCGCAGTAGCAAGCAGGCCTGTTTCCTGATGCCCGTTGATCAAACGTCAACCCGCCTGCGCAACCGTTCCTTTCAATCTGGAGTGTTCTCAATGTCAGCCTCTCGCAACTCCACGCCAAGCCTGCCAGTTTTAACCCGCTCGACTTCCGCGCAAGAAATTGCGCTGCTGAGCGACCAGGCAGGTGCCGTAATCATCCGCAACTTCATGACCCCTGAACAAGTCGCACGAATCAACAGCGAACTCGACGCCCCCCTGGCCGCGCTCGATGCCGGCTCCAGGCACGAGCACGCGCTGATCGCCGAGTTCCATGGCCACCAGACCAAACGGCTTACCAACCTCGTCACTCACAGCAAGACCTTTCGTGAGGAAATTCTCGATGACGACCTCTTTCACGAACTGGGGAACGTGCTTTACGCCCCGGAGTGCGGTGACTGGTGGCTGACCACGGCCCAGTTGATCGAGATCGGCCCAGGCAGCAAAGCGCAAATGCTGCACCGTGACATGATGCAGTACCAACCGTTCGTGGCCATGAACAGGCATGCGCCACGCGCCATCACCAACCTGATGCTGGCGCTGAGCGATTACACTGAGGAAAACGGCGCCACGCGCTTGATCCCCGGGAGCCAGGATTGGGATGACTTTTACGATACAGGAACCCCAGAGATGACGATCCCCGCCCTGTTGAAAGCCGGCGATGCCATGCTGTTCGGCGGGAAAGTCGTTCATGGCGGCGGTGCCAACGTGACCGCCGACCATTACCGTCGCGGGCTGACCATCCCTATGCAGGCTTCGATCATCACGCCTGAAGAAGCCTACCCGTTGATCGTGCCGCTCGAGCTGGTACGCACGCTTTCTCCACGGGTCCAGAAGATTCTCGGTTTCCGCTCCCAATACCCCAATGGCAGCCCTGGCCTTTGGCAACATAACTACGCAGACCTGGCGGATTACCTTCAGCTCTAGCGTCCAGCGTTGACTTGCCTGGGCCTGATGGTGCCACGACCACCCAGACGCCCAGGCAAGGAAACACGCCAGGCATCGCTTTGCGATGCCTGGCCTCTGAACGAGTGGCCGGCCCTTCACTCCTGGCAGGGCATAACCCCTCGGCGTGAAAACAAGACAGGTACGCCCTCGGCGTTGAACAACGCCGCCGTCAGTGAAAGGCCATCAGCGGTCTGCGTTTCCTGAAAACTGTGCCCGTCATCGCTGCTCTGCACGCTCAGCCCATCCAGCCCGACCGCCAACACACGAGAGCCCGCTACCGCTACGCTCGTGACAGAGCCTTTGCTTTGCGTTGGCACTCGGCGAAAGCCCTTGCCGTCCGCTGAACCCTGCAACAGGGTGCCGCGCTGGCCACCCAGCAGCAGACGCCCATCGGCCAGTACTGCGCCAGACCACAGGGTGCCTTCGTAGCCGGTATCCAGGTAACGCCAGTTCTTCCCCTGGTCTTCGGAATGCAGCACCTGCCCATGCTCGGCCGTGGCGTACAGCCTGCCGCGGCTGTCGGCAAACAACCCCATCAGGTTGAGGTCGGCCCGCTTGGCCCCCGGCGGAGCCTGCAGCGGCTGCTCAGCCCACGTCTGGCCCCCATCTTCGGTCGTCAGCACCAACGACCAGAGGCCTACTGCAACACCCTGCCGGGCATTGAAGAAGTGCACCGCGAACAGTGGCCGGTCTTCCTCGGTGGCCAGTCGCTGGGCCCGCCAGGACTCCCCGCCATCGGTGGTGGCCAAGATCGCGCCCCAGTGGCCAACCGCCCAGCCGCGTTTGGCATCCACGAAAGACACGCCCGTCAATGGCGTGGACAGCGGTACCGACCTCGCCTGGCGCCACTGCATGCCCTGATCGTCGGACAACAGCACGACACCGTGGTCGCCCACGGCCACCATGCGCGCCCCCGCCCAACCGGCGGCCAGCATGGTGGCCTGCGTGGCATTGCTCGCCTGTACGGCCGGTACGGCCTGCAACGGCGCGGCCTGAAGAGACATCAGCGGCACTGCTGCTGCGAGCAAGGCTGCGGTGAATGAAACCCTGAACTTCATGCTTCTCTCCTCAGTGCACCAGCGCGCCAATCATGCGCACGGGGCGCTTACGTGGGAATACCCGCTCCAGCCACACGGCGAAGGCCGGCAGCACGGTCATGGCCATGACCATGTTGACGATGAACATGAAGGCCAGCAGCTTGCCCATGTCGGCCTGGAACTTGAGTTCCGAGAAGGCCCAGGTGGCCACGCCCACAGCCAGGGTGATGGCAGTGAAAATAGTGGCGACACCCACTTCGAGCAGCGCGTATTCCACGGCCTTGGTAATCGACTGCCCATGAGCCAGGTGCAGTTGCAGACGGTTGTAGATGTAGAAGGCGTAATCGACGCCGATGCCCACCGCCAGCACCATCACCGGCAAGGTGGCGATGGTCAGTCCGATCTGCAGCTCCTTCATGAACCAGTAGCCAATGAAGGTGCCGATGGTCAGCGGCAGGCAACACACCAGGACTGCCCGCAAGTCGCGATACACCACGAACACCAGCAATGCGATGGCGGCATAGACATAAAGCAGCATGGGTGTTTCGCTTTTTTCCACTTCTTCGTTGATGGCTGCCAGCACCCCGGCGTTGCCCGAAGCGAGGCGCACCGAGATGCCTGGCAGGGGGTATTCGCTGCGGAATGCCTTGGCGGCATCCACTACCCGGTTGATCGTGGTGGCTTTGTGATCGGCCAGGTACAGGTGCACTGCGGTCATGCTGCAGTCGGTGCGCATCAGCCCGGGCGTGCGCGCAACCTCGGTAGCCAGGGCGGCGTAGTTCATCGGGTCGATGGGCACCGCTGCCATCTTCGGGTTGCCTTCGTTGTAGCCCTCATTGAACTGGCGCATGTTGCTGGAGAACGACGTTACCGACAGGACACCGGGCACCCCCTGCATAGCCCACACGAAGCGATCCTGGTACTGGCCCAGGGCAACATCCTCGCAGGCCAACTGGCTGTCTTCGCCAGAGGGCTCCTTGTTGACTTCGAACACCACGCTGAGCCAGTCCAGGCCAATGTCGTAGTTGCCGGCGATGGAAACCGCATCGCGATTGAAGCGGGCGTCTTCGCGCAACTCCGGCGCGCCCGCCTGCAGCGTGCCCACGACACGGTCATGGCTTTGCCAGATCGCCACCAGGAATACCACCAAGGCAAAGCCAAGCACCCATTGTGCCCTGCGTGGCTCGGCGAGCCGGGCCAGGCCACGCAGCCAGCGGGTGCGGCGCTGCCGGGACACTTCCTGGGCGGCTGCGTACTTGTCATCGACACTCAGCAGCGAGGCCATCAACGGCAACATCACCAGGTTGGTGATGATCTTGTAGGCCACGCCAAGCGAGGCCGTGATCGCCAGTTCCCGCACCATAGGGATCGGGATCAACAACAGCGTCACGAAGGAAACCAGCGCGGTCACCAGCGCCAGCGTCCCGGGAATCAGCAACCCCGTGAAGCTCGAACGCGCCGCCGCTTCGGCGCTCTTGCCGGTGGCGATCTCGCGGACGATGAAGTTGATTTGTTGCACGCCATGGGACACCCCGATGGCGAATACCAGGAAGGGCACCAGCACCGCCAACGGGTCGAGCCCGTACCCCAACAGGCGCAGGCTACCGAACTGCCACACCAGCGAGGCCAGCGAACAGACCAGGGCCAGCAGCGTGAAGCGCAGCGAGTGGCAATACCAATACACCGCCCCCGCCGTCAGCAGCAACGCCAGCAGACAGAACTCCAGCACGGCTGAAGCCCCGTCAGCAATATCACCGATCTGCTTGGCAAAACCGATGATCTGGATTTCGAAATCGCCATCCTCGAATTGCTGGCGGATCTCTTTCTCCAGCCTGTGGTTGAACGCCACATAGTCAAGGTGCGCACCATCGGTGTCGTATTCGTTGAGTTCCACCGTGATCATCGCACTGCTCTGATCCCGGGAAACCAGCGTGCCGATGAAACCACCCTGGGCGGTGGAGCTGGCGATCGTCGCGATGACCTGGTCATCCAGGTGCTCGGGCGAAACCGTTCCTGGTACCAGTGGGTCAGCGCGAAAACCTTCTTCGGTGATTTCGTTGACGAAGGCATTGGGCGTCCACAACGAACGCACGCTGCTGCGCGAAACCCCCGGTAGGAAGGTCACCGCCTGGGTGACGTCATACAGCCGTTTCAGGCCCGGGGCGCTCCAGATATCGCCCTGTCGGGCCTTGACCACGATGGTCAGCCGGTTCGCTCCCAGCAGGTCGTTGCGATAGGCCTCGAATGTCTTGATGTATTCGTGGCCTACCGGCAATTGCTTTTCGAAGCCTGCATCCATGCGCAGTTGCACGGCGAACCAGCCCATGATCAGCGTAAACACCGCCAGGCTCGCCAGCACCAGACGACGATGCCCGAAGAACACACCCTCGACACGTGACAGCAGGCCAGGTGCCGGAGCTTCGGATAACTTTACAGAACCGTTCACGGCGGACCTCACAAGGTGCGGGAAATCGCGATGCCGACATAGTCGCGGTCACGATAAAGCTGGTCGTAGGGCGTGTCGCCGCCCATGAACTTCGCGTAGTTGAGGGAGATCTGCCAACTGGCCGGGTTTCGCACGAAGTTCAGATACAGGTTCATGCTGCTCGCGTCTTCGGTGAAGGTCGCACTCAGGTTCGGCGTCCTGCCCCCCAGCGAGCGCGAGTAGAAGACACCTGGCGTGACCTGCCAACCCGGCAGCAACGTGCCGTCATAGGTCAGGCTGAAGTCCAGGTTGATGCCAGAGGACGTCTTGTCGCCACGAGGCTTGGGCGCTGTCGCAGGGTCCAGCTGCCAGGTATTGAGCCCTGCAGCGAGTGGCTCGCCATTGACCTCGTTATGCAGCCCTGGGTATTTGATGACCACAAGCTCGGACAGCAAGGTGCCAGTACTGGCTCCGGTGAAGTCGAGCAGCGTCGGGGAGTTCGAAGGCGTGAAGCTGTACAGGCCGGTGAGATGCCACTGGAACTTCTTTTCGTCCTTCCAGCATTTGCCGCCATTGCTGGAGCATAGGTCGATCACCGGGTTGAGCATGACTGAATCCTTGGGCCGGTACGAAAGCTCCGTACCGACGGCCCAGTCACCGATAGGCATGTTGGCACTGATGCCATACATCATCCGGTCTTCCTGGTACTCCCAGGTGGGGGCAGCGGCGAAGGTGTCCGGGTCAAGAATGGCGACGCGCAATGACGGCAACTTGTCGTGATAACGCATCACGTAGAAGCCGTAGTTTATGTCGCTGTCCTCTGGTTGCCAGCGCAGCGAAAGGCCCCACTGGCCGCTGTCGCGGGCGTCCTTCTCGGAGAACCCGTAGTCCCCCCTGCCCTCACCCAGCGCGTTGTTGGTGGACCAGTAGCTGCCCACCGGCGGCAACTCGCTCTTGTTCCAGCGGAACTGATAGTAGGCCTCGACGTTGACACCCGAGCCAAGGCCCGAAGCGACACTGAGCATCGGCGCGGGCAGCACGGCCTCCTTGAGCTGCACGCCGGGACGTGCCAGGGCCTGGTAGTCGTAGGCGTTGGTGTTGTTGATGCCACCGGCCACGAACAGGCTTTCACCCCAGTTGATCACCTGGTTGCCCAGGCGCGCGCGGACCCGCTGCCCGCCCATGTCGAAGCCTTTGCTCACCCACAGGTCCAGCAGGCGAGCCTTGAAGGCGAGGTCGTCGCGGGCGTCGTCACTCAGCCCGTTGCTGCCGACGCTCTGTGGGGTGTTGAACGACAGCGTGCCGGTGGTATCGGTGGCAGCGAAGTCGCGGATCCAGGTCCCGCGCGCCATGAAGGTGAAGTCTTCGGGCATCTTCAGCAACAGCTCATGGGTACCCTTGAGGTAGTTGGTGAACAAGTCGCCGCGGTCGTAGTTCAGGTCGCCCTGGTCCGCCACGCCGGAACTCTGCGCCAGGCAGCCGGAGGGCACGTTGTGCCCGGTCGGCCCCTGGTTGATCAGGTTGCAGCCCCGCGACTCGGTACGCAGGCCCATGCCTGCGGTGATCGTGGAGTCGAAGGAGCCATTGAGGGTTTCGGTTTCAAAGGTGAACCCCATTGCCAGTGGGGTTGCGCACACGATGACAAGGCCTGACGCTTTCGTAATTATTTTTTTCATGTGGGCTCTCGATCTGGCGTCGGTTTAGCGCTCGCTGATGGCTCGCAGGTTGTCGGAGGTGAAGAAGTCGCGTTTCAGGCGAGGGTTGCCACTGTCTTCGGTGAGCCAGCGAATATCGTTCTTGCCCGCGCCGATCGAGGTCATGTCGAACAGGTAACGATGATCGGCGAGGTTGTACTGGACCTGGGCCTGCACATCGCACGCGCCGGTCTCGTAGACGGGGATCGAGAACCCTTCACGCACCTTCCAGATCTGCCCTTGCTTGTCATAGTCAACGGCCAGCAACGGGTTCCAGCTGTCCTCGTCGATGTAGAACAGGCGCTTGGGTGCTTGGTGGCGCATGCCCTGGCGAACATTGGCCTCGACGACCCAGACACGATGCAATTCGTAGCGGCGCGACTGTGGCGCGATGGAATCGTCGCCGGCGAAGCTTTCCACCTTGGCTGCGGTGTCATAGGCGCCAAAGGCGTTGTACGGCACCAGCAGCTCCTGCTTGCCGATCAGTTTCCAATCGAAGCGGTCCATGGCTCCGAAGAACACGTTCGCCTCATCGACGGTGTATTGGTTGTCCAGCCCGATCTGCGGAGCGTCGTAGGAATACGATGGCATGCGCCTGACCCGACGCTGGCCGGGGAAATAGTAGAAGGTGGTGGCCTGCTCGCCGGCTACAGTCGTCTGCACACCAGCCTGGCCGGCCAGCGCCGCTGGCTCCCGGTAACTGGAGAAGGTGGCGTTTTCTAAGCGGCCAATGGACGAAAAAAGTGCACTGCCTTTCTTTCCCCAGGGCGTGAAGAAAAAGGTGTCTGACGACTGGCGTAACCACTCCCCACCCTTGCGCGGCGAAATGCCTGAAATGCTTTTAGGAATCTCGACACCAAGGCCGCGATAGCGCATCTTCATGTTCCACATCACCTCTGCGCCTGTACTGGGCAGAGGGAACGGGATGCCCGGCACATGGGCGTCCTCGAGGGCAACCCCTGTGGAGTCGAGCTTGGCGAAGCCAATGTTCTGCCGCGTGTTATCCGCCACGAAGTCCGGTACGCCACAGGTGCGGCGGGTCGGGTAGACCTCCATGCGATAGCCCGGAATCTTCTTGAACAGTTCGAGCTGGCCGGGGGACAGCTTGCTCGCATACTGCGCCACGCTATTCGAGTCGATGCTGTAGAGGGGTTTGTCATCCTTGAACTTCCAGTGGTCCCCTCGCACCTGGCCATAGCTCCAGCCCCCCCCTTGCGGCCCCGGAGCAGTCCAGGCCGGAATATCCCCGCTTGAACTAGCAGCCACCTCACCGCCCAATGGCGTCAGCTTCGAACCCAGCTCCCCGGCCCCCTGGGGTGCGGCCTGTACCGAGCACATCGCGGTCGATACCGCAAGGGTAACCAGCAGCTGCCTGAAAATACAGCCGGCGGACATGTCGTCTTTCTGCCCTGTAAATACTTCTTTCATTGAAGGCTCCTCGAACAAAGGGCCTGGACCGGCAACCCCACCATCCACACGGAAATGGGCACCTATCGCAAGCTGATCATTTGACATGGTCAGGTGACCATGTCAAATGATCAGAAAGCAATCCACATGCCAGAAGTCTCGTGGAATGATTAAGTTAAATAAATCAGGTGTTTAGTCGATAGTGACGATCTATGTTCCTCAGATGCCTGCACCTTAATGGGAAGTAAAGAAACATGTGTTACCAGCGCATGCCCAACCATGATGCATTGCTAATTATACTTACCCATTGCACGCTGCCGTTTACATTGAGCAAGCCTTAAATATTTCCATTGGAAACCCAACCATGGAAATTAATCAATTACCCATAAAAAAACCGCCCCTGGAGGCGGTAAAGATGCGGGCCCATGGCCCGACATGGAGTTACTTCGAATCAAGGGATTGGCGGCACAACGACGCACCTGCGCCGCTCAATTCAACGAACATTGAGTAACGCCTCAACTGAGGCACTTCTAGAACGCTGAAGTGCACCATAGGCATAGAATGATTGCACAATCGAGTACGACCAAGTCAAGAAAGCAAAGGTCATGAATACCACCTTTGAATCGTCACCCGGAATCGGAAAGAAGTCATACCGGAATGCTATCGTTAGCCCCGCCACTCCGCCCAAGGTGGTAGCCAGCGCATGCAGAAGCTCTCTGGCACAAACCAGTCGCCAAATGAAATAGGCCAGGTACGCTGTGTAAGCCAGCCACATCACCATATAAAAATAAGGCAGGAACTGCTTGAATGAACTCGACATGAAGTAAATGGCTGCAACCGTAAAGCCCGCCAGGAAAAACACAATGTCATTCACCGGGGACGGCTTGTAATCGTGCGTTACCGCCATCAAGCCAAGCGTTGCAATAACAGGAATACCAACGCCCCGGGAAAAAGCATCGAGGAATATGGCAACGTTATAATTTGCCAGCCAGCCCGTAACGAGGAAGATCGCGAAATTCGTTGCGGATATCCCGACAATCAAAAACTCTCCGCCGAGCAGATAATTTCTTCGCCCGATGAATGCCGCCCCATAATACAAGCCACAGATGATTAGCAATATACATGAGCCCAGGATACTCACTTCTATCAGTTCCACGAGAACAGCCTCTCTCAATCTGAGGATCGACATCACATTGCATGTCGAAATCGGCAACCAATCGCACGACTATTGCAAACCCAATCAGCGGGGAAATACGGGCTGAATTATTTGACCTGCACCGGTAACTTAAGTTATACGAGCAGGTCAGCATGGCCGCGATTAATCGACCAGAGACCTCAGGTCGCTGTCGATTTTATTCAGCGTTTCCTGAGAAATAAACCCGCCGGAATATTTTGCCGCCGTCACTAAGGCAAAGCCACGGGCCATGCCAATTTGTGGGTGTTTACCGATACCGGGCAGGTGCTTTTCAAGGATCTGGCTCGTAGTGCTGTTATCCAGCAGCTCGCCAACTTTCGAGTCGATTGAGAACGCCATGGTGTCATCTCCTTGGTTGCGCCCAAAAGGGCAGAAATTCAATATGCAGCAGGCTGTGTAAACTCAGGATCTCAGAAGCCTTTTCCCGGTTCGGAAAAAGCAGGCATGCCCAAGAGCTCTTGTGGGTCACGCATCTGGCCATCAATTTCCACCCAGCCCAGCAGCGTGGAGCTCACACTCCAGCCCAGCAGGCGTTGCATTTCTGCGGGGAGCTGGCGAACCCGTTCAATGGGAATGGAAAGGAAGTGATTTTCTTCGAGGCGCAGGATGGCCAAGTCGTAGGCCATGGTCAGACCAGTACGAGGAAACGCTGTGGTATTGGCGCCACCGCCGTGATAGACCGACCCCAGCCACAACAGCGCAGAGCCTGCTTTCATCTCGGCGGCGATGGTTTCTTCCTGGGTCGGCCCGCGCTCGTCATCCCATTGATGACTGCCCGGAATAACGCGCGTGGCACCGTTCTCTTCGGTGAAGTCCGAGATGGCCAGCATGATCTGCAGACGGGCCTCGCGCCCGAACTGGGGATGTCGCCACAGCGAGGTGGCATCGTCGCGGTGCAGGGGCTGAAGGCCTTGGCCGGGGCCGATCTGAATGGCCTGGGTAATGCTGAGTTGAATGTCAGGTGCCATCTCGATGCGGTCGCTGCCCACCCAGACATGGGTTGGTGTCTGCAGGATCTGCCTGGCCGCGCCGATGAACAACGGGTTTAGTGCCACCTCCACCGCCGTATCGCTTCGCCCGATGATGCGACCGATACGACGGGTCTGCATGCCTGCGAAATAGGGGTCTTCTCCGCAGGGCGTGACATTCAAGTAGGTGTCCAGCTCTTCGGTGAGGCACTTGAGCGTCTCTGGCGAGACGAAATCAGCAATGATGACACCGCCGTCACGCCGAATGATTTCCACCACTTGTTCCACCGACGCATCACTGCTGACCGTCGAGAGTTTTTGTGTATCCATCTGCCTTCTACCTGTCCGGTTTTTCATTGTTCTATCCAGCGAGCCCGGGCAACCGCCTCGTTCCACCGGCGCAACCACCACAGCAACCTCTTATGCCGCTGCCGAAGCCCGTAATGATCTGCTCGGCATTGCCATGATCATTGAATATAGTCATTTGATCAAGTCATTTGATCTGGTTTTTTTACCACTTCGCTACTGCCCCGGCCTCGGTGAAGTACGGCAGTCAGCATCTGCCTCTGGGCAATGGCCACATACCGACGGCAAGACCGCAGACGGAAAGGGTTGCATCGACTCATCTCATGGATTGGGCCAGGACTTTGCGATAGCATTCGTCACCGCCGACGCCGGACCCGGCGGTTGGCGCAAGGCCAAAAGGGGAGAACGCTGAATGGCTCGGATAGGCGCGGAAGAACGCAGACAGGATTTCATTGAAGCGACCATCAAGGTGATCGCAGAACACGGCATAGCCAACGCCACGACGCGGCGCATTGCGGCAGCGGCAGATTCGCCGCTGGCCTCGCTGCATTACGTTTTTCACACCAAGGAAGACTTGTTCTGTGCGGTCTACGAGTCCTTGATCAACATGCCGCAGCAATCGCTGCAGGCTCCGGCAAACGCTCTCCCCGCCGAATCGGTAGGGGAAATGCTGCGCCAGTTGGTCAAGTGGTTCATCGCACACCCCGAACGGGCCATAACCCAGTTCGAGCTGTTCTTCTGGAACCTGCGCAATGACCCGGAAATGGCAGCGAAGATCTATACCGTTTCCATCGAAGCCACCCAACAGGCCATCCAGAAGGCGACCGGCGATGCGCTGGATCAGGCCGCACGCACCACAGTCAGTCGGCTGCTCATCAACCTTTTCGATGGTTTGCTTCTCTCCTGGACCGCCCACGGCAACCTCGAACGCCTGGAGGCTGAGACAGAAACGGCTTGCCAGGCGGTTAAGCTGCTGGTGGCCAGCTACTGAGACGTCATTCAGATTGCCGTGGTCCGGTGTGACACGGCAATCCGGTATCCATAGGTCTGACAGACAAACGGACTGTCGCCTCTTGCCACCCAAACCCACATACCGCCCTGTCATAACGACGCCAAAACCTGGAGTCGCCCGACGCGCAATACCCCCTACCCCAATCCCACCAGGTTCAAATCATCCCAAAAAAATTGCTTCACGGTGCATTTTGCACCTTGCCCCCGGGTAATCTGTCGCCTCATCATGGTCAAATGATCAAGTCAAAAGATCACCCCCTATAACACAATAATGGGAAGCCCTATGTCCTCGCACACTGCTCTTCCGGTTGAGCCACTCGATATATTGATCATGGGAGCCGGTGTGTCTGGCATCGGCGCGGCCGCCTATCTGCGACGCCATCAGCCTCACAAGACCTTCACGATTCTCGAGTCTCGTGAGCGAATGGGCGGCACCTGGGACCTGTTCCGCTATCCCGGCATCCGCTCTGACTCCGACCTGTACACCTTCGGCTTCGACTTCAAGCCCTGGACCAAGGCGAAATCATTGGCGGACGCCGCAGACATTCTCGAGTACCTGCGTGAAGCGATCGACGAGCATGAGCTGGAGTCCTTGATCCAGTACAAGCAGAAAGTCATCTCGGCGAACTGGCAAACGGACAAGGGCTTGTGGGCGGTGCGGGTGGAGGACGGTCACCTGGGGCAGGCCCGCACAATCGAATGTCGCTGGCTGTTCAGCGCGGGCGGCTACTATAGGTACGACCAAGGATTCAGCCCCCGCTTCGAGGGAGCCGAACAGTTCAAGGGGCAGATCGTTCATCCGCAACACTGGCCAGAGAACCTGGATTACACGGGCAGACGTGTCGTAGTCATTGGCAGCGGCGCGACGGCAGTGACCCTGATTCCGGCGATGGCGGACAAAGTCGCCAGCATCACCATGCTGCAGCGTACGCCCTCCTACATCATCAACCAACCAGCCAATGATGCGGTTGCGGCGTTTCTGCGCAAGATCCTGCCCGAGCAAACCGCTTACTCTCTGACACGCTACAAGAACGCCAGGATCACCCTGGCCTTCTGGGCCTTCTGCCAGCGCTTCCCCAAGCTTTCCCGCAAACTGCTGCTGTGGCTGACGCGCAAGGAGCTGCCGAAAGGCTACCCGGTCGACGTCCATTTCAATCCGCCCTACAACCCTTGGGACCAGCGCTTGTGCACGGTACCTGAAGGCGATCTGTTCAAGGCGATCAGCGCGGGTAAGGCCGACATTGTCACCGACCATATCGAGCGGTTCACCGAATCCGGTCTGTTGCTGAAATCCGGCAAGGCGTTGGAAGCTGACATCGTAATTACCGCCACGGGGCTGAATGTGCAGATGTTCGGGGGGATCAGTCTGTACAAGGACGATAAGCCAGTGGTGCTGAGCGACACTCTTGCCTACAAAGGAACCATGCTATCCGGTGTACCCAACTTCGCGTTCGCGGTGGGCTACACCAACTCCTCCTGGACCTTGAAAGTGTGCCTGCTGTGCGATCACTTCTGTCGCTTGCTGGGTTTCATGGACAAACACGGCTACAACGTTTGCGAACCCCGGGCGCCAGACGGGATCGAGACCCGCCCTCTGCTGGATTTCGGTGCCGGTTATGTGCAACGCGCCTTGGACAGCATTCCGCGCCAAGGGCCAAGCGAGCCCTGGGTGATGTCGATGGATTACTTCCGCGATACCAAACTCCTGCGCCGCAGCGCTGTGGCTGACAAGTGCCTAGCGTTCTCCTCCGTACCCAGCACGCCCCGGTGCGCGAACGTCGAGCTGCAACAACAGGGTGGCCGCGGATGAGCCCCGACCGCTTCTGCGAACTGCCTGGCAAGCGCCCTATTTGCTATCGCAGCCACGGGCTCGAAACGGCGCCTGCGGTCATTCTCATCGTCGGCCTGGGGCTGCAATTGACCTACTGGCCGCAACCGATCATCGCCGGCCTGGTTGAGCGGGGGTTTCGCGTCATCACGCTGGACAACCGCGACTCGGGCCGGTCGTTCTTCACCGACGTAGTGCCTCCCACGGCCATGCAGCAGTTCTTGCGCAAGCGCACCCCCGGCTATGACCTGGGTGACATGGCCAATGACGTGATCGGGCTCATGAACGGCCTGAACCTGGCAACGGCGCACGTGGTGGGCATGTCGATGGGCGGCATGATCGCCCAGATCCTCGCTGCCCGTTACCCCGAGCGTATCAGGACGCTCACCTCGATCTTCTCGACCACCGGATCGCTGCGCGTCGGCCAGCCGGCGTTGAAATCCATTCGGCAGTTGCTGCGCCGCCCGCCGCGCAGCGAGCAGGAAAGCGTTCGCGACTACCTGGACATCATGCGCCTGATCGGCTCGACCCTGGAATGGAATGAGCCCGCCTTCCGTGACTATGCCCTGTTGGCCTGGGAGCGAGGCGGTGGCGAGGCCAGCAACATCGGCACGGCCAGGCAGATCGGCGCGATCATCAATTCCGGCGACCGCACCCAGGAACTGCAACGGGTTCATTGCCGCACCCTGGTCATCCATGGCGATGAAGATCTCATGGTCGCGACCAGCGGCGGGTACGCCACGGCAGCAGCTATCCGTGGTTCCAGCCTGGTGCTGCTGCCAGGGATGGGGCACGACTTCCCACCTTGCCTGTCCGGCACGCTGCTGTCCCTGCTGGCAGGACACATGCTGTAGCACGATCACCCTTCCAAGGGCGTGCAGCTTGGCCGCCCCTCTTTTTACCCCCGAAGGAGGCCTTCGCCCAGGTTCAAGCAAAACCAAGAACAACAAAATGCTGGCTTGCGCGAAATGCCAGGCCACACATCACCCGCTTGAGCTGTTATCCACGGCCTGGCGCAGGTGCTCCTCTACTGCCCTTTCAACAATGACAACAATTGAGCAAGAGGTACGTATGGACTTCAAGTTTTTACTCCCCAGCAAAATCGTGATGGAACCTGGTCTGCGCGAGCGCACCGGTGAACACCTGCACTCACTTGGCCTGGCCCGCGTGCTCATCGTGACCGATCCTGGGGTCAAGGCGGCGGGCCTGCTGGACAGCGTCTACGCCAGCCTGGAGAAGGCAGGCATCGCCTTCGAGGAAGTGTCGGACATCAAGGCCAATCCGCGCAGCGAGGACGTCAATCAGATCGCGCAGCGATATCGCGACAAAGGTATCGATGGCTTGTTAGCCGTAGGCGGGGGCAGTGCCATGGATGCAGCCAAGGCCATCAGCGTGCTGCTCAGCCATGAGGGACGGATCGAGGACTACGAAGGGTCGTTCACGCTCACCCATGCCATCCCGCCTATCGTTGCCATTCCGACCACGGCTGGCACCGGCAGCGAAGTAACCTGCTTCTCGGTGATCACCGACACCGCCCGTCATTACAAGATGAGCGTGCATGATTACCGACTCGGGCCAGTCCTGGCCTTGCTTGACTCTCATATCCTCGACACGCTGCCCGCGTCGATTGCCGCCGCAACCGGCATGGATGCCCTGACCCACGCCATCGAAGCCTACACCTGCCGCGTGTCGAACCCCATCAGCGACGGCCTGGCGCTGCATGCCATCCGCCTGATCAGCCAACACCTGAAGCCCGCCGTGCTGGAACCCGGCAACCTGCACGCCCGCGAGCAGATGCTGGCGGCCAGCCTGATCGCCGGCATGGCCTTCGGTAATGCGGACGTAGGTAGCGTGCACTGCATTTCCGAAGCCATCGGTGGCATGTACGACACGCCACACGGCGTGGGCAACGCGATCTTCCTGCCCTTCGTGTTCGGCCATAACCGCGATGCCGACATCATTCGCCATGCGCAGGTCGCCTACGCACTGGGCATCGACCCCAACCTCTCGCCGGTCGAGGCCGCCGAGGCCGCCGTCGGCTACCTGTTCCAGATGAGCAAGGACCTGGGCATCCCCCGCTTCGCCGAGGTGAAAGGCGTGCGCGAGGAAGACTTCCTGGCCATCGCTGAAAAGTCGAAGAAGAACTTCTCCGATGGCAGCAATGCGAAGGAGATGACCGTGGAAACCTACCGTGAAATCGTCGCCACTGCTTACCACTTCGTAGCGTGAGGGCTGCCAGTCATGAGCGAATCAACCCCCAGCGCTTCGCTGAAGCGCACCCTGGGCCCGTTTTCGGTCCTGTTGTTCGGCCTGGCGTTCCTTGCCCCGTTGATCGTCTTCGGCACCTATGGCGTGATCTCGCAGGCCAGTGGCAACACCACGGCGATGGCCTACCTGATCGCAGCGACGGGCGTGGTGTTCACGGCGTTGAGCTATGGCCGGCTGGTCAGGGTGTTCCCGGTAGCCGGTTCGGCCTACACCTATACCCGCAAGATGCTCAGCGCCAACCTCGGCTTCATGGTGGGCTGGGCCGCACTGCTCGATTACTTCTTCATTCCGATGCTGATCTGGCTGCTTGGCGCCAGCTATCTCAACATGGCCTTTCCAGATGTGCCGCAGTGGGTGTGGATTACCGGTTTCATCGTCTCTACCTCGCTGCTGAATGTGCTGGGCATCCAGGTCGCCAACCGCTTCAACCTGCTGTTGATGGGCGCGCAACTGGCGATCATCGTGGTGTTCATCGGCCTGTGCGTGCATTACATCGTGGCTGCCAATGGCCCTGGTGGGCTGCTTTCGGCCAAGCCGTTCTTCAGCCAGGATGTGCCCTTCGCCACCAGCATGGCCGGCGCCGCCATTGCCGCGTACTCGTTCCTGGGCTTTGACGCGCTGTCCACGCTCAGCGAGGAAACCCGCGACCCGGGTCGCACGCTGCCGCGTGCCATCCTGCTGGTCGCCTTGATCGGCGGCTCGGTCTACGTCGGCTCCTCGTACTTCATGTACCTGGCGCACCCCTCCCCCACCTTCGAGTTCGTGGACGGGGCCGCCTTCGAGATCGCCCGCATGATCGGCGGCGACCTGTTCTTCGCGCTGGTCCTGGCGGGGATCATCATCGCCCACTTCGCCGCGGGCATGTCGTTCCAGGCCAGCGTGGGCCGGCTGCTGTACGCCCTCGGCCGGGACAACCAACTGCCGCGCAAGCTGTTCGGGGCCTTGCACCCTCGCTACAAGACCCCGGTCTTCAATATCCTGCTCTGCGGCATTTTCGGCACCGCGGGCTTTGGCCTGACGATCGCCACCGCGACGTCGCTGGTCAACTTCGGCGCGTTTCTCGCCTTCACCGCCGTCAACCTCTGCGCGTTGCGGCTCACCTTCGACGCACAGGTCAAGGACAGCGCTGGCCTGCTGCGCGGCGTGCTCTTCCCACTCATCGGCCTGGTCACGGCCGGCTGGATGCTGGCCAGCCTGGATAAAGAAGCACTGATCATGGGCTGTATCTGGCTCGCCCTGGGCGCGGTTTACCTCGCCTGCCGGACCAGTTTCTTCCGCAACCCGGTGCCCGACGCGCTGGCGTAGCGGCCAGCTTCCTATCGAATGCCCTGACGACAACCACAAGGCAAGGCCCTGGCCTTGCCGTTCAATGGCGAGAATCGACATGCAAACCAAACTCCTGATCAACGGTGCCCTGGTGGCCGGCGAAGGCGAAAACCTCGACGTGTACAACCCGTCCCTTGGCAGTGTCCTGGTACAGACCACCGAAGCCAGTCGCGCCCAAGTCCATGCCGCGGTGCAAAGCGCCGATGCAGCCTTCGACGCCTGGTCGCAAACGCCGCCCAAGGACCGCGCAGCACTGCTGCTCAGGCTCGCTGACCGCATCGACGCCCAGGCGCCGGTGTTCGCCCGCCTGGACGCGGACAACTGCGGCAAGCCGTTCACCGCCGTGCTGCAGGACGAACTGCCAGCCGTGTCCGACGTGTTCCGCTTCTTTGCCGGTGCCGTGCGCTGCCTGCAGGGCTCGGCGGCGGGTGAGTACATCCCGGGCCACACCTCAATGATCCGCCGCGACCCGGTGGGCGTGGTCGCCTCCATCGCGCCGTGGAACTACCCCCTGCTGATGGCGGCCTGGAAACTGGGCCCAGCCTTGGCCGGCGGCAACACCGTCGTGCTGAAGCCGTCGGAACACACGCCGATGAGCACCTTGAAGCTGGGCGAGTTGCTCGCCGACATCTTCCCCGCCGGTGTGGTCAACATCGTGCACGGTCGCGGCCCCTCGGTGGGTGAGCCGCTGACCAGCCACGCCCAGGTACGCATGGTGTCGCTGACCGGCTCCGTGCGCACCGGCAGCCGCATCATCGAAGGCACCGCCGACAGCGTCAAACGCATGCACATGGAGCTCGGTGGCAAGGCACCGGTGTTGATCTTCGACGATGCCGACATCGACGCCGCCGTCGAAGGCATCCGCGCCTTCGGCTTCTACAACGCCGGCCAGGACTGCACCGCCGCATGCCGCCTATATGTGCAGAAGGCGGTGTACCTGGAGTTCGTACGCAAGCTCGGCGAAGCCGTGTCCAGCATCAAGTGCGGGCTTCAGGATGACCCGGCGACCGAGATGGGCCCGCTGATCACCCAAGAGCACCTGGAGCGTGTCGAGGGCTTCGTGAACCGTGCCAAGGAACTGCCTCACATTGAGGTGGTCACCGGCGGCAAGCGCGCTGCGGGCGGCGGCTTCTTCTTCGAGCCGACGGTCCTGGCCGGCGCTACGCAGGAGGACGAGGTGGTGTGCCGTGAAATCTTCGGCCCGGTGGTGACGGTTTCGCCATTCGAAGACGAAGCCCAGGCACTGGCATGGGCCAATGAATCGGACTACGGCCTGGCCTCGTCGGTATGGACCGCCGATGTGGGTCGCGCCCATCGCCTGGCCGCTCGCCTGCAATACGGCTGCACCTGGGTCAACACCCACTTCATGCTGGTGAGCGAAATGCCCCATGGCGGTGTGAAGCTGTCCGGCTACGGCAAGGACCTGTCCATGTACGGGCTGGAAGACTACACCGTGGTTCGCCACGTAATGGTCAAGCACTGACCGCCCACGCCCCCCATAGCCCAGATCATTTTTTCAAGAGGTTTGCATGAACAACATCGAGACGTTCGAAAGGCTCGAGTCCAATGTGCGGATGTACTGCCGTGACCTGCCACTGGTGTTCGATACCGCCCAAGGCAGCAAGATCCGCGGCGAAGACGGCCGCGAGTACCTGGACTTCTTCGCCGGCGCCGGCGCCCTGAACTATGGCCACAACGACCCGCGCATGCGCGATGCCTTGATCGCGTATCTCTCGTCCAACGGCGTGACCCACGCCCTCGACCTGCACACGACCACCAAACGCCAGTTCCTCGAGGCGATAGAGCGCGACCTGTTCAAGCCACGCGGCTGGGACTACAAGGTGCAGTTCACTGGCCCGACCGGTGCCGACGCCGTCGAGGCGGCATTGAAGCTGGCGCGCAAGGCGACGGGGCGTACCAAGGTCGTATCGTTCTACGGGGCTTACCATGGCATGACCGCCGGCGCCCTCGCCGTCACTGGTAACCGCACCCGCCGCGGCCCTGGGCTTTCGACCGATGTAGTGTTCGTGCCGTACGAAGACAGCCCCTACGGCGAATTCGACAGCACTGGCTTCCTCGAGCGCCTGGCCAACGACCAGGGCAGCGGCTCGGAGCTGCCGGCGGCGGTGATCGTCGAGTCCGTGCAGATCCAGGCCGGCGTCTACCCGGCTTCCAACGAATGGCTGCAACGCTTGCGCAAGTGGACCACCGAACACGGCGTGCTGCTCATCTGCGACGAGATCCAGGCCGGATGCGGCCGCACCGGCGACTTCTTCGGCTTCGAGCGCTCCGGGGTGGTTCCAGACCTGATCACCTGCGCCAAATCGATCGGCGGCTTCGGCCTGCCGATGGCGATCGTGTTGATTCGTGCCGGGCTGGATGTGTGGCAACCGGGCGATCATATCGGCACCTTCCGCGGTAACCAACTGGCGTTCCTGACGGCCCGGATCGCGCTCGGCTACTGGCGCGACGAGTCGTTCCTGAAGTTGCTGGCCACCAACTGCACGGCCATGGAGCGCGCAGTCGCAGGTTTCGCGGAAATTCCAGGCGTCGCATCCGCGCGCTGTCGCGGCATGATCGCCGGCATCGACTTCGGCCGCGGCAACGTCGCGTTAGCCAAGGATGCCCAGCAGCTTGTGCTGCGGGCGGGTGTGCTGGTCGACCGCTGCGGCCCGAACGGCGAAATCATCAAGCTGATGCCACCGGTGAACACCCCGACCGACCAGCTCGAACAAGGCCTGCAGGCCTTCGGCGAATCGGTCGCGGCAGCGCTGAGCCAGTAAGTGCATGGGCCTGCCGTGCGACCTTTATCGATACAGGTGCCGCACGCAGGCTCATCGCATGCAGTCGACAACCCGGCCGTCGCAGGTTGAGGGGCTATGTGTTCAAGCTGGGCCATGGCGACCAGGACATCGCAGCCATAACCCAGTTATTCGCCCACGACAAAACGCCCGGGCAATAGCCTGGTGATACTGGCCTTTCGGATCGAACCTGAAGACAACAACAATAAAAATTGCTGGAGGATCATATGCGCCGATTTGGTTTTCTACTGGCCGTGTTGACGGTGGCCGTTTTCCTGAGTGCCCTGCTTGCCCCCAGGCCTTCTCTCGTCAACCGAGCGGCGGCGCAGCATATGGGGCAGCCGATCACCAGCATCGGGGAGATTTTCAGGGGGTACTAACGAGGTATCACCGCGCCGCTGGCAAGCATCCGCCGGCGGCCACTTGTGACTCAATGATCGACTGCACCGCTGGCGTCAAGGCCGGTCTGGCCCCTTATGAACTGGTCGGCGAACGCCGCCCTTTCCGCCTTGGCTTGCGCAGTCCGGTCTAGCCGGGAAACGCCATACGCCGCTGCAAACGCCAACGGCATGGAGAACAGCGCAGGCTGGGTATAGGGGAACAGCGGCTCGGCAAAGTGCAACACATCCACCCACACCAGCCTGGAAAACACCACGAAGCCCATGGCGCTGACCAACCCCACGTAGCCGCCGGCCAACGCGCCGCGTGTGGTCAACCCCGACCAGAACATCGACAGGAACAGCACCGGGAAGTTGGCCGACGCAGCGATGCCAAACGCCAACGCGACCATGAAGGCCACGTTGATGTTTTCGAACACGATGCCCAGAGCTATCGCCACCAACCCAAGCCCGAGGGTAGCCAGCTTGGTCACCCGCAACTCCTGCGATTCGCTGGCCGCGCCCTTCATGATCACCCGCGCATACAGGTCATGGGCGATGGCGGAGGCACCCGCAAGCGCCAGGCCTGACACCACGGCCAGGATGGTGGCGAAGGTCACGGCAGACAAAAAGCCCAGCAGCAGGTTGCCGCCTACCGCGTGGGCCAGGTGCATGACCACCATGTTGCCCCCGCCCAGCAGCTTGCCACCCACCTGCCCGCCTTCGAAGTACTGCGGCTGCTGGCTGACGATCACGATCGACGCCAGGCCCAGCAAGAAAATGACATTGAAGAAATAGCCGATGAATCCGGTGGCATAGAGCACCGACTTGCGTGCCTCGCGGGCATCGCTGACGGTGAAAAAACGCATCAGGATATGCGGCAGCCCGGCGGTGCCGAACACAAGCCCCAGGCTCAGCGACAGCGCGGTCAATGGGTCGGCCAGCAGGCTGCCGGGCGCCAGCAGGCGCTCGCCCAGGGCATGGGTGTCCATGGCCTGGGTGACCAGCGTGTCATAGCTGAAGTCGAACTCGCGCAGCGCCAGGAACAGCACCAGCGAACCGCCTACCAGTAGCAGGAACGCCTTGATGATCTGCACCCAGGTGGTCGCTACCATGCCGCCGAAGGTGACATACAGCATCATCAGCGCGCCGACGATCACCAGGGCTATGTGGTAGTCCAGGCCGAACAGGAGCCTGATCAGCTGCCCGGCCCCGACCATCTGCGCCACCAGGTAGAAACACACCACTGTCAGCGAGCCGATGGCGGCCATGGTGCGCACCTTGCCCTGGTCGAGGCGGTACGAGGTGATGTCGGCAAAGGTGAAGCGACCCAGGTTGCGCAACCGCTCGGTCATCAACAGCAGCAATACCGGCCAGCCCGCGAAGAAGGCAATTAGGTAGATGTAGCCATCCATGCCGGAGGTGTAGATGAGCGCCGTAATCCCCAGCAGCGTCGAGGCGGACATGTAGTCACCGGCCAGCGCCAGGCCGTTCTGCCAGCCCAGGATGCCGCCACCGGCGCTGTAGAAATCCGCCGTCGAGCGAGTGCGCCGCGCCGCCCACCAAGTGATGCACAAGGTGAAGAGCACGAACACCATGAACATACCGATGGCATGCAGGTTGAGCGGCTGACGCTGGCCTGCGTCGAGCGCAGGCGATGCCGACAGCAGGCCGGAGTGCAGCAACAAAGCCAGAAGCAGTGGTTTCTTCATGCGCCCTGCTCCTCTTCCAGTCCGGCAACCAGCGCCTGCGTCAGGCGGTCGAACTCGCCATTGGCCCGGTACACATAGAACGCCGACAGCGCACAGAAGAACACGAACAGGAAAGCGCCGGCCGCGACGCCGAAGGTCATGTTCGACCCCTCGGCCAGGCGCGTGGCGATCAGCTCGGGCCAGAACGATACCAATGCGATGTAGCCATAGAATGTGGCCAGGATCATTACGAACAGGCTCAGGGTAAAACGGTTTCTGCGCGTCACCAGTTGCTGGAACCGGGCGCTGGCGCGAACACGCGCGTATAACAGGCTGGACATGGAACACCTCGCCCAATGTACTTGTTGTTATGGGGTGTGCAGCTGTTGCAGCTCGATCAATGCTCGGCGTCGGCGGTCTGCGCCTCCTGTTGCCGGGCCCACTCGCGCAGGACGAACTTCTGGATCTTGCCGGTGGCGGTCTTGGGCAGCTCCATGAGCGACACATGCCGCGGCGCCTTGAAATGCGCCAGGCGTTCACGGCACCAGCGGATCAGGTCGCCTTCCGTGACCGTGGTCCGCGCATCGGCGCGCAGAGAGACGAACGCATGGGGCGTCTCGCCCCAGCGCGAATCCGGGCGCGCCACCACTGCGGCCTCGACCACCTCGGGGTGCTGGTAGAGAACTTCTTCGATCTCCAGCGAACTGATGTTCTCGCCGCCGGAAATGATGATGTCCTTGGCCCGGTCCTTGATTTCCACGTAGCCGTCCGGGTGCAGCACGGCCAGGTCGCCCGTGTGCAGCCAGCCATTGGCCAATGCGGCCCGGGTGGCCTCTGGGTTGTGCAGGTAGCCTTTCATCACGGTGTTGCCGCGCACCACCAGCTCGCCAAGCGTAAGGCCATCGGCTGGAACCGGGCGGCCGGTATCGGTATCCAGCACCGTGGCCTCCTCGAGCATCGGGTGGGCGACACCCTGGCGGCTCATGAACTGCGCCCGGGCCTCAAGCGGCAACTCGTCGACCCCCGGCTGCCACAGGCACAATGTGCTGGGGCCATAGCTTTCGGTCATGCCATAGGCATGGGTGATGTTGAAGCCACGCGCCTCCATCGCCGCGATGACCGCACTGGGCGGGGCAGCACCGCCAGTGATCACCGATACCGGTACCGGAGGGGCACTGGCATGCTCGGCGTGGATCAGCATCGACATCACCACCGGGGCGGCGCTCAGGTGGGTCACGGCATGCTCGGCGATGGCGGCGTTGATCGTATCAGGCTGGACCTTGCGCAGACACACATGGGTGCCACCGGACAACGTCATCGCCCAGGTATGGCTCCAGCCGTTGCAGTGGAACATCGGCAAGGTCCACAGGTAGACGCTGCGCGGCCCCAACTGGAAGATCAGCGCGCCGGCGCAGGCGTTGAGGTAGGCGCCGCGGTGATGCAAAACCACGCCCTTGGGGTCCCCCGTGGTGCCGGAGGTGTAGTTGATGGCGATCGACTGCCATTCGTTCTGTGGCGCGCTCAAGGGTCGCGCGGGGTCGCCCTGGGCAAGGAACGCTTCGTAGTCCAGGTCGTGGGCCAGGTCGGCGCGCTCGGCCTGATCATCGTCGATGCCCACCAGCAAAGGCGGCGCATCGAGCGTGGCCAGCGCCTGACTGGCCACGGCACCGAACTCGCGATCGCAGATCAATACCTTGGCCGCGCAGTGACGCAGGATGAAGGCAATGCTGCGCACCTCCAGGCGGATGTTGATGCACACCAGCACCGCCCCGGCACCGGGCACGCCGTAGTGGGCCTCGAGCATTTCCGGGATGTTCGGCGCCAATATCGCCACCCGCTCGCCCGGCTGAACACCGACCCGCTCCAAAGCACTGGCCAGGGCGCGGCTGCGCTCATGCAATTGACGGTAGCTGTAGCGCCTTGCGCCATAAACCACCGCATCGCGCTGCGGGTACACCTGGGCGGCACGCTTGAGGAACGACAGCGGGGACAGCGGGACATGGTTGGCTTCGTTGGGAGCAAGCTCGTGTTCGAGGGTTGGAACCATCATGGCAGACACCTCATCGACACTTTGCTCAGGTTTTGCACGCACATACCTACCTCCTGTTCTTGTTGTTATTGCGCCAGGGCGCGTTACAGGCTGCTACACAGATGGCCGCCATCGACCACGATCTCAGCGCCGCTCATCGCCCGCCCAGCATCGCTGGCGAGCAGCAGCAAGGCGCCGTCCAGGTCCGACGGCACGCTGAAGCGTCGGCTGGGGATACGCGAACGCAACTTGTCACCGGCCTCGCTGGCCAGGAAGGCCTCGTTCAAATCAGTCATCACGTAGCCGGGCGCTAGGGCATTCACCCGGATGCCATGGCGCGCCAACTCCAGCGCCATGGCGCGGGTCAGGTGGGCCAAGCCGGCCTTGGCCGCGAGGTAAGGGCCGACGGCACCGGCCACACGGCAGGCGAGGATCGATGTGACATTAATCAAGCTGCCCCCCTTCCCCGCGACCACCATGCGCCGGGCGCTTTCCTGGACCACGGCCCAGGCGCCCTTGAGGTTGGTGTCGAGCACGTGGTCCCAGGTTTGATCATCGCAGGCCAGCAAAGGCTGGCTGTCGCTCACCCCCGCATTGTTGACAAGGACATCCAGCGGGCCGGCGGCATCGAGCACCCGGCAGATGTCCTCACGGCTGGTCACATCGAGGGCAAAGGCCCGCGCCCGCCCTCCAGCCACCTCGATGGCCTCCACCAACGCCCGCAGCGGCGCCTGGCGCCTGGAGGTCACCACCACCTCGGCGCCTGCAGCGGCCAGGGTCATAGCGAAGTGACGGCCCAGGCCGCTGGAGGCCCCGGTCACCAGGGCGCGACGCCCGTCAAGGGCGAACAGTCGGACAAGGTTCGGCTGCATCAGTGGACCTCCAGGCGCTGGTCGAGCAGCTTCTTCGCCAGGCTCATGCGGTGCACTTCGCTCGGACCGTCATAGATGCGGAACGGACGAATGTCGCGGAAGATCCGCTCCACCACGGTGTCCCCGGTCACCCCGCGGCCACCCATTACCTGGACGCAACGATCGACCACCCGCCAAAGCGCCTCGGCGCTGATCACCTTGGCCATGCTCGAATCGACATTGGCGCGCCGGCCCTGGTCGAGCACCCAGGCGCAGTGCCAGACCGCCAGTCGCACCACGTGCAGGTCCATCATGTTGTCGGCGAGCATGAAGCCAACGCCCTGGTGCTCGCCCAGCGGCTTGCCGAAGGCGTCACGGGTGCGCGCATATTCGCAGGCGATGTCGTGGGCGCGGCGCGCGGCACCGAGCCAGCGCATGCAATGAGTCAAGCGTGAGGGCGCCAGGCGCACCTGGGCATAACGGAAGCCCTTGCCGATCTCGCCGAGGACATCGCTCGCCGGGATACGCAGGTTGTCGAAACGCAGCTGCCCGTGACCGCCGGTAAAACAGCTGTCCAGCGAGTCCAGCTGACGTTCATGGATGATGCCGTCGCGCTTCATGTCGGTCAGGAACATGGTCGCCGTGCCATCCTCCATGCGCGCCATGATGATGCCGAAGTCGGCGCCTTCGGACCCGGTAATCAGCCACTTGCGGCCATTGATCAGGTAGTCGTCGCCATCGTGGGTGGCGGTGGTGCGCAGCATTGAGGGGTCCGAGCCGGAGCCGGGCGCGGGCTCCGTCATGGCGAAGCAGGAACGGGCATGGCCCTGGACCAGCGGGCGCAACCAGCGGTCTTTCTGCGCCTCGGTGGCGACCACGTCCATCAGATGGATGTTGCCTTCGTCCGGGGCATGTATGTTCAGCGCCACCGGGCCCAGCGGCGAGTAGCCGGCCTCTTCGAAGACGATCGCCTTGGCCACGTGGCTCAGTTCCAGGCCGCCCATTTCGCGGCTGGCGTGTGGCGTCAGCAAGCCGGCGGCGCGGGCGCGGGCCACCAAATCCTGGCGCAGGGCATCGCTGGGGCCATGGCTGTCTTGACGAGGGTCGTTCTCGAACGGGATGACCTGTTCGGCGATGAAGTCTCGGGTCTTGGCCTGCAGGGCGAGCAGTTCGTCCGGGAGGGTGAAGTTCATGGCTGTCCTTGTGTGTTCTTGTCTATCGGAGGAATGGGTGGTCAATGCCGTTCAGGGCAAGGCCTTGGGGTTGCTGATCGCCAATCGGGCGAGGGTGACCTGGCGCAATGTCTCGACCAGCGTGCAACGGGGTTGCACGGCATCATGGCTGCCCTGGCGAATGGCGCAGGCGAGCTGACGGCGCAGGTCGGGCAAGGCCGCGGGCGCCTCGTCGACCAAGGCGGCCAGACGCGCCTGTTCCTGGTCCTCGGCATGGGCACCCAGGCGGCTTTCGCGGGCCGCTATGGCCATGGCATTGGCGATCATCAAGGCCGGGTAGCGCAGCTCGCCTGGCAGCACAGGCAACACCTGCTCCAGCAAGGTCTGACGGGCGATTTCGAGTAGTTCATGGGCGTGCGTTTGAGTCATGGCGCATCGGCTCCGGTCATGTTCAGGATGTCGAGTTCAAGCTCCGGCAGCATGCGCGCGGTCAGTGCCAGCTCAAGGGAAGGCTCTTCGCCTGACAGGTGGCGCTGCCCCTGCTGCAATGCGATCACCGCCCAGCGCAGCGTCGCCATGACCTGCCAGTAGTGCAGTTGTGGGGGCTCGATCCACAGTGGCGATACCTGGTGGTAGCCACGCAGGAAGTCCCCCAGCAGGCCGATGCCGCCGGCCTCCAGGTCAGGGCGCGTGAAACGCCAGCAGCGGGCGGTGAACCAGCCCAGGTCCTCGCACGGGTCGCCCCAGCCAGTGAACTCCCAGTCCAGCACCGCCTCGAGTCCCTGCTCGCTGGCCAGGTAGTTGCCCGTACGGTAGTCGCGATGCAGCAGGCACAGACGGCTTTCGCGTGGTGCATGCAACTCGCACCAGCGCAGGCCCCACTCCAATACCGGATAGGCATCGTCCAGGGTGTCGAGGTAACGACGGTAGGCATCGACGCAAGCCAGGGCCGGCGAGCGTTTGGGCAGGGGCAGGAAGGCCAGCGCCGCGCTCGGCGGACGGATCTGATGCAGGCGCGCCAGGTTGGCGCCGAGCTGCTCCGCGAGCCGGGCCTGGCCCAAGGCTCCCGCCGCTGAACTGAGCCGCCGACCGGCAGCAACACCCGGCACATACTCCATCAGGAAGAACACCCGCCCGTTGACCTGCGTATCGCGACATAGCCAAAGCGGCCGCGGCACTTTCACGCCTGCCTGATGCGCCACCTGCAACACAGCGAACTCCTGCGCGCGGTCGAGGCTGGCGGGTAGCGCGGAAAGCGCATCGCTGCGCAGCACCCAACGCCGGTCGCCAGCCCACGGGCCGCCTTCGATCAGCAGGTCCAGCAGCCAGTTCTCCTGGATGGCGCCGCCGCTCAGGCGCTTGCGCGCCTGGATGACCACCCGCATTGCCGAGGCCTGCTCCCGGATGAACTCGGCCAGGCGATGATCGTCAGTCATGGCCGCGAACGTATCGCTGGCCTGGGAAATCGTTGATGAACTGCTCATGGGTCTGTGGGCCTGCCTTTGGTTTCTGGGGTGGCAGAACTCCAGGAGCAAGGCGTGGGCCAACTCTTCAATAATTATCTGCAGGCCGCATGTAGCCTGGGTTTCGACAACTTCTTGAGGGGCAAAGGGCATGTATCTCGTTGCATATTTGCAACCTTTTCATTCAGTATCGAAACATTTCAACCATGAACAGGTCTGCCCATGGACGCTCTCGCCTCCCAGGTCGTCGTTCTGATCAGCCACTTGCAGCGCCCCCAGCAACTCAGCCGGCTCGCCCACGTGGTGGGCGGGCTCACGGCGGATTACCCCGACACCCACATCGAAGTCCTCGACACCTCGGTGGCCGAGGCACTGCAGACCGCCCGCGAACTGGAACAGGCTGGCAAGGTGGATGTGTTCGTCTGCGCCGGCGCCACCGCCGCCTACCTGCGTAAACACCTCGCGCGCCCGGTGCTGGCGATGCGAGTTGGCAGCGGCGACCTGCTGCGGGCGCTGGGGCAGGCCCGCGAGCGCTCCTCCCAGGTGGCCGTGCTCAGCTACAACCACATCAACCACGACTTGCACGCCATGGCCGCGCTTTTCACCGTCCAGGTCCACCAGGCCGCCTACAACTCTCTGGAAGAGGCTCGCCAGGCCGTCGAACAGGCGGTCCGGCTGGGCTGTCGCAGCATCATCGGCTCGTCGACGGTGGTGGAACTGGCAGAGCAGGCAGGGCTGCATGGCGTTTTATCGCTGAGCGAGGACACCGCGCGCAAGGCGCTGGAAGAAGCCCTGGGCATTCTCGACAGCCAGCGCGTCGAGATCGCCAAGCGGCGGCATCTGAATGCCGTGCTGCAACATATTCCCGCCGGCGTGGCGGCGGTCGACAACCAGGGCGTGGTGCAATCGCTCAACCCGGCCCTTGCCCAACTACTTGAGTTGCCGGCCAGCGCCGCACTGGGCCGGCCGTTGCAACAGCTGTGCCCGGAACTGGACCTGCAGCAAGCGCTGCAGGAAGGCGTCGGCGAGGAAAACCGAGTGATCCGGCTGGGTTCGCACGCCGTGGTCAGCAACCTGTTGCCCATCCTGGAAAATGGCGAGCGCACCGGCCTGGTGCTCACCTGCCAGGACATCACCGCCGTGCAGCGCGCAGACCAACGCATCCGCTCCACCCGCCGCCCCGGCGTCTTCAACGCGCGCTACCGGCTCGAACAGCTCGACGGCAACAGCAAAGCCAACCGCGACATGCTGCAACTGGCCAAGCGCTTCGCCGCCAGCCATTCGACCATCTTGATCACCGGCGAAAGCGGCACTGGCAAGGAGCTGCTGGCCCAAGGCATCCACAACGAAAGCCCGCGCCGGCAAGGCCCCTTCGTCGCCATCAACTGCGCGGCGTTTCCCGAGTCGCTGCTGGAAAGTGAATTGTTCGGCTACGAGGAAGGCGCCTTCAGCGGCTCGCGCAAAGGTGGCAAGCCAGGCCTGTTCGAAGCGGCGCACCGCGGCACGCTGTTTCTCGACGAGATCGGCGACATGCCGGTGTCGCTGCAAACACGCCTGCTGCGCGTGCTGCAAGAGCGCGAAGTCCTGCGCCTGGGCAGCACCGAACCGATTGCCATCGACGTGCGCATCATTGCCGCCACCCACCAGGACCTGCGCAGCGCCATGGACGACGGCGATTTCCGTACCGACCTGTATTACCGGCTCAACATCCTGCGTCTGCAGACCACCCCGCTGCGAGAGCGCCCTGAGGACATTGCCCTGATCTGCCGGGGCATCAGCCAGCGCCTGCTCGTTCAGGGGCAACCACCGGGAGCTGCAGACATCCCCGCCGCGCTGCTGCCGTACCTTGAACGCTATGCCTGGCCGGGCAATGTCCGGGAACTGGAGAATGTGATCGAGCGCGCGATGCTCTCCGCACGCGAACTGCTTGAGGAACACCGCGTGAACGAGCAGTACCTGGCACGCGTGCTACCTGAACTGTGCGAAGGCCCTCCCCCTTCACCCGCCCGGAAAAAGTCGTCAGGCGAAACGGACCTGCACACCATCGGCAAGATCGCGCAATTGCGCCATGTAAAGGAAACGTTGGAAAGCTGCCACGGCAACCTCGACGAAGCCGCCCGCCGTCTCGGCATCAGCCGCACAACCTTGTGGCGGCGCTTGCGATCTGCCAATTGAATGAAAGCCCCAATCCCATGTTCAATCCATGACGTCTGGTTGGACAGTCTCAAGGCCCGGTACCGTCTAATCATCCGCCAACTGACTGACTCGACGTACATCGCCGAGTTGCTAGCGATTTTGTTGTGGGGGGCGCTCAACCTGTTTAGTTACCTGGAGATACTCATTCTGCGAGCGCTTGCCCTCTATCAGATCCGACGACTATGCGCGGTGTACTGTATCGTCCGGCATTCTTGCTCAGTCGCCTCAGGACCATGCTGATGCAGTCGGAGCAGTCGGAGTAGGACAGTACGGCGCCCGGAGGTGCGTTTTCGCGATGTGCATGTTCAGCCGGTCTGGACGCGACTGACCGCTTTCGACCCAGGCTGTGTGAAAACGCAAGTAAGTACGTCGAGTAGCGAAAGAAGCTGGGTCAGCCTGTAAATTCAGCAGATGTAAGTGCAGGTCTAACTCAGTCGGGCGCCAGGCGCTGCCTGTGCTATCTGGGCCGCGGCAGCGGCCCAGATAGCCATACGGACGCATAAAACGCTTGGACCCATGTCCTGATCGCTTCAATCAGCCCAGCGATGCCAAATATGCTCATCATTCGTTTGAGATTGTAAGCAAGCACGTGAAGGCTCATCTCGGTGCTTACCCTCGGCAGGGTTTTGGTCAGGAAGTGGGTGCTTCCCATCCAGTATTTGAGCGTTCCGAAGGGATGCTCCACCGTCTGCCGGCGAACCTTCATCTTTCCGGGGTCATGCTCCAATCGGAGCTGCACCGCTTCGACTACCGTTTCATGCTCCCAGCGCTTCAACCGGCGTTCCTTACCCGTCGTACACTGCTTCTGCATGGAGCAACTTTGGCAGCCAGAGAACCAGTAGGAGTGCAGCAACATGCCGTCTTCCACCGAAGAATGCCTGCGGGTCAGTAGTTGATCCGCAGGGCATCGGTATTCATCCGATGCAGCGATGTAGCTGAAGTCCTGCTTGCCGAATCGGCCTTCCGCTTTGCTGCTTGATGTCAGCGGCTTCGGAACAAAAGTGGTGATCCCGGCCTGCTCGCAAGCAAGGATCTCCGGACCTTTGTAATAGCCCCGATCGGCGACCACTGTCAGCGACTCAGCGCCGATCTCTTCGCGTGCCTGGTTCGCCATATTGCTCAGCTGCGTTCGGTCATTGCCAACATTAGTGACTTCATGAGCAATGATCGATGGTGTTTGTCATCGACTGCTGTTTGTACGTTGTAGCCAACCGTGCCAGTACCTCGGCCACTCGTGGCCATTGAGCGTGCATCAGGATCGGTAAGGGATATTTGCTGATCCGGGCTGGCGTGAAACTGCGCTTCAATGTCCTTGAGCTTCGTCATTTGCTGTTTCAGCTTTTCTATTTTTTCGCTCAGCCGTTCAGTCTTGGCCTCGGCGACCTCGGGCGCTGCCCGATCCGCCGAATCCATCGCCGCAAGATAGCGGTCAATGCTCTGCTCGATCTGCTGCATGCGCGCCTTGATCTTGCCCTGGGTGAAGTTGCGGTCGCGGTTGTTTACGGCTTTGAATTTGCTGCCGTCGATGGCGATGATCGATTGGGAGAAGAGATTGAGGTTGCGGCAAAGCACTACGAATTGTCGGCAGACGCTGCGAATGGCTTTGCCGTTGTCTCGGCGAAAGTCGGCAATCGTTTTGAAGTCAGGAGCCAACCGGCCCGTTAACCACATCAGCTCGACATTGCGCTCTGCCTCGCGCTCAAGCCGGCGGCTGGACTGAATCCGGTTGAGGTAGCCATAGATGTAGATTTTCAGCAGGACTGCTGGATGGTAGGCCGGACGACCCGTTGCAGCCGGATCGACGCCCTCGAACCCGAGTACTCCGAGGTCGAGTTCATCGACGAAAACGTCAACCACCCGAACAGGGTTTTCTTCGGTGATGTAATCATCCAGGCACTCCGGCAGCAGCGTGACTTGCGTCCGGGCCTCACCCTCAATGAACCGCTTCATGATCGTCCCCGCCACGATCTCGACGATCAGAAGGTTAGACAATCGCAGGTGTTTTCACACAGCCTGGAACCATAGCGGACGTTCACCCATTAACAACTTGCCCAGCATAAGCTGTGGACTGAACATCGAATGCCCGTGGTGTCACCACGACCGAAGGTCGGGCGCAGGCTGACGGAAACCTCGTGTCAGCAAGTGAGATAGATCACGTCGAGGGCACGGCCCACGAGTTCATCCAGGGTGGTAGCTGTGTATAGCGCAGCATTGTGGTAGAGGTCGGCGCTGCTGAGCTGAAAGTGCAAGTGGGTGTCTTGCAGGCCGGGCACCATCAGCCGACCTGCGCGTTGATTCGGCGGGTCTCGATGCCCGCCATGCGTTCGATATCGACATTAGCACCCACAGCGACCATGCGCCCCTAATGCACGGCGATGGCCTGGGCCCTCGGCAGGTTCGGGTCGATGGTGTGGATGTCAGCGTGGGTAATGATCAAGTCTGCTGAGATAGTCATGCGTACTCCGGTCAAGCGGATTTTTATAATGCGGACGATCTGCGGCGCGACAATCAAGTGCCACTCTTCACCTTGCTCCAGATCCGGGTACGCACACGCTCCAGTTTGAGCGGCAGTGTTTCGAGCGCGTACAGCGTTGCCATTACCTCCTTCGAGGGGTAAAACGCCGGATTGTCGCGCAGCTGCGGATTGATGAGGGCCGTGGCGTCCTTGTTGCCATTGGGATAACCGACATAATCGGAGCTTTTGGCAATCACTTGCGGGCGCAGCATGTAGTTGATGAAGTCATAGCCCTGCTGGGGGTGAGGTGCATCCTTGAGCAACACCATGTTTTCAAACCAGACCGGCGCGCCTTCTTCCGGGATGCTGTAGACCAGTTTGACGCCATTGTTGGCATGGTCTGCCGTAACCTTGGCGCTGTAGACCGAGCCGCCCCAGCCGACCACGGCACAGATGTCACCATTGGCCAGGTCGGTGGTGAACTTCGAGGAATCGAAGTAGCGGATATACGGGCGGATCTTGAGCAGCAACGCTTCAGCCTTGCGATAGTCTTCGGGGTTCTTGCTATTGGGTGGCAGCCCTAGGTAGTTCAGCGCAATAGGCACGATCTCCACGGGTGCATCCAGCATCGCGACGCCGCATTTACTGAGCTTCGCGATGTTTTCCTCTTTGAATATTAGGTCCCAGGAATTCACCGGCGCGTTCTTGCCCAGCAGTTGCTCGACTTTGGCTTGGTCATAGCCGATCCCAGTAGTGCCCCACATGTAAGGTACGGCATAGCGGTTTTCCGGGTCGTTGCCTTGCTGCTTTTCCAGGATTTCCGGGGCTAGGTGAGACCAGTTGTTCAGCCGTTCACGATCCAGCTCCTGTATCACTCCGGCCTTGGCCAAACTGGGCAACAGGTCGTCGGGTACCATCACCACGTCATAACCGGTGCGCCCGGTCATCAGCTTGCTTTGCATCACTTCGGCATTGTCGAAGGCGTCCCAGATCAGCGAGATACCCGTATCTGCTTCGAATTCCTTGGGTGTTTCCGGTGCCAGGAAGTCCGACCAGTTATACAGGTGCACACGGGCAGGCTCCGCGTATGCGGGGTTCAAGCTGGTACCGAGCAGCGCGATGAGGCCGAACTTCAGTAAACGGTGAAGCGTCATGGAAGACTCCTGGCGGAGTGCCGGCTTGCGACCGTGCAGTCCGCAGACTGTCGCTGGAATATTGTTATCGCTGGCGCGAGCCCGGTGGTCGTGGGCACGTGAAGCCTTGCTCAGGGAATCAGCAGTTCACGGCGGCCATCGGCGTGTTCGATGCGTTCACCGGGCAACTGGAAGCGCTGGTCCGCCTGGTAGTGGTAGAGCGCACGAGCATCGGCCAGTTGGGTCATGTCCAACTCGATGACATGTCGGCACTCCTGGCGCCCACTTTCCAACAACATCTGCCCGGACGGGTCGATTACCGCACTGCCACCGGCGAAAACGGTATTGTCCTCACCGTCCCCAACCCGGTTCACGACCACGGCGAACACCTGGTTTTCCTGCGCACGGGCGGTGACCGAGGTTCGATGCACGTGACCATAGGGTTCCATGTTGCCATCGGTGACCAGGATCAACTCGGCGCCCAGTGCCGCTACAGCCCGGGCGGTTTCCGGGAACTCGGTGTCGTAGCAGATCAGCAGGCCGATACGCACGCCGCGCCACTCCACGGTTCCATAACGGTCGCCGGGCAGCACCAGCCGGGGTTCGGAAACCCAGAGGTGGGTCTTGCGATAACTGAGCTGAACCCCTTCAGGGGTGATGAACAACGTCGTGTTGTAATAATGCCCACCGTCGTTCTCGATCAGCCCCACTACCACCGCCACCTGGCGCTCACGAGCGGCCTGCTGGACGGCCAGGATAATGGGGCTGTCCAGGGCCAAGGCCTGTTCGGCAATGTTCTGGTGGTTCAGGAAACCGGTGATCTGCGCTTCGGGAAAAACAATGATATCGACACCTGGAGCGCAATGGATGATGGCGTCCAGCGTACGTCGCAGATTGTAGGCGGTGTCGCCATCGCGCCCCGCCAGCTGTACAAGTTCGAGCTTCATATTCGGACCTTGGTATCGGGCTAAGTCCCGGTCAGGAAGTAAGTGACTTTTGCAAAAGGTCGATGCAATTATGCGTTTTTTCAGCCCGTTTCCTATCACGTCGAGTGGTTAACCCCGGGGGGTAGATACATGACACCAACGCTCCAGGACATGGCCTGGCATCGCGCTGCCGGCCACGTGATCGAACACCTGGACAAGGCGGATTTCTGGCGAACCCTAAGCCGTTTGATAAGCGAATATGTGCCGATTGATAACTGGGCGGTGCTGCTGTTCAGCGACGGTTGCCCGTTTGCGTTCGCTGAAAGCCCGTATGAAGGGGAAGGCCCCGACCCGCTGTTCCACGACTACATCAAGGGCATGTATCTACTCGACCCTTTCTACATCGCCAACCGCGAACAACCGGCAACCGGGCTGTTCCGCCTGGCGGACGTGGCGCCGGAGCGCTTCAAGGACACCGAGTATCACGAGCGTTACTTCAACCATAATGTGAAGCAGGATGAGTTGCACTACAACGTGCGATTGGATGAAGTGCGCAGCCTGTGCCTGTCACTGGGAAGCCGGCACCTGTTCACGCCCGAGCAGGTTTCGCTGTTGGAGATGATTCGCCCGTGGGTAGTGGGCCTGATGCGCCAGCGTATGTTTTTCGAGGCAGCGATGCCTGAAAGCGCACCTCGCCAGGCGCCGCGCTGGCAATCCAACCTTGAAGAGGCGATGGTGCGCCTTGGTACGCCTTTGACCGCCAGGGAGCTGGATTGAACTGGTCAAGTAATTTTGGACACCGGTTAAGGTTCATACCGCTATCTTGAG